>Ga0209187_1002983_pt1 | contig 14939 bp, 3 predicted proteins | sample BantaG_FD_187430 | JGI IMG/M metagenome (GOLD analysis project Ga0209187, IMG submission 187430) | Marine algal microbial communities from Bantry Bay, Ireland - BantryBay_4 metaG (SPAdes) (version 2) | ecosystem: Host-associated > Algae > Red algae > Unclassified | place: Bantry Bay, Ireland... | reverse complement strand
CAGAATAATCTGTAGCATCTTGATCTTCTAAAACCATAGTATTTAAACTTGTTAAATCGAAAGTCGTACTGTCGTTTGTAGTATCGGTATCTGTTTCAACATTATCATCACATTGTTCAAAAAGTGATAAATTTTGATTAGCCGAAGCGCCTTCTAATACTTCAAGATTAAAACTTGTAATAACATTACAGTCTGTTATAGTATTAGTAATACTTACAAAAATTTCTTGCGGATTACTTGTATTTGTATATGGACTCGATAAGGCGTTAATGCCATCTTGAGCATCTGTAAGTATTTCGTGATACGTTACTGTAAAATCTGTAGGGCTTTGTTCGTTTAAAATTTCTAAAGTTTTAGAATCTAAATCGAAATCATGTATCCCATCGGTATTAGCTTCGCAGAACGTAAAATCGTCCACTGCTGAAACATCGGGTAAAGCATTTACAATAAGGTCAAAATTAACTAAAGAGAAACAACCTGTACCAGGAGTTCCTGCTATGCCAGTGCTTTCTACACGTACATAAATAGTTTGCGGGTTAATAGCTTGACCAGCATTATTTGGATCTTCATTTGAATGCATTGTTGGGTCTACAATTTGGTCTGTTCCAGAAACAGCATCGCCTTGACTGGTATAGTAGCTTAATGTAACTCCCGATTCATTATTTATAATGTCGATTTCATTTTGTGTTAAATCGAAGACTTCTATTAAATCGTTTGCTGTTACATCTGTAGCATCACAAAGTATTAAATCTTCTGGATTTGGTGTTGGTGATGGATTATTAATAACTCTAATAGTCACCGATGTAAAAGTGAAACAACCTGTATCTTCATCTGTTACTCTAATGGATAAGGTTTGTGGCCCACCATTATTGGTGTAATTAGTTGGATCTGTAATGGGATTTGTGTTTGCTTCTGCATCTGCTGATGTTTCATAATAAGTAACGACCCAACTAGGGTTTCCATTTACAATTTCGGCATCTTCAACGGTTAAATCAAATGTGTTTATACCATCGTTTATTTCCATAAAATCAGCATCTAAATTGTCACATATAGATAATTGATTGTCATAGTTAATATCTAAAACCGGTGGTAAAGACACTAAAATCTCAAAACTACGCGTGTTAACACAGCCATTGGTAACACTCTCTAAACGAATGTATATTGTTTGTCCATTTTCAATAGTATTTGTAAAGTTAGAAGTATTTGTAATCGGGTCTTCGCCAGAATCTGCATCAGCTTGACTAATGTGATATGTTAATGTAAAGTCTGCTGATGTTTGACCGTTAACAAATATTTGAGGTGAAATAGTAGTATCAAAATCAAATTGAGTAAAACCATCGTCATCGCCATCACAAACTATATAATCATCTATAGATACAGGAATTACAGGTAAAGGCTCAACAATTAATGGTAAGATTACTATTTTAATACAGCCTGTTAGCGTATTTTCTACTCTTACATAAATATCTTGCATATTAGCAATAATATTTTCATAAGGACTCATTAATGGTGTTACAGCATTAATAGCATTGTCTTCTGTTTCATGATAAGTAAGGGTAACATCTGGTTCATTATTGAGTATAGCTAGTGTTTGATTGTCTAAATCAAAATCTGAAAAACCATCGTTATCATCATCACACACAATAAATTCAGTTGGCATTTCTGGTGATGGTAAAGGATTGACTCTAAGGTCTAAAGTAATTGTGCTTATACAGCCTGTTATATCATCTTCTGCTCTCACAAAAATGGTTTGTGTGTTTTCAATGTTTGGGTATGGGCTAAATATTTCATCACTATCTGTACCTAAAAGTGCGGCAGATTCTGTTAAATAATAAGTTAATAAAATACCGTTTTGTCCATTAAGAATTTGTGCATTCGCATCTTCTAAATTGAAAAGCTCAGTTTCATCTCCAGGATTGTTATCATCACATAAAGAGATAGGGTCTGGCTGAACTAATACAGGTAAGGCATTTACAATTAATTCAATACTTGTGGTTTTAAAACAAGTATTAGCATTATCTTCAACGCGTATCCAAATTGTTTCCATATTTGGAGTTCCATTAGTGTAAGCATTTGGTGTAGTAATGGCATTAGTTCCTGCAATTGCATTTGATTCATTTTGATAAAAACTAACAGTATATAGTGCTGGATCTAAACCGTTTAAAACAGTATCGTTAATTTGTGTTAAATCAAAAGTAGAGAAACCATCATCATCACAACTATTAAGTGCATCAAGATCTAATGTAATTTGCGGTGTAGGATTAACTATTAGGGTTAATGGTAAAACATTAACACAGCCAGTATCAGTATACTCAACTCTAATATAAACTGTTTGAAGGTCTGCTACGATATTATTATACGGACTCGTTAATGCAATAACATTATTTTGCGCATCGGATGTTGTCTCGTGTATTGATACATTAACATTGGTTGGGTTTGTGTTGCCTGTAACTTCATCAAATACATTAGAAAAATCAAAAACACCAAAACCATCACTATCTGGATCACAATATAATAAGTCTTCAGGCATGGTAGAACTCGCGCTATTCAATAGTATACTAAACGTATCTGTAGCAAAGCAATCACCAGTATTAGTATCTTCAATACGAATAAAAATAGTTTGTGGATTTGAAATATTTTGATATGCTGAAGGATTGCCAATAGCTGCAGTTCCAGCATTAGCATCATTTAGAGAGGTATAATAGGTTACTACAGTATTTGCTTGCCCATTGATTATACTGTTTTCATTTGTTGTTAAATCAAATATTTCAAATCCATCTAAATCGTCATCACATTGCGTAAGGTCTTCAGAAGGAAAAGCAGTAGGAGTCGTATTAATAATTACAATAAAACTGTTTTCATCTGTACAATTTGGAGTTGTACCAGATGCGCCATAAATGAAGATAATTTGCGTTGTTGTTATTACATCTCCAGCGTTTAATGCTGTACCATTTCCATTAGTTTCTGTAAAATAATTTCCGCTAGTTAATACAGGTAATGTATAGGTATCACAAACTGTTGTGTTTTCTAAGGTATCAACATTAGGCGTTTCTCCTATAGTAATTGTTGCTGTACTTGTGTCATCTGGACAAGGTGCTGTGCTGGTTAATGTATAGGTAAAGGTGCTGGTTGTTGCTCCAACTGCTGGTGTAAATGTTCCTGCAGCTGCATTAAAAGTGCCGCCTGTACCTGTAGCTTGTGTCCAAACACCGCCAGTGTCTTCACCGGTGATTAAATCGAAAAGATCAATAGTAGTTGTGCTAGTATCACAAACTGAAATGGCTCCATCTGATCCTGCAGAGACTGGTGCGACAATGGTTAAGACAACAGCGGTTCTATCGCTAACACAGTTAGTAGTCGTTTCTTCGGCTTCGGCGTAGTAGGTGTAATCTCCAACTGCTGAATCGGTAGGCGTAAATGTTAAACCTGTTGCAATGGCTGTACCGCCTGTAACAGTTGTATACCAATTTACAGCGTCGCCTAAAGCTGGTGGTGGTGGTAATTCTACTGTTAAAGCTGGTGTTACATCACCAAAACAAATACTAGGGTTATTAGGGTTGATGGGACGCTCTATTGTTTCACAAACACAAGTGGGAGCGACTACCGCTAACGTTCCTTCGCAAGTGCCATTTGTAGCACTTGTTGCGGTAATAGTAATGTCTGTTCCTGTTGGAATATCAATGATGCTATTGCCAGATACTGTACCTGCTGTTGTGCTTATTACGGCATCTGTAGGCGTTACAGTAAAGTTAACATCATAACTTAATAAATCTGCCGCACAGCTTGAAGATGCAAAAGTGAGTACTGGCGTTTCTGCTATAGTAATTGTTGCTGTACTTGTGTCATCTGGACAAGGTGCTAAACCACTAACCGTATAAGTGTAAGTTCCTGCAGTATCTGTAGCAGGATCAAACACATTGGTTCCGCTATTTAAAGCAGGAGACCATGTACCTCCAGTATCTGGAGTGCCTCCTAATTCATCAAAAAGATTAACAGTAGCGTCTGAACTACATAGGCTTAAAGTAAAATCTTCTCCAGCATCAACACTCGATGCAGGTTCAAAAGGTAATACTTTTGTAATAGAACTACATCCAGCACTGTAAGTGACTTCTACAGAATATACATTTGAAGCATCAGGGCAAACGTTTGTTATAGTAGCGTTGTTTTGTCCAGTAATTGGTGCTCCATTTAAAAGCCATTGATAAGTAAAATTATTAGTAATCTCACATCCGCCTCCTTGATTTTCAGCTATTGCAGTTAAATCAAAACATGATAAGCTACAATCGGTAGGTGCATCAATAGTCAAATCAAAATCAGGGCATGATTTTATTAAAGAAAAGTTATCTATAATAATATATTCAGCCGTGTTAGCGCCACTTTGACCACCAACTACTACATAATTTTCACCACCGTCTGCACAAAAGGAAGATGTAAAGTCATTACATGAATTTCCAAAAACATTTGCAGGGTCATTAACAACTTGTGGATTAGCAGCTATTGGACCATTCGCAATATTAAAACTACCTCCATTATCTGCATCTATATTATAAATTCCATCTCCACCTGAAAAAGTTCTATTGTGAAACCAAAAAATCAAATCTGAACTCGGATTACGACCATCTACTTTTACAGATAGACAATATTCTACACCAGCTTCTAATGGAGAGACTAATTGACTTTGTACTTGTTCTCCTCCTGGAAAAAAACCAAGAGCACCATCTCCCAACTCACATGAATGTTGATTAGCGGTTATTGTAGTGATTACGCCACATCCAGGAGTATGCCAATAATCAGGAGTAACACCTGCATTTGAACCTTCTGGTAATGTTGTGCCAAACCATCCAGCAACACTGGTTTCATTACTTCTAATTTCTGAAGTTGGCATGTTCGCACAGCCATCTGCATCAATCGTTTCAAAATCACCATTAAAAATAAGATCATCTCCACATTCTGCAAAAGTAAGACGTGGTTCGCAATTTGGCCTTCCATCATCAAAAATGGTGGCGTCACGAGTGTTAAGATTTGTGTTACTTATGTTTACTACTTGAGCATGCACAACACCTAAACGCATAATCAATAGTAATAATGAAAATAGAATGTATTTTTGCATGAGGAATAGTTTTTTTTTAAATAGTTACAAAGATAATATATTAAAGACAAAAAAAAAGAATGCAAAACCCTTTATAATATCTATTCTTATTAGGATTATAACCTGAGTTCGATTAATAAAATTAGTCTCCAACTAAAATATAGATTTTAAATAAAGTGTATTATAATGTCAATAAAACATTTTATAATTGGCTGTTCGCTAACATTATTACTTTTGTTCATATCTAAATTTTGTGGTAAAAATCAAGATTTAAATAAAGCGGGACATCCAACGTGCTAATCTCACTTTTAAAAATCTTTATCGAACACTAATGAAATTTAATATCAGTTTTTTTAAACAAAAAGCCATATAAAATAAGCTCTGCCAAACTATTTTCTAAAAAATTATTAGAATTTCTATGTCTAGAATGTTCAATTTGGGACATATTTTTAAGTTCATCATTTACAGTTTCAATTGCATAGCGTTTTCTAAGCAAAATTTTAGCCTACTAATTCTGTAAATCTATTATTAAGAAACAATGTTTGCAAAATCAACGTTTATATGCTTTTGGATATAGAAAACATAAAAATGTTATAATTCAACTCTTACTAGAGTTAAAAAATATTGACATTAATTAGTTGGTGTGTTAGCATCTTAATTATAGTTTTATTGTTCACTATTGTTAAAAAAAGCACCTTACTTAAACTTTATTTACATCTTGAATCTTGTAAATAAGGTTTAAAGAAAGTGCTTTTTTATAATATTTTTACTAATTAAAGTTTAATTAGAATATTATTAAAATAACAGCAATATTACTTTTTATCTTTTTAAACTAAAATGCGATCTAAAGGTTTTAATACTGTTATTTAAAGGCTCTCTATATTCTACTGTAAACCAATAATCTGTACCTGGCATAGCTTTACCATTAAATGTACCATCCCAGCCGTCTCCTGTTGGACTTAATTGTTTTAGTAGTTTACCGAAGCGGTCGAATAGATAAATTTTAGCATCTGGTTGATTTTCTAACCCTATAATATTCCAAGTATCGTTAAACGTATCTCCATTTGGTGTAAAATATAATGGGTAATCAATAACGAATACAGAAATACTGTTTTGTCCACAACCAAAAGTATCTCTCACTCTTATAGTATGCTCGCCAGAAGAAACATCTGTAAACGTATAGGTTATATTTGTATTACTGCTTTGCCATGCGCCACCATCTAAGCTATATTCATAAATTGTATTAGCATTAGGGTTTGTAATGGTTACTAATATATCATTCTGGCCTGCAAAGGCGAGTGTTGTAATACTAGCCGTTAATAAAGGAGGTTCGCTTGTATTGACTGTAGTTGAATCACTCGTAATACATTGTGTTTCTATATGTGTAACCACAACAGCATATGTTCCATCAACTGTTGGTGTTATAGATGCGCCATTTTCTGAAGTAATAACAGTACCGTCTAAAGACCATTCAAAAGTATAAATTGCAGGATCTAAGCCTGTAGCAATAGTAGGTGGATTAATAACTTCACTACCATTTGTATTTAAACAAATGGTGTAAAAATCATCTAAAACTACAACAGGTAATGGGTTTACTTGTAGAGTAACCGTAGTGGTTTCAAAACAACTATTGTTATTACTGTCTACACGAATAAAAATAATTTGTGGATTTGAAACGTTTTGATACGGACTCGTAATGGCATTACTCCCTGTTTCAGCATCCATTTCATTTAAATAATAACTTACAGAATAATCTGTAGCATCTTGATCTTCTAAAACCATAGTATTTAAACTTGTTAAATCGAAAGTCGTACTGTCGTTTGTAGTATCGGTATCTGTTTCAACATTATCATCACATTGTTCAAAAGGTGATAAATTTTGATTAGCCGAAGCGCCTTCTAATACCTCAAGATTAAAACTTGTAATAACATTACAGTCTGTTATAGTATTAGTAATACTTACAAAAATTTCTTGCGGATTACTTGTATTTGTATATGGACTCGATAAGGCGTTAATACCATCTTGAGCATCTGTAAGTATTTCGTGATACGTTACTGTAAAATCTGTAGGGCTTTGTTCGTTTAAAATTTCTAAAGTTTTAGAATCTAAATCGAAATCATGTATCCCATCGGTATTAGCTTCGCAGAACGTAAAATCGTCCACTGCTGAAACATCGGGTAAAGCATTTACAATAAGATCGAAACTTACTAAGCTATAACAGCCTGTTCCATTTAATCCTGTTGGGTCTGTACCATTGGTTAAACGTACAAATATGGTTTGCGGTGTTACCGCTACGCCTGGTGTTGCTGGATCTTCGTTAATATGCATGGTTGGGTCTGCTATGGCGTTGTTTGCTGCTATAGCATCGTTTTGCGATAAATAATAACTTGCAGATATACCAACTTCTCCATTGATGATAAAAGTTTCGTTTTGTGTTAAATCGAAGACTTCTAGCAAATCGTTTGGTCCTACTATTTCCACAGCGTCACACAGTTCTAAATCTTCTGGATCTGGACTTGGTGATGGGTTTGGTAGTACTCTAAGGGTTACGGTGGTAAAACTAAAGCAGCCTGTATCATTATCGGTAACTCTTACAAACAGGGTTTGTGGACCTGTCATGGTATTTATGTACGCTGTTGGGTCTGCAATGGCGTTTGTATCGGTTTGTGAATCTGCTAATGTTTCGTAATAGGTTACTATCCAACTCACATTCACTGGTCCTGTAATCTCAAGGTCTTCAACGGTTAAATCGAAACTTGTAAAGCCATCGTTAGCTTCCATACTATTGGCGTCTAAATCGTCGCACTGTACAAGTTCATTATCATAAGTGTTATCGATTTCTGGTGGTAAGGCTACGCTAATAACAAAGCTTCTTGTGGTAACACAACCGTTAGCATTGCTTTCTAAGCGAATAAAAATGGTTTGTGGGTTTGTTGTATTAGTATAATTACTTGTGTTTACTATTGGATTGGTACCTGAGTCTGCATCTGCTTCTGAGATGTGGTAACTAAGCGTAAAATCAGCTGCTGTTTGTCCGCTTGTTAATATTTGTGGTGTAATTTCTGTATCGAAATCAAACTGGTTAACACCATCGTTATCATCATCACATACAACATAATCGTCTATAGTTATTGGGATTACTGGTGATGGTAAGACCACTAATTCCATAGTAACTATGGTTGTACAACCAGTAGTGTCATTTGTTGCTAATACATAAACTGTTTGCAGGTTGGCTACAATGTTAGGGTATGGACTCACTAGTGGATTAGTCATACTCATGGCATCTGTCTCTGTTTCATAATAGCTTATGGTAATATCTGCTTCGTTATTAATTATCGCTACAGATTGGCTATCTAGATCGAACATATCGAAGAAGCCATCGTTATCATCGTCACAGACTTCTAGCGGTGCTGGTACTGCTGGTGATGGTAATGGATTAACTCTTAAATCTAGAGTAATTGCACTTACACAGCTGGTATTATTGTTTGTGGCTCTTACATAAACCGTTTGCGGGTTTACCGTGTTTGTATACGGGCTAAAAATTTGTGTTGCTGCATCATTAGTGTCTGCTCCGGCTTGAGTATTAAAATAGGTTAGAGTGATACCGGTTTGTCCATTTAGTATTTGAGCATTGGCATCTTCTAAAGCAAAGACTTCGGCTTCGTCGCCTGGATTGTTATCGTCGCATAATGTTAATGGGTCTGGTTGTACTAAAACGGGTAATGGGTTTACAATGAGCTCTAAAGCTACGATTTTATAACAGCTGGTAAAAATACTTTCTACACGTACCCAAATGTTTTCTATGTTTGGTGTTGTGTTTACATAAGTGCTTGGTGAAGCTATTGCATTGTTTGGTGCTTCGGCATCTGCCATGTTTAGGTAATAGCTAATGTTGTATAAGGCTGGATCTAAATCGTTTGTTGTATCGGCGTCTAAAAGGTTTAGAATTTCTAGTTCTTTGATTGGCAAATCGAAGGTGGCAAAACCGTCTGTATTATCATCACAGACTTCAAATGGTGTCAAATCTGCGTCTTGAATAATTTGTGGTTCTGGGTTGACTACAAGTATTAAATCTACAAATGTTGCACAATCGGTTGCTATAGTTGCGCTTTCTACACGTACGTAAATGGTTTGTGTATTAACTACAATGTTATTGTATGGACTAGTTAATGCATTAACATTATTGATCGCATCGGTTGGTGTTTCATGATAGGTTACCGAAATTCCTGATGCGCCTCCGGTGATTTCTGCTTCCGCATCTGTTAATGTAAATACGCCAAAGCCATCGCTATCTGAATCGCAATACTCTAGGTCTGTTGGCGTATTAGCTATTGGTGCTTGCTCAACAACTAAGTCTAATGTTGTGGTGTCGTAGCAGCCTGTATTGGTATCTTGAACACCTACAAAAATAGTTTGCATGTTTGGTGTCGAGTTGGTGTAAGGGATTACTAGTGCATTAATTTGCGCATCAGCATCGGCTTGATCAAAATAATACGTAACTGTATAGGCTGGGTTGTCTCCTGAAATTTCATTGTCTTTTATGGTTAAACCAATTTCAGTAATACCGTCTGGTGTGCCATTGTCGCAAACTTCTAATGGTGTAGGTGGTACGACGGTTGGGAGTGAATTGGCTGTCACTGTATTCGATTCGGTTAATACACCTGTACATGAAGATATTGGATTATTTAAAGACTCTAAGGTGAGTGTTTGATCTACTGTAGGAGTTGTAAGATTAATTACAGATTGACCTGATGCATCTAATGTAGTTTGTAAAGTTCCGCCACCATTAATGTTATAATCTACTATAACTCCAGGAGTTCCATCAATGGTAAATACTGCATCATCACCTGGGCAAATACTCATATTACTTGTCAATGTTACAGTTGGATTTAGTTGAATAAAAACAGTATCTGTATTAGTTAAAGCAGTCGAACATGTAGTAACTGGATTAGTTATTGATTGTAATACTATAGTTTGATCTACAGTTGCACCAGTAATAGTAACTATAGCCTCTCCTGTAGCATCAATAGTGACTTGTTGTGTTGTTCCACCATTAATAGTATAATCGATAACATCATCAGCTGTTCCATTAATAGTAAAAATCGCATTACTTCCTGAGCAAATATCCGTGTTTGTTGCCAATGAAGTAACAAAAGGATTGGCATTTATAGTAACAGTATTAGTATTTGTTAAAATACTTGAACATGTTGTTGTTGGATTAATTATAGATTCTAATGTAATTGTTTGATCTACAATTGCTCCAGAAACAGAAATCAAGGCTTGGCCAGAAGAATCAATTGTTATTTGCAATGTTCCACCAGCATTAATATTGTAATCTACAATATTACCTGGGTCTCCAGTTAATGTAAAAACAGCATCAGTTCCCGAACAAATATTGGTATTACTCGTTAAAGTCACAGTTGGATTTGGGTTTACTACAACAGTTTGAGTATTGGTTAAGGGTGCAATACAAGTTGTCGTTGGATTAGTAACTGCCTCTAATGTTAATACTTGATTAACTGTTACTGCAGCAAAAGTAAATACAGCTTGTCCAGCAGCATCAAGGGTCACTTGTTGTGTCCCTGTGTTATTAATATTATAATCTACTATGTGGTTGGCTGTTCCTGAAATAGTAAAAACTGCATCATCTCCTGAGCATATATCTGTATTACTAGTTAAAGCTGAAATCTCTGGACTTGGAGTTACAATAAGATCAAATTCTCCCAAAGGATCTGAAGTCACATTAAAACAATTCGCATCTCCATTTAATTGTACTCTTACAAAAATAGGCTGTGGATTGGAAATATTGTTATAAGGACTAACTAATGCATTCATACTAGATACTGCATCTGCAAGAGATGCATAGTAAGAAACTGTGTAATCTGATGCTGGTTGTGCTCCTAATATAATTAAATTTTGAGATTCTAAATCAAAAGATTCAGTATTATCATTATTAACATCATCACAAAGTACTATATCTATTGTTGGATTAATTATTGGTTGCGCAGTAATATTTAATGTAAAAGAATCTGTTATATAACAACCTGAAGTTAAATATTCTACTCTCACAAAAATTGTTTGTGGTACACCAAATATTGCACTTGAAGAATACGCAGTTGGACTTCCAATTTCGTTTATTTCATCATCAGCATCAGTTTGGGTTTCGTAGTAGGTAATATTTTGGTTTGCTGGATTTGTAACAGGCGTATTTATTATAACATCATTTTGTGTTAAATCGAAACTATAAGGTGGTGTCCCAGAATTACATAAAAATAAGTTATTAGGAGCATTAGTCACAATTTCTGGTAAAACATCTATACAAACAATTTCTGTATATTCGCATCCAAAATCATCTGTAGTTCTGTATGTATAACAAAACTCTCCAGCTGTAGGAGGCGCAACAGTAATAGTATTTCCTGTAGCGTTAGTAATTGTAGGATCTGGATCCCAACCTTCTGTTACGGTTGTTGGTGTAAAAGATAATTCGAGAGGCAGTAAGTTTGAATCAAACTCTATACTCCAAGAAAAAATTGTACCATCATCAAAAATCAAATTATCTATAACTTGAATGGTCCAATCGCCATTTAAAGGGCTACCAATAAGCGCATTAAAGTTACCTGTAGGCAAATAAGATCCTGGCGCCCAAGAATTACCTGGAGGATTTCCTGCTATAATAGTTGGGCCATTATTAACTGTAAGAGTAGCATTAGGTGTAAAACAATATTCCGCTCCTATTCCAGGAACTCCATCATCTGCTCCAATTGGATCACCAAAAAATACGCCACCACCTTCTTGATTAAAAAGTTGTGTTTGTTGTCCATTGGGACTAATTATAAAAATTCCTAAATCACCAGAAAACGAGTGTTCGATATTAACGCATACACTTACAATTTGATTAACGTCGGTCACTGTTAATTCAGAGTCATAACAATCTACGGTAATCGTAGATTCGTAAGTAGCACCACTACCATCTGGCAAAGCAGTTACTCCACTAACAGGAGGTGTACAATCGCTACTAAATTCTGTTGGAGTTACAACACCATCTATAGTTGTACTATCTCCAAAACATATTACTGTATCTATAGCTTGAGTGCCCGAAAAGTCTGGCTCTGTACCTACTTGTATTACTTGATTTATTAAATTTGTATTAGGGCACCCAAGAGGATCATTAAAAGTATTATCATCCCTAATATCTAAATTGACAATATAAACTCCTGGATTAGGATAGGAAAATGTGGCTGTTTGTCCGGCTATTGTATTACCATCACCCAAATCCCATTCGTAAGTTGCTCCTGTAGGATCAGCAGAAAAATTACCACTGCCGCTTAATGTAATGTCTTCATTTGGACAAACTCTAATATAACCATCACCATTAGCGGCTGGAGTTGCTGTATCAATTTGAGAAACAATGGTTTGACAATATTCAAAACAAGATATTGTAGCCTCCCATCCAGATGATGTAGCTACAGTATCAGAAGTAAAAACAAATGTTAAACATCCAGATGTATTACTTTCGGTTGCACTTACAGTTCCTGGATTATTTGCTGCACCACCACCAGACCATGTACCAAAACTTGGAGCTGTTATATCTGGTCCATTAAAGATTTCTAACACATCATTTGTTAGTTGCGTATCAAAACTTGTGAAATTTACATTTACATAATTTCCAGCGACATCAGGACAAATAGTTAGAGTAAAATTTTCGTTACTACTATAATTTCCTGCTCCACCAGAATCGAAAAATGTTCCAGAACATTGGTTAACTGTACCTGTTTGCATTAAAATATCCTGAGAAAAACCAATGGATGTTATAAATAAAAATGATACTAAAAAGGTAAACTTTTTCATTATCGTATTTTTTATTGATGTTGTGATTTAATAATTACAAAATAATTGGAATTATCAATTCTATATAAACTAGAACCTCTTCCATGTATTCTAACATTATATTTCAAGATATTAAAATTTTGAGCATTATAACCTTTGTCGATTTTTAAATCTTTGTTGTAATCGTTAAACAAACCAACTTCGCTTAAAAGCTGATACTTTTCCTTGCATTCTACCAAATCGGGCATGTTAATAATTTGAATTCTATTTCTTAATAAATGTTTGTAATTTTTTAGCGCTTGTGGTCTTTTTAATATATATTCCTCAAACTTACTTGCAAAAACTTCTTCAAGCATATCTTTCTCTATAATAGTTAATGGTGCCTTTACATTATCTCTATATTTAACTAGTTTTAAAGATTCTTTTTTGTTGGAAGATTGTGCAGTTGCACTAAATATAGTAATTGTAAACAATAAGGCAAATGCGTAGATTAATTTAAGTTTCATAAATAAATGCTTTTTAAGGATGTTTAAAAATAGTGAAAATAATTAACTTTTAGCTAACAATTAACTTACCTAAATACATAAAAACTTAAATATAAAAATTCCTACCTAGTGGCACTCGTTTTATTATTTCTTATCTTTGCAAACTGAATATTATTAGAAATATTTAAACCATTTTTTCAATATAATAATTTAGAAATTTAAGTCGTTTTTTCGACTATTTTAAGCATATAAATGACATTAGTTAGAATTTGAACACATGAAAATTGAGAATACTACAAATAAAAATGACGAACTAGGAGAAAACCACATTGGCACATCTTCCGAAACACCAATGTCTGCTGATGCTTTTAAGCTTTTAGACAAAGAAAAAATAGAAATAATACAAGATAATGTTCGCAACATTATGGAAACTTTAGGTTTAGACCTTACAGACGATAGTTTAAATGGTACGCCCAAACGCGTCGCAAAAATGTTTGTAAATGAAATTTTTGGAGGTTTAAATCCAGAAAAAAAACCTACAGCTTCTGTTTTCGATAATAAATATAAGTATGGCGAAATGCTTGTTGAAAAAAATATCACAGTTTACTCTACTTGCGAACATCACCTACTTCCTATTGTTGGAAGAGCACATATTGCTTACATTTCTAATGGCACTGTAGTGGGTTTATCTAAAATGAATCGTATTGTAGATTACTTTGCAAAACGTCCTCAAGTTCAAGAGCGTTTAACTATTCAAATAGTTAAAGAACTACAAAAAGTTTTAAATACAGATGATGTTGCTTGTGTTATAGATGCCAAACATTTATGTGTAAATTCTCGTGGTATTCGCGATATTGAAAGTAGTACTGTTACATCAGAATTTGGAGGACAGTTTAAAAATAAAGAAACTAAGCGTGAGTTTTTAGATTATGTTAGTCTAGAAACTAAATTTTAGTATTTTAGGTTCTCATTTTACAACAACGCCATACATAACAACATGCAATTATACAAAAAACAACATATAAATATATACAATTCCCTATCAGGAAAAAAAGAAGCTTTCAAAACTATAAATGAAGGCTATGTTGGTATGTATGTTTGTGGACCAACGGTATATAGTAATGTGCATTTAGGAAACGTAAGAACTTTTATGTCTTTCGATATGGTGTTTCGTTACCTAAAACATTTAGGGTACAAAATTCGGTACGTTAGAAACATTACCGATGCTGGACATTTAGAAAACGATGCAGATGTTGGTGAAGACAAGATTACCAAAAAAGCACGATTAGAAGAAATTGAACCTATGGAAATTGTACAGCGTTATACTGTAAATTTTCATAATGTAATTAATACTTTTAATCTATTACCACCAAGTATTGAGCCTACTGCAACTGGACATATTATTGAGCAAATTGAGCTTATTAGCACTATAATAGATAACGGTTTTGGTTATATAGTAAATGGCTCTGTGTATTTTGATGTTCATAAATACAACGAAACAAACAATTATGGTATTTTAAGTAAACGTAAACTTGAAG
>Ga0209187_1002982_pt1 | contig 14947 bp, 15 predicted proteins | sample BantaG_FD_187430 | JGI IMG/M metagenome (GOLD analysis project Ga0209187, IMG submission 187430) | Marine algal microbial communities from Bantry Bay, Ireland - BantryBay_4 metaG (SPAdes) (version 2) | ecosystem: Host-associated > Algae > Red algae > Unclassified | place: Bantry Bay, Ireland... | reverse complement strand
CATGGTAGAAAAATGTTAGTAATCTAACAAACCAATTTTAAATACTATGGTATCAAAGAAAATACAAGCCGCTCTCAATGAGCAAGTCAGAATAGAAGCAGAGTCATCACAAGTGTACTTAGCGATGACATCATGGGCAGAAATACAACCCGGAATTAATAATGTAACGGAGTTCTTCTACAGACATTCTGAGGAAGAAAGACAGCATATGCTCAAGTTAGTCCACTTCATTAATGAAAGAGGAGGATTTGCAGTTATCCCGGCTCTATCACAGCCCACGCTAACGTATCCGTCTCTTAATCATGCTTTTAAAGAATTACTAAGACACGAAATCATGGTATCTGAAAGTATCAATAATCTCGTAGATATATCTCTATTAGAAAAGGATTACGCCACTCACAACTTCTTACAATGGTATGTTGCAGAACAGATAGAAGAAGAAGCCCTCGCCCGAACATTAAACGATAAGTTAGAGATGATCGGTGATGATAGGAGTGGGTTGTACCTCTTTGATAGTGACATATTAAATGTAACAGTAGGCTCAAGTAATAAATAATAAAAAATAAACATACAATTATGGATAACAATAAAGTGTTCTTCGCCGTAGACCAATTGAAAGCAATGACAGCCATGCACCTTCTCGAAGAAGCCGGCATACATGCTCATAAAGTAGACAGAACAGATTCTGCTTATACAGGAATCTTAGGCAAAATCGAAATTCACGTAAGTAAAGACGATGAAGTAAAAGCTAAAGAGATATTGATGAAAGCAGAGGTATTGGATGGGGATGATTAGTTTTATCTTTGCTTAATTATGAAAGCTGCATTTACAATCTAACTTCGTAAATTACTTTGATGTATATATTTAAAATGATTAGACTTTAATTAGACTAATTAATTAAGTAGCTTTAGTTTATAATTTATTTAACCCAAATTATTTTGACGGTTTATAATGAAAAGGTATTTATTGATCCAATTAATCTTGAAAGACAAGACTACCTTCACCAACTAGCCATAAATGCTATACATGAGTTTCATAATGGTAAAATAGAAAATTCTAACTCCTCATTTTATTTGCTTTGGGATGAAATAATCAGTAATCCAAAATTACTTTTGTCAGTAAAAGATTATTCAATATTTTCTCAGATATTTTTAATTTTTCATGTAGCAGGCCTTGCATATCTTCAAGATTCGACTTTAAATTTTTTATCCTACTTCGTAACTGGAAAGTTTTCTTGTTTTCAACAAATTACAACTAAATTAAAACGTGATAGGTTAAATCTATTTTACTTTATAACATCAGATTTTTGTTATGCAATACAACAATTGTATAATGAATTAAAATTATTCGAAAATAACAGCGATATCAATCAAGAAAATATCTTTTTAGACGAACGTGATTCTCGATATTATTCTAAAGTTATACAAATTGTCAGCTTTTATAACAACAAAGAAATAGTAAATTTATGCCCTCACCTAAAGCATTTTCAGCATTCATCTTTTAAAGAAGAAGAACTGAAACAAGCAACAGATCCAGAATTTATACAAATGGCGAATGAAATTGACGCTAATATAAATAGGTATGTTTACAATCAATTAAAAAAGAACACACTACCATTTAACAATTGGCAATCGAATTCTAATACAGAATAAACCTTGATGGTCGAGGGTTGTAACCGATAGTCGAGATCTCCCGCCCTCGATTCCATACACTTGTCTCAAAGCACACAAAACTAAATATAAGAAAAATAGGATATTGAGTTTATAGTCGGTCATGAGACCGGCACTAACATCAGAGTTCGACTACAAGTGGTCACTAACATGTGGAGATAAGTTCTAACAAGATTGTTGCCTTTTAGGCAACAATACGGTATCTTTGTATTCTGTGAAAATACACCTCATAAAGGAGAGAACGATTTATGACTATGTTAGGATAAGACCTGATGCAGAAGTGGCATTCAAGAATTGGTTAAGAATTTTAAATGCATCAATTTGGATGAACCAAGTGATATTCTTTAATCATATACTTATGCTGATATTTTAGGAAAGGATCAAAGTAGTCTCAGTATATTTCTAAAACTGGATGAAGTATTAAATAGCAACTCATAAAATTGTTAATAAATTTGTATTAGATAGAGAAATCAGAATTTCAGAATGATTTTAGAAATTTTGTAGAGTATTTTCGTTTTGGACTTGAATAAAACATTAGCTTATGCAATATTATAATTAAATACAAAATCCAAATTAGAATGACAAAATTACAGGAGGTTTTGAATACATATGAAAGAGAATTTCATAAGTTAGGTATTAAATATGATATCGAATTACTTAAAAAAGTAACTCAGTCGTGCGGACCAGCAATATATAATGCAGATGCCTCAAAAGTTTCAACATCTGATAATAAAGAATTAATTAGAGTCAAGAATAACTTCTTAATTAAAAAATTAGGTTTGCAAGACACACCAAAATTAGATGAGGGAATTTCATCTGTAATTAAAATATTTGGTAGTGATAATCGGAATAAATATAGGGCTATGTTCTATTATCTATTGATGAAGGAATTTCATAAAGATAGTATATACGAAAAGAAAAAATCTATTGGTCTATCTAATTATTATAACAAGATAGTAGACGAAGATGCTAATCTTATGAAAAGACTCGCAAAGTGATTGATATAGATGAAGTTGTTTCAATTCATGATAAATTAATTGAAGAATTTGGAGGGTCAGGCGGTATTAGGGATATTAATTTATTGGATTCAGCTTTGAAAAGACCATTTCAAACTTTTAACAAAAAAGATCTTTATCCTACGCCGCAGTCTAAAGCTGCTGCTGTCATAGAAAGTATCTTAGTGAATCATCCATTCGTTGATGGAAACAAATGAACTGGCTATTATTTGATGAGAAGTATTTTACTTTGTTCTGAGTTAGACATCGAAGCTCCAGAAGATGAAAGATATGAGTTTGTTATAAATATAGCTTCTGGACAGCTTAAGTTCAACCAAATCTTATCATGGATAGAGAGTAGACTTGTATAAATTACAAAACCCTGATGATCGAAGTCTCCCGACTTCGATCCAATGCACTTGAAACAAATGAAGAAACGTAGTAGAAAAGGTGGAGCGAACGGCAACAAATTACAAACCAAAATTGATTTCACTACTTGGCCTTTACTGTAGTTCTCCAAATTTGTAGAATGTGGGAAGGGATGAGTGTACAGCATCGAGGTCAGGAGACCCCGACGATCCAATACGTAGAGAATACCCCGATGGTCAAAGTCTCCCGACTTCGATCCAATGCACTTGAAACACATAAAGAAACGTAGTAGAAAACGTGGAGTGAACGGGTTCGACACATTTTGCAATAAAAAATGACAATACACGATATCAATATTCTAAAATGATAAAGCAGTTTAAAATTATAAGGAACAAGAAACAATACTTTGAGTATTGCAATATATTAGAAGACTTAGTGATGTCAAATAGAAAAAAAGACCTTGATGATATCGAGCTCCTTACTCTCTTGATCAAAAAGTGGGATGAAGATAATCTACCTAAAATTGATTCTGATCCTATTCAATTAATCAAAGCATTAATGGAAGAGAATAACCTGAAAGCAATCGATATTGCAGATATTCTAAAAGTCAATAAAAGTACGATCTCTCGAATATTGAGTTATCAAAAAGGATTATCTAAAAAGTCTATAAGAGTATTATCATCATATTTTAGTATTTCTCAGGAAGCATTAAATCAGCCTTACAAACTTAAGAACGAAATAAATAAGAAGTTTAAGAATGCATCATTAATGAATACCGTGAAAAAAATGGAGAGTGCAGGACAACTCCGATAATCGAAGTCTGTGTTCGTTGCGACTTGTAATCGCATACGAAACCTAAGTCTCGGCTAGCAGTCGAAGTAATTAAACCCTACAGTCGAGATCTCCCGACTTCGATTCCATGCACATGGCTCTATCTTTTTCCATTGAGACGTTTTATCTCCCCGTTCTTATGAAGTTTGTAAATCAAAATAATATCTAATTTTCACTGTTAGAACACATATCCATCTGAAGTTTGAAACTTCAGACGACGTTGGTGTATATCAGTACTATACTTTGCCAGATTAATCAACTACAGCATCACATCAAGATTAGCTAAAAAATATTGGACAGTGTTTTGTTTTCGTATCTTACGAAAAATTTATTCAATCAACCTGTAATATGGTCCTCTATATGTTAGCTAAATCCAGATTAGTAATATTAGGTATCTGCTTATCAGCTACGTTAAACATTAGCGCTCAAAGTCTCGATCATCAAGATCATTTAGATACAGCTAATAAAGAAACCAATAACTACAAAGTAGACATAAGAATCGATCCTTTGCTCTTAGCATTTAGTGATATAGATATTGGAATAGAATTTTTTATAAAAAAGGATATGAGCTTTGAAATGATGCTCACTTATATCACGAGGCGAATGGAAGAATTTAACCCATTCTCAAGTTTTCAGGCCTTTGAAACAGATGGATTTGGCATGGAAGTTTATTTTAAGAAATATCTTTGGGAGAACCATAACTACAACGGTACATTCATTAGTCCGTATTTTAGATATAGAAATATAAGTGGACCCAACACTTCTAATGACTTAAGAATGCAAAACAAAAGATATGCAATAGGTATCTGTGGTGGAGGCAAAATAATGATTACCGAAAGATTAAGTATTGAGATAATGTTAGGTTTTGGTTATGCTATCTCCAATAGATTTGAATATACACCAGCTTTAACTCGAGAATTGAATTACCTTCTTACAGATTTTGATGCAATTATCAGATTACCGTTGGCGTATAGATTCTGAAGGTAAGAGGAGTTATACCATTTACACATTAAAATGTAAATCGTGTTATTAGACAATTTTATTTGTAGTTAAGAATTTGAAAATCCAATAGTCGACCTCCTCAGATATCGACTTAATAACCATACCATTCATCTCCACAACTTACAATTATTGTATATCAAAAGACCTCAGTAACAGCGGCTTTTCCATCACATTTACAATTCATCCCACCATTACAACACTTCATCGAGTTAGATTAAAAATCACCATGATTTCAGCTGATATTTGAATCATAAAACAATTCAAAATGTCAAACAAAATAATCTTCCTCATTTTAGTTTTCACAATGTCAATCTTCGGATCACTTATTTCTCAGTCCACAATCTCAGGACAAGTGATAGAGAAATCGGGAGAGCCTATCATTGGTGCTAATGTATTCATCTCGGGTAGCTATGATGGGACATCCACCGATTTAGATGGCAAATTTGAGTTTATGACGACGCTGACTGGTGAGCAAGAATTGCAGGCTTCATTCTTAGGGTTTCAGACAGAAGCAATTACAGCTCATATATCATCACTCGGCAGTATCACTATTAAACTTAAGGAATCAGTCTCTACATTAGATGCTGTAGAAATCAGTGCCAGTACATTTAAAGCAGGAGATAATTCTAAGGTGGCCGTTCTTAAGCCCCTCGATATGGTCACAACAGCGGGGTCTAATGGTGACGTGATTGCGGCGGTACAGACACTACCAGGCACACAAGCTAATGCAGATGATGGTCGACTATTCGTCAGAGGTGGAGATGCTCGGGAGACGAGAATATTTATCGATGGGATGAGAGTTTTTTCTCCTTACACAAGAACTGTCGGAGGTACGCCGAGTCGAGGTCGTTATTCTCCGTTTTTATTCAGTGGGATAAGTTTCAGTACGGGTGGATATGATGCAGGATTTGGGCAAGCCTTATCAGGTATATTGGATATGAATACAGTAGACGATCCTAAGCAGACTGAGACTAATATCTCACTGATGACAGTCGGATTAGGCTTAGGTCATACACAGAAAGGAAAGAAGAGTTCTATAAGTTTCAGTGCATCTTATGTAGACCTTACACCATACTATTTCATTGCGCCGACACGGTTGGATTTTGAAAAGCCTTTTAGAAGTTTTTCTGGAGAGATGGTACATAGGTACAAGACTTCTAATGGATTGCTTAAGAATTATGTAGCAGGAAATCTAAGTTATGTTACAATTAAGCAGAACAATCTGGATACGGGATTAGATCAGATTGTAGATGTCGATAATAAAGATTTCTATCTCAACAGTACTTATAGTTCTATTATATCAGATAAGACTTCTTATAAAGCAGGTGTAAGTATGGGTATCAATGGTGATCAGTTTACGTTGGATAATTTTCAATTGCAGAACCAGCTGAGTGGCTTACATGCTAAGGCGGCTATTAAGACAATATTAGCGGATGATGTAACATTAGACTATGGTGCAGAATTATTCTATCAGGAGGATAAGCGGACCTTTGCATTGTTAGAATCTGGAGAATCATTTACAGATACATTATCTCGTATAATTCCTGCAGGATTTGCATCTATTGATTACTTTTTTAGTAAGGACTTAGCAGTTAAGGTAGGCCTAAGATATGAGCATAATAGTCGTCTCGGAAGTTATGAAGCCGACCCTAGATTGACTGTGGCTTATAAGCTCAGTAACCATACGCAAGTCAGCGCCGCGGCGGGTATGTATAACCAAGAGTTAGAATCAGAGTTCTTATACGGAAATGGAAGTTATGTGAACGAAGCTTCGACACATTATCTACTAAATTATAATTATAAGACTGACAAGAATATCATAAGGTTAGAAGGCTATTATAAGAACTATAGTGACTTAGTGACTTATACTTCTGATCAGAACTTAGATAAGATTAATGTTGCTAACAATGGAGAGGGTAGGGCTTATGGAATAGATGCATTCTGGAGAGCTAATAATGTGATCAAGAATGTAGATATGTGGGTCAGTTACAGCTGGCTTAATAATGAGAGAAAGTATCAGGATTACCCTGACTTTGCCACGCCACGATTCTCTACAGATCATAACTTATCTGTGGTGACAAAGACATGGATTCCTAAACTCAAGTCGCAACTCGGCATTACTTATAGCCTTGCAAGTGGTAGACCTTATGACGATCCACAGACGCCTGCATTCATGACAGAAAGATCTGGTATGTATAATAACTTAAGTATAAGTTGGGCATATCTTATTTCTCAGCAGAAGATTCTATTTGTATCGGTATCTAATGCCCCTCGATTTCAGAATGAGTTCGGTAATGCTTATTCAAGTAGACCAGATGCTATGGGTAATTACAGATCACGTCAGATTAGACCGAATGACGACCAGTTTTTCTTTGTAGGATTTTTTATAACTATGAGTAAGGATAAGACTAAGAATCAGCTGGATAACCTGTAGTCACTCTTGATTACAATTCATCCTACTGATCTGACAGTTGGTCTTAGAATGGTTGTAGTATCAAGAGCGATGCCTCATATTTACATTATAATTAATAACAAATTTCAATTAACTAATAAAAAATATAATCATGAGAAAAGTATTAATAATTATCGCCGCATTATTTTGCATGAGCATCTATAATACAGCTCAGATAGATAGTGACACGAAAGTGGAAACAACAGCTGTAGAGACTTGCACGCTAACCGTAGAAATCTCAGGAATGGATTCTGATAAAGGGACTATGATGGTCGCCATCTATGATTCGGAAGCGGGATGGTTATCTCAGAGATATGCAGCGTCATCTTCTATTATACAGGACGGAAAAGCAACTGTAACATTCGCTGACCTACCGTTAGGAATATATGGAATATCTACTTATCAAGATGAGAATGAAAATAAAAAATTAGATACAAGAATATTTGGGATACCTAAGGAGCCATATGCTTCTTCCAGAGGTGCTATGGGAATGTTCGGTCCACCGAAATGGGAAGATGCTAAGTTTGAATTAAAAGATGAGACTCACACGGAGCTCATCAATTATTAAAACAGTACATTATATTAGTGATTAAAAATCGTGAAATACGATGACTTAGGAAGTCTTAGTATTTCCACAAAAGATAAAAAAATGAAAAATACAATTTCAACTCATAACAAATTGACTTCGTTATTAACGCTTATATTTTTAGTATGTTTGATCGGAGCTTCTTATTCTCAGAGTCAGTATGACTCAGGAATGCTAAAGGGTTTTGGACTATGGACAGAAAATAAAGCTATGGAAGCCAGCGCATTATTCGAGAGAATAGCTCAAGCGGAGAAGGATAACTGGATTCCTTATTATTATGCTGCTAATACATTGATAACCGCATCATTTGAAAGTAAGGATGCCACTAAGACTAATGAGATCTTAAAGAAGGCAGCAACATTTATAGAAAAGGCAAATAAATTATCACCAGACAATTCTGAATTAAGAACATTAGAAGGACTATTGTATACTGGCTATGTCGCGATGGATCCTGCAACTTATGGAATGCAATACTCAGGTAAGATTATGAACTTGCACGCAGAAGCGATAGAGTTAGATCCAGCGAATCCAAGAGCTCAGCTTAATAAGATAGAATATGAAATCGGGTCAGCAAGATTTTTTGGTACAGCATTGTCTACATTCTGTGATGCGATAGCGGGTACGAAACCTTTGTTTGATAATCAAAAGAAGCCATCGGATTATTATCCTAATTATGGAGTAGACCGCATCGAGTTACTGCAAAAACAATGTGACTGCAAGTAATTGCTCAGATCACTATACAGCCAAAACACTAAGGATATAACTATGCGATTGTGGAAAGAATTGTTAACTGCTATTAAGTTCATACTGATATTATGTGTGATCACAATCTGTATACAGATATTATTAGATGGAGGTGTAAATGTAGAGTCAATTAAAGGATGGATTGGGTCAAACTTCTTTTTTGGTATCCCTTTCTACTTTGCTAATGCATATCTTAATGATGGACTTAATAAAATATACTCTTGGATAGATCATCCTAAGAAGAGAACACTATTAGGGATCCCAGCTTTCATGATGATGAATTCTGTTCTGATGGTGATTCTTATATATTCATTCATGAAAATGCAAGGAGTAGATAATCCAAATATTCTCTCACCTAATAACATGTACAGTATAGTCATTGCACTGACGATATGCTTAATAGCGACCTTATATTTTCATGCAGTAGGATTCTTCAGGGGTTATGTAGCACAGATAGAAGTAAGTAAAAAATTGGAGGAAGAGAAGGTAGCTGCAGAACTTAATGCACTTAAGGCACAAGTCAATCCACATTTTCTCTTTAATAGTTTCAACGTGCTATCAGGACTAATAGATGAAGATCCTCCGAAGGCAAAGAAATTCTTAAGTGGGCTATCTAAGATCTATAGATATATATTAGAGAATCGGAATGAGGACCTGAGCACATTGCAAGAAGAGTTGTCTTTTGCAGAGCAGTATCTGAGCCTCCAGAGGACGAGATTTGAGAATAGCATTGATATGGAAATCGATGTACCCAGTCATGAGATGGGAAAAAAGCTACCTGTCCTCACTCTCCAGTTATTGTTAGAGAATGCGATTAAGCATAATGCATTTAATAAAGATAATCCACTCAGGATATCCATCAAAAAAGTGGAAGACCGCATCTGTGTACAGAATAATAAGTCCAAGTCAAGACATTCATTAGAATCCAGTGGATTAGGGCACGATAATATAAAGCAGAGATATTTGCTTCATAATGCTAAAGGTTTTGAGATAGAGGAAACGGTAGATAGTTTTAGAATATTCTTACCTCTCATATGAGACACCTCAGATATAGATCATAAAGTGTTAGTACAATAAATTGAAAAATAGATGAATGCAATAATAGTAGAAGATGAAGCAATAGCTGCGAGGCAATTGCAGCGAATGCTGGAGGCGAGAGGAATTGATATAATTGGTCTGATGACGAGTGTAGAAGAACTGCGTGATCAATTAAAAAATCCGATACAACCAGATCTATATTTTTTCGATATACATCTTAATGATGGGATTGTCTTCGAGGCATTAGCTGGGATTGAGATGGAAGTGCCTATTATATTTACAACGGCATATGACCAGTATGCTATCAAAGCATTCAAGCAGAATAGCATCGATTACTTGCTGAAGCCGATAGATGATGATGAACTGGATGCGGCCATAGATAAGTACAAAAAATCTCAAAAACAATCTGTAGACCTCAGTGCATTGACAGCATTATTACATCAGTCAAATCCAGTAAGTCAGCCCACATACCGAGAAAGAATAAGTATCCGAATAGGAGATAAGATTAAGACCTTGTCCATTTCTGAGATTCTATTTTTCTACAGTGAGAACAAGATGAACTATCTATACACTAACGAAGGTAGGTCTTACCCAATAGATCAGACCATAGAGTCCATATCTAAAGAATTAGATACTTCACAATTCTATCGTGTGAATAGAGGGTATATTGTCTCTGTGTCTGCCATCGCTGAGGTTATTGCTTATTCTAATTCTCGACTTAAGGTAAAGATTAATAATGCAGATGGTCATGACATTATAGTCAGTCGAGAAAAGGTTAAGGAATTTAAGAAATGGTTAGGATAGGATTCCCCAATCCATTATTCTATTCATTCTATAATTAAATTAGACAAATTTTCTCAAAGAAATTATGCTCAATGCTCAACTAATGCAATACCTATAAGCTGTTATAAATCGGCATATCCACTCATTCTGTAGTAGAACAGACACCTCCAACTACAAAATATTTCGTAGATGGTCAAATGTTAACAAGATTTTAGTGATTATATCGGAAATAATATCAGATATTTGTATCGTATTCGATATTGAGAATGTATTTACTTTGGTTAATAAATTAAGATTAAATGAAAAATTTATTGTTGTTACTTGTTTTTAGTGCTTTTGCTACATTTTCTATAGCTCAAGGAGCAGCTTCTGCTAACGCTCATACACCAGAAAACGAAGGATGGATGTTATATTTAGAGGAAGCATATGCAGAATCTAAGAAAACTGGAAAGCCTATTATGGCTAACTTTACTGGAAGTGACTGGTGTGGATGGTGTAAGAAACTAACTAAAAGTGTATTCGTACATAAGGAATTCCAAGACTGGGCTGATGATAATGTTGTATTATTAGAATTAGATTACCCAAGAAGAAAGAAATTATCAAGTGACCTAACGGAACAAAATAAAGGCTTACAGCAAGCATTTAGAGTTTCAGGATTTCCTACAATTTGGGTATTCCACCTTGATAAGGATGACAATGGACAATTTAATATAGATCCTTTAGGTAAGACTGGATATAGCAAGACTGTGGGAGAGTTTACTAAAGGTGTAGATCAGATGATCGCAAAGAAGAAAAAAGCGGAATAATATTAATCGAATTTAACTTATATACAAACCTCGACCGAGCAATTAGTCGAGGTTTTTTTATGTCGTTACTAGTGAAATAGTGTTGTTTAGGAGAAATGCAATTTGCTTACACTAAGTTTCTTTACAATATTATAAATTACATCAATACTAATACTCAGAAATTGAATAAATACAGCCAATAAGCGGGCAGATGCCTATGAAATTTGTCATGATTTTTGTTCAGCTATCCACCTCCAAAGGTTTTTGGAGTTCCATCACTACAAAATGACTTTGCTCATTTTGTTGGTTAACACCACCACTCTGTCCTGCCAAATCCCCTCAGACGTTATATCCTAACCCCAGCAATTCTTGCAGGGCTAAACATAATGTAATCCCTCTGGGATTATAACTTCTTTAAATTCAGTCCCTATTTGATTAATATATTGAAGATGATATGATATCTCTACAGTTATATCATAAAAAAAGACCAGCAATAAATTATTGCTGGTCCATTATATCTATTACGCATCAGAACGATGGCATAATTATTATCTTAACCTTCAAGTATTGGTCTAGGAAACTGCTCGAAAATTTCGTCTCCTGATCTATCTATAGGGAGCTCTCCTAATCTACCATATCTTCTCATATCTATCCATCTATGTCCTTCTCCGAATAGAGAATAACGACGTTGTTGTAATAACTCATCTACTAAAGCCCCGTCATCATCTGCTCCACCGTAATCAGATAATCCGTAGGCATTTCTTATTATATTAAGAAGAACTATCGCTCCAGTGTTATCTGATCCTATTAATGCTTCTGCTCTTAGAAGGATTAATTCTTCATTTCTTATGATTCCTACTGGGGCATCATTACTCGCATATAATTGTACTTGATCTTCAGAGGATAGATTGTCTATCATGATCGCCTCACTCACTCTGGCAACCTTATCTAATCTAGTATCTCCTGCTTCTGCATCGGTTACGTATGTGGGGTGAGCCATATAGTTGTTTTGGTTAAGTGCATAGAAGAGAGGATTCAGTTGGTCATTACCGCCACCTGAGAATACGTGATATACTCCTGCATTAAGATCTCCTGTCTCAGATATAAATGAATTATCTAATGCACTCAGAGCAGCCTGCTTATTGTTGGCATATATTTCTACTCTTGCTAGTAGCGCATTAATAAATTGAGCAAATCCTTGAGGGTCTGCAAATCCATCGAAACCTGAAGAAAGATCAAAAGCAAAACTTCCCCCAGAATCATTAGCCTGGCCCAGTGCAGTGTTAAGCAATGATCTTATCTCTGAAAGTCCCTCGTCGTAACTAACAAATGGACCTAAATTATCAGGATCAGATACGTCTACTCTTATTCCGTTCTGGAATTGTCTATTAAGTACAAGCAGAAGCTGGTAGGCTTTCACAGTATTGGCAAATGAATAGTAGCCATTTTTTCCCTGATCATCCAGACCTGCTGCTGAGTTTTCGACAGCTGATATTAAGTTCTGTGCAGATCTTACGGCTCTATATCTTGCACTAAAAGATCTCGTGGTTAAGAATCCATTGTTGTCTAATACACCCATACCGTCACCAGCACCTAATAGTTCTCCCGTGTATCTGGGGTCTGTACCGTTAAGGTCGTAATATTCTCTCCCTACTATGCTCACTGTCTGATAATAGAATTCCATATCATTACGCATAATAGCTTCTACGCCAGTCGTAAGTAGATTCAGTTGTGCAAGTGTTGCTTCATTAGCATAACTTTCTTGTGTTGGGCCATTCGGATTCTCTACGGTATCTATATTACATGAGACAAATCCTATGATCAGGAATAATGAAACGCATTTTATAATTATATTTTTCATAATAATATTTCTTATTTTTTTTAATTAAAATGTAGCTGTGATGTGAAGGTTCATTCTCTTAGAACTTGGATAAGGTGTAACCTCTATGCTGTTAGCCAGGACATTACCACCGAAATTAGATACTTCAGGATCATAACTATTGTAATCAAATATATTAATCAGATTTCTTCCCGATATTCCTACTCTTAGATCAGCGAGATCTCCGACTGAAGTTTTAGGGATATTATAGAATATTCCGATCTCACGCATTCTGATGTAAGAGGCATCTTCTATCCATGGTCCTGCGTTACCACCAAACCATTCTGATGTTCTATAATCACCATTAGGTGTAACACCTTCAGGATCTAATGTCAGATCATCATAATCCCAAGTCGTTCCGCCGAGGTCATATAATAATGTACTTAGGTTCACACCGTCACCACCTTGCTTCCAGTGCCATACCATAGATACCTCGAAGTTGCCAAAGTTGACATTGTTGATCCAACTAAGATTAAAGTCTGCCTCAGCATTTCCGTATACTGCAAATCCGTCCTCATCCGGATCACAATTATCACAATCTTCTGGATTATATGTTCCCACAATCTGAGTTGCTGATTGCCCTTCTTGTATTCTATATTGGCCTAAGGAAGCCGCAAATCCACCTAAGTTAAATGCAGGTATGTCTAATTTTGTTACTTCAGAAGTATTTTTCCACCAGTTAAATTGACTAACCCAACTTAGATTTTCTGTTTCTATTGGTCTAAGTCCTAGTGATATTTCTAAGCCTTTGTTATTGAGCTCTGCTGCATTGACAACTTGTGTCGTAAAACCCGTAGAAGTAGGTACTTGAGCTCTAAGTAATACATCTGTAACATTTTTGTTATAAAATGTAAACTCTAAGCTGACCTTATTATTTAGTAGTGATATATCCGTTCCTATTTCTAATTCTTTTTGTCTTTCTGGACCGACAGTATTATTACCTCGCTGAGTACTTGTAATCAGACCAGCACTTCCATCGATTACATTAGCACCTAACAAGTTAAATCGATCATTAAATCCAGCAAATGTACCCGCTTCTCCGTAAGCTGCTCTTAGTTTAACTTGATTAAAGAGTGACCCATCATCCCAAAAGTCAAAATTGTGTAAGTTAAGTGCAACGTTAGCTTTTGGATAATAGAATAACTTATTAGCATCACCATTGTTAGATGACTTATCTCCTCTAAGACCGATGGTACCTATTATCATATCATTGTAATTAACTTCTTCTTGAACGAAGAATCCTCTATCTTTCTGAATCACAATATTCTGAAATGCTCCTTGGTTAGCCGCTTGAGAAATACTTGTCTCTACACCATTAAGATCAGTAGATGTTACTATGACCGTATTTCTATTAAAATCTTCTCCAGTAAGTCCGACTTGTGTAGTAAAATTAATTCCAGAATCTGTGTAGTAATCGTGTACTAAGAATCCAGCTAATCTATTAATTGTACTACGAGTGTTACCTTGTATAGAGGCGCCGCCTAATGTTCCTTCTCCTCTAAAGAATGATAGTGAGCTCGGGAATATAGATGTTGTCCTTAGGTTATACTGATCTCTAGCTGCTGTAGCGACAAATTTTAGACTTTGATTATTAGTCGTAAATATCTGAGCGGTAGCATTTAGACTATTCAGAAAACGATTGACATTTTCCTCATTAGTAATTGTAGATATGGTTTCTAATATATTAGAACCTGCTCCACCTGCTGGAAATACACCGCTTTCATCAGCAAAAAGATTTTCCCAAGGATAAGTAAATGCTTGTGCATAACCTATGGTAGTATTAGTATTTCCATTATTAAAAAATCCTCTATCT
>Ga0209187_1002981_pt1 | contig 14950 bp, 10 predicted proteins | sample BantaG_FD_187430 | JGI IMG/M metagenome (GOLD analysis project Ga0209187, IMG submission 187430) | Marine algal microbial communities from Bantry Bay, Ireland - BantryBay_4 metaG (SPAdes) (version 2) | ecosystem: Host-associated > Algae > Red algae > Unclassified | place: Bantry Bay, Ireland... | reverse complement strand
TAGATAGTTGGCTGGATCTTCTGCTTCCGACTCAGACATAACTTCACTAAATAGGATAGATAAATTTAAGTTAGAAATAGCCGTGGCGGAGACAACCGTAGGAGGTGTATTGTCCGGGGTATTATTTAGTACTGAGTTTATCCGGCCGGGAGTACCGCCATCCGGATCGTTGGAAGCAATCCAGTTTTCGGAGCCCAGACAAAAAAGATTGGGATTGATTAATTCGAGGGTCCACCCTCCGGCCATTTTCTGTGCATCTCGGTACCAGTCATTGAGGTATAGAACGGTATGGATCAGCTCATCATCGCTGTTGCGTAAGCTAACTCGATCTTCGCTATTATTTAATGCTGGAAGATCTCCCACGCCGAGGGTTGGCCCAAAGCCAATAAAGGCATTTACGTTCGCTGCGTCACAGACAATAATGTAGCTATCAGGCGCCAAAACAAAAGCGGGAAATGGATCGGCATCACTATTCGCATCGGAGATGGTAAAGTTTTCCAGGTTGATAAATTTATCACTGCGGTTATATAATTCCACAAACTCAAAAAGTGGTAACCCAACTGCTGGTGCAGGGTCGGCCATAATTTCGTTGATGATGATATCGTTGGGTGCTGCGGTAATGGTTTCCACAAAAAGAAAACTCTGTGTTTGGTCGCCCGAAATAATATTTTCCAAGTCTGCTATTCCACTAGTAGTAACCGAATAATTGGTACCATTTACAAGTGGTGCCACGGTCAGCAGCACCCGGGCAGGATCGTTACTGTCGAGCGTTGCGCTGATGATGCTCACCGTTGGCGTAAAACTATAATTGCCCGTCATTTCTATCGTGGCTGCGTTAAGCGGTTCGTTAAACTGCAAAGAAACGGTGCTATTATCAAGGGCATTGGCAGAAACGAGTAGAGGAGGAATAACGTCCGTGAAAAGCGGAGAAATTGAAATATCGTCAAAGAAAAATTTATCTACCCGAGTTGAAGTATACTTGTTACTAAAACCAAAATATTGTCCCATTGGGTGGGTGGCATCGGTAATGGTGCCATAAGATTGAAAATTAGTACCTCCTGCTAAATCTGCGAGTAATTCCCATTCCTGATCTTGATTGCGGGTAACTCTTACCCGAATTTCAGGAGCGCTGGCTGCACTTCCAGCGGGTGTACTCAGTAGCAGGGTAATACCAGTACCATCCTGCCGGTAAAATTCCAAGGCATCCTCTCCACCACTAGCACCTACCTGTAAAAAATAAGCATCCTGTGGTCCGGATAAATCCGATTGACTGGCATTGAGATAAGCACGCATCTGATTGGACGTAGACGGATCAAATTCTAAACGAAAGTAAAATTCCCAATTGGTACTATCGGCCGTTACCGCAGGAACAGAAAGGTAGGAATTTCCACTGCCACTATCCATATTTTGTAATTCAAAATTACTATTGACGACATAACTACCAACATCTCCCTGCCAGGTGGGATCGGCCGTAAAATTACCGTCTGTAAAATTTTCGATAAATTGCGCTTGTAGACAAAGAGCAAACAAGGCGAAAAAGGTGGTAGTAAAATATATCTTCTTCATAGTACCAAAAGTAGTAAATATTCGTAAATGGGATTACCTTTGCCATGAGAATAAGTATTGAAGTTGTCTAAAAACTTCATTTTAATTAAAAATATAAATTTTTAAATCAATATGAAATTAGCAGTTGTTGGAGTAACTGGTTTGGTTGGAACCGTAATGCAGCAGGTATTAAAAGAACGAAAGTTCCCTATTACCGAATTTATCCCCGTGGCTTCTTCCCGTTCGGTTGGTAAAAAAATCAAGTTTAATGGAAAAACCTACAAGATTGTTGGCATAGAGGAAGCAATTGCGATGCGTCCTGATATTGCTATTTTTTCTGCCGGTGGTGGAACTTCTTTAGCGTGGGCACCGAAGTTTGCGGAAGTAGGAACGACCGTGATTGATAACTCTTCCGCCTGGCGGATGGATCCCAAAAAGAAACTGGTGGTTCCAGAAATTAACGCAGACCAATTGACTAAAAAGGATAAAATTATTGCTAATCCGAATTGCTCTACTATTCAGATGGTTGCTGCCCTGGCGCCCTTACATAATGAATACGGTATCAAGCGATTGGTTATTTCTACTTATCAGTCTATCACGGGAACCGGTGTGAAGGCCGTTAGACAATACGAGGCAGAGGTTAAAGGTAAGTCGGTAGCAAATGAAGAGATGGCTTATCCGCATCCGATTTTTGGAAATTGTTTGCCACATTGTGATGTCTTTTTGGATAATGATTATACTAAAGAAGAGATGAAATTGGTCCACGAAACACGTAAAATTCTAGGAGATAAAAAGCTAAAAATTACGGCCACTGCCGTTCGTGTACCCGTACAGGGTGGGCACTCCGAAGCGATTAATGCCAGTTTTAAAAAGGCGTTTGAGGTAAAAGATGTCAAACGTATTTTGCGTAAAACTAAAGGAGTTACCGTACAGGATAACGTAAAGAAAAATATTTACCCGATGCCCCGAACGGCGCACAACCATGATGATGTATTTGTGGGTAGAATCCGTCGGGACGATTCGGAAAAGAACGCGTTAAATCTTTGGGTTGTATCTGATAATTTACGTAAAGGAGCGGCTACAAATGCAGTACAAATTGCCGAATATCTGATGAAGAAAAAACTGGTGTAGATTTTTTTATTCAACTGAACAAAGCTAAATTTTAAACGCTTAGGTTAAACAACTTCTTCAGTATAAAGTCTAATAGTTTGATTTTCAATCTCTTTTTTATACTTTTATCCAACATATTACACGAGAAACACTGATATTGAATGAATTTTTAACAGATACAGTAATATAATATGAAGACCAAGCTTGTGCTTTGGGGTACCAATGAGAAAGAAGAAAAAGTGCTGATTGCGCTAGAACTTCGACCCAGCGAATCGAAAGTAAATGTTTATACCTTTCCCGAAAGTTTAGCGACGGAGGAATTTGGTAAGCAAATGTTTGATGAATGGAGAAATGGACAGGCCGTCCTGTTTCCCGAGGGTTATCAAACCATGGAGAGAGAACTTTCTCTCACCGAACCACTCTTGCCAGATACTATAAAGGTAGAAAGAGGAGACGTTATTCAACGTGCACAAACAGAATGGCAATTTGTCGTCCTTTCAGAAAAACTCAATCAGGTTTATAAAACGGAACTAGCTGAGTTAAAAGAAAAAATAGAACAACTTACCGATTATGATTCTAAAACCTGGGAGTCACTCAAAACTTTTTGGAGCAAAGTGCAGACGCAGGTTAGAGAACGTAATCTTTTTCGCGACCATGCCAATAGCCTGCGGGAAAATACCAATGAATTGTTCGCCAAAATGAAAGAAATGCGGGCCGCCCTGAATAAAGAGTTTGAGGGCGTTTCACAAACCCATTTTGAGACTTTTAAAACTAAGCTGACGGAATTAGAAGAAAAGGTGACCAAAGGAATGAACCTCACTAATATATTCAATGAACTGAAAGATGTTCAGAAACAGTTTCGCGACACCAAATTTACGAAGGAACACCGCGCGAAGATTTGGAATAAACTGGATGGCTTATTCAAAGTCGTTAAAGAGAAAAAATTTGGTCCGGAAGCAGTTAGTGGAAATTCTCCTTCTGATCGCCTTACCAAAAGGTACGAAGGACTGATGAGCGCAATTGGAAGGATGGAAAATTCAATCGGTCGGGATCGTAATGATCTTAAATACGAAGATCGGAAAATTGCCAACAGTGAAGGACAACTGGAAGCTCAGATTCGTCAGGCCAAAATAAAAATGATTGAAGAGCGCATCCGATCTAAAGAAGAAAAGCTGGCGGATATGCACCGAACTCGGGAAGAGCTGGAAAAGAAAAAAGCGGCACAAAAGATAAAAGACGAAAAAAGAGCGGAACAGCAAAAAATTCAGGAAGCTAAAGAAGCGGCCAAAGCAAAGATAAAAGAGGAAATGAAAGCCGCTGAAATAGCTCGGGAAGCTCAGGGAGAAAAACTGGAAAAAGCAGCAGATGCCATTAAAGGTAAGACACAGGATATAGAAACCAAAGCGGAAGAAGTCCTTGGAGCCGTTACTGAAACGGCTAGCGAAGTGGGTGACCAAATTCGTGATGCCTTTGAAGATGCGGTAGACACCGTAAAAGCAATTGCTGAAGTGGTGGGTGGAAAAGTTAATGAGAAGGTTCAGGAGGCTAAAGAAAAAATTCAGGAAACTGTTGAAGAGGTAAAAGAAGATATTCAGGAAAAGGTAGAGGACGTCCAGAAGAAGGTAACTGAGGTGAAAGAAAACGTTCAGGAGAAGGCAGAAGAGGTGAAAGAGAATGTTCAGGGAAAAGTAGACGAGGTAAAGGAAAGTATAGAAGAAAAAGTCGAGGAGGTGGAAGAAGAAATTGAGGAAGTCAAGATCATTGAAACTACCGAGGCTGTTAAAATCGTAGCCACCCCGAAAAAGGGAGTTGATCGTCCCGATGATCTGAAAATTGTGGAAGGGATTGGTCCCAAGATTGAAGAAATCCTTCAGAATGTAGGTATTAAAACCTGGGAACAATTATCCCAAACAGCACCTACTCAACTGAGCAGCATTCTGTTAGCTGCTGGGAGTCGCTACAAAAGCCATAATCCGTCAACCTGGCCCAAACAAGCCCGGATGGCTGCCGATGGTAAATGGGATGAACTCAAAGTATGGCAGGATGAACTGGATGGAGGTGTAGATCGCAAAGCACAGCGACGTGCGGAAGAAGAATAGGAATTAGAATTAGAATTAGAATTAGAATTAGAATTAGAATTAGAGTGGGAAAAGTTTAAAAAAAAGCGCTGATGAAAGTCAGGGTTTTTTTTTATAATTATTTTACAATCCTTTTTATGCACTTATTTACCATTGTAGTATGAGGGTATCTAAGTGTCTCGATCTCTTTTTTGTAATTTTTTTTTAAGCAGGTGCAGCGAAAAGAAGGGGATGTGCATATAGTTTTATAACCTTAAGAAGTAATAAATGTGTTCAAAAATGATTTGTTGAAATGCTCCTCATTCATCTAGTGCCCCGGGCACTAAGTTCTAGATTTGGCTTCAAATCTAACGATAACAAAAAGCTTATTTCTTTTGCATTATATTTTCTTACAAGTTTTCTATTTTTAGAAAATTTCTTAAATTCATACAAAATGAAAAGAATTTATGCCACACTTTTTCTACTACTCTTTTTAGTACCTGTTGCTTTCACGCAGGTACATATCAACGAATACTCTGCCTCTAACCTCAATTCTTTTCAAGATAACTTTGGTAAAACAGAAGACTGGATAGAATTATATAATGCTGGTAATACAGAGGTCGATATTAGTGGCTGGCATTTATCAGATAAAATATCTAAACCTGAAAAGTGGGAGATTCCTGCCGGTACGGTTATCTCGGCTAATGGTTTTTTACATTTTTTTTGTTCGGGCCGCGACTTAGTGAATAATGGAGAATATCACACCAATTTCAAACTAGCTCAAACCAAAAATGGAGAATCTGTATTATTATCTAATGCTAGTGGTACAGTGATCGAATCTTTTCCTCTTGAACTCACCTTGGTCGAACACTCTCGTGCTCGGATGACAGACGGCGAAGATTTATGGATGGTATCTACTAATCCAAGTTTAGGTGCTTCTAATAATTTGACCAACCAGTTTACCGGGTATACTCAGACACCTACTATTACCGTGGCAGCTGGATTTTATGAGGAAGCACAAGTAGTAGAAATTATTAACAACGAACCTAATTCTATTTTACATTATACGATTAATGGTACCAATCCTACGACCGATTCACCCATTTATAGTGGTCCGATTAATGTTGAGCAAACGCAAGTGGTAAAGGGAAGAGCATTCTCTAATGATCCTGGTATCCTTCCGGGAAAAATGGACTTCAATACTTATTTGATCAACGAAGATTTTTCTTTAGCTGTATTTTCCGTAGCGGCCGATTCAGTCATTGATTTAGCTAATGGAAATGGACCCGTTATTCCCATTGGTTCACTAGAATACTTTAATGTAAATAAAGAAAGAGAAGCAACTTCTTTTGGTAGTCTAAATCGACACGGACAAGATTCGTGGGTACTGGATCACCGCAGTCTGGATTGGATTTCAAGGGATGAAATGGGCTATTCAAAAGCAGTCAATGCACCATTGTTTAGTTACTCGGATCGTGACGAATATCAAAAATTTATGTTTAGAAATTCTGGGGATGATAATTATCCGGCGATCAACGATGGCGAGCATGAAGGAAGCACGCATATTCGGGATGAGTATGTCCAGACGCTGGCTCAGAATGGTAAAATGAAACTTGACTTGCGAGCAGTAGAGCGAGTCATTTTATTTTTAAACGGAGAATACTGGGGCGTTTACGGAATGCGGGAACGTCCGGTAGACCACGATTATACCGATGAATATTACGATCAGGGAAAATACGAGATACAATACTTATCCACTTGGGAGGATACCGAAATTGAGTATGGCGGTCAGCAAGCAATCGACGATTGGGCGAATTTGCGCGATTTTATATTGGAAAATGATATGAGTGATTCCGCAAATTATCAAATCGCGGAAGATAGTATCAATATGCTCAGTATGATTGATTATATGATTGTCAATCTCAACGTTGTGGCTTCCGATTGGCTCAATTATAATACCGGTTGGTGGAGAGGTCGTAACCCGGAAGGAGATCACAAAAAATGGGGATATATTCTCTGGGATTTGGACGCTACTTTTGATTACTACCTAAATTATAGCGGTGTTCCTAATATTTCACCGGATGCTGATCCTTGTGATTTAGAAGAGATTGCGGTATATCTTGATGATTTTTTCGGAGGTGGATCTCCGCCTGGAAATCCTGATGAATGTGTAACTATCCAAAATGGGTCATCTCCCTATCCGGTGACAGATTCTATTTTTTTGGCAACCATCACACAGGATGAATATTGTTGTAGCGTAGATTGGGATGAACAGTGTCAGGGTACTTATGATCTTATTGCTGCTAATGGGATGGGAGAACCTGGTGAAAGTACGGATGTAGGAAAGCACGAAAAAATATTTTTGAAATTATTAGAAGAAAGTCCGGAATTTAAAGAGTTGTATTATGCGCGTTATACCGATATGATGAATACTGTTTTTAGTTGTGAGAATATGATCAATACACTGGACACGATGCTTGCTGTTATTCGCCCGGAAATGCCCCGACAGATTGACCGCTGGGGAGGCTCTATGATGGAATGGGAATCTAACGTAGAAGATTTAAAAGATTTTATTAATCAACGCTGTATGCTGTTGGATGATGGTGCCCTGGAATGTTACGACGAATTATCAGGTCCTTATCAATTGACCCTTTTGACAGAACCCGATGGAATTGGAGAGATTGATTTAAATACTTTGGACATTGAGGAATTTCCTTGGGTAGGTGATTATTTTGGTGGAACCAATAATCGAATTAAAGCGAAAGTGTTCAATGACTTTGAAGATGAGTACGAATTTAGCCACTGGATCAGTAATTCCAATAATGTGATTTTACCGAGTGTAAATGACCGAAAAGCGAATATTAGTCTGGTTCAGGCGGATACGCTAACGGCAGTTTTTCGCTTGATTGGAACGGTTGCCAGTCGGGATTTAGCGGACGAATTATCTATGCGTGTATTTCCGAATCCAGCCAATGATTATTTAGAATTAGAATTTGATCTGGAGCGAACACAAAATGTAGTGGTCAGTCTGGAAAACGCTATTGGTCAAAATTTGCTAAGTTTTCCCGAAGCGGGCGGTCGAAAAACGGCGGGTGCTTATCAATTTCAATTGTCATTAACGGATCAGCGTATTCGGACGGGATTATATTTTCTGACCGTTCGAGTAGATAATGAGCAGCGAACTTTCAAAGTGAGTATTAATCGATAGCCGTTGTGAAAAGGAAACTGCATTAATTTTACGGAAAGAACCCAAAATTCTTAATTTATTAATACCTCATTCCTTATTTGACAATGAAATAATTATGATGATTCTATCTGGAAAAACTAAAATGGCTTTTTCAGAGTTGAATGTAGGGAAGGAGATCTACCTACTTGTTTCTCCTTTTGCGTCTACTAATGGACGGATGGTAACCTTAACGCAGTTTAAACAAGACCCTGATCTTTTTAAACAAAAAATAGCGCTGGACAATAAGCACAAGAAGTTGTTTAAGAATATTCACAGAAAGTGAGGCAAAGTGCTTCAATTTTAAACTACTTCAATTATTACCTCAAGCAGCTTCATAAAATTGTGTAAAAGCGCTGTCAATGGTAAGCCTTTCATGGCCTCACCAATAACGAAAAAGGGTTATATTTGAAATAAATAATCCTTACACATGGAAAACACCAGCGCCCTCGGAACGCTTCTGGCAATTTTTATTTTTCTAAGTTCTTATAAAGGTTTTCGGGACCCCGAATACACGAATCATTATATATTCGATATTGATAAAATTTTAAAAGAAAAGCAATATTACCGAATCCTGAGTTCTGGATTTTTACACGGTGGCTGGTTTCATCTAATCTTTAATTTGGTCGCTTTACTATCTTTTAGTACCTCTATTGAAATGATTTTTGGTAAGGTGAAATATATCATTTTATATTTTGTCAGTTTGATTGGTGGGGGTTTACTTTCGTTATTTTTTCATCGTAACCATGGAGACTATCGCGCGCTTGGTGCTTCGGGTGCGATCAGTGGCGTCGTATTTGCGAGCATTGTTTTGATGCCGGATAGCACCCTTTCCCTGGTAATGATTCCCATTGAATTTCCGGCCTGGGCGTTTGGAATTGTTTTTATTCTTGTTTCTATTTTTGGAATAAAAAACAGTTGGGGAAATATCGGACACGATGCCCATCTTGGAGGCGCTATTGTAGGAATGTTGATGACCATCGCTTTGTATCCTCGGGTCCTGGAGGATCACCCCTGGGTCCTGGCAGCCTTTTTGGTGCCGTGCATTATTTTCTTTTTTCTATTGTATCGTTACCCTGAACTAATGATGGTGGATAATTTTTTTGGTAAAAAATATAAAGCCCTCAAATTAAAAATCCAGGAAAGTCAATTAGAAAAAGTAGTCGACCCCGAAGAAGAACTCAATCGGATTTTAGAAAAAATCAGAAAGCAGGGCATGGCTAGTTTGACCAATAAAGAGAAGCGAGATTTAAAAAGATTTTCGGACTAAACCAATATTAAATATTCATTCCCTCTCTTTATTCGCTCCGTTTTCCAAATCCCAAGTTCATTCCCAGTCTTGCGTGTGCATAACTATTGTCCACAATATTAAATAAAGCTGGTAAATTATCAGTTGCGAAGAAAAGTTGTACCGGACCAAGTCGTACGGCGGTGTTTGCACCCAGAGCAAGACCCGTTGATTTTCCGTGACTCAGATTAGTACCCAGCGTCCACCAGCGGCCAAAATCTACTGCGGCATTTACCGCTACCGTTGGATCAAAATTACCTTTCAGGCGGCGAGTATGAATCAAACCACCCACTCGGAATTTTTCGAAAATCTGGTAGCTGACCGTCCAGTAAGTACGCCACGAAAGCGCAGTGCGGTAACTTTTATCCGCTTTGCTAAACTGAAAAATATCACTGAGCGTATCTGCAATTTGACTAAAGTCAGCATTTTCTGATTCTACTAAGTTAAGAAGGTCTAAGCCTTTATATTCGTAGGTTCCTTCACTAGTGTAGACTTTTGCATTTTCTTTCCAGTTGATACTTCCGATATCCAAAATGCTACCGCTGAATTCCAGCTTATCGTTTACTTTAAAGGTAGCGCCAAGGTCAATGGCCAGTCCTTTATTCTGTCCAAAAAAGGCATCTAGAAAATCCATGTCAGTGGTTGTAATTTCTAACTCACCACCGTCTCCTTCCAGACCGGACACATCAATGAGTCCAGCAGAATTGATGGTATAATCAGATGCTAAAGTCAATTCGTAAACACTCGCATCATCCGTATAAACACTCGCCACCGCATTTCCGGAAGAAAAATTAGAAAGTCCACCAAGCATTTTTAGTCGTGCGCCAAAAGTAAAACGATCATAGTTGATGGCTGTTCCGATGGACCACTCACCGTATGTACTGGTATTAAATTCGGGAGCGATATTTACCGTCTGTCCGAGAAACTGTGCGTTGCCTTGTAAGGCCAGTTGCGCTAATTCTTTGGGAAAAGTGAAACTGGTATTAGTCTTAAAAGCGTGGCCTACTGATACCTGCCAGCGACCACTTCCAAAAGCTACGTGGAAAGTTTCAAAATCTGTATTTGCCCAAACGGTATTCTTATTATTTAGTCGTTCAATCAAGTCGTTGGCGACGATGACCGTTTTACCTTCTGCATTGGTAGAGGTAATATTGTTATACGTTAAGCCAGAAGTACCCATACTGGCACTGACCCCCGGGAAACTAAAAATAAATTTTCGGTCGGTCATTTTAGAAGGGTTCAATGTATTGGTTTGCCAGAGATTGTTCATCATACTCAATCCAATGTCCTGAGCTCGTAGAGGAATCATTCCCATAAATAGGAGACCGAAGACAAAGCAATATTTTTTACAAAACCCTTGTCTACCGGATAGGCAGACTTTTTTGATATTATTGATAGTAAATTTTTTCATGTTGATTTTTATTCTTCAATTGATAATATAGCGCCCAGCTTTACACCTAATTCCTGCTCGGGTGTGATCTTGACGGGTGTTTGTCCATCATTGGTTGTTGCCAAATAAATTTTCATTAACATCTTTTTACTCTGATTCATGGCTGCTAGTCGATTAGCTGGCACTTGAATATCAGTAGCCAACGGTATTGGGGTAACCGGAAATCCATCTGCGTCCACAGCGGCTGCCGTGAGAATCATTTCCTGATTATTAAATAAAGAGTCTAGTACCAGACCATTATCATCCAAAAAATAAAATTGTAATTGAGCGCCGAACGGCATTCCATTGGTGGTAATTAATTTAAAACTGGCAGACTTCAATTGATCTGGTTGACCAAAATCAACTTCCGTCTCCTGCTCCGTTCGCATTTTAAAGGTTCCGTGAGCCGGTATTACCGCCTGAATAGAAGTATTTACTTTACTTTGGGGCTGGATGAAGGTAACCTCTTCATTATTATCCGGATTTATTTCTCCACTTAATTGGTAGATAATTTTTTGTGGTCGGATGGCCAACATTTCTACGATGTTTGAATTGTCTTTATTCAGTGTCAGGGTACTAGATTTAGCAGTGCCCATTTCATTGAGTTCAGGTGCGTCGAGTAAAAAGCCTTCCTGAGCAAACCGGCCACTCAGGGAGACAGATGTTCCTTCGGCATTGATCATGGTCAGTTGAGTGATCCGAGTGCGGATAGCAAGTCCAAAACTATTTTCAAATGATAGATTTAATTGCGGATCAGCCAATGATAATTCTCCATCAAAACCCAGATCAAATAGATCAATGGTTAGGGTATCTTCCTCCATCTGGAATGTTTCCGTAGCGAAATTTCCAACTACCAAGTCATACTGCCAGTTTCGTCCCCAACCGCCGACTGCGTCTAACGTAACGGTGCTACCATCGCTCACCTTTGTAGCGAGGTATTCTACGGTCATTTCTTGGTTGTCTAAATTCAGACTATATCCAGTCACGTCAATGGGTGCTAGTTCAAACTCCTGTGGTGATTGTCCCTGATTGATGAGTCGCTCCGTAACCGTAAAAGGTTGACCGTCTTTGATCAGATTAGAAAAAATAATCTGTATATCAATATCTCCGGTTTCTGAGCTAAAGATCTGAAAATTCATGGTTCCTCCTTTCAGTTTTAACGTTTCCAGTTTTACACCCGGAAAGATTTCTACTGCGACCGATGTACGTTCATCAGGAACCGCAAATGGGAAATCGGGAATGTCCGTAAATAATTGTTCGGCCTTTACTTTCGGGCCGTCTGTCTGATAACTAAAGGCCAGCGTGCCATCACTGGTCGTACTGATCAAGGTAGCTTCGGTGTCAGAAGCTTCTAGTAAATCCTGGATGGTCGTGGATGAATTAATAAGTGGAAGTGCGTAATCCGCCTGAATTTCAAGATCGTCAATTGAACTAACGGAATCGAGTTGATTACAGGATGGAAGAATCATGGCCACTATTGGCAGCAGTAGCCACCTGAATACCATAGGTGTTCTCATAGAGAAAGTAATTTAGTTTGTCGGAATAAAATATCTGTGGAAAGTTGAAAGCTGCCAATAATTCTTCAAGAATCAGGCCAGTAGAAAAGTAATCTTGGATTTTACGGGAAATAAAAATCAATAGAAAGGTGATAAAATTGGAAAGTTGTTATCTCACTTTTCCATAAAAATTAAAATGCCACCAACCGTTTCCGATTGGTGGCATTTTAGGTAAATACTAAAAAAATCCGCTTTAGTACCCAAAATTTTGTACCCAATAATGAGGAAAGGACCCCACGGTACCGACATTGTAGCAACCGACATAACGCCATTCTGGCTTAAGTAAAGTTTTACGGTGACCCCGCGTAGGAATACCTTCATCAATCAGTAAAAGAATAACTGCGGTGCGTACGCTAGGTGTTCCGGCTACGAGGTTTTCATTACCATCCTGCATATTTGGGCAGGCTTTGCGCACACGATCCCAAGGCCAGGAACCATCCCGTCCCTGATGATTTACATCACCCGTTGGCTTTTGATCGATACCATGTTCTTTGGCTGCTTGATAAATACATTGGGAAGGAGATAAAATGGACAGTGGGCCCAGTTGGCGAAGTTCTCCTTTTAGTTCATCAACTACGGCTTGATCAACTGGAAAACCACCCGTTCTGCGTTGTTCGTTTACGTAGGCATCCACGTATTGAATATAACCAGATGGGTTACCTCGTAATAAATTAATTTCATTGACCATCTCCATTTCATTACTATTCATGCTAGTTGCTCCGTCGCTACTGCTGGTGTTGATCGTTGGAGGATTAGTGTAGGTACTGGTGCCAGTATATGAAGGTGTGTAGGAGTTTTTATTATTTGTGTTTTTGATGAGGCCAGCGTAATCAGTTGGGCCGTTTGTGTAAGAAATTCGATCACAAGTACAATCACTCGAGAGCAGAATATCGCCCGGTTGTGGTTGATAATTATTATTCATCGCATTAAATTCGCGAAAACGCGACTCACTGTAACCGTAGAGTTCTGCGAGGCCAGCCATAGATTGTCCTGCTGCAACCCGGTGTTTGTTACCGCTTTGTTTGGTATAAAGGCCACGGGATGTAAAAGTTTCGGTGGGTTGACTGTATTCGGTAGGAGTATTATTACGTACAATCAGTTCTTGGCAGAGCATCAATGGTTGGTTATAATTCAGTTGATTCCAAGTCATAATATCCTGTAATTCTATGTTATACGTATTGGCAATTTTATATAAATCATCTCCATATTGAATAATATGGATACCTGGTCTGGGCGTATTAGGGCATTGGGCTTGTAATTGCATGGAGCAACACGCAATCATTGCAATTGTCATGATTGTCTTCATAATAGAGGTTTTTTTTGAAGCTAAATATTGAAATAAAACTAAAGTTAAGAAAATAATCTAAAGTACAAGTACTTTTGGAAGCTTTGTAAGGCTAGTGGTACGTCCCAAAGATAAGTAATAGTCAAGAAGAATGCGTACTTTTACCAGAAAAGATGCGAGTAAACGGAGCTAAGGCAATACCGATGAAGGACAGCCACAAAGAATTCTACGAAAAAATAGTTGGAAAACAGCGTGTAGCACACAATAAGTATCTACGTGCTAAGATTCTACTTTTAGCTCACAGTGGATTAAATAATGCAGAAGTTAGGCGTGAAGTTGGTTTAAGCCATAAGACGGTAAAAAAGTGGCGTTGTCGTTGGTTGGATGGATATGAAGAATTATGTGGGTTGGAAAAAGTAGAAGAGCAGGAATATTTACAGAATTTTTTGGAGGATTATCCACGCAGCGGACTGCCAAAGAAATTTACAGATGCTCAAGAAAAAGCAATTGTAGCGATGGCTTGCAGGGAACCACGAGAATTTGGAATAGAGATGACAGATTGGACCATGGAAATGTTAAGTAAAGTGGCGGAGGGGGAAAAAATAGTGGAAAGTATATCGAAGTCGCAAGTGGCTCGTCTTTTAAAAAATACAGACCTTGCAACCACATAAATCGGAGTATTGGTTGTATCCTAAGATAGAAGATTGGGGATTATTTGTAGAGCAAGTTGAGTTAATTTGTAATTTGATATTAGACAGCACACAGAAGAAGTATCCTAATTGTCATGTGGTGAGTGTTGACGAGAAGTCAGGGATACAAGCATTGGAAAGATATGAAGAAAGGGGCCCTAAGAGTAGAGGTTTTAAAAAGCGAAAAGAATACGAGTATGTGCGTCATGGGACGAATACTTTAATAGCGGCGGTTAATGTAGAAAATGGTAAGGTGCTAAAACATCATCAGGGTCCGACTAGGAATGAAAGTGATTATTGTGACTTTATCAAAGAGTTAGTAAATGGATTGCCAGAGTTGGACCAGATAGTTATTTTAGCAGACCAATTAAATACTCACGTATCGGAATCCTTGGTACTGTGGATAGGAGAATTAGAGGGGTATGAAAGAGAGGAATTAGGGGAGAAAGAAAAAAAAGGAATACTGAAAAGTATGAAGAGCCGAAAACTTTTTTTAGAAAAATCAGCGCATAGAATAAGATTTGTATACACACCAAAGCACTGCTCTTGGCTCAATCCAATAGAAAATTGGTTTGCAAAATTGCAAAGACATATTATCACTAACGGAAACTTTACCAGTCTAGCTGATCTAGAAACCAAAATTGATAAATATATCCTGTTTTATAACAAAGAATTAGCAAGGTGCGCCAAATGGAAGTTTAAAGGATTCACTAAAGGCAAGAAATTAAAAAATGCTGCTTAGTAGGAACTTTTGGGATGTACCACTAG
>Ga0209187_1002980_pt1 | contig 14950 bp, 37 predicted proteins | sample BantaG_FD_187430 | JGI IMG/M metagenome (GOLD analysis project Ga0209187, IMG submission 187430) | Marine algal microbial communities from Bantry Bay, Ireland - BantryBay_4 metaG (SPAdes) (version 2) | ecosystem: Host-associated > Algae > Red algae > Unclassified | place: Bantry Bay, Ireland... | reverse complement strand
TCTATAAAAGATAACTGAATATGGAAGCTATAATAATCCCCTACAAAGCTAAGACAACATTGAATCCAAGACCGACGGACAACCAGTATCGGTCAGCATTCCTGAAGCTCAGAGCATTGTCTCACAGGCATAGAATCAGAATTGTCAACGAGATAATTGAAAATCCAACACTTGGAAGAAAGGAACTGGCCGACATAATCAATACTGACCATTCAAGCTGCAGTCATCAAATAAGGATACTTGTGGAAGGTGACATAATCACCAGAGTCCACAATGGGAAATACAGAAACTACAGGGTCAACGAGGAAACACTTTTCAGGATTCATAATGCTATTGAAAATTTTAAAAATGGATAAATTCAACTCAACTCTCGAAGATGTGATGCCACTCCACGACGATTCAGGAAAGGTCACTCATTACAATTTTACCATCAATGATTCTGGCATATCACTTAATGACTCAGAGGTCATCATAGAGAAAAGCATAGTCAGCGAAGCAATCGAAAGACTCAGTGATCAGATACCATCGGGTATGCAGATGGATGAACTATACACTTATCCAGCCTTTGCCGAGGCAGTATATAAAGAATGCTTCATCGTTCAGAAAAACAGAAAAGAAGTCGATGCCCTTGAGCGCAGTTTGTTTGGGGGAGTTCTTACGAAAGCTGGTGCCGTCCTGCTAGTGGCGGCACTTTTTTTCACCGCTTGCAAGCAGTCTCCTAATGTGACACCAGAAAAGATGGCGGTGATGATGACTGCCAGTTTTGAGCTCGGATGGCAGCAAGGATATGGATCTAAGGGATTACCGCTGCCATCACATGTGACCCACCACCTTGACAGTATGTTTTTCGGAGAAGTGACCAAGGATATGGTCACAGAGGGTATCTATTAATGCTAGTCACAATCATCACCATAATAACAATAATAATAAATGTCTGCATTCATAGTAAAGCTGAGCGCCAAGGACGATCTATCAGATGATGAATTGAGAATTCTCATCATCAAGTACCAATTGGCTGTGAATACAAGCACCAAGACGGGCAATGTCAGCGGATTCATCAAGAATGAATTATTGATACCATTTCTCAAGAGAATTCAGAAAGCCATCGCTGATGGTGAAAAATTAGAAACCGTCCCGACCTACCAGTACATGGTGGAGAATGGGGAAATATAAAAAATATGACACAAGCAATATCTAGTAGGCTCATCAGATTATTCAACCGAGCAACCAAGTACAAAACTGAAGAACAGAACAATACCATTACAGCCAAAAGAATAGGAAGAGAAGCTCTCGGAGAGGTGGTCGAAGTACGTGAAAACACATCCACGGAAATCTTCATAGGATTCGAGAACCTCAATGAGCTGATATACTGCGAGATGAATCTTGACCCTGTAGTGGTACTGGAGACCATAGGTGAATATATCGAAAAAGTCAGTGTATCAACCAGCTATGCAAACAGATCTCAGGACGAATGGGATGACTACTATGTGCAGGGATGTCCTATCGAAGAATACGAAATATCAGAACAGCAACTGATGGAGTACGCTACAATCGTATTATTTGAATCAAAGAAAACCTCCTAAAAGTAGTAACGGCTATGGTCTATGAATACAAGGTCTTGAGATTCAAGTCAGATAAACTCAATAAAGTCCAGACGGAGCTAAATAATGAAGCCGAGAACGGGTGGAGGTTAATCAGTACCGATCAGATCAATGGATTCACAACCATATACTTGGAGAGGAAAAAATAAACAATTCTGGTTCGGTGGGCGATTGGAAAAGTCGAATCGCCTGCCTTTTTTCAAAATATGCAATACAAATATAATGGAATCTAAAACACATTGGAAAAAGTTCTTCAAGTACGACTATCTGGGGTCAGCCGACCTAGTTGGTGGAGATCTAGTTCTTACAATCCAAAAACTAAAAAAAGAAAAAGTAAAAGGGCCTGGAGGTCGAGAAGACGAATGCCTGGTCTGTTACTGGCAAGAGAAAGACTTCAAGCCTATGGTAATGAATAGAACCAACTGCAAAACAATCCACAAGATGCACCAGACAGCATTCATTGAGGAATGGCCGGGCAAGCAAGTCCAGCTTTTCGTTGACCACAACGTAAAATACAAAGGCGAGATAACCGACGGAATAAGAATCAGGCCATTAGTACCAGCAAAGACAGATCCGCTACAAGCAGAAATCCTAGCACTAGAGGCCAAGGTAAGGTCAGCACTTAAGTCATACAAGGGTGACGACATTTCAGAGATAAGGACAATGTTGACTGAAAAGAAAAAGGCCAAAGAACTGAGCGTCGAACTATTAAGTAACACTTTAAAAGACCTGACCAATGGAGCGGTATTATCATAAGAACATTATCCAAGGTACTGACGAATGGAGAATCCTAAGGAATGGCCGATTGACTTCATCGGAATTAGGCGAGTTTTTATTCACTAAGGGCCGCGACGAATACGGGCTGGGTGTGAAACTTATCGACAAGCTCAACCGAGTAGCAGCTGAGGTCTACACTGGTGAATCTGACGACGACGACATTCAGACGGCCGCAATGGCAAGAGGAAAATCACTTGAGCCGCTTGCAAGATATGATTATGCTCAAAACACATTCGACGAAGTGACTGAGGTTGGATTTGTGGAAATGGGTAGATACCTGGGCGGCAGTCCAGATGCGCTAGTTGCTGAACGTGGCCTTGCTGAAATAAAGTCAAGAAAGTCAAGGCTTCACTATGCGATGCTTTTGGCCAAGAAATTAGGCTTAGAGTTTAAGTTGCCGCCAAAGGACAAGGCTCAGTGCTTGTGGAATACTTTTATATGTGACCGCGATTGGTGTGACTATATATCCTATCATCCTACATATCCTGAGCACCAAAGAAGCGTTGTACAAAGAATATTCCTTGACGACGAAACGAGGGAGTTTTTGGATCAAAGAGCCTTGGACATTGAGAAATACATCGACCACACTTTGAAGTCGGTTGGATCAAATCTGGTCGGCGCATGATACTCGACCTAAAACAACCATTCGACCGAACCAAGGCCGTCGAGAAATTCGATTGGATGGTCAAGAACGAGAAGCGAATCGAACTGAAAACGGTTGGTAAGAAACGGAGCATATCGCAGAACAACTATTTGCACTTGATGCTGACTTGGTACGCTTGTGAGACGGGGTTCACCATTGAGGAATCCAAGCGTATCTACAAGCTAATGAACAAGGACGTATACATCTATGAAAAGAATGGGGTGAGTTTCCTGAAGTCGTCAGCAGACCTGACCACCATCGAGACAGAGCAATGCAATAAGCGATTCAGGCACAAGGTGAATCAGGAGTTAGGGCTGTACATACCAGAACCGAACGAGCCGAACTACCTGAATTGGGTCAAAGAAGTTAATAATCAAAGAGAATCAAAAAGAGAATATTTATGATCAACAAAGTAACAATGCTAGGAAATTTGGGCCAAGACCCTGAAGTCAAAAGTCTGGAAGGTGGCGCAACCGTGGCCAAGCTATCGGTCGCCACTAATGAAAACTACCAAGACAAAGCTGGTGAGTGGCAGACCGTCACCGAATGGCACAATGTCGTTGGATGGGGCTACGTCGCTGAGAAGTGCAAAGAACTCAGAAAAGGCAATCTGGTCTATCTGGAAGGAAAGCTCCAGACCCGTAAATGGCAAGACCAGAACGGCAACGACAAGTACACGACCGAGATAGTCGCAAGGGTTCTGAAATCGCTTGAAAAGCGGGAAAAGAACGACGCTGGATTTCCGACTCAGGAAGGGCCGACACCTAATGCTGAGCCTAGGAAAGTTGATGGACTTAGTGGGCTTGAATCGGATCAAGATTTTTAAAATTATGAAATACTTATTCAGATTAATAACGCTTCCGCTTGTGATTGCCTTTGTGTTGATATCATCACTTCAAAGACTACTAAGGAGTCTTTACTGGAACACTAGAAATTGGATTACCAAGGGTGGTGAACTAACCGTGAACACTACTTTTTATAATCCCAAAACGGTTGCCAATGCGGTTGTTAAGTTGATAGAAAAAGCAGATAATCTATAAATGGCATTCACTCCAGACCCGAAGCCAGCTAAATCGGAAAAGACCAAGATGACATCTTCCGAGTTCCGCAAAAAGTACGGACGCAAGAAGTCATTGAGGTCGACCCCGATCAAAAAAGTGAAGCGGTCTGGCAGAGACAAAGCAAAGGCGGCGTTTCAGAAGTGGATAAGATTCAGAGACAGTAATGAGCAAGGGATATGTTTTTGCATTACCTGCAATAGGGCTACGATATGGGATAAGAACACCGACGGCGGTCATTTCAGACCAGCCCACCTTGAACCGACTTGCTTCGACGAAAGGAACTGCAATGCTCAATGTAAGGTCTGCAATATGACGAGAATGCAAACGTCGGAACTTATTGATAAGTACGCTGAGAATATTGATTTGAAATGGGGTGAGGGTACGGCTGAAGAGCTTAGGATTAACAGTCTAGTGACAACATCTAAACGTCACGACTATAAGTTTTTAGAAAAGCATTATAAAATGAAATACAAAAATGAAATTAAATGAGCTATCAATATAGAAGATGGAATCCCAAGACAAAGAAGATGCACCACAACACTTCCCCACCGCTAAGAATGATAGGCCACAAGATTCAAGGTAAGATGATCTACCAAGGTGACATCATAGAGGAAGTCAATGAAATAGACGGCGTAATCGTCAAAACCTATGACGTGGTTGAATACGTTGATGGCGCCCTTTGTGTTGACGTGACGTTCGTAAAGGACGGCAGCGACCATTACCCTCTAAGCATGTACGGTGAACCAATTAACATAGTCGGCAATATTTACGAGAATTCAAATCTGCTGAAATGAAAGCCAGAGACTTCAAGATCCCCGACCAATTGACAGCGTGGTTCGCCAGGTACTTCGAGCATCACCACCCAGAACATAGAGGAATATTCGAGATGCGAGAGATCCGAAACGACAAGTACAAGGACGAGTTCAGAGCATATCTGATTAAGTACCCTCAAGTCTATCAGATCTTTTGCGAAGAGGTTTTGGGTGCTATCGCATTGGGTGAACAGAAACTGAGCAGTAAGACGATTCTGGGTTATATCAGATGGGAGGTATTGAGGCGTAATTTGAGAGATAAAAGAGCATAAAAACAAAATAACAAGATCAACACAACGATATGAGGATTAACGGATTCGACCAGATTAAGGCTTTTTATTCTTTGGTATTCAACCAGGAGCATCCGATAAAGCCTCAGCACATCAGCCTATATGTGTTCCTAATAAATCAGAACAATAGGAATATGTGGGCCGAGTGGTTTAAATGTCCCTACGACCTTGCGATGGCTGGAGCTTGCATATCAAGCAAGAAGACATACTACAAGTGCTTGGATGATTTACAGAAATGGGAATTAATACAATACGTAAAAGGCGTCAATTTATGGAAAGCACCACTCATAAGGTTAGAGGTGCTAAAAGGCAACTCTACTGTACCTCAAAGTGAACCACTACCGATACAAGTACCGAAACCACTACACGAACAAGTACAAGAACAAGTAGGCGAACAAGTACCGATACACAATATAAAACTCTTAACTAGTAACCTTAAACGATTAACTAGAAACATAAAACAAGTATTGAGTTTTCTGGATTCTAAAATTCAAAATGAAGAAGTAGAGGATTTCCTTGGCGGCGTCTTCGACCTGCCGCCAGAAGAATCCGACCTCTGGAGATTCTACCTTGAAACCACCAAGACTGAGTATAACTTCGGAAGCTACCAAGGACTAATCGAGGCGGCATTGTCCCGATACGACTCAGAAACAATCCGAAAGGTGATCGAAATGAAAACCTATCAAACCACGCTGCCAGAAAAAGACAAGAACCACCACAGCCGAAAGTGGCTTGCGCCAAAAACAATTTTTGAACCCACTAAACTGGAAAAATATGTCAACGAAGTCAGAGATTACGAAAGCGGTAGAACAAAAGCCGGAACAGTCGCACAGCGAAACGCCGCTAAACTCGCTGAGCTTGAAAAAGCTGGATTCTAAGCAGTTGAGTAACGTCGTAGATACTCTGCCTCGGATCAGAAGGGTATCGGACATATTTGTGATCAGATGCCCTAAGATCAAAAACCTAACACCTGAAACGGCTGAAATTTTCCTTTGTGGTAAGATCCTCAAGAACTTACTCAAATGGTATTCGTCCCAAGAATTCACTGAACCCCAAATCAAGCCAGTCGCCGAGGTGCTGATCGATGATTACGATGATATCAAACTGAATGAAATAGATTACTTTTTCAAGATGATGGCAAAAGGCGAATTTGGGCAAGTCTATGGAAAGGTAGACGCTGCGGACATTTTAGATAAGTTCGGACAGTACGCAAAAATGACGGGTGAGGAAAAAACCATAATTACAGAGCGGCGCCACGCTAATCTCAAAGGCGGGTCGATGGTTAGGAGTTCGGCAGATAAACCAATCAAAGTCGATTACGCCGAGTCGATGAAAACATTCAAGAAGATGAAAATCAAAAATATATGATCAATATTTCCTATCACTAGAGGAGATGACTTATACAAACTTGGAAAACGTCAGTATGAGGAATTGGCTTTCAAGTGGTGGGTTTTGAAAGATGGAATATAATGGCTCAGTGATAAACTTAGTAGACTCTATTTGTGGGAGGTATTATCTTCTTTTTTCTTCCTGCGGGAGGCAATTACAAAATCAAATGGCTAAAAAACAAGACTTTACTAAAGAAGAAATAAAAGGAATGGCTAAATCATTCGTAGATAAATTATTTCCAGAGTTTACTGGTTGTGACGGTAAAATATGGAGTGACGAACTTCTTGAAATAAATATGCACAACGCTGCTAAAAGGGAAGATTATGAATATGCTGCCAAATGTAGAAACGAACTAAAGCGTAGGCAAAAGAAAGGAGAAAAAATATGATCGTTATGCACTTTATTATGTGGAGCGACCAAAGGTCGTTACACCATAATGGAGTGGCGATAAACTGAGTAATATTTTTTTTGTGGCGGTTGCCATATCACAATGTAAATTAAAACAACAAATGTCATTTAACCACGGATTAGCAAAAGCGTCTCACGACTTCGACTTTATTAAAGATTTTGGATTCTCATACCACATAGATGACCCACAAGATCATAGAGGCAACTGGTGGGAATTTAAGAATGATAAATTTATGATACACATAGATGCTTGGTATGAGGTAACTCTAAGTCGATTGAATCCAGACACTGACTGCATCAAAGTAAAAGTTGAAGACAAACTGGAACTCGAAGAGCTTTTGGAGTTTATTACGGACTATGAATAGGGTGGCAAAAAATATTATTCTGTTTTATCGCCTATTATCAGTAAGCGATAGCGACCCTTTAGGGTTAACCATAATGGATTAGCTATCGGTCTGTACGAAGTATGATCCTGATAGCGGTAATTATCTGATGGAGCGAAGCGGAATGAACTGTTATTTTTTAGATTTTTTTAAGTAGAGCAAAACTATACTAAAATGAAAGGAAGTACAAGACTATGGACAATAGTGGCATTAATGGCTATCTCTTATCCAATCAAAAACTATTTAATACGAAACTGGAGTCCAGAGTATGGATTATACATATTCATTGGATTAGTGGCATTATCACAGATTGATTACTGGTGTTGCAACCACTACGATAATCCTTACGAAGAGATGTTTACCACTAAATACATATGTCTAAAATACTACTTATCTAAAATAAATAAATGGGCAGACAACCAAAGTTGGTTATCAGACTAAAAGAGGGTGGGCAAAAATCTAAAAAATAATTGCAGATAATGGGATGGCGATATGTTCTGTCTGATTTTTATTAGCGTGGATATTCCACAAAACTAAAACTTGAAAAATGAATAATTGGATTAACGTAAATGATAGGCTGCCTAAAGATAGCCAAGACTGTATTTTATTCTACACAGATATAGTTGGTGTAGGTTATAGATTGAATGACAAATGGTACTCTTATGGCAGCGATGGTTTATTATACGCAATTACTCACTGGCAGCCGTTACCCGAAGCACCGAACAAAGAAGTAGAGCAAAAATGCACCTTAATGTGTTAGCTATGTGGCGGTCACGAAGTGTCTGACATCATAGCGTGAATTATGCTCTGTATATTTCTTTTTGAGTTGCGGAGCGAACACGAAACACTTAGAAACGTTTAAATTTGAAACTATTTTAAAAATAATTACAAAACATAGTGCAATATGTCAATATTAGTATTATATTTACATTATCAAAGCAATTAAGCGGAGATTAAAAACAAACAAAAAAATGAAAATATCAGCCACTACCACAGGAATACTCAATGAATTTACAAATTTCTATGGACAAGTAAAGTTCAATTACGATAATGAAGATGCCTATGAAATAGCTGAATCGTTTATGAGTGAAGATGTAGATTTGAATGAAAGCGATTTTTGGTGTGCATCATTCAAGCACCATGATAACACATATTTTATAGCCGCAAATGGAGGTTTAACATCTGGCGGAACATATTGTTTAGCAATGAAAATGAAATAATGCAAAAAGCCCATGTATTTGATATATCAAAGCAATTAAGCGGAGATTAAAACAAATTAAATATGAGATTCTACAAAATAGACCCACAAGAGCTTTACTACTCAAACCTAAAGCTCTTGTGTGAGACCCACGACCTGAGCTACAGGAGTGCTGGCGATAAGATTAAGCGGCAAAAGAAACCCTATGAGAAAAACAATATGGTTGTTACCGAGCATCATATGGTAATGGGGAAGCATAAGAAAGCACAGGAACAAGTCTAGTATGGTGGCGGATGCAAAAGAAATATGTGGAGCATAATGGCCAGGTATATATGCTGCTGCCCCTCGAAGGTAAAATCTCAGGCTCAAGTACAATCTGTTTTCTTTTCTTTTTTGAGCTGCGGAGCTTTTTAAATGTTAAAGTTTAGTAAATACTAAGTTTATTTACTCTAATTCTTGGAATAGTGTAGCATATACTATATATTTGTTGTATCAAAGCAATTAAGCGGAGAGTAAAACAAAACAAAATGACATTATCGACAAATTTTAATCTGCACGAAACAAAGTCTTTTTTCACGTCAATTATAAAGGCTGATGAAGAATTTTCAGAAGCAAAAGATAGGATATGGAAAGAATCTCATGAATGTTTAGACTCAGAAGAACTAGATGCAAGGCTAAGAGATGAGGCAGAGAGAATAACTGCTAATTATGAAGAAAGATTGGAGGGACAAGATTTTGACGAAGGATTATCCTTAACTGGTCAGATTTATGATTACGTAAAAATCAATTTGGAGGATTCTATTCCTGATAGTGTAAAATCTAATCTTGAATGGTAAATAACAACGATAAGCCTATGAACATCAAAATAATTAAAAAAGAACTCAGCATAACCGACAAGGATATAGCTGGGTTCTTCGGCTATAAAAATAAAGAAAGCTATTATCATGCTGCCAGGCGCAAAGATATAGAACAAGGCATTGTAAATATCTATCGGCTCTTCAATAGTCGAAACGTGGCGGAGGCAGAAAAAAGAAAAGGAAACACTCGAAGCGATAAAACCAAGAATCAACCACAAACGTAGGCAGTGGCATTATATATGTAATTATCTGAGGCTGATTTCAGCCGTACGTCCCGATAGGGATGGCAACATAATGGATTGGATATATAAATCGTAAAAGGAACGAAAAATGAAAATAAATCAAATTAAACAACAGATAGAAATAAGAGTAGATCAATTATTCTACAACGATTCAGATACAAGCGAAGAGAAAGAAAAAGAACTTGTAAAGCTATATAGATGTTTGGATATTATTAATGAAACGGAAGATTAGTGAGTGTATGATTTTATATATCCTATTAGTGGTAGTTATGCCTTTGTGGGTAGCTTTCGAGCGAATTACCACTAATGTACTGAGTATAAAAATCGTCTATCCTTTTTTTTGAGGGTGGGCATAAACCAAAACAAATGACACTATCACAGAAGAAAAAGAAAATGCTTAAATGGACTGACTTACTCGGTCAAGACTTAGTAGCTACTGATAAAATAAAAGCTGCCAAGAATAACGAAGAACTAAGGGACATACTTTATGAACATGAGCAATTCCTTGAGGCTCAATTATCAGACTCGTTATCTTCAGTAGAAAGTCTTAAAAGAGAACTAAAACTATATGAAGCGTAGGCAAAAGGATATATGATTTTTTATACTCTATTATGGTGAGTGCTTCGGGTTAGCATTTGTGGGTTTGCTGCATTCTCTATAATTAGGTCATAACATCCATTCAAAAAATTGAACTATGCCTGAATTAAGGGGTAAAATCAACAAAAACATAACAAAAGGCTTAGAATCTGGCCAGTTATCAAATTCAGATTTGGTTCAAATAATTGAATGTGCTGGAGATTTATTGAACTTACAGACAAGAAGTAGTTACGCCAAATCTCAAGGAATAAGCTACAACGGAGCAAAGAAATTCAGGCAAAATGTGAATCTCTTTGGAGCTACTTTTGTGATTGATAATGATTGAATAGTCATTACTTGCCCTTATCTTCCACCTCATTTCTCGCCAAAGCAATGAGATCACCTACCTTAAAGTATGAATATGCCTCGATATATTCGGGAGTATACCCCAGAGCCTTGGAGAGTTTATGCACTAAGTCTGTCCAAGAGAAATCTTCTGGCCTAGTACTTGCTCGATGGTTTTTCTTGACTCTTTTAAATAGGCGTTTTTGATACTGTTCGATAATTGTGAAAAAAAAACCTCTGGGATATTCTCCCAATCATCGCGCTTCCTTTTAACGATGTCAGCAGATATCTCATTCTGCTCATCATCAGTGACACAGAATACAGCACACAGCGCCAACTCAGTAGAGTAGTTGTTCTGTTGATGATTATTAATGCCTTTCATCTGCTCAGTGACCAATTCCCCCACCTCGTGAAGCCTACCGACCACCTCGTTGGTTTCCATCTTGGAAGTAGCCAGATGATGAATTCTCTGGTAATTCTCCACCATCTTCCTGAAGTTGATGCCAAATGCTAATTCAAGAATGAGTTTTTCCCAGAACGGGCCTTTCTTGACAGTGACAGAATCCACTTTGGGGTAGTACTTTCTGCCAGATTTACCAGTGAAGTAGCCTCTTTCGTTGAAGTTCTTTATGAATGTGGTGTATGTCATATAAAATATAATAGCATATAAATAAGGTTTATAGCGAAAGCGAAACCAGTGAGAACTCCTAGCAAGAAGTACTTCATTATTTCGCAAGGTTCATTGGGCTGTATCATCATTTATTAAGTCTATTTCTATGTTTCTTAATGTTGAAATACAAGTTCACCATCTGTAAGCTGAATGTGACGGCTATGGACGCCAAAATTATAGTCTCAATCACTTCAACCATTTATAAATTCGACCAATAAAAGCAGCGAAGAATATCGACAGTACTATATTCAGAATCCACTCGTGGATGTCAAGCCTGAAGTATACACAGTACCAAAGAGCAATCTGCCCAGCTGCACATTTCTCACATTGCCACAGCATCTTGCCAAAGTAGGCCGATAAGGCTCCGACACCGAACACCTTCCAATATAATTTAGGAAGAAAAGCCAGCACCTCTCCAGGTCCGACAATGGCAGCAGTCCACACAAATCCACAGATAGCTATGAATAGTGGGAAGGTTATTAGTTCTAACATTCTATAGGCGTTTTACATTTAAAAGGAACTTGACTCACACAGCCCTCGAGAACCGTCCACTGAGCCTTGAAATCAATATGGAAGAACTCACAAGGTGGCATCCCGATGGACAGTAAGGCATCTTCATGGGAGTACTTACCAAAGGTGCTGACATCATTGGCCAGATAATAAACGGGAGCCAATGTGATATCTGGAATCTTGTATGGCTCACCTACCGAGAAACTACCCTTGAAGCAATTCATTATATCGGCAATGATCTGATCAGCAATGGAGCACTGGTCATATCCCAGCTTCTTCATATTGTAACTCATCACAAATCTGAATATGGCTTCAAAAGAACAGGCTTGATTCTTAGGATATTTGGTATCCAAAGGTCTGACAACCCGCCTAACCGGACCAATCAATTCCAGATAAGAAACTGACTTATACTTATTGGATGGAAGTAGCTCAACATAAGGTTGATTCGGCTTGCATTCATCCAACTTGGCGCAACTGATGGGGTAGGTCTTGGTGATGGTTTTACCACCAACTTGAGGAATCGGAATGCTCACCTTTCTGACTAGACCACCAAAACAATCGATGTAGCATTTCTCCTCTAGGATTTTCTTTATGGCTGTGACTATGGGCTGTGTCATTTCTTGGCTTTGATTTTTATTAAGACCAACCTAAGAGTGTCACTACTGATTGGAATAGTTAAGAAAGTTGAGTGATCTGTATCATATCGCGTTACTTTGGGCTTCATACTTTGAATTTCTTTATGTAAATTTTATATTTCAGATTGGTCTTACCATAAAAATCAATCCCATAATCATCCAACATCACCCTCTTGAATCCTCTCGGGCTTTCTGGAGATTTCAATATCTCTTCGGCAATGATCAATCTTTCAAACCATCCACGTCTCAGCCAGTAGCCTTTCCTGTCTTTCTTGATACGGGATTTGCAGACCTTGACGATGTCTTCAAGCTGCTCGGTGGGCATTCCTTGTATGGGTTGTGGCATCATGTCAGTCTATTTTGTATTGCATTTCTATTTCCTTTTCAAGATCCCTAATCTTTTTTCTCAAATATCTTTTACGGGTTTCAATTCCCTTGTCTGAAAGTTGATACTTCAAATCGTTCAGACGACCTTGTGGAGAATTTCTTCTCTCCCTGTCTTTTGATTTATTTCTGACTTGTCGATAATCCTTCCTTTGCCTTTGAATAGCTCCTATTTCCTTTGTGCATAAACGGCAATAAATATAAATACCATCTTTTTTGCTTTTGTCCTTATTGAAATCAGAAGTTGGCTTAATTTCCTTGCATCTGGTGCATTTCTTTTTCATGTCAATCCTACATATTGATCAATACAAAATAGAATCCTCTGTCTGTCATCTTCCTGAATCTCTGCAAACTCCTGTTCTGATAGTCTGAGCAGATCTCCATACCTCGATGATAGGTATCCAAGTTTCTTTTGATTTTCCTCATCATTGGAAGATATGACCACAATCGTGATATTCTCATCGTGCTGATCCAGTTTGCTCGATATGCTTTTCCACATCTCACCAGTGAACACAGTTGTCACCTTGTCAGTAGGTAGTCCGTGCTGCTCTCTCCAGTCCTTGTAAGAAACGTGATAACCTCTATTCTTCAGAAGTTGCTTGGCTTGCTCCTGAGCATTTCTATTGCTCGGTTTATTCGAGAAGTACCAGTATGGCACAACCGCCTCGGAATATTTCCCCAAGGGCTGACCCTCTGAATTTATCCCATCATTGATGATTCTGGACTTGACAGTAGCTAAAGTATCGAGAGCAGACAACTCAGCGTGCTGCTTCCTTTTATCAGGGATGGCTTGGAGCATCGCTTCTGCTGCTGCTATGAGTTCATTGAAGGAGTTGAATGTCATTGGTAGGTGTATGGCATAAATATACCCCAAATATATGTATATTTGTTATGCGTAATATATTGACTATCAATTAAATAAATGTATAATATATAAAAGGTATAATATGTTTGAGTTTGTAATCATTCTGATTGTGTTATGTTTTGTATGGGGTCTTAGCTATTTATCAAGGCCTCCATCAACCGCAAAAAGAAATGAATCAGACCTAGTCTCATTCGGCAACTTCATGGTATCCAAGGAGCGAAAAGAAAAAAACACCAAAAACTACGTAGGTCATTGGGATCTTCACAACTGGAAGAAGTTGAATGCCTAAAGCATCATCACTCAAGAGTTCCATTCCACTCATATATAGAAAGGAATGGCTGGACCTGATGGTCTTTGGTTATCTCGAAGGGGCAAAGGATCACTGCACGATGACCGAGCAAGACCTTATCAGAGAACTTCTGGAAAAGTTGGGAGAGGACGGTCTGCCACATACCGAAATAAAGACCCTCTTGAAGAACTACCTGAGAACCAAAGAGCAACTCAGAGAATACCTAAAGCATAAATCAAGCATCGATCATTCCAAGGACAAAGGAGCCAATATGGTCGAAGCTGCCAAAGATCTATCATTCATAATCAACAACAAGAGCTTCATCACTCAATTGAAAGCAGTTTCTGAATTGATGGGTGAAGGGAATAGCTTTAAAAGCATCTTGGAATCAATAAATAAATTCAATAATATCTACAAGAACATATGAACGAACAAATTAAAAAGCAGAACAAACTAGTCGATGAGCTCATTGCAAATGGTATTCCACAAGATGATTTCTCGAATGCCGGAAAGGACAAGCTCAAGGAGGTGGCCAACGACTACAAGAATCTATTGAACCAATTCCACGGAGCGCTCAAGTATGTGCAAGCTCATAGAGATATGCTACTCAAGCAGCCACCTAAGTTCGCAAGAGCTCAGCAGATCGCCAACAGCGTACTGAGCAACACCAGCCTCTCCTCTGCCAAAGAATACACCGAATTGATGAATAATATTGAGGGCTATTGGGATAAGGCCATTGCCGCCGACAATAGTAGTGAGGCCAAGATGGTTCCGATGGGAGATACAATTACTTGATTTTCATAGTTCAGATTAAGAGGAGCATATGCCTTGGGGATTAGGGCGCTCCTCTTTTTTTTTTAGTTTAAATAAACCCTATGCCATCACTAAAGCAAGACTCAACAGCCGTAATCGTTTCATTTCTCGTTTTGTGGATATTCTGTATGGGAATCTTTCAGGCGGCGCAATGTGTTGTATGGGGTGTTAAGATGATCATTGAGTCAATTGGATTATAATG
>Ga0209187_1002979_pt1 | contig 14953 bp, 3 predicted proteins | sample BantaG_FD_187430 | JGI IMG/M metagenome (GOLD analysis project Ga0209187, IMG submission 187430) | Marine algal microbial communities from Bantry Bay, Ireland - BantryBay_4 metaG (SPAdes) (version 2) | ecosystem: Host-associated > Algae > Red algae > Unclassified | place: Bantry Bay, Ireland... | reverse complement strand
CGTGCTGCGGGTGGTAGGCGATGGCATTCGTGAAGCCAGCCGCGTCAACCGAGGCGCGGACCTGCCCGACCCCGTTGTAGATGACGTAAGAACTGCCTTTGCGGGGATCGACTTCGCCGATGCGGCGACGCAGGTCATCGTAGAGATAGCTGCGGGTGATGCCAGCCGTGTCGCGGGTGCGGTAGAGCAGGCCGTTGACCATGACTTGTTCGGCGAGATTGGAAGATCCGGGGACCTCGGTCTGAATCGTCACGCGTTTGTCCGAGGGTTCGAGCCAGGTGGTGCTCACGCTTTGGTTGCCGTGGATATCGATGGCGATCTGCTGGGCTGCGGGCTGGGCGCCACCGGGGGCAGCGACGCCGAGACCGGTGAGGCGGGTGAGGGATCGGCTGGTCCGCACACGAGTGGCCTGGTTGGTTTCGGGATAGAGCCAGCTCTCGCTCCAGGCGTACCAAAGCCCGTTGGATTGCAGGAAGCCTTGCTCGCGTTCTGTGATGCGGTCGGTCGAGGCCAGGCGTCGGGCACCAGGTCGAGGGTGCCGTTGCGATTGATGTCCATGCCGGCTCGGGTGATCTGCCCCAAGTCGTTGTATTCCATGAGCAGCGGGGCGGTTCCCGGAGAACGGGATTCGACGAGGCGCCCGGTGGCGGGATCGTAGATCTGTTCGGCCACTTCGATGCTGCTGTTGGGGCCGGGGCGTTCGGAATGCCCTAGAAATAAACCCAGAACTTTTGTCAGTCAATGGCAGGGAAAATTGAACCGCCGGTACTCAATGGCAGACCAAAAATGCGATTTTACTCAGTAAAACGCCACTTTCTGTTCAAAATGTGTCTGTCCCCAAATAGCGCGAAGCGCGTTCTTTTATCAATCAAGAGAATAAAGACTAATTATTTTGGGATTGGATCCAGAGTAATCAACTTTGACAGATAATGAACCAGGATCACAAGTGGGATTTCGCGATGAGAATCCAAAGTACGCAAATTCGACATGCCATTGGCGCTCTTGCCTCTCACTCAAATAGACACCGATACAAGGGCCATGATTTTCGATAGAAGTAAGGTAGCGAGAAGCAAAATCAATTACTTCAAATATTTCTGAATTTTCTTTTTCCATCTTAACACTATTGGGGGAATTTTATTTTTTATCAAGAACTGCACTAGACGTTGGATATTCAATCGTGAAATTTTGTTCAGCTTCTGTAAGACTATCCCACAAAGGGTCTGCGATTAAACGATCCGCAACCATCTGTTCTCGCTGTTGCCGTGTAAATCTAACGTAATACTCATCACCATACTCTAGCCAATCTTGAAAATGTGCCATTTCATGTGCAACCTGTAATCGAGTTGGGTTTAGAGGTAGTTGCATCTGCATTCTTCCACCATCAAAGTAGGCGTTTGGACTGTCTATAGTGTACACAAAGATGTCATGCTCAAGATCTAACCGGTGTATTATGGCTAATAATTCCTCTTTTGGCATTAATTGGCCACCCAAAGCTCCGCCACCGTCCATGGAATCACGTGAACTGTTACCAGAACTATTTGTACTGCACTTCCTATTCCTCAGCCTGCTCAGTAGAGCCTTGCCTACTTTCATGCTCCCCTGGACAGCGACACCAGCACCTAGCGCAAAGCTAGCAATCTCAGCAAATTCAATTAATGCAGCCCCAGTAGCCGCTCCGAGTTCTCGACCAGACAAACTGCCAGAGTTTTCAATCAAGTTCGTAATCGCTGCGGTACTAATCAGAGAAGATAGAGCACTCAATCCTTCGGCACCTATTTGTGCAAATATTGAACTTATACCATCTACAATGCCTGTAGCTGTTCCAATTGGATCGGTTAGAATATTGCGACCTAAGTCCAGCATATCCAACAGTTGCCCAATTCCATAATTTACGATCTCACCACAAAACCCTCTTGCAAATTGGTACGTATTATTGAGGCCCTGTAAAAACCCACCTGAATCAGAATCTTGGAAGGTGGTCACTGGCTCTATGTCTTGAACGGAAGAGACGATATTGTTAACACCGTTTATAGATGGAGCAGGGCCTACTGGAATGATTTCAGGACGCCAATCAGGTGGCGGCAGGATTATCCCTTCGACCAATCCTAAATAATCTATACGGTTGAGGCCATTATTCCGGATGAAACCATAGAGGTTTTGACCACCAGCTTCCCTTAAAGGATCACGGTTTAGCCAACGCCCATTTTCAACCGAGTAGTAACGTCTTGTAAAATACAAGAAGCCAGTCTCTTGGTCTGTATATTTAGTAGAAAATGTAAACCGACTATTAAGGTTCTGACCAACACTGGATTTAGATAATATTTGGCCAGATACGGAATATTCTATGGAACACATACTTCCGTTGCCGACGAGCTGAGATAGGTTCCCATTTGCGTCATAACTGCAGAAGGATTCTTCTGGGACATTAGGTCGGAAATCTAGCTGGCTTAGTAAATTACCAACGCCACCAAGTTTTTGTAAGCTATTCCCACCATCAAGCCCCCAGTAGAATTCGAAATTCCGGCCGGGTATACCAGCAACTGCTTCCGGAGCTTGATCGCTCAACTCCTGTACAAGCAACCAACCGTCGTAGACAAACGTCAGGGTCTCTTGCGGCACAAACACGTTTAGCCCCGTATCCCAGCCATCAACAATCTTCTTCACGCGACGGCCCATGTAGTCATAGGTATTCCGCACCCGAACCGCGCCGTTCGTTTTCAACACCGAGGCGTCGGCGACTTCGATCAGGCGGTTATTCGCGTTCCATTTGTAATCCCACTTCCCGTCCGTGAGCATGTTGCCGTCATCATCATGACTGCGAGCCTGCGCTACGCCATTCGTCGTAACACTGAGATATTGGTTCAGCTCATTCGGAAGGTAACTGGTCGCCACGTAATCCGACTCTCCGACTTCGCTCTCTTCACTCGAATTCCGGTTACCGATTTCATCGTAGTCGTAACGGCGGGTTTCAGCCGGAACCGGATTGTTGGTATTACTAAGATCGTTGCCAAGGTAGCGCAGGCTAGCCACCACTTCGTTTTTGTCGTTGTAGTCAAACAGGTTAAACGCGGTTTGCGCGAAGGCACTACCGGTGTTCATCACACTGCTGCGTTGCCCGATTTCGTCATAGGTGTAGGCGTATTCGGAGAGCAGACTTAAGGTACCGCCTGGGGTGCCGCCGCTGGTTTTGTTTTGCACCGCCGCGATCAAGTCGCGGTTGGGATCGTAGACCTTGGTGGTTTCGAGATCGGTGTTCCAACCCGCGCCCGTGTCGCTCTGAATCTTCAGGGTTTCCTGCAAATGCGAGTTCGCGAGATAGGAATAGGTCGCACGGCGGTCCACCCCATCGGCCTGCCAGTTCACGGCAGCAAAACGTCCGTCGCCGTGGTAATCGTAATCGACCGCGTACCCGCTATCGAGGGAAAATCCGTTGTAGCGTCCAGGAACCTCACCGGCTCCGTTGCCTTCGTAACTCCGAGTCAGGGTGCGGTTGATGAAGCCGCTGATGGCTTCGCTTTCCTGTTGCAGGGTCGCGTTGTAGCTAAAGCTGCGACTGCCCACCGCGTCGGTGACGGTTCGTTTTTCACCGAAGCGTCCGTAGCTGAAGCCAAGGTCATCGGTGGCAGGATCGCTGTAATCCACGCCCGTGAGTTCACCGGTATCTGGATGGTAAAGGTAGGTGGTGACGAGTGGATTGCCGCCCGCGTCGGTGCGCGCCCAGGTGCGGGTTGCGACCCGTCCCGCCGTCCCATAGGTGTAGGTCGGGCCTTTGCCGTCGGCGTATTCTTTGTTGTCCAGCAGACCGGTTGCGCTGTCGAAGTGCCAGGTGGTTTGGTCGCTCGGTCCGGTCTTGGTGTCATCCCAAGCGGTCTCGTTCCAGTTGGTGCCGCCGCGATAGGTGTGGAGCTCGATCTGCCGTCCGAGGGCGTTGTACACGTTGCGAATCGGGTAAGCTCCCCCACCCCAGCGATGCGTGACTTGACCGCGCAGGTTGTGATCAAAGCGGGTGACGTGCTGCGGGTGGTAGGCGATGGCATTCGTGAAGCCAGCCGCGTCAACCGAGGCGCGGACCTGCCCGACCCCGTTGTAGATGACGTAAGAACTGCCTTTGCGGGGATCGACTTCGCCGATGCGGCGACGCAGGTCATCGTAGAGATAGCTGCGGGTGATGCCAGCCGTGTCGCGGGTGCGGTAGAGCAGGCCGTTGACCATGACTTGTTCGGCGAGATTGGAAGATCCGGGGACCTCGGTCTGAATCGTCACGCGTTTGTCCGAGGGTTCGAGCCAGGTGGTGCTCACGCTTTGGTTGCCGTGAATATCGATGGCGATCTGCTGGGCTGCGGGCTGGGCGCCACCGGGGGCGGCTACCCCGAGACCGGTGAGGCGGGTGAGGGATCGGCTGGTCCGCACTCGGGTGGCCAGGTTGGTTTCGGGGTAGAGCCAGCTCTCGCTCCACGCGTACCAAAGCCCGTTAGATTGCAGGAAGCCTTGATCGCGTTCGGTGATGCGGTCGGTCGAGGCCAGGTCGAGGGTGCCGTTGCGATTGATGTCCATGCCGGCTCGGGTGATTTGACCCAAGTCGTTGTATTCCATGAGCAGCGGGGCGGTTCCCGGAGACTGGGATTCGACGAGACGCCCAGTGGCAGGATCGTAGATCTGTTCGGCCACTTCGATGGTGTTGTTGGGGCCGGGGCGTTCGGAGCGAATGGTGCGCCCAAGGAAGTCGCGGGTGGTTTTGACCCAACGCGGCGAAGCGGTGCCACCGGGACCGATGTAGACCGTGGTCCAGGTGCTGCCGTCAGGATTAATGCCGTAGTCGAAGCTTTGTTCGCTGCCAGCGGTTCCGGAGGCGGAAGCGGGACGACCGTCGACACGGGAGACCACGATGCGGGTGCCTCCGTTGGGCAGGGTAATGGTCCGCGTGCGGGTGGCGTCGTCGGTGTGGTTTGAGATGGTATGTCCAGCCGCGTTGACGGTGTGGATGAGTTGTCCGACCAGGTCGTAGGCGTTGGATGTGGTGGTTAAGGAGAGAGCGCCGCCGAAGACCGTCTGGGAGATCGGATTGCCGTTGAGATCGTATTTGGTGAAAGATTGCAGGTCAGGTTGAGCGCTTGCGCCGGGAACGAGGCCTGCGTTATGTCCTTCGCGAGTGATCAGGTATGGGCGTTTGAGTTCATCGTATTGAATGAAGGTAACGGAGCCATCGGCGGCGATGGTGCTTTCGAGGCCGCAGCAGAGGTCACCCCAGTTATTGACGGAATCAAGTCCAGTGCTGTTCCAGCTCGCGGTAGGTCGGTAGTGCTCATCATAGCTGGTGACGCTCCAGGAGATGGTGTCGTAACCGGCTCCGTCGTAGATCTGAGTCGTGCTCTCGATAGGGAGAGAGTTACGGGTGATCTCGACCTGGCGTGTGGTCTTGAAAGGAATGCCGTCGGGGAAGGTGGTGGTGCCCTGGGTGATGGTGGTACGGAGGTAATCTCCATCGGGATTGGGAGCAAAAATTCCTTGGGATCCGGGAATACCTGGCAGGGCAAAATTGTGAACATAGTTCCCCCATTCATAGCTGAAGCGTACGAGCTGGCCGTCGTCGGTTTCTAAAGAAAGGGGACGGCGGTGATTGAGGTAGCCGAGTGGGTTAGACTCATAGGTGGCTACGGTGCGTGGGTTGTCCGGATGTCCATAGCCAGTTGCTGAATCGACGGCTTGTTCGGTGATGACCACTTTATTTCCGTTGGCGTCGGTTTGGTAGACATGGTAAGCGCGCCCAACGATGGTCCCGAGAGCAGTACGGGTGATCATGCGGGGGTTTTCTTGGCTCCAAATTTCGCTGGAGTCTGATGGGTCGATTGGATCGTATTCGAGCTCGGTAACAACGGATTGGGCATCGGTGGCGGTAACGGGAGCATTGCCCCAAGGTGCGACAATTTTTGAGGGGAGGTCATTGGTTCCGTATTCCGTTCGGACCCAGCTTCCATCGGAGGTGGTGACGGTGTGGAGTTTTCCGTGTGGCCCGAGATCGGCGGGATGGTAGGTCAATTGGGTTGATTTGTATTGGTTGCCGACCCCGGTGTAGGCGCGGATTTCGCGAGGGCGGTCGGTGGGAGCACCGAGGTTGTAGATTTCTTCGGTGCGTGAGACGGTGTCGCCGTTTTCATCGAGTACTTCGGTGGTGTCTACTTCTGAAGCGATTCCCCCGATGGTTGTGTTGGAATAGCTATTCACCGTGGTTTTGAAGGCGGTACCGTCGGCCGCGATGTTTTCTTGGTAGGTCCAGCCACGATTGCTTGGTTTCCATGACATCCGGTTGGTGATGCTTGATGAGGGAGTTTTTTCAACTTCTTCGATATCGGGGGGCAGGCTGGCGTCGCCATTACGCATATCACGGTAGGTCCGTTCCATGTAGGGGGGGGCGTCTGGATTTGCCCCAGGTTTTCGGTGAGAAACTTCTAAACCATCACTGGTTTCCAGCATGGTGGTGATCGCATTGTCATTGCTTGTGATGCGCTCACCTGGACCTTCGTCGTTGGTTTGGCCGGGACGCGGGCAGGATTGTTCGGGATCCGAGGAACGCATGGTAGCCTTGAGGGTCGTAGCGGGGAACGGCGCGTAAGCAGGCTCTTGGGCTGCATTTTCCATTGGGGTGTCCAGAACGGGGCTGGGCAAATCGTCTTGGTAGGCTCCGAAGTCCATTGTCAAGCGGTCATTTATTCCCTCTTTGGACTGACGGCCTGGCGATAAAGATTTCACCATGCTACCGCGTTTGGCCCGCATGGTCGAGTCGGCCCCTTCGCTTTTCCCGCATTCGATGCACTCACCGCAGTCCGGCATGTCGGCGCTCATGTCTTTTGTCGTTTCGGTCCCATCGGAAGCTTTAATGACCGCGCGTAGCTCCATCTTCCCCATGCTATTGTGAAATTGGTCTGGGCGATAGGGTTTGTTGGCAGCAAGGACGGTTTCGCCGGACACATAGGTCAGCTCGGGTTGGTTTTGGGGGCGAAACATCGGCACCGGGGGCGGATCATTTGGCGTAATAAACGGACGCGTTGTTTGCGGCGGGGCGTCAGGTGTGTCGTAAAGATCCCGTGTAGTGGGGTCGACATAGTTCGGAGGGCTGTCGGGACTGTATTGGCGCGGGGTTTGACAATCGCTATCGGAGTCTCCCGTATCCGTCGCCGGCTCACTTCCATCGCCAGAATCGGTTGGTTCCGAAGGATCTGGGTTAACCAGGTACTCGCCATCGGGTGTATTTCCAGCCGCGAGGGTCCTATCCGTTTGGGAAATAGGGTTTTTCATGGTGACAGTAGGGCTTGGGCAGGACTCTGGCCCCGAGAATCCTTGGCACGGAGGAGGAAGTGAGTCGGGAAAATCAATCCAAGTGCAACTTCCGAAATCCCATGCATGTGTGGAAGAAGGTTGGGGTGCAATTGCTGCGTAGGCGCAGTCTGATTCGCTCCAACTGTATTTGTCCTTACATCGGGGGAGTTGAGGCCGGTTGGCTTCCTCTCCACAAGACGATCCGTCTTCGGCGGTTAGGGCGCAGTTAAAATTCCAGCGGCAGTCATCTTCGTTGAATTCATAGCAAGGGCCATATGGGTTTTCGGGAGCCCCACCGACTTTAATTTCAACCTCGAAGACAATGGGACCTGGATCGTCTCGATACGATGGGGCATCGATCTTGATGACCATCGTGTGGACACCTTCTCCAAGGCTGGCGCTGACTTGAGCGTCCGGTCTTGAGATAGAAGGGCTAAAGGTTCCGTCGGGGTGGAAAAACTCCCAAGAAATCTGATCGGGTGTATAAGGAATACGGCGTGTTGTCACCGTGGTATCGTCCGGACATTTCTGAATTTGATTTAAAGAATCCGATTCCTCTGAGATGGTTTCTTCGTAAATTTCTCCGTCAATGCAAAAGGCGACAGCTGCAGATGCTTCGCCTTTGGTACAAAAGTGGGATGGAATATCGTTAGGAAGGTCGCTGTCTGGACTCACAACAGTCGTGACGTTGGTAGATGCGTAGGCACAATCATTTCTCAACGCGGATGCGTGCAGGCTCGATAGTGAGCAGCAAACCAGGCTGATAAGGATCCAAGGGAGAGGTGTTTGTTTGAGGGTCTTGATCATGAGGGTTCCTTCTAAAAACAAAAATCGGGGGGGCAGTAAATTGGTGGTATGTTCGCAGAATTAAGCGGGTTATTTTAAACGAGCCAGAGCTGCGCGGGCAGGATGGTGTAAGCGAGGTTGGTTTGGATCGCTAAAGAGTGATTCGAGAAAGGGGATTTGGGCGGTTTGCTGGAGATCGGCCAGGGTGCAAATGGCTGCGATACGAAGGCCGGTAGTTGGCCCGTTGCGAGCGAGTTCGGCAGCAATGTTTCCGGCTTGGGCTACGTTTTCTTTGCCACAGATTTGCAGGGCGGAGATCCGAGTTTGCGGATGTACGTCCTCATCTTGTACTAGGGTCAGCGCGGCTTTACGGAAAGCGGGATCGACCTTCCCTTCAACGCCTTGGGTCCCATTCAATCGATGCAAGGCGAGCAACGCGGTGCCTTGAATTTCGGGGTGGGAATGTTTAGCCGCCTCTTCGAAAAGAGCCATGAGTTCTGGGCGATAAGTACCGGCTTCATCTTGTTCATATGAAATTGATAAATGTTGGATCAAGTACCCTCGAAGAGACGGGACCGTCTGCTCGCGTTTCGTGGTTTCCATGAGCTGTGGCAAAATTTGTGCCTTGAGCTGGTCTTGGCGGCGGAGCAGGCTAAGAATTTCCTGCCATATGACCAAGCGGCCCCCTTCGGACTGTCCGGGCTCATGATTTTTGCTCGCAGGCGGCACCCAGTTTCGCATGTCATCCAAAAAGATTTGCGCCTCCGCTGCGGAGAGTCCGAGATGTGGGTTTGCGGCAAGATCCAATGCAGCGTAAAACTCTCCGGTTCGGATGGCTTGCACCTCAGGAGATATCTCCAAATCTCCATCGTCGTAAGGTGTGTCGCTGTCTGCAAGATTGTCGGAAATAAAAGACGGTTCGGCAGAGAACTTGTGATCAGCCGGATCAGGTGAGACAATAGGCCGACCCGAGACGACAGGGTCTGACGTGACCTCAGGCTTGGCGGCACGAGGCTTGGACGGGGCGATGGCAAAAAGAAGCCATAGCCCGAGTCCCATCACCAGAGCGGTGATGCAGAAGATTCCAATTCGTTGTTGATCCGGTTTCATTGACGTTGAACCAAGGAGATTAGCGACTACCGACGTAAGTGGTGTCCTGCCAGACCTTCACCCGATGGCAGAAGGAACTTGTTTTGTCTGCAGGGTGAATGAAGCGGAGTTTGATTTGTCCGAGTTCATCCAAATCATCGGCGTGAATGACTTGAAGGATGGAACCATCTTCAAAGGTAACGCCAGAAACGAAGATTTTGGCCTCGATGCGTGCGTTTTCACAGATGGGATGGCACACCACCAGACTCTCAATCAACCTATCGCCATCGGGATACACTTCGATGACTCGTGAATAGGTTTCGTTGGTGTTATACACCCGCAAGGTTTCAACCGAGCTCTGGGAAATGATCGGACCATCGGTTCCGATACGCGCCACGACATTGGCTGGGCCGAAGGAGCCGGAATAGAGTCCACCTAGCGAGCTTGCGGTTGGAGCGACTGTAATGAGACGATTGCCGCCATCGAGGGTAACACCCGCGTCGAGGTTTGGATTCCAATCACGGGTTAGACCGATCCAGGTCACCGGTACTGGGCCGAGGTCTGCTCCGAGAACGTGGACACTACGAGTAACGGTTTGGCCATTAAACGTAGCAGCAATTCCGTGAACGCCTGCGGAGGTAAACTCATAGGGATGCGCTTCACCGGCAGCCAGTGTGATAGAGGATCCATCTGAGAGCGAGACGGTTGCATCTCCAGTTTGATCAACCGGAACCCCTGCGATACGAAGCGAATCACCAACGCGGATGGTAAGATCTTGGGCATCAAAGAGGTTATATGGAATCCATTGACTTTCTCCGGCCAGTACACGGGCACCTCGACCAAAGTCGATGCTAAGATCCGTAAGGCTTCCGTCAGCAGCGAGAGGGAGATCCGCAAACCAGGTATTGTCTCCTGGGCCGGCTTGAGGCATCACATGCCCACTGGCAGAGCTATTTACAGAAACGCTAGAAAGGTAGATCCGTTCTCCCTCGATATTTAGAGGGCTAACGTAGCTCTGAGTCGGCACGGTTTTCAGGGAATAGGCATTGAAGAGGCGCTGGTCTATCCAGTCTTTGACGAGGTTGCCATTGGTGTCATTGCCCGAGATCCTCTTCACGTGTAGGGCGTGAATGGCCGGACGGCGCAGATGGTCGACATTATCCCAAAAGATCCGAACCGTGTGAGCCCCAGAACGGATGCGCGGGCTGTAGACTCGCTGCGTTAGTGGATCAAAGCCTGGTGTTGTAAGTTCGCGCCGTGCGGCCCACTCACCATTGATCGTCCATTCAAAAGTCCAGCTCGGGGTAGAGGCTGAACTGGAGGTCCATGTGGACACTTCGAGTTCGAGCGCATATACATCGGTGTATTGCACGGGAAGCGTGAACTCGATCCAACCACGACGTTCAGTGGCGTACAAAGCGGAGTTATTAGTCGCCCAATTTCCTGAGTGAGAAGCAGTGCTGGCCGGTATGGTGAGGTAATCGTCTAGGTCACCGATATCCTGTAGGTTGGGATCGGAAAAGAGATCGCGTACTTCTTCAGCATCGGTGAACCCGTCGCCATCGGAATCGGCATCGAAGGGGTTGGTACCATGTTGCATTTCCTCGAGGATGGACAATCCGTCGCCATCTTCATCTTCCGGCATATTGCGGTCGGTGTCGTGCGGGTTCATGCCAACAGTGATTTCCCAAGAGTCTAAGTAACCGTCCATGTCTGCATCAAGGGGGTCTGGGGTGTAAGAGCGTAAGACAGAAGAAGGAACCAATTCGGGGGTACCGCCGAATTCGCTCCAGAAGACACTGACGTGGTCACCACCACCATGCTCTTTGTGCAGAATTTCGAGATAGTAGGACTGCCCTGCGACGAGTGAGATAGGAGCCGATTGCTGGGTGCCGAATTTGTCAAAGTCTTGGTAGGCGGTAAATCCATCGACACGAGCAATTTTTTCGCGAAGAAAGGGTGTTTCGTCCGCGCTAAACCAAAGTTCAGATGCATCATCTGAGGCGATCCAAAAGGTGTAGAGGCCTGAGTTTGTAGGAGTTAGGAAGCCACGCATGCGAGTACCGTAATGGTTGGCAATATCGCGCGGGCCTTCTGGATTCGAAATCAGCTCCTGAATATCCGGTGCTCCAGCATATTTTTCCGAGGCGGTGAACCCAGCCACGGTGGGCCCAGAGGTTGCGTTTTCCCATCGCTCGTAGAGCAGGGAGCCAGATACATCTTGCAGCCCGAGGGGCAATTGCTGAATGAGGTATTCATCAAGGTTCGAGAGCCCATCGCCATCAAAATCACCAAGGGAACCGTCGAGTTTATCCGAGGTACCATCTTCGGCAGGATCGAGGCCGTAGGCAGTTTCCCAGGCGTCGGGCAGCCCGTCGTGGTCCGCATCTTCGGGGTGTGGCTGCCATGATTTCAGAGCGCTGGCAGGAATCGCTTCTTGTTGGCCGTTGGGCAAAATCCACTGCAAGGAAAGATGGTCACCACCACCGCCTTCTTTGAAAAGAATTTCGATGTAACGCCATTCGCCGGCGATACAGCTGAGTTCATCCGACATTTGGCTAGCGTAGCGGGTGTAGTTGTTCACTCCAGACCATCCGGTTACTTGGCATACGGCTTGGCGGTCGAAAGGCGACTCTGAGGCCGCGAGGTACACAATACTTTGATCGTCCGAGGTGATGGCGAGGCGATACAGCCCGTTGGACGGAGTGCGGAGGAAACCACGAAAGCGGCAGCCGTAGGAGTCGCCGGTACGCTCAGCCAGGACAACTGTAGGTGTTTGCGAAAAGACATCTGGCGCACCGGGGTAGGTACTGGCCGCAATGAGGTTGGCGACCTTGGCACCGGGAATGTAGTTATAGCGTTCCAAGGTGATGTACCCTTCAACCCCGTGACTCGGATCAAGCGGATCGGTTCCATTCAAAAACTCTTCGAGGTTGGTAAATCCGTCGCCGTCAGGATCACCAGCGGCGCCGTTGTCACCTGAACTCTGAGCTGAATCGAGTCCATTGGTGGACTCCCAGGCATCATCCAAATTATCCTGGTCGGCGTCATCAGGATCGTAGGTGTAACTCACGGCATGTGTAGTGGGGATGACTTCGAAAACGCCATCGGGACGGGTCCATGCAACCGAGAGGTGGTCACCTCCCCCGGCTTCCTTCATAATGGCTTCGATGTAGCACACTTGGCCCGCGATGAGGGATTGCGTCGCCGATTTCTGGGTGGTCTTGGCGGTCCACTTCTGGTAGCCGGTGGCCCCGTTCACGTAAGCGATCTTGGCCGCATAGGCGGGATCGGCAGTCGGGCTCAACCACAGTTCAGAATAGTCATCGGAGCTAATCCATAAGGTGAACTCTCCGGTTTGAGGGATGGTGAGTTGGGCGCGTAGCCGGACCCCGTAATTGTTGGCGCTGTTTCGGGCGATATTGAATTCTTCAAGGTAGGTTATTGCGTCTGGAGCCAGCGGAAAGGCGGCGTGGCTTCTGAGCTGGGCCACGGTGTTGCCACCGACGCCAACCCATTTTTCGCAAAGAATTCGTCCATCCAAGCCGACTTCGAGAGCGGATTGGTTGGGATCGAATCCCCCTTCGAACTCTTGCACGTTGGTGAGGCCATCGTTATCGAGATCCGCATCGGCCCCGTTGTCCCCCATCGGATCGATTGGATCGAGCCCATGAAGGACTTCCCAATCATCGCCTAATCCGTCTTCATCTTGGTCATTCTCCGGTACGGTGTGCGAGTGTAGCTGCGCGCCTGGGATGACTTCGAAAACGCCATCGGGGCGGGTCCATGCGATGCTCAGGTTGTCTCCGCCCCCGCCCTCTTTCATCAGGGCTTCCAAATAATAGGCTTGGCCTGAAGCCAAGGCAACAGCGGCGGACTGTTGAGAGGCATATTTGGTCCAGTTTTTGTAGCCGGTCCAACCGGACACGCTGGCGATTTTTACCGCGGTTTCAGCCGAGGCATCGCTCCCCAGCCACAATTCCGAGTGGTCATCCGAAGCGACCCAGAAGATGTAATCTCCGCTTTGTGGAGCGGTGACAGTTCCTCGAACCCGCACCCCGTAAGCATTTGCGGTATTTCTCGGCAGGTCGCCTTCAGGCAGGTAGGAGGTTTCGTCCGGTAGGAAGGGAAAGTCAGGGTCCGCGCGCAACGCAGCAAGATTTCCACCGGAAATATTGTACCACTTTTCACACATGAGATAGCCTTCCAAGCCGCCTTCGCGCATGACGTGCACAAAGGGATCGAGACCTTGTTGAACTTCGTAGATGTTATTCAGGCCATCTTTGTCGTGGTCTGCTTCCGCGTCGAGAGGCTCGGTAGGATCGAGACCATGAATGGCTTCGTAATAATCGGAGATGGTGTCGCCGTCTGTGTCGGGATTCGCGTCAGAGGTGCCCACTTGAAGCTCTTGGCTTGCATCGAGGCCGTCTTCATCCGCATCCTCGAAAAGCATAAGGAGGCTGAGGGAAAGGGTTCCCGCCGAGGGGTAGAGAGCGAGCAAGGTGGCATCAACAGGGATGCTGAGCGGTTGATTGACCTGCAAAACCCCGTCAATCAGCTGTCCAGCGAGTGCGTCGCTGAATAGGTTGGTCCCCGTCGCATCTAGGAAACCGTAGCTGAGATCCAACCCAGTGCCCTGCCCTTCGAGGACGAGTTGAAGCTCCGCTGGCGCAGCGGCTAGGTCGATCAACAAGCTCTGGTTCGTCGTGGCCTGCCAGACTCCAGCCATAAAGGCTCCGGAAGAGGCATCGACGCTTCCCCACCAAGCCGGGCCGGTGGCAGAGTGGATACCATTGGAATTGAAGAAGCGCCCATCGTTAAAGTCGACGACGCCTCGGCTGGCTGGATCGTGGTCCTCATGGTCGGGAAAGGCATCGCGGTCCGTGTCCGCCAGAAGTGGATCGGTTCCATTGCTAGATTCTTGAGCACTGGGAAGTGTATCCCCATCTTGATCCGAAGCGCCGTCAGCTGGATCGTTTGGATCGAAATTGTGAATTAGTTCATAACTGTCTTCCATGCCATCCCCATCGGAATCCAGAGCATAGGCCCCGACCAAAGCGATGACAAAAGCCAAGGACATAAATAGGACCAAACTTCGGGATAGTAACCCCGATTTTTGCCAATGTGTAATGATATAACGCGCCATAAAGGTAGTCTCCAATCTTTACTTGGGAGGCTGCGAACGAGCCTGAAGGCTGGTTGATTTCTTAAATCAACAGGATGAATATCTTGGATGCTCCCCCGCGCTTTTCCCACTGTGACGTGCAAGCTAGCATCTCAAAGTTGCTTGTGTAAAGCATGATTAGGAAAGGAGTTAAATAAAATATCGGAAAGAGCGAAAACCCCTGTAAAATCGAGAATAGCTCTCAAAAACAAATACTGACACAATATACAGCATGCAAATATTGCCAAACATTAACGACGCACAACCAAATCTGACACCAACCAAAATGCTATTTACGTAATCTTGGTACCGCGGCTGTATTTCAGAGACACCAGCGGGATGAGATCGGGTTAAAATTCTCAAGTGTACGATGCTCACCAGAGTTATACGCCCTATTGTGAAGGAGAGAAATTTAAACACATGCATGGACAGCTGGACAAATCCACAGAAGGAGAGCCTGCAAAATCTCCAAGAGAGTGCCCCCTATGTGTCAGGAGAGTTGGCCGGTTTTCGGATTCCGATTATAATGCCTTCAATTCCCTCCAGCCAATCCGGTTGCCTCGGCCATGCACGTCATGCGAGGCGGAGCCGAGTAGGACG
>Ga0209187_1002978_pt1 | contig 14956 bp, 9 predicted proteins | sample BantaG_FD_187430 | JGI IMG/M metagenome (GOLD analysis project Ga0209187, IMG submission 187430) | Marine algal microbial communities from Bantry Bay, Ireland - BantryBay_4 metaG (SPAdes) (version 2) | ecosystem: Host-associated > Algae > Red algae > Unclassified | place: Bantry Bay, Ireland... | reverse complement strand
GTCGAGCAGCCCGTCCTTGTCCGAATCGGTCTCGCGGAAGTCCGCCACGCCGTCACCGTCGGTATCGATCGGTGCCGTCAGGTCCGCACCGGCCTCGAGCGTGTCGAGCAGGCCATCGCCGTCCGAATCCGTCTCGCGGAAGTCAGCGATGCCGTCCTCGTCGGTGTCGACCGGGGCCGACGGGTCGGCGCCGGCCTCGAGCGCGTCGAGCAGACCGTCGTCATCGGCATCGGTTTCGCGGAAGTCCGCGACACCATCGTCGTCGCTGTCGAGCGGGTTCGCCGGGTCGGCGCCGGCCTCGAGCGTGTCGAGCAGGCCATCGTCGTCCGCATCCGTCTCCCGATAGTCCGGCGTGCCGTCGGCGTCGCTGTCGGCCGGGTTCGTCGCGTCGTCACCGGCCTCGAGCGTATCGAGCAGACCGTCGTCGTCCGCGTCCGTTTCGCGGAAGTCCGGCGTGCCGTCCCCGTCGGTGTCGATCGGGTTCTCGGGATCGGGGCCGATCTCGAGCTCGTCGCTCAGTCCGTCGTCGTCGGAGTCGATCTCCTGGAAGTCGGGGATGCCGTCGCCGTCCGTGTCGGTCGGGGCGTCGGCGTCGTCACCGGCCTCGTCCGAATCACCGATGCCGTCGCCGTCGGCGTCCGTCTCGCGGTAGTCCGGGATGCCGTCGGCGTCGGTGTCTCTCGGCTGGCTCGGGTCGCCGCCCGTCTCGACCGCATCACTCACACCGTCACCGTCCGAATCGGTTTCCCGGTAGTCGGGAATGCCGTCCTCGTCGGTGTCGGTCGGTGCCGCAGGGTCGGTACCCGCTTCGAGCGTGTCGCTCAGACCATCGTCGTCGGCGTCGATTTCCCGGAAGTCCGCGACGCCATCCCCGTCGGTGTCGAGCGGGTTCGCCAGGTCGGCGCCCGCCTCCAGCGTGTCGAGCAGGCCGTCGTCGTCCGCGTCGATCTCGCGGAAGTCCGCGACGCCATCCTCGTCGGTGTCGATCGGGTCGGCCAGGTCGGCACCCGCCTCGAGCGTATCGAGCAGGCCGTCGCCGTCCGAGTCGATCTCGCGGAAGTCCGCGACGCCATCCGCGTCGGTGTCGATCGGTGCTGCCGGATCGGCACCCGCCTCGAGCGTGTCGAGCAGGCCGTCGCCGTCCGCATCGATCTCGCGGAAGTCCGCCACGCCGTCCGCGTCGGTGTCGAGCGGTGCCGTGGGGTCCGCACCCGCCTCGAGCGTGTCGAGCAGGCCATCGTCGTCCGCATCCGTCTCGCGGAAGTCGGCCACGCCATCACCGTCGGTGTCGATCGGTGCGGTCGGATCTGCACCTGCCTCGAGGGTATCGCTCAGACCGTCGGCGTCGGAATCCGTCTCGCGGTAGTCGGCAATGCCGTCACCGTCGGTGTCGATCGGTGCGGTCGTATCCGCACCGGCCTCGAGGGTATCGCGCAGACCGTCATCGTCAGAGTCCGTTTCGCGGAAATCCGCGACGCCATCGCCATCGGTGTCGAGCGGGTTCCCCGGATCGGCGCCTGCTTCGAGCGTATCGCGCAGACCGTCGTCGTCGGCATCGATTTCGCGGTAGTCCGCGACGCCATCCCCGTCGGTGTCGAGCGGGTTCGCCGGGTCGGCGCCCGCCTCCAGCGTGTCGAGCAGGCCGTCCTTGTCCGAATCGGTCTCGCGGAAGTCGGGCGTGCCGTCGGCATCGCTGTCGAGCGGGTTCGCGCTGTCCGGACCGATCTCGAGCACGTCGCTCAGCCCGTCGTCGTCCGAATCGGCATCCTGAAAGTCGGGCTTGCCGTCTCCGTCCGTGTCGGTCGGATCGGTCGGATCGTCGCCGGCCTCTGCCGCATCACCGATGCCGTCGCCGTCGGAATCCGTCTCGCGGTAGTCCGGCGTGCCGTCAGTATCGCTGTCGGTCGGCGCAGCGGGATCGTCGCCCGCTTCGAGGGTATCGCTCAGGCCATCGTCGTCCGAGTCCGTCTCGCGGAAGTCCGGCGTGCCGTCGCCGTCCGTGTCGGTCGGATCGGTCGGATCGTCGCCGGCCTCGAGGGTGTCTGTCAGGCCGTCGTCGTCCGAATCCGTCTCGCGGAAGTCGGCGACGCCATCCTCGTCGGTGTCGATCGGTGCGGTCAGATCTGCGCCGGCCTCGAGCGTGTCGAGCAGGCCATCGTTGTCCGAGTCGGTCTCGCGGAAGTCCGCGACGCCGTCATCGTCGGTGTCGATCGGTGCCGTCGGGTCCGCACCGGCCTCGAGCGTGTCGAGCAGGCCGTCCTTGTCGGAGTCGGTCTCGCGGAAGTCCGCTACCCCGTCGTCGTCGGTGTCGATCGGTGCCGTCGGGTCTGCGCCGGCCTCTAGCGTGTCGAGCAGGCCATCGTTGTCCGAATCGGTCTCGCGGTAGTCGGACACGCCGTCACCGTCGGTATCGATCGGCGCCGACGGATCGGCACCGGCCTCGAGCGTGTCGAGCAGGCCGTCATCATCCGCATCCGTCTCGCGGAAGTCGGCCACGCCGTCGTTGTCGCTGTCGATCGGCGTGGTCGGGTCCGCACCGGCCTCGAGCGCGTCGCTCAGGCCGTCGGCGTCGGAGTCCGTCTCGCGGTAGTCGGCGACGCCGTCGCCGTCGGTGTCGAGCGGCGCGGTGGGATCGGCGCCCGCCTCGAGCGCGTCGGACAGGCCGTCGTCGTCGGAGTCGGTCTCACGGTAGTCGGGCGTGCCGTCGCCGTCGGTATCGATCGGGTTCGCCGCGTCGGGACCGATCTCGAGCGCATCGCTCAGGCCGTCGCCATCGGAATCGGTCTCGCGGTAGTCGGGAATGCCGTCGCCGTCCGTGTCCCTCGGGTTCGCCGGATCGTCGCCGGCTTCGGCCGCGTCACCTATCCCGTCGCCGTCGGAATCGGTCTCTCGGTAGTCCGGCGTGCCGTCGCCGTCGGTGTCGGTCGGCGCGCTGGGGTCGGCGCCCGCCTCGAGCGCGTCGCTCAGGCCGTCGCCGTCGGAATCGGTCTCGCGGTAGTCCGGCGCGCCGTCCGCATCCGTGTCCGTCGGTTCGGCCGGATCGTCACCCGCCTCCAGGGCGTCGCTCAGACCGTCGCCATCCGAATCGGTGTCGCGGTAGTCGGGCGTGTCGTCACCGTCGGTGTCTCTCGGCGCGCCCGGGTCGTCGCCGGCCTCGAACGCATCGCTCAGACCGTCGTCGTCCGAATCGGTCTCGCGAAAATCGGCGACGCCGTCACCGTCCGAGTCGATCGGCGCGGCCGGATCGGCGCCCGCTTCCAGCGCGTCGCTCAGTCCGTCGTCGTCGGAATCGGTCTCCCGATAGTCTGCCTCCCCGTCGCCGTCGGAGTCGGTCGGTGCCGAGGGATCGGCACCCGCCTCGAGCGCGTCGAGCAAGCCGTCCTTGTCCGAGTCCGTCTCGCGGTAGTCGTCGACGCCGTTGCCGTCGGTGTCCGTCGGATCGGTCGGATCCGCACCCGCCTCCGTCTCGTCGGGAATGCCGTCGCCGTCGGAATCGGTGTCGAGATAGTTCGGCGCGCCGTCGCCATCGGGATCGGAGACGTTCTCGGTGCCGTCCGGAATGCCGTCGCCATCCGAATCGCTGTCACGGTTGTTCGGCACACCGTCACCGTCGGCATCCCCCGTCCCTTCCTCGACATCGAGAATGCCGTCGTTGTCGTCGTCCGGATCGATCGCGTTCGGCGTGCCGTCACCGTCGGTGTCGAGGGCGACGTCGTGCTGCTGCTCGAGCGTGACCGAATCGCCGGCGGCGTTGATCAGGTCGATATAGGTGATGGTGAGGGTGTCGTCTGCCCGGGTCACCATCGAGCCGTCGTCGTCGGCTTCGGCCACGAGACCGGCCGACGTCGACAGCGTGCCGGTGAAAACGGCGCTGTCCGGGGTGGTCTCGTTCAGGGTCACCGTCTCGGTCTGGCCCGTCGCGTCGTTGACGACGGTGACCCTCGCCGTGTCGGCGACGCCGGGATTCAGATCCAGGTCGACGTCTTCCACGGTGATCGCGATGTCGTCGCCGGGCAGGCTGTCGCGGTCCGCGTCGAGCGAGCCGTCGAAGTTCACCGGTGGCGTGTCGTCGTCGGTGATGCCCAGCGGCGCGTAGGCGGTCGACGCCAGGCCGTAGACGTAGGTGTCGATGAAGCGCCCCTCGCCGAGGCCGTTCGCATTCCCCGAGAAATCGCCCCAGGTGTGACTGCCCTCGGGTGTTCCGGAGCGGCCACCTTCGGGCGTGTTGCTGCTTCGCTCGAGTACGGTCCCGTCGAGTCGCGTGATGTCGTCCCAGTAGACCTGGGTGTCGCTGCGCACACCCGCCTTGGTGACCCCGTAGACGGTCAGGCCGGGCTCGGCGGGCCCACCGCTGGTCTCGACGTCGTTGCCGATGAAGTGGTACTCGCCCATGCGCACCGTGACCTGCGCGAAGTAGGTGCCGTCGCCGATCGGCTCCCCGTTGGCGTCCAGCGCGTCGAAGTCGACGACGTTCGAACCGATGACGGCCGGGCCGATCAACTGGCGATCGCCGGCGTCGCCGTAGACCCCGTTCTGGTTCAGGTCGATCAGGATGCCGTAGGTGCCCTCGACGTCGGTGTCGAACCGGAACTGACCCGAATCGCTCACGCCCGCCGTGCCGCCGGGGGAGATCGTGTAGTCGTTGCCCTCGACGTCGCGGAACACGACGTTATCGAGGCTGGGTTCGGACACCGGACGCGGATCGGCGATGGCCGGGATCGAGGTATAGATCGGCCATTGGTAGTCGACGTTCTTCCGAACGCCGTCCTCGTCAATGTTGACGCTGTAACCGGAGTCCGGCGCGTCCGCACCGATCGAGTTGGCCACGAGGTTGAAGGCGTTGCCGGCGAAGTTGTTGAGGTCGAGCTCCCAGATGTAGCTCGTGTCCGGTCGGCCACCCGGCACCAGGGTGAAGAGATTCACGTCCGTCGAACGGCTTTCCGCGAAGGAGCGCGTGTAGAAGGCGTAGTTGTAGGCCCAGAGACGACCCGGGAGGGTGTCGTCGGGGTCCGCGTTCGCGCTCAGGTCGGGTAGCGTCGCGCTGTTTCTGGTCACGCTGATGTCGTAGCGCTCGAACACGCCCGCGTTGCCGCCCTGCGACGTGTTCAGCAATCGAAGGCGGTAGGCACCGAGCTCGCCCGGCCCGCTCGTGTCGAATTGCAGGGGCGTCGCGATCGGGCCGTCCATCGGGTCGTCACAGGCGATGTTGGCCGCCGTCAGCGTGAGGGTGTCGAGCAGCCGGTCGTCGGACGGGGCGAACACCTGGACCTCCGAGGCGTCTGCCGCGACGCTGCCGCAGAGAGCGATGTTGATGGTCTCTCCGACCGCGAGGATGTCCACGAACAGCGACGACGAGGCGTCATCGGTCGCGTAGCCGAAGCCGATGCTGCCCTCGGCATCGAGCATGGGCTGGTTCAGCCCGAATTGCGCGGAGCCCTCCGCCTGCGCGCGTCCGCCGGCGCAGGCCAGCGCCACGGCCAGGGCACAGAGCGTCAGGCGTGAACCGGCGGGGGAGAGAGCGAGCGACGCGCGCGAGGAGATCGACATTGAGCGGGTTTTCCAGCGGATTTCCGAAAGGATGGCGTCCCCGTCAGGCTCGGGGTCGGGCGGCTCTGGTGCCGCTCCGTCGGCCGTTCGGGCGGGCCAACGAACGCGCCGTCAGGGATCGGCAGCAAAAACCATGCTCAGTCGGATCCGATCACCGGGAACGTCGATCGGTCCGTCGCGTCGGCGACGCGCCGGAGCGCGAGCGCGCGACTCTCGGGTAGGTTGTCGGCTCGACCGGCCGCCCTCGGCCGCCCCTCTCTCTTGACGACATGCCCGACATGGACTTCCTTCCGCTCCTGCCCGTCGGCATCTCCCCGCTCGTCTCGGGGCTGCTCGTCGCGACGAGCTTCCTGACGGCGGCGATCACCGCGACCTTCGGTCTCGGCGGCGGCATGATCCTGCTCGCCGTTCTGCTCGCGTTCATGAATCCGGCCATGGCGATTCCGGTGCACGGCGTGCTGCAAGCCGGCGCGAACGCGGCGCGCGCCTGGTTGATGCGCCGCGACGTGCTGCGCGACGTCTTCCTGTGGTTCCTGCCCGGTAGCCTGGTGGGCGTCGCGCTGGCCAGCGTCGTCGTGGTCGAACTGCCGGCGCGCTGGCTGACGCTCGCACTCGCGGCGTTCATCCTCTGGAGCGTCGGGGGGGCCGCCAGTCGCCGCGCGCCCTCGTGCCGCGACGTTTCGTACTGGTCGGTACCCTCGTCGCCTTTCTGACGATGTTTCTCGGGGCGACCGGACCGGTGCTCGCCACCTTTCTCTCGCCGGAACGCTACGGCCGGCACGCGACCGTGGCGACGCACGGGGCCTGCATGCTGGTGCAGCACCTGATGAAGGTCGTGGCCTTCACGCTGCTCGGGTTCTCGATCGCCGACTGGGCTGCCCAGGTGGGGGCCATGCTGGCGTCAGGCGTGCTCGGCAGCGTGCTCGGTCGCAGCCTGCTGCGGCGCATGCCGGAGGCCATGTTCCGTCACGGCTTTCGCGTCGTCATGACGGCGCTCGCGCTACGGATGCTCTGGAAGGTGCTGTTTCCGGGCGAGCCGGTGGGCTGAGTCCGGTCGGTCACGGACCGCGGGCCGCGAACGCCCGCCCGTCAGCTTGCGGTCATGGCGGCCAGCGCGTGCTCGGCCGCCGCGACATCCTCCGGCACGTCGACGCCGTGTGCCACGCCACCGTCGACGGTCGCGACGTGGATGCGGCCGCCGTGATGCAACACGCGAAGCTGTTCGAGCTGCTCTTCCCGCTCGGCGTCGGACGGCGTCAGGGCCGAGTACCGACGCAGGTAGCCGCAGCGGTAGGCGTACAGGCCGACGTGCACGAACGCGGCCGGAAAACTGCCGTCCGCCGGGTCGTCGCGACGCCAGGGAATCGGGGCGCGACTGAAGTACAGCGCCATGTTTCGCGCGTCGCGCACGACCTTGACGCGCATCGGATCTCGCCAGTCCTCCGCGCGCGCGATCGGCAGGCAGAAGGTCGCCATGTCCGCGTCGGGTCGTCCGGCGAGATTGGCCGCGAGCGCGTCGAGTCGCTCGGGCGGGGTGGCGGGCTCGTCGCCCTGCAGGCCGACGATCATCGTGGCGTCGTCCCAGCCGCGTCGCTCGGCCACCTCGGCGATGCGATCGGTACCGCTAGGATGGTCGGCACGCGTGAGTTCGACGTCCGCACCCGCCGCTCGGCAGACCGCGCCGATGCGGTCGTCGTCGGTCGCGACGACGACGCAAGACGCCGCCGACTCGCGTGCCCGATCGAGCGCATGCAGGATCATCGGTCGCCCGTTCAACCGGTGCAGCGGCTTGCCGGGAAACCGGCTGGAACCATGCCGTGCCGGGATGACGATCGTGTAGCGATCGTCGCCGGGCGAGGTCGCCCGCGACGTACCGGATCCTGACGTCTCGTCGATCATCCGTCTGTCCCGCTCGTTCGCCCGGTACCGGCCCGGGATGGTGCGCTCGCCCGCAGTCGCGCGCTCAGTGCGTCCAGCAGCCCGGCGGCCGAGGCGTCGGTCTCGACGTCGACCGCGACTTCGTAGAGGGCTGTCGGGCGGTCGCGCACCCCTCCCAGCTTGACCGCGTCCTTGGCCGTGACCAGCACCGGATCGGCGTCGTCGAAGGTGAGGTCGGCCGCCGTCGGGACATGATGGTCCGCCAGCGGCCGCGGGTCGACGACGAGCGCGTGCGCGCGCAGGGTATCGAAGAAGCGCTGCGGTCGGCCGATCCCCGCCACGGCATGCACTCGCCGGCCGGCGAAGGTGTCGAGCGCCTGCCAGTCGCCGTCCGGCAGGTGTCGCAGCCGCGGGCGGATGGTGGCGAATCGAAACACCGGAGGCGTCCGATCGGAAGTGGCTGCACCGACGCCCGATCTTCCGGCGCCTGGCAGCTCAGCGAGAGCCGGCGACACCGTGTGCAGGTCGGCGACCCGCAAGGCGATCAGGTCAGCCGAATCGGCCCGCGCCGGCAACTCGCGCAAGGGGCCGGCGGGCAGCAGTCGCCCGTTGCCGAATCCGGCGTCTCCATCCACCACCACGATCTCCGCGTGCCGCGCCATGGCCAGGTGCTGCAGCCCGTCGTCGGAGAAGACGATGTCGCAGTCTCCTTCGCGGGCCAGGGCCGCGACGGCGGCGGCCCGTCGCAGGCACACACAGACCGGGGCGCCGGTCTGGCGGTGCAACATCAGCGGCTCGTCGCCGACGACCGCGGCGTCATCGTCCGCCCGAACGGGACGCGGACGCGCATGGCGCTCGCCGCCGTGTCCCCGGCTGACGATGCCCGGGGACCAGCCGCGCGCCCGGAACTCGGCGACGAGATGACCGGTGAGCGGCGTCTTGCCGGTTCCGCCGACCGAGAGGTTGCCGACCACGATCACCGGCAGCGCCGACGGCTCGACGCGCAAGAGGCCCCGCCGGTAGAGCGACCGGCGCAGCGCGACCAGCGCGCCGTTGAGCGCACCGACCGGCCTGAGCACGTGCGCGAGGGCACCGCCGTCGCGCCAGGCCCGCTCGATCGCGCCGCTCACCGGAACTGCAGGGCGTGCAGGTGAGCGTAGTGCGTCTCCCGACCGAGCAGCTCCGTGTGCGTACCGATTTCCACGATCCGCCCGCGCTCCATCACGACGATGCGATCGGCGCGTTCGATGGTCGACAGGCGGTGGGCGACGACCAGCGTGGTGCGACCGACCATCAGCGTCTCGAGCCCCTGCTGCACCTTGCGCTCGGACTCGCTGTCGAGCGCGCTGGTGGCTTCGTCGAGAATCAGCACCGGCGCGTCCTTCAGCAGCGCCCGCGCGATCGCCACGCGCTGCCGCTGCCCGCCCGAGAGCATCACGCCGTTCTCGCCGACCGTCGTCTCGTAGCCATCGGGGAGCCTGGTGATGAAGTCATGGGCATGCGCGGCGCGGCAGGCGCTCTCGAGCGCTTCGCGCGCGACCGGATCCGCACTGCCGTAGGCGATGTTGGCCGCGATGGTGTCGTTGAACAGCATCACGTCCTGGCTGACGTAGGCGATGCGACTGCGCAGGGAGGCGAGCGTGAAGGTGTCGAGCGGCAGGCCGTCGAGCAGGATGCCGCCCCCGTCGGTGTCGTAGAGCCGGGCCAGCAGATTCACGAGGGAGGTCTTGCCGCTGCCCGACTCTCCCACCAGGGCGACGGTCTCGCCCGCGGCGATGGTCAGGCTCACGCCGTTCAGCACGGCGGGCTTCGCCGGGTCGTAGCGAAGTGCCACGTCGCGGTACTCGATCTCGCCGATGTCGCGTCCGAGCAGGCGCGTGCCGTGGTCCCGTTCCGATTCCAGGTCGAGTGTGGCGAACAGACTCTCGCCCGCGGCGATGCCGCGTTGCACCTGATTGTTCAGGCTGGTCAGGCGCCGGAGCGGCGCGAACAGCATCAGCATGGCGGTGACGAAGGTCATGAAACTGCCGACGCTGATGCGCGACTCGGCCGGTCCGCTCGAGGCGACGTACACGATCACCGCGAGAGCGATCGCGACGAGGAACTGGATGATCGGCACGTTCAGCGCCCGGATCACCGTCTCCTTCATGTTGAACGCCCGGTTGCGCTCGTTGACCCGCTCGAACCGTTCGGTCTCGGGGCCCTGCCCGCCGAATATCTTGATGACGCGACTGCCGTCCACGACCTCCTGGATGACGTGACTGACCTCGCCCATCGAGCCCTGGATGCTACGGCTGATCGCGCGGAACTTCCGGCTGACCCGTCCGACGATGATGCCGATCAGCGGGCCGATCACCAGAAAGCACAGCGAGAGTTTCCAGCTGGTCCAGAACATCAGGCTCAACAGGCCGATGGCGGTCAGCGTGTCGCGCACCATCACGGTGAGCGAGTCGCTGGCCGCGTTCGCCACCTGCTGGCTGTTGTAGGTGATGCGCGAGATCAGCTCGCCGGAGGAGGCGTTGTCGTAGAAGCGCGTCGGCAGTGACAGGTACTTCTGGAAGATCTCCGAACGCAGACTCGAGATCACCTTCCAGCCGATCCACGCCATGTAGTAGGTCGAGGCGAAGCCCGCCGCACCCCGGACCACGAAGATGCCCAGGATGGCGATCGGGACGAGGAAGATCGCGCGCTCGTCGCCCTCCACGAAACTTCCGTCGAGCATCGGCTTCATCAGGGCGGCGAAGGCCGTGTCGGTCAGCGCGTAGCCGATCATGCCGAGCACCGCCAACGCGAACTCCCGCTTGTAAGGCCGGACGTAGCCGAGCAGACGACGGTAGGTGTCCATGCCGGCGACGGCGAGCTCCGGCTCGGCCGCCTCGGCCGCCTCGGCCGGCGTCGATCGCCGGCCGGCAACGCGTCCCTGGTCCGACGCCCCTTCGCTCACTCGCCGCTGCGAGTGGTCGCGATGGTGACCCGGCGCATGCCGAGCTTGGCGGCGGCATCGAGCGCGGTGACGAAGCTCTGGTGCGTGGTCTGCGCGTCCGCGCGAATCGTGATCGGCACGTCGCTCTGCCCGTCCGACACCTGGAACAGCGCGTTCTGCAACGCCTCGACGTCCGACTGGACGAGTTCCTGATCGTTGACGTACACGGTACCGGCCGCGTTGATCACGACCTCGATGCGATCGGTCGCCACCGACGGTGGGTCCTGCGAGGCGCGCGGAAGCTGCAGCGATATCTCCGACTCCTTCTGGAAGGTGGTGGAGACCATGAAGAAGATCAACAGCAGGAACACGACGTCGATCAGCGGCGTCAGATTGAGTTCCAGTTCCTCGCGCGGAGCCTGTCGGAACTTCACGCCGGCGCTCCGGCCGGCCCGGCAGCGGGGCCCTGACCCTGGCCGCCGGGACGCGCGGCGCTCGGGGCGGGCACGCCGGTCACGCGCTGCTGCGACTGACGCTTCTGCAGCACGTCGACGAGCTTGAGCGACTCCTTCTCCATGTCGACGACCAGCCCGTCCACGCGCGCCCTGAAGTAGCGGTGGAACATCAGCGAGGGAATCGCGACCGTCAGCCCGCCGGCCGTCGTGATCAGCGCCTGCGAGATGCCGCCCGCGAGCTGCGCCGGGTTGCCGACGCCGACCGTGGTGATGTTCGTGAACACGCTGATCATGCCGACGACGGTCCCGAGCAGACCGAGCAGCGGTGTGACGGCAGCGATGGTGCCGAGGGCGTTGAGGTAGCGTCCGAGTTCGTGGGCGACATGTCCGCCGACCTCCTCGATCGAGGCCTTCATCGTCTCGCGTTCCTGCGTGCGGTCGAGCAGACCGGCGGCGAGCACGCGACCGAGCGGCGAACCCTGCTTGATCTCGCGCACCTTCTCGTCGTTCAGCTGCCGGTTGCTGGCCATGCGCCAGACGTCGGCCACGAGGTTGGCAGGCAACACGCGACCTTCACGCAGCGTCAGGAAGCGCTCGATGACGATGGCGAGCGCCACGACGGAACAGATGATGATGGGCAGCATCAGCCAGCCGCCCGCGGTCACGATTTCCCACACGATGATTGTCCCGGTATCGGCGCCGACCCCTCGGGCGGCGCGTGCTCTCCTGTGGTCGTACCCGCGGAAGGGCACGGCGGTTCGACCATGTCGTGCCAGAAGCGCAGGCGCGTACCGTGCCAGGAGGACGGCGGCGCCAGAAGTCCGGCAGGTCCGAACGCGAAGCGCAGGGCGCCGTCGCGAGCGGTCACGTGCGACACGGCACCCGACTCGTTATAGCGCATCCGGACGTCCGCGTGAGGAAATCCGAAGGCGTTCCGATGTCCGGCAGGGAAGACGACGTGCGCGGGCGTGAACGTCCGCAGCAAGGCGGCGCTCGAGGACGTGCGGCTGCCGTGATGCGGTGCGGTCATGACATCGATCGACAGATTGCCGACTCGCTCGACCAGGCGCCGCTCCCCGAGCCGCTCGATGTCCCCGGTGAGCAGCGCACGCCCCGCGCCCGTGTGCACGAGCAGCACGCACGAGAGGTCGTTCTCGGAACCCGCGTCGTTCGCGGCGGGATGCAGGAAGGAGAACGTCACGCCGTCGTGCGTCTCGCTCTTCCCTGCGCGACAGGCCTCGGCGTCCGGCGGCATGTTCTTGCCTGCCGGCACGCCGACGATGACGCGGGCCGCCGGCCAGCGCGCACGCGCGTCGTCCAGCCCGGCCGCGTGGTCGCTGTCCGGGTGAGAGACGATCACCCCGTCGATACGCCGTCGACCGAGGGTGTGCAGGTACGGCACCACCGCGACCTCGAGCATGGAGAGCCCCGGCGCGAGACGCCCGCCGGTGTCGTAGAGCCACGTCTGCTCCTCGGTCAGCACGAGTGCCGCGAGTCCCTGCCCCACGTCGAGCACGTGCAGCTCGAAGCCGTCGACGCGCGAGCCGCGCGCATTCGCGAGCAATGCCGGCAGCAGCAGCAGCAGGGCGAGCGGCCGCGGCACGAAGCCGCGAGGGGCGAACAGCAGGCCGAGCCCCGCGACCGCGAGCACGAGCGATTCGAGGGATGGCAGCGCGAGCGTCCAGGCGCCACCCCCTTGCTCGAGCAGGACGCTCAAGCCGCCGAACAACCACGTGGACGTCCGCTCGAGCGCCGACAGCGCGAGCGAGGCGGCAAACGGCCAGACGAGCGAGAGCGCGAGGGCGGCGAAGGCGAGCGGCACGATCAGGAGCGCGACCACAGGCACGGCGAGAAGGTTGGCCAGCGGCGCGACCGATGCACCGCTCTGGAAGAACCATGCGGTGACCGGCAGCAGCAGCACGCCGAGCAGCAAGTGGGTCCGCCCGAGGGCGACGACGCTTCTCAGACGATATGCAAGCCCGTCACCCATGGCCTGCAGGCGCCCGGCGTGCAACCACACCAGCGCCGCCACCGTGCCGAAGGACAGCCAGAAGCCCACGGAAAGCACGGCGAGAGGATCGACCGCAAGGCCGGCCACGAGCGCCGCTGCCAACGCGGTCGCCGGCGGCAGGGCGCGCAGCCGGAAGGCCGCGACCGCACAGACCGCGAGCATGGCGAGCGCCCGCCTGACCGGCAGCTCGGCACCGGCCAGCAGTGCGTAGCCCGCCGCCAGCGCGAGTCCGGTCAACAAGCCGAGAAGTGCGGCGCGGTCGCGCCCCACGCCCGCACTTCGCGCGAGCCGTCGTCCGAGCCAGATCCCCCAGCCCGCCACCAGGGTCACGTGGAGGCCGGAGATCGCCAGCAGGTGGGCGGTGCCGGTATCGCGCAGCAGCTCGCGTGTCGCATCGGGCACATCGTCCGGCAAGCCGAGCACCAGCGCGCGAGCGAGCGCTGCCGCCGACTCGGCACGCGAGCCGTCACCGAGTGTCGCGAGGCGCTCGCCCAGGCGCTCTCTCCGGGCATCGAGCCCGCGCCCCTCGGCCAGCCGGACCGACGACGGGTCGCGCCGGACAGTGCCGCTGGCGTCGATGCCACGACCGAGCAGGTAGCGCACTCGATCGAAGCCGCCCGCGTTGCGGAGCGTCGAGAGCGGCCGCGGACGAATCGTCAGTCGCCAGCGTTCGCCGGCCCGCATCCCGGGACCGGCACCGTAGCGACTCAGCCTGAGCCGCTCGGGCGCGAACGGCGTGACGGTATCCGCCGCGTCGACCCGAAACTCGAAGGCAAGCCGCCGACCGTCGCGCCGAGGCACGCCGAGCACCTGGCCCTCGACCGTGACGTCGACCCCGATCAGCCGCGCGTCGATCACGCGCGACGCGGCGCCCTGGCAGGCGAGCAAGGACCACAGGGCACCCGCGAGCGCGCCGAGCGCGAGCGTGCCGCCGACCGGGCAACGACGGCGCACGACACACGCCGTCGACCCGAGCACCAGCAACGCTGCCAGCGGATACACCAGAGCGAACACCGCGTCAGGCGACAGCGTCAGCCGCAGCAGGCCGAGCGAACCGGCAACGAGCCCGATCGCGAACCCGCGCACGCCGGCGGCCGACTACCGGTCGGCCCTTTGACCAGGTGGATCCCGCCCATCGCTCAGGATGCCGTCGGCAGAGCCGCTAGCCTGCCTGCGCATCTCGCTCACGAGCCGGCGCGAACGCACTCCAACCCTGATCGCGCGTACCCGATGAACCGCCGCTGGCTCGCAGGCCGCCTGCCCGATCCCGCCGAGATCCGCCATCGCCTCGGTCTTGTGGGAGGCGACCGCGGCTGGCGGGGCCGTCTGGCGGTTCGGCTGCGCGAACCGGCGCTGTGGTGTATCACGCGGCACTCGGTGGCGGGCGGCGTGGCGGTCGGTCTCTTCGTCGGCTGGCTGCCGATACCGCTGCAGATGGCGCTCGCCGCCGTGCTCGCGAGCCTGTTGCACGTCCATGTGCCGGTCTCCGTCGTGATGGTCTGGTTCAGCAACCCGCTGACCGTTGCACCGCTACTCTATGCGGCGTGGCGAACCGGAGCAATGCTGTTCGGGGAGCCGAGCCATGCGGCGCCCCGCGGTGCAGGGATCGACGCCTTGTTCGCAAGCCTCGGCCATGCCTGGCCCACGGTGCTGGCGGGCTGCCTCTTCCTCGCCCTCTGCTCCTCGGTCGCAGGCTTCCTGCTGACCCGGCTGCTGTGGCGAGTGCTGGCCGTCAGGCGGTGGCGACGCCGCATCGCGCGAGCCCGGAGCCGTGCCCCGATCATCCGGAGAGGTCACCGCTCGCTTCGCTGAGTCCGCCGCGCGTCAGCCTGAGCACCCGGTCGGTGCGTGCCGCCAGTCGCAGGTCGTGCGTGACCAGCAGGAGGCTGGTGCCGCGCTCGCGGTTCAGCTCGAGCATGAGATCGTAGACGCGACCCGCGGTCGCCTCGTCGAGGTTGCCGGTGGGTTCGTCGGCGAGCACGATGCGCGGCTCGTTGATCAAGGCGCGCGCGATCGCCGCCCGCTGACGCTCCCCGCCCGACAGTTCGCCGGGCTTGTGCCGCAGGCGCTCGCCGAGCCCGACCCGCGCGAGCAGGGCGGCGGCCCGCTCTCGCGCCTCGGTCGCGCCGCGTCCGGCGATGA
>Ga0209187_1002971_pt1 | contig 15004 bp, 10 predicted proteins | sample BantaG_FD_187430 | JGI IMG/M metagenome (GOLD analysis project Ga0209187, IMG submission 187430) | Marine algal microbial communities from Bantry Bay, Ireland - BantryBay_4 metaG (SPAdes) (version 2) | ecosystem: Host-associated > Algae > Red algae > Unclassified | place: Bantry Bay, Ireland... | reverse complement strand
ATGAAACTTGGTGATGTTTTTCAATTTTTAATTATGCATAATGAAAGACACATAGTCCAAGCTCAATCGAGAATATCGTAATGGAAATTACTTTCCCTCCTCAATTAAATAATAAGCACAAGTAGAAAGGAAATTCCTTAGAATAGGAATTGCACTAATAATACCTATCTGTTTTCTTGCTGATAAGCCAAATTTGTACTTGTATATCGGGTTGATTAGATAAAGTTGACGTTTGAGCGTAGTGTACTTTTCCTTTTTTAGGATTCGCTCAAACCGCTCGATAGATATACCCGTATCTTTTATTTCGAGCATGTTTTCCACCTTCACTGGTGACTCACCAAATGCTTTTAAGATCATCTTGTAAATAGATCGCGGAAGCATGTGGTAATAGGGTAGAGCCGACAGAATTTTGCTTTTTGCTACTTGTTGATGACCACCAAAAGGCATCTGCCATGGTGGAAACCCAAAAAATATCTTTCCTTCAGGTTTTAAGAATTTATGCAGAAATGACATAAACTTTGCTTGATCATGAATATGCTCAATTACATCTTTAAGGATAATTAGATCGAACTTTGTTTTTAAGTCTTTGTCTATATCTATGTCGTAAATATTCTTTGACATAAACTCTATTTTTCCTGCGGATATCTCATCAGACATAAACATTTTCGCAAGCTCAGTTCTACTAGGATCCAATTCTATACCGACACATTGGTGTCCTTTATCAGTAAAAGCTTTCAAAACACCGGCTTCAGCGCATCCTATTTCTAGTACATCGAGTTTCTTTTCATGATTGATGTATCTCTCTATGAAAGGAAGGATGTATTCTTTGGAGTTGGTATACTGCATATTGAAATAACGCTCCTTATCCTTATGGAAATCAAACATGTGTTAAATTCTAGTATTAAAATTTTTATAATTAGACAAAGATATACAAATTAGGAAATATTTATATATGATTGATAACAGCGATAAATACGAACAAAAAAAGGAACACTGCATATACAGAGTTCCTTTAATTTGGTGCATTTCGCAGCGTCGTACTTTATTGATTATTTATTGCTTTTCAAATTGATATTTGTTAAATCGAAAAAACGCTATATGTAAATAATTATTTTATAATAGTTACATCTCCATATACAGTCTCTACATTTTCGTTAGAAGAATAACTAATTGCGTACACATAAACTCCAGGCTGAAGATTAGTGCCATTCATCTTGCCGTCCCATTTCATATTGCTACTCGACGCATTGTTATTTTGAGAGTATACCAAGTTATTCCATCTGTCTAAAATTTTGACTGTTTTAATTATTATATCATCCTTGTTTGGCATCGCAAACCAATAGTCATTTACTCCATCATTATTGGGACTGAAGATATTGGGAATTATTAGATTGGCTTCGAGTTCTTCAACTAAGATTCTTACGGATGAGTATACTTCACAACCATCCTGATTGATTGCTGTAATTTCTATTTCCGAATCAATATCCAGACTTGGACTTATGGATAGACATTCTGGTCCAGAGCAATATTCAGAACCATTTATCGTCCAAGTAATTGTGGCTAAATCAAGTTCGGAATAGATTGGTTGATCTATGCTGTATGTGCTTTCTTCTCCTTCTTTTATCTCTATCTCACCATCTATATTAAAAATCGTTTCTTCAAACACTTCAATAAATATTGAGCCGTATGAAGCACACAATTCGCTATTCATGACTACAATTTCATGCATTCCTGGAGTAATTTCAGTTGTTTTTTCCGAGGCCTCACCATCGATAAGAATTGTGTATTCGTCAGATGAAACTAAAAATTCTAGCGAAGTTGATTCTTCTCCAAAGCATACTTTTTCGTCATAAATCATATCAAATTCGGGAGGCGCTATTACTTCGATTTCTATCATATCATTCGATATACAGCCTTCAATTTGATGTGTAACTTCGAATTGATAGACACCAGCAGCCAATCCATTCGGATCAAATAAGTTTCCATTTATATTATCTCCACTCAATGTGAAACCTTCACTAAAACCTGGTATGGTAGTTTTCATTTCTATTGGTTCCATATCATCTGTAATGCATATTATTTCTGGTATGTCATAAGTAAACTCAAGACTCACACATTCCTTTGTCTTACAAGAGGAGAATGCTGTTGGAGATGGACATTTATGATCTGTGATCACTGATATTTCTATGTTGTATTCAGTATTTTCTTCTAATTGATCAGTAGAGTATTTGTTGGCGGTGACAGTAACTGGAGGATGATTTCCAATTTTTATTATATACCCTTCTGCATCATCCAATTCATTCCATTCTAAAACTAGAGAATTGGTGCCCTGATTTGCGCATATGATTTCGATTTCATCCATCTGCTTTTCGATTAATACAGAAAAACACATTTGTTCTGACCATGTAAATTGATCACATCCATTTCTTATTTCATCTATACAAACCTCATACATGCCTTCAGTTGTAAAATTCAGCCATAGGTTATTATTTTTGGTGCGAGGCGATGATTCACCTGAATATAGTTCTCCTTCTAAGGTATTTATAGACCATAAATATTCGCCTTCAATTTCGATTCCCTCAAGACTGCAATTTACATCTGCACCGATACAATAACCTTGTATCCCAGTTGTATTAGCATTCTGTATGTAATCGTTATTTGAAGAGAGTGTCATACTTTCTGGAGCTAAATTTGGGAGTTCTGGATTTCCTTGGAGCTCCATTTCATAGTTACAAATGCTACCTTGGCACCCATCAATAAACATATAGTACACTTGACCTTCCACTAAGTCTTGTGATGGGATGGAAACATCCTGAACAGTACAATCTTCGGTGCAAAAAGCAGAATTAGAAAAGGAACAGTCAGAATATAGACCCACTTGAATCCCTTGTTGACCCTGATTCGAAAAAGAGCAATTAGATGGAGCGATATTGATTGAGTAATCACCACCATAGGCTACAAAAGAAAACCACGATATATTATCTGCAGTTCCTTCTCCGTCACAGAGCTCTTGGGGTTGATTTCCATCACTGGTTTGACTTGGCATTATATAATCAAAAGACTCAAAGGTCATGATATCACAGATTATATCAAATTCCGACATGTTGCATTCTGTTTCAGCCATAGGGTTTTCAACTGCACAATCTATTGTGTTATCATAACCTACGTAGATAGAGTTTATATACACACACCCATCGTTATCAGTAAACGAAGCGGTATATGTTCCTTCACTTGTTACGATAATATTACTACCTATTTGTTGATTACTCCACACGGTATTTGAAACATCGGTACTATTCGATGAGAATTGATAACTACCAAATGCTTGTAATGTTGTATACTCTGTTTCACATGAGAGATCTCCTGTACTATTAATGTAGTAGTCATTGATATAATCATCCAAATAAACAGAAGAATAATAAGAGCAACCATAAATATCAAATGATTCTATATCAATGAACTGACTAGAAGGATTTGATAGTATCGCAACATTTTGCGAAATATCAGCATTCGCTCCGCTCACAAATGAGATAAAATGATCTGCTGACAGTAATTCGAATTGCCACATTCTTGGTTGACATTGTATTTGTTGTATAGCATAATCTGGTTCGTTGTATTCACATTCACACAAGGAAGGGAAATAAATTCCAACTGGGCCACATGGGAAATCAGGAATTCCTGGCACATTGAATCCATCACCAGATGAGAAACCTCCACATGCAAAACAATCATCATCCGTATCAAAATACTTTTCATTAATCAGAAGTATTGTGTCGATAATCCACTCTTCTTCCCATTGTAGTTCAAGATAGAAATCGTTTGGAGCGTTTCGAGTTGTATCATTCGAATTGGAAATGTAAATTTCGTTTAGTTCTACATTTAAATTTCCAGGACCATAGAAATCTACTCCAGGATTTAATATAAGTTCATAATCTTTACTAAAGTATGTAAAGTATGTTGTATCAAAAAGTTGCAGTGTATCTATCATTGGCATCGTCCATTGACCTCCAATCCTGACAGGAATAGGAAGAATGGTTGTGTCCATGACCATAGAATCATGACAAGTGGATGTATTGGTAAATGAACACTCAGTTCCAGGAAAGAAACAATCTAAGTTGGTCGTATCTTGTAGTTGGGCTAGATAATCTAAAAACGTATTATTTGTCACTATATCTCCTTCATTATTTAATACGATAAATGCATTTTGCATGGTGTCACTGCAATAATCACTAGAAGAAAAAGTAGAAAAAGTATCGATTACAATGCTATCAGCTAGGCATTCAGTTACGAGACCTAACGTGTCAGATGTATATATTGAAGTTTGACAAGTTATAGTACTGCAAAAAGACCAAATGGGAGTCGGTGTACCTGAGTCAATAGGTATGGATACACCACTTGCAAAACAAGGAATAGTTACATCATCAGGACAGTCAATATCGCCGTAGTCTAGCCCAATATCTGTATTCTTACTTATCGATGATGCGTTGGGATCACTGATTTGGATAAGTAGTGTGTCAACACAGCTACCATCAGTTGCGCTGTAGAATAATTCATAAGTACCACAGGATGAGAAGGCTAGGTTAGTTTCTTGTACGGTATAAGAAATAGATAGATATTGCTCATTTTCGCAACCATAGCTTAATGTACCTTCAACCAAAGCAAAATCGAGTTTGTATTCATATCCGCAAACAGTTGCAGTATCGATAGGAAAGTAATCACAATCTTGTCCGAATAGACAGAAAGGAAATAATAGAATTATAATGTTAGTTGTGAATTTCATGGTTTTGATTTTAAGCTTGGGAGCTACCATTAAGAGTTGGAGGTCATGAAATTCGCTGCTTTTATTTTGGTATTACATGTTGATGATTTAATAATGAAGACTAGCTTTTAATTCGTTTTTCACAAGAATAATAAAGGTTAAAAAACTTGTACGAATGTTTAATTGCTCTACGCTCAGAGGTGAAATATTGATAAAAAAATACTTCAAATTTTTATCCTTAATTTAATGAGTGATTTATTGGTGAAAAAGTTTAAAAAATATAGTTTCCTTATAGAATTAAATGTAAACATATAATAGTTTCTTGACTCAAATTTATTCTACGTGAGCTCTATCTAATTGAACAAAATATGCACTTGCACTAACACAAATAAGTTTACAGTATGAAGAAATGCCTGACATAATAATGAGTTTTAAACTATGTAAAAATAAAGCCTAAAGTACGTCATGAAGATTTGCGAATTATAGCTTAAAAACACTCTGTTTAAATTCAGTAAAAGTACTTGTTATAGAAAGCCACTTGATTAACCACTAAAAATCAATCACTGCAGTAAATATCATTTACCCACTATAGTAACTTCTTTCCTTCTCGAGGGAGAGACAGGAGAAAGGGTTCAACATCATGCTTAGAAAATTAAAGTCATCAATTACCCACTACCGTAACATCTTGCCCTTAAAGGGAAAGACAGGAGAAAGGGTTCAACATCTCGAACATCTCGCTTAAAAAACTAAAATTCATACCCAATAATCAATCTTCCAAATAGAATTTCTTCCCGATTCTATTCTTAAAGATCTTAGTATTATAGCCCTTTTTTTCTAACTTATCTTTGATCCAAATCTTGGTAGAATTTACCAAACTTTGATCATTTTTTAAAAGAATAGAATCGTCAGAATCAATATATTTCTCTAAAATAGAAATTCGATATTCTAATTCTTCAACTCTATTTTCTAATTGTTTATTCTTCTCCTCGTAATTCATAATTCTCGTAATAACATTTTACCATCTATTTCCTTACCATCAACCTCTTAGTCACTTTTTGCTTCTCATTATCAACAGTAATATTATATATCCCATTTGAAAGTTTTTGTGACAAATCAAGAGAATTAATATCGGTCGAAATAGAATTTCGATAAATCAATTTTCCAGAATTATCCGTTATTTCAATTGTGTTATTTTGACCAGAAAATGAAGCCAAATCCAATTCGAAAGCGCCATTACTAGGGTTTGGTGAGATTGTAAAATTTGGTGTTGAAAATTCCCCTTCAATATCATCTGTAGCGGTAGGTAGTTCTCCATCAATAACAAATAGACCTTCTTGCATATCAGATACTAAGATATTCCCAGAAGGAAGAAAAGGATAGACACCCCAAGCGCCTCTATAAAGACCATTGGTAGGTGGAAAATTACTTGTTGGGTAGTACATTTCTCTGACTGGATTGATTGGGTCTGAAATGTCATATACTTGCAGTCCGTCGAAATAGTAGGAAACATATAGTTTATCTCCTTTTACAATTTGATTATGTGGAATTGTGATATCCTCAGATTCAGCATTGAAAAGTGTAGGTATATCAATATCTGGCAAATTTCTTAAATCCAGTACTTTCATATCACTTCCAAAAGTCTCATCAGCCATATAATAAAAATCTCCATCATCAGTCAACCAGCCAGAGTGGTTGTAGCCTGATTGTGGATATTCAGCAGGAGTGATTACGCTTATTATATTAGGATTATCTACGTCTATAAAATCAACTATTGCAAATCCTCCTGGACCTAAATTAAGGTATGCGGTATCATTCCTAACAAATGCATCATGCACTTGGGAAATATTGTAACCATCTAAATTAGAATAAGAACCTAAAACTTGTGGATCTATAGGATCAGAAATATCAAAAATTCTCATCGGGGAATAACCAAAAGCATCACCATTTGATAACAAGGAATACAGTCGATCTTTTGAGGCATCAATAAAGATATTATGACTTCTTGTGAAGAATTCTGAATCATCATATACTACCTCGATAGCATCAGGAAGTTGTGTGATGTCTATTATTTGTAATGCAGTGTTTGACCCTTCATCTGCTATAGAATAGAGATATCCTTTATGATCATGAAAATCTCTATGAATGATAGCACCACCGGTTGTTCCTCCTTCAACGACAAATAGTTCAGTAGGATTATTAGGATCAGTCACATCTATGATATGTGTGCCAAAAGTTGTTCCTATCACCGCGAATTCATGATCATTAACTGCTAGACCCCAGATTTCATTATATACATTATCATGCGCAATGGATGCTGGTAATTCTGGAGCGGTCCATGTACCTAATAATGTGCCTTCTATCGCTTGTCCAAAGGTACAGTGCATCAATAATGAAAAGAAAAAGAGGTATGTATATTTCATATGTTTAAAATTTTATTTTTTTTCTGGAAATCAACAATTATTTTTAATCGTGTTTTCCACATTTCTTCAAAATGTTTTTAAAGCCACGATTCTATCATTCCCTTGGGTGTCTGAACTTTTTTCTGGCAACCTTCGAAATAAAAATTTAAGGGCACTAAAAGTGCTAAAAGGCCTTTTTATTTCCACTGTCACTAAAGCTCAGTCATCGGAGTTTCATATGTTTAAAATTTTATTGACGCGGAAAAATCAACGAATTATTTTTAATCAGTTTAATATAATGACTTAAGCTTGGTCATCGGCGTTTCAAGTCGTCAAGTTTATAGTTCTTTTATCAGCATTCGATAATGCCATTCTACATTAAATCCAATTAATTATTTACTTCTAATATTTGTTTTTGGCCTTACTAAGTCCATTTCTTCTATCAAATGTCCTGCACCACCTAACTTATCGATAATAAATAAGACATATCGAGCATCTACCATGATATTTCTACAGATTGATGCATCATAATTAATATCACTCATTGTGCCTTCCCACACTCTATCAAAGTTGAGACCAATCAAGTTGCCATATCCATCTATGGCTGGACTTCCACTATTTCCACCAGTTGTATGATTGGTACCCAAGAAGCATACAGGAACACTTCCTGTCTTATCTGCATACTGTCCGTAGTCTTTATTATCTATTAGTTCTATTAGCTTCGCTGGCACATCAAATTCATAATCACCTGGTACATACTTTTCCATGATTCCTTCTACGTGAGAAAACGGCATATACCGGACGGCATCTCTAGGAGTATAACCATTAACTTTACCATATGTTACTCTCATTGTGCTGTTTGCATCAGGCCAAAATCTTTTGTCTTTAAATGTTTTCATTTGACCTTTCATATACAATCGTTGTAAGCTGTCTATCTCACTTTTGTGCGCATTGTAAGGTGCTGATATTTTTGTAGTGTACAGACTGTTCCAATCCGAATAAAATTGATACATCGGATCTTGTTTCATTTTCTCGACGGCCGCTTCTGGTTCCATGTCGAAGATTGCCATCATTGCATCTTTCTTCGGAAAATTACTCTTAGAATATAGATTCGATGCCAGTTGATCATAATCCATATTGTTCATTTTCATATACTCACTAGACAATGATTTTGGTACAAATTTCTTGTCTAGCGATGAAACATAATATTTTGTCAATGTCCCAAATACTTCTTGGTCGATAGCTGGATCATAGTTCTTATAAAACCCCTCGAAGTAGGGCTTATATCTTGGGACCAATTGGCTATATGCATCTGCTCCGTTTTCTTCATAGGTTGTGACCAATCTTTTGAAATTTCTCATTTGACGTAAGATTTCAATATTCCTTGATGCGGTCTCGGAATAGAAGTCTCTTGCCAGTGCAAATGGTTCAATGTTAGCATATACTTCTTTGAATTCTTGCACGAGGAATCTATAATCCTTTGGAGCCTTTTTTTCGTACTCAGATTCTAAGTCATATTTTTTCTGAAGTGCTCCAGTAGATTTTAAACCTGTACTTTCTCCAATCCATTTTTTCCAATAATTGGCAACACTCGCAAATTTAGAAGCGTACTTCAGCCTTACTTCAGGATCTGCTCTCATGTGTTTATCAAGAATTTTAAGTGCTTTGTCTCGGATTTCAATTTTGGCAGGATTGAGTGTATTGATCGTTTGCTCCACTGCAGGAGATGGCAAGTACTGGTTGGTTCTACCAGGGAAGCCAAATACCATCGTAAAGTCACCTTCTTCTACACCGTCTAATGAGATAGGAAGAGAATGTTTTGGTTTGAAAGGTTTGTTTTCTTCTGAGTAATTTGCTGGCTTATTATTTGGTCCTGCATAGATTCTAAAAAGAGAAAAATCTCCTGTATGTCTTGGGAATACCCAATTGTCAGTATCCGCTCCGAATTTACCGATAGATTCTGGGGGAGTTCCTACTAATCTGACATCGTTGTAAGTCAGTGTGTGGAATAAGAAATATTGATTGCCATTGTAAAATGGACGAATAACGATATCCTGAAATTCAGTAAGTTTATATCCTCCTTTGATTTTAGCTATATTTTTATCAACAATAGATTGTCTTTCTTTCATAGACATCTTATCGTTTGTTCCTTTTAGAACGGTTTTGCTTACATCCTCGATACTTTCAATGAATGTTACAAACAAGCCTGGGTTTGCCAATTCCTCAGCATGAGATTTTGCCCAGAAACCATCTTTTAGCAAATTATTTTCTACAGACGAATGAGACTGTATATTACTATATCCACAGTGATGATTGGTCAGGACTAGGCCTTGATCTGATATCACTTCGCCTGTACAGAATCCGCCAAAGTGCACAATAGCATCTTTCATCGAACTCTTATTGGTACTATAGATATCCTCTGCAGAGATCTTCATACCCATCTCTTGCATCTCTGCTTCGTTGAGTGACTTGAGGAATATTGGTAACCACATACCATTGCCGGCATAAGCAACATTAGCCATTGCTAAAATGATGAATATCGAGACTGTTTTTAGAAAATTGTGCATTAGTAGCGCTTTGATTAATAATGTATTGAAAGTATAAACTTACCCAATGTACTTGGACATTTCTTCTATTATGCAACGAAATTAAAAATTTATAATAATTTAACGGTTAAATGACCAAGTAGCTTGTAGAATTATAAATATTTGACCAGGTTTAAGACATTAATATGCTCGATTTTCTATTTGACACTACAAATCCTTTTACAGCATACAGCTACTTACATTGGTGGCCCTTGATCTTTTTTATAGTCTTTTTGACGAGCGTGATTTTGTTTGCGCATTATAAATTGTCCGATCATGGAAAAGTAGTTTTTGGTACTTTTATATCAATCATTCCAGCAGTAGCTGTGATATTAAGAATGATTTTTACGTATATGGACGGCACCTTTTCGATTCAGGAAGAATTACCTTTCCAGTTGTGTCGCACACTAGCATTGGCCTTTCCTTTTCTAATTTACTATCAATCAAGAAAGTGGTTTGGCATATTTTATTTTTTTGCAATCGTCGGGACTCTACAGGCGTTATTGACACCTGATCTACCACTTTCAGCTCCACATCATAGTTATTGGACGTATTGGACTTTGCATTGTATATTAATAGGTCTGCCTATTTATTGTATTGTAAATTTCAATTGGAAAGTAACCATTCGAGATTTTTGGAATGCCATCATTGTTGTGAATGTGTATATGGTTTTCACTGGAGTTATTAATTTTATGATTGGGTCCAATTACTTCTACACGGCTCATAAACCTCCTGGACCTACACTTCTAGATGTCCTAGGGCCATGGCCTTGGTATATTTTTGCAGTAGAAGGAATAGGAATCGTATTGTTTTTGTTGGCGGGATTGCCTTTTTGGATAGGAAAGAAAAAGAGAGTTTAATAAAAAGATAGTTTTGAAAGTATCAGGTAGAATTTGATTTTGAAAAATAATATAATGAATGTAAATAAGAATTTGATTTACGATGTGGGAATGCACAAAGGGGAGGATACTGAGTATTATTTGAAAAAGGGATTTAAAGTTGTAGCCTTCGAAGCTGATCCTGATTTGGTTTCCTTTTGTAAAGTAAAATTTTCTGACTCTATTGACTGTGGAGACTTAGTCATTGTCGAAGGGGCAATAGTTGATAGAAACAAAGTTCATAATGAAACCATAAAATTCTATAAAAATAAGGCAAGCAGTGTTTGGGGCACCGTAGTTGAAGAGTGGTCAGAGAGAAATACGAAACTAGGGGCAGAATCAATTGTCATCGAAGTGCCCTGCATTGATTTTTCGAGTTGTTTAAAAACATATGGTATTCCATACTATTTAAAAATTGACATCGAAGGTATGGATGTTATTTGTTTAGAATCATTATTGGATTTTGAAAGTAAGCCACTTTATATTTCTATCGAGTCAGAGAAAGTTTTGTATGCACAATTGATCAGAGAGTTTGATTTGTTTGAAAAATTAGGATATGATAGCTATCAGATAATAGACCAGTCCCGAATATCTTTACAAAAAGAGCCAAAAGACACAAGGGAAGGGAATTTATTGAATTATAGTTTTCAATCTGGATCTTCAGGGCTATTTGGGTCTGACTATAGAACTAAGTGGAAAAATAAGAAAGCAGCATTAAGAAGTTATAAGTGGATTTTCTTCGAATACAGACTTTGGGGTGATCATAGTAAAATCAGAAGTTGGTTTGTTATGAAGGCTTTGCGCAAAATTCTTAGCCGACTGCTAAGACGGAGAATTCCAGGGTGGTATGATACACATGCAAGACATTCTTCCATTCGTTAGATGATCCTTATTTTACAGAATAAAAGATGTTTTAGCAAAAGAAATAATAAAATATTCTTTAATAAGTCATAAAAGCAATCACAATAGCAATTTTATAAAATCATAAAATGGAAAAATTCGTATTCGATGGAGATTGGAGTTTTGATATTGATCTTCCAGTATTATCAAAGATCACTGACAAATATTGGTATGGCTCAAATATAGAACATCCTAGTCTTCAAAAATTAGAATCTGGAAAGGTGAAGATCCAGATACTCGATCGACGAGATGATAGCCCAGATCCCGAGCAAGCCCAACTGAATACAATAGAATACATACAGTTAAATGAAAAAGTACTGGTAGAGTCTTTAATTGATCACCTCGATCGAGTTGTAAATCCAGTCTATCACGGTTACTGCGGAGACGAAGAATTACTAGAGCGTGTATCAACGCTAGAAGATCTTGGACGTACAATTCAGATGGATCAAATTCAGATACTTAATGAAGAGAAAGACGGATTGGCGTACTTCGCATTTATGGTGGAATATATCGGTGACTACGAGCATGGTTTGGTCTTGACATACTATAAAGATAAGATGCTTGGATTTGCTGGTAGTTGGGAAGTGGATTACGATGCAATCATAAAAGATATGGGTGGCATATCAGATGAAGAATATCAACAAAATGTAGAAAGAAACACCTATGGAGAAAACATGATTCACATTCCGCATTCTAAATATGGCAAACTTAAGCCATGGCAGATTGAAGCAACAGGAAGTCAGCTGACTAGATTACTGAAGGATGAAGCCAACAATCAATTGATAATCGATATGATTGAATCTGGTGATCTAGATATGAACATAGCAATAAGTAGTTATTGGGGACATGGATTGATGTCACTGGCTGTGTTTCAAAGCAACTTTTCTATGATAGAATACCTAATTAGGAATGGTCAAAAGATAGGTAAGAATATACTTCGATATACTGGACGCAGTTTCGATGAAACCAAGTTGGAAAAATTGATAGAATTAGGCGGAAACATTGATGAGTTGCACGATCGGACCAAAACCACTTCACTCATGATTGAAGTCAATGAGTATTTTAAATGCCATAGAGATTATTTCAATTCAAGAGATCCTAAACCAGAAGATAAGACCAAAATGGAGCAAAGCGAAGAACGAATCAAAAGCCTCATTAAGTTAGGAGCTGATCCGACCAATTGTAATGGAAAAGGACAAGATTGCATTTCGATCATCAAATCTGCTCGGTCAAACTATAAGTTTGATTTGAAGACGATTGCAAAATTAGATTCCATAGTTTATCCGAATAAAATATTCAAACCATCTCCTCCTAAAAAGACAATTAAACCAGAATCTACGAAGTTGACAAAACCAATTAATTCACAGGTTAAAAAATCGCTCTGGGACTTCTTGAAATTTTGGAAATAGATAACCCTGAGCTCTAAGTTTGTCAAGCAAAAGAATTTACTTTGGGGCAAGACAGCAAACATTAATTAAAAATAAGGAGAAAAGAAAATATTAAATTTAGTTTTGATTTTTAAGTTTACTTCAAAAAAATAACAATGAAAAAATTTTTTCGAATTCTAAGTTTTGTGTTTGTATTAGGTATATATTCTTGTGGAGATAGTTGTGACGGTATTGAATGTGGACCTGGAGTTTGTGAGGATGGCACATGTGTTTGTCCAGATGGCCTTGAGGGTGCTGCTTGTGAAATAAATTCCAACAGCGTTTATTTTGGTGATTATGAAGTGGTAGATGCAACTTGTGGCACAAGCAATAATACAACAACAATTGTATCTATATCTATTGCAGCTCATTCTAATGGAAATCCTACAGAGGTCAAACTCACCGGTTCAACTTCTTCAACTACTGCAACAATAGATGGTACCATAGTAAATGGAAATATTGAAGCTGAAGGATCATTCAGTACTTTTACTTTAGGAATATCTGGAACATTTTCTGATAATGATAATTTTGAGGCGACAATTACAGGTGCTGGATTAGTATGTAGAGATGTTACATACGCTAAATAAAAACTATTTAGAAAAGACTATAAGGATAATTAAATCTTCTTCGATCTGTTCTTGGAGCATGCTAGGTTCGCATTATGTAATCCTATATGTTATTATATTCGGTGACGCGAGATATATTCGTTATTGTTATATTTCAGAGATTAATACGAATAACCTTAAAAGTTTACTTATCCAATATTTTACTTCTAAAGTTTTAAACTCTTCAGAAATGTTACTACTTTAGAATATGAAGAAGTTGATAAGAAAGCTACCTAACCTATATATGAATTCCTTAAAATGGTAAATGGAAGGTTTGTTACTTTCGGGAAGTTATGGAAGAAGAGAAAAATTAAGAATTTAATTAAATAAAACTGCCAAGCGAATAATTGCAATTTCTACAACGAATTATGGTGAAGTAATGGATAGAAATAATTCTGGAGGCATAGGTGCTATTTTTAGAGAATATGAAGAAGCATATATCGAAACCTTTTAATAATCGAGGATCAAGACTTAAATGCTTGAATGAGATTTTGATAGTTTAATTAAGTTTTTTAACTTTATTTTACTTTCAGAATATGAACTAGGTACTTAACTAAAATATTTAAAATGAAAAATTTATCGATTGTATTCATGTTACTTTTAATAATCTCAGCTTTTGTAAGCTGTGGAGATGATGATTCTACTCAGTGTACGCAAAGCGACTTCGTAGGAACGTACACGTTAGTCGGAGATTCTACGTGCACATCTGACAATTCTATATTGGCCCCTCTTACATTCTCTCTTACTGCTGGATCTACTGATAATACAGTCTTAGAAAATGGAGAGGAGGATTTAGTATTAACAATCTTAGATTGTAATGCAAAAGATGACTTTATTTCCTACACCAAAGATGGTAATAACTTGACATCTAAAATTGGAGAATGTGAATGGACTTATACTAAAAACTAAAGCCTCCAAAAATTATCTTTTTTACCAAAAGGAATTGTAGCATAACGCTATGATTCCTTTTATGTTAGTCGACGTTTATAATTAGTGTTATCCGAATAAAAATATACGAATCTTATTATATAGATATTAAATTAAGGAATGTTGGGTTAAATAAAGAAGAAATAGGTTCTAAAAATAGAAACTTTAGAATTCACTTCGAATCTTGAAGTTTGATATTGAACTCTAAAAGATTTAGCTAGGTAGTGAACGTAATTGCGCTTGCCGTTTGATAAAATTGAGGAAGTATGATAATTTTTGTAAAATTAAATACTTAGTTTGAAAGTAAATATTATGGAAGGCAAAATAAGCATGAAGTTCAACGGAGGCAGCGGTTTTGGTGAGGAACGAACTAAGAAAAGCCTTTAGAGATAGGCATTTTTGTAACTTTTTTTTCATTTAGAGTCAATCGAAATAAATATTGCTGGGTACTTTTATCAAAGATACCTGTGCTTAGTGTAAATGAAGATAATAAGTGCTGGACACTTTTACAAAGATGTCTCTGC
>Ga0209187_1002970_pt1 | contig 15004 bp, 8 predicted proteins | sample BantaG_FD_187430 | JGI IMG/M metagenome (GOLD analysis project Ga0209187, IMG submission 187430) | Marine algal microbial communities from Bantry Bay, Ireland - BantryBay_4 metaG (SPAdes) (version 2) | ecosystem: Host-associated > Algae > Red algae > Unclassified | place: Bantry Bay, Ireland... | reverse complement strand
AGGTCCCCCGAAACCCCGTTCCCGCCACGTCGAAAGCATTGGTCATTCGGCTCCAGACAGCCTCCAAATGAACGGAGTCTGCCGGCGTATTGAAATCCCCCAGAAGAAGAAAGGGAATATCTAGGCCGGCATAGTGGTCGATCACCGGAACCAATTTATGCAAAGCAAGCCGCCTAGAGAGATCGATATCCGAACGATGATCGAAGATGCCAAGAACAAATCGGCGCCCCTTACATTCGATCAGTAGCTGGAGCAGGGTTCCCTGTCGATGCTTACCGACGAAGGAGTAGTGTCTGCGCAGAATCTTGCCATTCTTTAGAAGCGCAAGGCGCCCCTCGGCGAGAAACAGCATTTCATGGTCAGGAAAGATCGCCGGGAACACCCGCTTTTGCGTTCCATAGTCAACGATTCCCTCGGTCAAAAACAGAAGGTCCGCATCAAATTCCCGCAATTTCTCAGCAGCCTCAGGGATACCCTGAAAGTCAAAATGATCAGCATTCCAAAAGACCGTACGGATCGCCCCCTCCCCCTCGACGGGCGGAGCTGAGCGAAACCTCAGCCCACTATGCAACCAAAGAGCCGCCGGAATCAGGACACAGGCCGAGAGAACAAGAATCCCCACTCGACGGCGCGCCACGATCTGCAAGACGAACTCCGGCAGAGTCAATCCGGCAAGAAGAGAATACGGCGTCAGGTAGTGAAAGGTAGCCCAAGGATAATCCCAAGAGTCCCGGTAAGACAACCGGAGCCACAATCCCGCAGCAAAAATTACTAAGAGCCCAACACGCCCAAACAAGAACAACAGCCGGGCGGCTCGCAAAAATCGAGCAAATCGCTTAGGTGGCTTGCTCATTACCCGCTCCAGCCATTTTTAAAGCTAGATCGGCGGAGCACCAGCTACCTAAGATCAGAGCTTATGAATCCGCCTATCTGGAACAAGCTCATGGCAAGGGCTCAAAGGCCTAGTAAGCCGGACTACTCCGACTTCTCTTCAGCTACAGGAGCTTCTTCGACAGCTGCGGGGACCTCTTCGTGAGCCTCTTCAACGCCCTCAACAGGAATACGTGGAGCGCCCCTCTTGACGGTTGTAGCACGCTTGCCGACCCGATCACGAAGATAATGGAGCTTGGCCCGGCGAACGCGTCCGGTCTGAGTCACCTCTACCTTGGCGACCTTGGGAGAGTGAAGAAGGAAAACACGCTCGACTCCCTCATTGTAAGCAATTTTGCGGACAGTGAAGGACTGGCCGACACCCTTGCCATTGCGCTCAAGGACGATTCCAGCGAAAATCTGAATCCGCTCTTTGCCACCCTCGACAACACGTGTGTGAACCTTGACCTGGTCGCCAACTCGAAAGTCGGAGACCTCGTCTTTCATCTGTTCTTTCTCGATCTTATCGATGATGTTCATGCGTGGAGTAGGAAGGAAATTAATCTGCCCCGTTTTGGGGAGAGATGCATAGGCCAGAAGATTCTGCCATGCAAGAGAAACTCGTGGTATAGATAGTTAGTTACGCTTTGAAAAGGAACAAGGCCGACAGGCTTCTTGCCACCGCTGGATACCCAGAGTGCGCATCTCGTCAATCGAGTCGCATTTGGTGACTGTCCAATCGAAGCGGTCTTTGTTCGAGTGCTGGTGTCCACCCGAATGTCCTACTAGCAATAGCCACGTTACTCAGTGCAAGTTTCCTCGTCCGGGTTGCTCATGAATAGAGCAGGCTGGGCTCCACCGTTGACCGCCGCCACCGGCATCGCCCCCGCACCGAAATCTTCGTCGAATCCTCTCGGCGCCAACCGCGCGAAGTCTCCAGCGACCATATCGGTAAGGCCGGCTTCAGGTGGCCAGAAGATACCGGATTGCATGCGGCGGACGACTTCTTCAGCGCAGGTCACGGCTGAGCGAACGGTGGCGGCGTCGAAGTCGTCCCACAACTCGATGGCGGTCTGAGTGACAGCGAGGGGAAGGTTGAAATAGCCGACCTGGATGTCCCCGGGCTCGATGCCCCAGCCGAACGGATCTCGCTGGCCGAGGTAGGCGGCGTAGAGCGGGAGCTGCAGTTCGATCCAGCGGTGCGCTTTCGGTGCCCCTCTAGAGTCGATCAGGTCGTGGAGGCGCCACTCGTCGGCCGCCTTGACTCCCGCAGTGGTGAGGTGGGCAAGACGAGGCGGCTTGGCCTTTCCTGCGGTCTTGTAGTCGATGACGCGGACAGCTCCGGTCTTCTCATTGCGTTCGATCCGGTCGATGATTCCGGTCAGCCGGGCACCGCCGATGAGGAAGGGCTCGCCGTCTTCGATACCGTCACGGATCTCGCCGCCCTTGGTGCCGGGAAGCCGAAGCTCGGCAGCCACGATGACCCAACCGTCCTCGCGCTCTTCCGCCTGCAGGATAGCAGCACTGCGCAGACGCTCGCGCACCGATTCCATCTGCACCTGCACGGCGACCGGGAGAGCACGACCGTAGAGCTGACGCGCACGCCGCTCTGCCTGAGTGATAAGGAAGTCGCCGATCTCCTTGGCATTGGTCGAATCCCGCACCGACTCGTCCAGCCCCAGCGCCTCGAACGCCTCGTGACAGAGGTTACCGAAACTGCGATGATCCATCTCGCGGATGCCCGGGCTGACCGGCTCCATCTTAAGAATCTGGCGAAGGTAGAAGACGAACGGGCAGGCCAAGTAATCGCGAAATGCCGTAGGCGAAACCTTCTCGGTGCTGGTCTCGACCAGCTTCGGATCGTAGGGAAGATCGAGACTCCAAGCAGCCGACCACGGTGGGGCATTGCCCTCGTCGCTGGCATCCGAGGCGACCTTCGATGGCTCGCCATAGAGCGCGCGCACCCGCGTCGGCAGTTCCTCATCGGGGCAGGCGAACAGAAGTCGCGAAGGCTTGAGCGGATCTCCGGAGACATCCGTCTTGGCCAAGCAAAGATCCACGCGCCCCCAGCCCTCACGCGAGCGAAGCAGGAGTTCCAGCAGGCAACGATCACGAGCTAATCGGTCGGCATTACTCCGCAACCCCAAGCGCCCACGCATGCTGTCGGGCAGGAAGGCATCGCCTACGAGAGAACTGGGTAAAGACCCCTCATTGGCCCCAGTAACAACGACTTGAGCCGCATCCGACCAGAGGAGATCGAGCCAACCAGAGAGCTGCACCTGATCCGGCCGAGCCGCCGTGTAGCTACGCTCCATTCCCAGATCGGAGAGCACCAACTCGTAGGCATCTGCGACTTCGATCCGCCCCTTGGTCGAGATAGCCGCAGCCACAATCGAGGCCCGGTCGCGTAGCGCCTCGGCGAGATCGGAATCAAGGCGGAGTCGGCGGGCGGCCTCGTCGGGGTCAGCATCGGGAGCCGCCGGTCGGGTCGTACCGAGAGCATCGAGCAGGGCCGCCGCCGCTTCATCGATGGTGCCCAAGGCGAACCGGCCGAGCTGGTCCCGGATCGCTTGGAGAAACCCGAGAGTCCCTTCTTTCCGCTCTCGGTTCCGAAGCTCCTTCGCCTTGAGTGATCCCTCCAGAGCCCGAATCGCGGACGTGACCGAAGCGGGAATCCGCCGAGACTCGAGGTCGTCGAGTTCCTCCAGCACCGCAGGCAGTTCCGTCCCCTCCGGGAGCAACGCCGCCGCAGTCGGATAGCGCACCAAACGCTGCAGCGCACCGAAGCTTCCTGCACTCCGCAGCAAGACGCCGAAGGCTTCGAGAAAGCCCCACATCGGCGCCTCCAAAAAACAATCCCCGTCCGGGTCGAAGGCATCGATCCCGACCCTACCCAGCTCACGCAACAGCGGATCGGTCACCGACGGATCGGCCAGCCCGACCGCGAACGCCCCGACCTCGCCCACAGTGCCGCGCAGCCGTTCCGCCACTAGGCAAGCCTGCGCCGTCTGGTCGGATACCAAGTGAATCTGGTCTGGAGCCAGAGGCAAGGCCCGGCCAGCGATCGTCCAGTTCTCGGCCAACGGGCGGCCCCACATGTCGAAGTCATCGGCAAGCATCTCCGGCGCTCCGACGACCACCTCCAGATCCGCCACGGAAGACAAAGCCGATAGCACCGCGTCGACCGCCGGCGGAGGATCAGCAACGCCGAGAACGACGAGTCGCTTCCACGGAAATTCGTCGCGCAACCGGCGTTGTGCAAGGATACGGGCTTCGACGGGATCGGTGAGCCCCATGGCCTTGATCCGATCTAGATACAGCGTCTCCAGTTGCGCCAGTTCGATCCAGCGCAACCGCTCGGTCTGCACCGCCTCCAACTCCTCTGCCACCGCCACCGTCGAGATCGAGAAGGCCCCCTCGCCTAGGGTATTCTGCAACCCAACCAGATCCCGCGCCATCTGCATCGCCCAGCCGAATCCCGGCGAGGCGAAGGCACGCGGGAAAAGGTTCGGAAACTGCTGAGTATCAACCTTCTGAAACACCTCGACCCATGCCACCAGCCGGTGCAGCGGAGTCGCCACCATCCGCGCATCGACACCCAGGTCGAGCAAGAACGAAGGCGTTCGGATGTCCGGAGGAAGTAGCCCCCCCTGCCCCGCATCCTGCGCCCGCTCCAGCAGCCCCCGCCGCAGTAGTCGGGTCGCCCCTCGGGTCGGGACAATGACCAACGTATCCGACAAATCGACCGGCTGGCCTTGTCCCACAGCCAGATCCCACAGCCAGCGAGACCCCAACTCCACCAACGGCCGATGCCACCCCAAAAACACACGCGGCCGCCTCCGAGGCGCAGGCGCAGCCTCGAAGTTAAACTCTACCTGATCGAAAGTCGTCGACATCACAGGCAGGCTACACCGACGCAAGGGGGAGCAGCAACAGGGAGAAGGTGGAGACGGGAGAAATCGAAAGGCCAGTTGAGCTCTGGGCTCAAATCTCAGCGCAATTGACCATCCTAGCTTATCCTCGCGGCTATCCCCCGAGTCTTCTCCGGCAAGTGAGCACCCCGCTTCTCAATCTCATCAAAAATCATGCCCGCTACCGTCTGCGCCTCAGGCTCGATGTTACGCAAGGCCGCGCGGTCTCCAATGACATGCGCGCGAACGGCCTCCTTATACGGAAGAAGGCTATCGCCGTGGGATTCGAGAACCGCGAGGAACGGTTCCCCGAATCCCAGATGCAGGAAGACGGCGGCTGAGCGGTACCAGTCGTCGCGGGTATGGGCCGACAGTCCGCTCCCCACTGTCTTTAAGGCGGTTCTGAGGGACTCACTTGCCTCACCCCAATTGTTATCGTACGCCGCGAAAAGCGAATGGTGCAAAGCCGCTGAATCTGCGAAAAGCTCAGACACTTCGCACCCCTCAATCAAGTTGCGAGCCTCCCCGAGTTCGTCAAAATGATCTCGGAGAAGAAACGCCAAATTGAGTTTAGAGCAGGCGTCTTCAGGATTGATCTTGAGAGCTCGCTCATAGGAACGTCTGGCTCCCTCAAAGTCCCCTCGAATATCGGCCTGAAGGTTTCCAAGTCCATTCAAAGGCATCGTTTGCTCGGGATTCAACTTCATTGCCATACGGAACGCTTCTTCCGCTTCGTCGTAGCGTGCAGAGCCTATCATCAACAATCGTCCCAGCCCATGCCAAGGAGGAGAATAGTTCTGCCTAAGCTCAATGGCCGTTCGGAAAGCTCTCTCGGCCTCATCTTGGCGGTTGAGGTAGTCCCCTAGCAATATACCTAAACCAGTCCAAGGTAATGGGTGGTCCGGGTCAACTTTAATCGCTTCGCGGTAAGCTACTTCTGACTCCTGATAGCGCTTGAGTGAATTGCACAAATGCTGCCCTAGAGCCGACCGCGCCACTAGATCGTCCGGAGCATCTTCCAAGCGAACCTTCAGCGCAATTTCAGTCCCGTTCGCCCATCCGATCCTCTGACACATCCCGACTACTTCGTTCCACGGTAATGGGTCCGAAATCCCTCTAATTACTGGCTCCACAAGGAGTTTTTCGAACCCATCAGAGAACCTAACCGCCGAACCAGCACTCGAGATTACCAGGATGAACGTAAAGAGGCGCTGATCGAGGAGACCATCATTAATCCATGCCTCAATTGTATCCTCATCCGGCCATGATTGGAGCACTCCCGTTCTGAGGTCACTCAGGACTCGCCCACGGGAGTGTTCAGGTAGAATCTTGAATAAGTCTCTGTCCTCTTGGGTAGCAAGCTCTAGGAGCATCTCGAATTTTGTCCCACTCGCGTCCTGCTGGGCGATGAAGTTGCGATCGATACCTTTATCCGCTAGTCCAGGAAGAAGGACGGGACTTGTTATCACAAGATCCACGAACTCATCTGGCGTCACACTAGCCCCTTCGGGCACGACCTTCCTCAGCTGCGCTTTCAGCTCAACGAACTCGAAGGTCCTAGGCTCAATGGTATCGAGATCGATGAGTTCAGCGATCCGCTGGAGGTCCCCATCCATCTCTTCAATGTGCTCCAGTTGGGCGCGTAGGCGGAGACGGTAGCCTTCGGCCTCATCCTCCCCAAGGATCTCTCCGAGGGCGAGCGCCATTTCCACGTCGCGACCGCAAAAGAACTCTTTTCCAAGAAGCGACCGCGCGGCGGTTCGGACTTCTGCAGGGGAGTAAAAATCCTCCAAGAACCGAGCTAGCCCGTGTACACGAGCCTTCTCCCGTCGGGACGAGAAGCGGAGGATATACCAGAGATTAAAGAATCGTTCGGCAATCTGGTAGCCGGCTTTCTTGGTTCCGTGGAGATCGATTACTTCGATGACCCCTATATCCTCTAGCCGTCCTAGCTGAGGCGAGACGCTCGACCGAACAAAGCTTCCTTTCTCCGTCACCGCCTTCGCCGTCATCGGTCGCTGCTCCCGGGCTAGCACTCCGACGATGCGTTGCCCCATCTCATTGAGTTGCTCGAGGTAGGATTGGTAAAGCGGAGTGATTCCATCCAACAGCCGTTCCAGATCGTGAACGACATCGTCTGAGGCACCGCGGGAAAATAGATCGTAAAGCAAGAACGCCGTTCGGGGATTGCCGCCAGTCAGATCACGCATGGCGGCCAAACGTGCCCGCTGGGTTGGTATTGCCTTCACCAATTCCTCGTTCTTCGCCGCCTTCGCCAGACCTAGGATTACGGACTCCATCTCCTCCAACGTCAGACGATGAAGGAAGCGCGGCTTAAATCCGTCGTAGAACGCACCGCCGTGCTGGCTCAAGTCGTCTGGTTCAGACGTGCTGGCGGCAACGAGGATCGGTGCGCCGGGAGCACTGAAAAATCCCCGCAGCTGGTGGGTCTCATCCTGCAAGCGCTCGAGAAGAAGGTGAAAGTTGTCGATGAACAGCACAGGTCGCCGCCCGACCTTTGCAATCTCCTCCAACAAAGCTTCACGGACCGCGAGTTCCTTCTCTTCCTCCTTCTGCCCCGGTCGATCAAGGCTCGCGATCCTTGGGTCCAGCTTCTGCGTCAAGTCCGTGTGCCCTTCAGTCTCCAGCGTGTCTGCCAAGGAGTCGAGGCAGTTCAACCAGAAGCGGGAAAGATGGTCAATTTCGACGTATTGCTCTTCAGCAAAGTGGAACGGAATAAACTTCTCCCTCAGCTCATCGGAGCGGAGCTCTAGGCCCAATCGCCGAAGCAAGGTGCTCTTGCCCATTCCTCGCTGGCCGAGAATGAGGTGGTGAGCAGGAGCCGACACTGGTTGGGAGGACGAGATGTCCCGGATGAGATCATCAAAGATCTCAGTTCTCGCGATGAAGACTGCCCGAAGTTGCTCGTCGGTGAGAAACTGGGGGTTGTAGGCGAAGGGAAGAATGGCGTCGTTCTGCATCGGTTCTAGGGAGTGTGCTTGCGAGTCCAGTAGTCGCGGAGAATTGGGGAAAGGAAGGCGCATCGCTGGCCCTCCTCACTAAGATAGCCATCGTGAATGAGAAGGTTGAGGGCGCCGCGGAATTTCTTCTCGAAGTTATCTCGTTCTAGGTTAGGCATTTGGGCATGAGATAACTCCAGCAGGTCGGCCTTCTCTATCCCGAGAGGAACCAGACAGAGTCGGTTTAGCAACCGCCGGGCGATCTGCGCCTCCATCGGGTCGAGGAACCCCTCTTCCAGACGGGTATCCCAAGGCTCGAACTTCACCGCATATTGTCGTGAGACCAAGATGTCGTAGGCGGAATCAACGTCTTCTTCGCTCGGATAATCCGAGCTCTGCTGAGCACTAGGCAGGTGATAGAGCGCGCTATACAGCAATTGAATGTAGCAAGGAATCGGCCAGCCGACCCGCTCAAGAAGCCGCCCTACAACGGGTTGGGTGACCGCCAGCGGCGAAGCCCCTCCAGCAAGTTCCCAGACGAGCCCACTCGGCTCCGTCCCAACCATCGGACCGAGACCCTGGAGCTCGAAATCGGAAAGCACGCCAGGAATGCCCAAATAAGAAACCTGTGAATCCAGTCCGATGGAGCCACAGAGCAGCCACACTAACGAGTCGGCGTGCTGCTTCTGAACCTTCCGTAGCCAGTTGAGTAACCTACGACAACGTTCAGCACCTTCATCAGGATCTGTGCGCATGAGTGCGGAGAACAAGATCGGTAACTCGTCGAGAATCAGGAGGATCTCGGCCCCATGGGTCGCGAGAAGCCCGAGCAGGTCCTCCATCTCCTGACAGGCCACAGCCCAGCTTTGGGCGGGATTGTCTCCCGTGACCTCGACTGAAGTCCCTGCTACACCAAATTTGACTCCTCGAAGGCCTTCCTTGAGCTTTAAAGCCCTAGTAGCTACTGGTTTTCTCAGTTTCTTAGGGAGCTTGAGCGCCTGAATCTGTCCCGTAAGCTCTCGGAAGAGTCCAGATTCATCGGTGCATCCTTGGGCGTCTGTCACTGCCACCAGCCAGCCATCATCACCGAGCTGACGCCCTGCTTCTTGGCAAATGGAACTCTTCCCCACCCTCCGAGGACTAAGGATCAGCACATCGTGCTTCGACCTTAGATGAGATAGCAATTGATCAAGTTCCTCTGCCCTTCCATAAAAGTCGGGACCGACCACCGCAGATCCAGTCGTATTCAACATAAGGGATCATAACTTGATTCAAAGTTAAATCAATTCTAATTTGAATCGAAATAGAGCGGCGTCGCACGTTTACTCCCAGATCTTCGTGGTCCCCGACCCCAGAATAAGTGAAGAGCCATCCGCCTCAAAGTAAATGTCCTATCTGACGAGAAGTGTTATAAAACCTCCGCTCCATCCGTATCCTGCCGGGAAATAATGATTTTCGGAATTTCTAGTTTCTTCAAAATCGCTGGAGTATCCGCTTCAACGGTCACCACCTCGCCATGCTACGGAAGGATAGCCTAGACCTCTCGTCTCCCAATCCTTGGCGGTCAGAGCGTTCTGTCTTTCCGCAATTCGCCCTACCCTCCTCTCTGGCATGCCGATCAGAATGACTAGGCCGACAAACGCTAAAAAACCAACCAACGCCGCGATCCCGATGACTTTGACGCAGCTTCCGCACTTCCGTTCTTCGTTCTCCGCCATCATGACAGAAAAGTCTGGTAAATCCGCTGAACCACCCAAAACACCCCAGTTGCCGCGATGGCCGCAGAAACCACGACTTGGGTCACGGCGTAGCTTCGAGTCTGATGCCAGCCGATGGTCGCTAGCCAGGCGAGGGTGAGGATGGTGATCTGGGCGGCTTCGATGCCTAGGTTGGCGGTGAGAATTCCCTGCCATCCGGTATTGCGCAGGCTGTCGGCGAGGACGCTGGCGAAGCCCATGCCGTGGAGGAATCCGAACATGGTGACGACGATCAATCGAGCGTGGCCGAGGGCTTCGTCGGTCTTGCGGGGCAGAAGATTTTCTGTGGCGACGTAAGCGATGCTGGCGGCGATCAGGGCTTCGACAATCCAAGACGGCCCAAGACTGACTCCACTCAAGACGAGGCACAGCGTCAGGGAGTGAGCGACCGTGAAAGCCAGGGATTGAGCGAGAAGACTGCGAAGATCTCGCCGGAACAGAAACAGTCCGAGAATGAACAGGACGTGATCAAGACCTGCGGGAAGGACATGCCGGAAGCCAGTTGCGAAGAGCCCCCGTCCGTGGGGTTGCTGAGCATGGTCCTTGCCCGTGCCGTGACGACGTGTCCAGAGCACTTCCGTCTGACCAGGCGGCACGCTGAGCAGAACCTCCGGCGAGGTCTCGACGACAAGGGTCAATGGTCCGGACTCGGAGATACCTAGGGTCAATTCCCCGTCGCCTTGATCGATCCTCCCAGAGACGACCGCTCGCACCGTCGCTATGTCGAGTCGGGAGGGGGGGAAGTCTGGCGGGTCAGTGTCGAAGTCGGGGAAGGAGACGTCCCACGGAACGACGGCTCCGTTCCATCGGGTGGTGAGCACATCGCGGAGGTAGGTTTCGGCCCCCGAACGGATTCGGGAATGCTCGTCCGGGGGCAGGTCTCGTAGCCACTGAATGCGAGGTGGCGCGGCCTCGCTGTCCGCCCGCATTTCCGGCAAGGCGAATCCGGCGTCGAAGTAGACGACCAGTTCCCATCGTTCCTCGTCATCAGGTACACTGAGTTCGGAGAACAGTTGGGCGACAATGTGCCCGTGTGCAGGAGCGAGAAGGACCAGACTAAGGGCAACGATCTGGGCGGTTCGATAGCGCCCCACAGACAGTGATCGCAAGAGCATGGCGCAGGATGACCCGGGCACCTACGCTCCCGACTCCCCTGGATCCGGGGCCCAAGTGAGCTTGACCCCCTTGGACCGCCAGCCCTTGGTGATGGCGTCAGACAACTCGTCCCAAGTGCGACCATTTCGAAGCGCTTCTAAGGCAGCCTCGCCTTCTTTGCCTTCGCGAAGAGCCTTGAGAAAATTGGTAATGGCAACCCGGTCGCCATCCTCGTCCATGTGGAAGAAGTAATAGGCGACCAGAGCTCCGACACCGTAATTTTTCCCCGCATCGTCGAGGAAGGAACTGTAGCTTTGAAGCATCCATTGACGGAGGGGCGTCATGTGAATCTCTTTGCCCAGAGCCCGGCCACCGTTCCTGTCCTCGCCATAGGCGGTGACGTACTCGACCAGCGCTTTCCGATTGGTCCGGATCCGGAACGTGCCGCCACCGCTGTTGTAGGGAGTAGTACCAATATACTCCGCAAGGCCTTCGGTGAACCAACCGCGAGCTCCCGTGGCGTAATACCATCGGTCTGTGAGTTGATGGGTGATCTCGTGAGGGAGAGTCTTATTTCCCTTGTCGTAGTCGAGGGTGAAGCCCTTGCCACTGGCTACTACTCCGAGGCTTTCCAAGGGAACAAGGATGACATCCCGTCCTCCGATGTAGACGCCAGCAGACCCTGGGGGGCCTCCTGCTTTTGCGTAATCAGATTTGGATTTGAACAACTCGATTCGTAGGCGTTCCGTCCGATCGCCGACATTGTGAGGCTTCTGCATCGAGATCGGAAGTAATTTGCAGTACTCGAGTGTGGACTCAAAGAGACGAGCGAATCGACGGACCACGATTGTGCCGAGGCGTGCGTCGCAGACGAACTCGTAGTGTGGGCTGTGGTAAATGAATTCGCCCTTCTCGGCATCCTCCTTAACGGCCACGACCTCGTTGTCGTCGGCGGAGGCATCGACGGGCCACTCATCGTCCCAGTTGAGCTTGTCGTCTGGTGAGGGTGCTGGTCTGCCAGACCGTCGTTGGCTTCCTTCCGTGGATTCTTTAGCGGGCTTGGAGGTCGCTTTGTCTTTCTCAGCGACGAAGGCTTTGACCCTAGCCTGACTTTCCTCGGACAGCGTGTTGAGTTTAATCGTGTAGGTCTTGCCATCCGCCATCTTCAACGTCGCGTCCGTCGCGTCGGCGCTAATAAGGTCGGCGGTGAGAGCCCGACCGTCGATGTTCGTCCATTCCTCGGCCTGAGAACTCTTCGGGACGCCAGCGCCGGCGAGAACGACGAAGGCAACAGGAACTAAGCGCTGGTGGAAAAGCATCAATACTAGTGGCTAGAAAACAGACGCGCGCAACCGACTCCGATTCCGACTTGAGCATCCGAGCGACGGTTGGTCTACTCTTACTCGATCTCCTCTACCTACCTACCTTGCGCATCGGTCAGAGCGATGTTCCGGGATGGCTGGGATAGACTATTCCGGGATCGGAACGGGGCCAGCATCGAAGCTACTGTCAGAATTACGGTCGTCCGAAGCTAGATCCTCGGCATTGTTAAGTGCTTTTTCCCAGGTCAGCTTGGCACCTCGATAGGTAGGTAGCCATTCGACCGGCCACGGCCATTATCGTGCTGTGGAGCATCCAATCGCCGTCGTTGATCGGCGTGCCGGCGCAAAACCTGACACCCTTGTCGCCGATACCCGTGAAGTAGCAGATCGTTATGGCCGAACATCTAATAGTGTTACCAGCCGACTCTGGATGGAACTCGATTCCATACCCTCGGCTTTACCACTACGACTCATCCGGACTACGGAGAGCCTAACTTAAAGGAGTTCCCCTACCGCCTTCTGTTTGAGGAGCATGAGCTTCGGCGGATATCTCGATAGAATAATCGTCTACCCCGTCGGCAATCCAATTAAAAATCTTCGCACTAGATCCAGCCCCCTCTGCGACGCCAGCAGCTTGAAGAATTCCCGCTCGTGCGGGTAGAAAAATTTCGCGGCGAAGCTACCGCCGGCGTGGGCGAAGCCGATCCACACGGTTCCGTTGGGCTTGTCTTCGGTGCCGCCAGTAGGACCGGCGATTCCGGTCAATGACACCGCGCAGGTGGCTCCGCTAGCGGCAAGCGCGCCTTCGGCCATTGCCTTGGCAACGGGCTCACTGACGGCTCCATGGGATTCCAAGTCGGACGCAGAAACCCCGAGCAACGACGTCTTGGCCGCGTTCGCGTAGGTGATGAATCCGTGGGTGAACACCTCAGACGAGCCGGAAACGTTGGTCACCCGGTGCGACAGAAACCCACCAGTACACGACTCGGCGGTGGCCAAGGTCGCGCCGTTTTCGCGAAGCAGCCTGACGACGACTTCCTCCATGCACTCCCCGGTTTCGGAGATCAGCTGATCGGCAAAACGCTCCTCGACGATGACGCCAGCGGCATCGAGGGCGGCATCGGTTCCGAAGCAACGTAAGTTGATGTCGGCCTTCTTGCCAAGCCGATAACCGACCTCCGCCATGCCATCGATATTGTCCAAATCCTCGCCGATATCTGCTGCGATCCGACTTTCGCCCAAGCCGTAGAACGTCCACGTCTTACTCCCGGGCATGTCTTGTGCACCTCCCGCCAGATCGAGGATTCGGGACAGGACATCGTTTTCGAACATCGGGTAGAGTTCGCGCGGCGGTCCTGGAAGTAGAAACAGGTGGGGAAGGTCGTCCTTGGCAGGGATGTAGAGTCCGGGCGCAGTTCCGTTCGGGTTCGGCAAGACGGTCGCTCCTTCTGGCACCATTGCCTGACGGTTGTTGTTCTCGGTCATTTTGTGGCCGCGACTCTCAAGCCGTTGCCGCATCTCGTCCGAGATCGACTGGTCGAAATGGAGTTCCAGTCCATACAGCTCCGCCGCGATTTCCCGGGTCAGGTCGTCCGGCGTCGGTCCGAGCCCGCCGGTCGCCACTACGACATCCGATCCACGCGAGGCCTTCAGCGACTGTCGGATCGCATCGCCATCGGGCACCGCGACTTGCTTGGCAATGGCCAGCCCCAGCGGGCGGAGCTTCTCGCCGACGTACGCCGCGTGAGTATTGATGACTTCGCCCAGGAGGAGCTCGGTGCCGGTATTGATCAGTTCGATGCGCATGAGAAGAGAGAGAGGTAGAAGCCGAAGATGTTCTCTGCTCTACGACTGCGGTACGGTCTTGGTAACAACCGGAACCGGCTACTGCCCTAACTCGGAATACGCACCGAAGTCGCTGAAAAAATACCGCTTGGCCAACCGATAGCCGAGGTGCTTCTCCGGGATCTCTTCACCGGTGGGCATCCACTGGCTGCCGCGCGATTCCATCTGGTCGAGCTCGGCCATGGCGGTTCCGCGGATGGTCGTGTCCTTGGCTCCGTGCTTCTGCGCCAGGTCTTTGACCAAGTCGGGACGCTCCAGCACGATGCAGCCACGAGTGTTACGCGCAGCGACTTGGCGGAAGTCGCGTAGGAATTCGGACCCGGTCAGGGTGTCGTAGATGTCGCCGTCGCCGATGTTCTCGGTGGCGAACTGGATGATCGGACAAGGCTCGACCGCACCACTTGGAGAGACGTGATGACTGATTCCGGTAGCCATCGGGCAGAGGGCTTGGCCTTCGCCGTCGTAGTAGGCATCGATAATCGGCAAGGGTAGCTTCGCTCGCATATCGACGACGAACTGCCGAACCCGACGGGCTTCCTCCGGACTGAGAGCCAGCTCAGGGTGGATCTTCGGCCCGACTGGTCGGTAGGTGTGGTACCAAGCGTAGTGGACCCCGCGATCGATCAAGTGACGGAGCCAGTCTTCGTTGACCAGCTCGTCGATGTTGGTCTTGCAGACGCTGGTCGCGACGCCGGTGACGATGCGCGCATCGAGGCAGTTGTCGAGTCCACGGAGAGTTCGCGACAGCACGTTCTGCTTACCGCGACGCTGGTCGCTGACGATCTCGGTTCCCTCGATACTGATCAACGGAGTGGCGTTGCCCAACTCGCGCAGACGCTCGGCCTTCTCCTTGGTAATCAGTTGGCCGTTGGTGAAAATTTGGAAGAAACAATCCGGGTGGGCCTCGAGCACATCGAATAGCTCCGGATGCATGAACGGCTCACCACCGAGGATTCCGAAAAAGCTATTCCCCTTCGCTTTGGCCTGGTTGATCGTCTTGTTCAACTGCTCGACATCGATCTTTACCATCGGCTTGTCGACATCGACCCAGCACCCCTGACACCGGAGGTTGCAACTATTCACGATCGACAGGTAGAGGAACGGCGGAAAGTACACACCTTTCTTCATTCGACGTTTGTAAGTAAGAACCGAGCGCGCCCCCTTAAATGCGAAGTTGTAGCCGAACTTTATCAGGTGGCGGGAGTCCGCGGTTGCCGCAATTCGGCCGAGCATGTGGAGGCTTT
>Ga0209187_1002967_pt1 | contig 15015 bp, 16 predicted proteins | sample BantaG_FD_187430 | JGI IMG/M metagenome (GOLD analysis project Ga0209187, IMG submission 187430) | Marine algal microbial communities from Bantry Bay, Ireland - BantryBay_4 metaG (SPAdes) (version 2) | ecosystem: Host-associated > Algae > Red algae > Unclassified | place: Bantry Bay, Ireland... | reverse complement strand
CTCCGCATGAATGAACAGAAAAACCTAATCTGGGCTATGATTCTCTCGGCAATTGTCGTGTTGCTCTATTTTTCCTTTGTAAGTCCAACGCAGCAGCGCGCAGAAATTAACGCTCAAGAGGAAATGGCGCGTTTAAAGGCTGAACAGGCTGAAGAAACCTCGACGATGGTGATTGAGGAACCCAAGTCCCGCGAAGAGCTGATCGCGCAGGGCGAGGCGACGCGGATTAGAATCGACACGCCATCCCTGACCGGGTCTTTCCTGACCACCGGATCGCGGATCGATGATCTGGCACTCAAAAAATATAACGCGACATTGAATCCGGAAGACGGTCTCGTCCAATTGCTCAATCCTGAAGGCGGCGACCGCGCAGCCTATATCGCGGATAACTGGACCTCCGTTGACGGCGGCTCCGGCACGGCGTCGGCTTGGACTGTTGTCTCCGGCGACATCATCACGCCGTTAACGCCTGTCCTTCTGGAAAAGCAGGTCGGAGACGTGCGAATCGAGCGCAAGCTCAGCGTTGATGACGAATATCTTATTACTCTCACCGACCGCTTGACAAATACGGGTTCCAGCGAGACGAGCATTGAGCGCAAAGGCGTCGCGCGCCAAGTGGGCCTGGCCGATGATTTGACCAACTTTTTCATCATTCAAGAGGGCCCGATCTCTGTCATTGACGGAAAATATCACGAGCAAAAATATAAAAAGCTCAAGAAAAAAGGTGCTTGGACCGTCAAAGGCGAAGGCGGTTGGGTCGGCCTGACCGATAAATACTGGCTGCAAGCGGCGATTGCCCCACAGGGGATGCCTGTTGAAGCCAATTATGATTTCAAATTTCTCAATAATAAGGATGTCTATGAGACGTCCTACACAACTTCCTCTCTCACATTGACCCCGGGCGCCAGCGTCGAATCTATCGGCTATATGATGGCTGCGCCGAAAGACTATGATATGCTGAAAGCCTATGAGGATGTCGGCATCTCAGATCTCTCCAATGCGATTGGTTGGGGTCGATTAAAAATTCTCGTGAAACCGATTAGTCGCGCCTTGTCTTGGCTCGGCGGAAAACTGGGCAGCCTCGGTCTCGGTATTCTGGCGCTCACGCTTCTGATTAAACTTATCATGTATCCGCTTTATTCGAAGCAATATGCTTCACAAGCGAAGATGAAAAAGGTCCAACCCAAGCTGAAAAAACTGCAAGAGCGTTACAAAGATGACCGCATGAAGTTGCAGCAGGAAATGATGGCCCTTTATAAACGAGAAGGCGCGAACCCCGCTGCAGGTTGTCTGCCGATCATCCCGACTATCTTCGTTTTCTTTGCGCTCTATAAAGCCGTGTTCATCAATATTGACCTGCGCCATGAGGCCTTCCTCGGCTATATTCAAGATTTGTCCGCGCGCGACCCGCTCTCCATTATCAACGGGTTCGGCATCCTACCCTGGGCAGGCCAGCCGGAATGGTTGCCTGCCTTTCTGACCATTGGGCCGCTTGCTATTCTCTACGGCATCTCGATGAGCTTGATGTACACATTGCAGCCCTCACCGGGCATGGGCGCGAGTGATCAGGCCGCGCTTCAGGCCAAAATCTTCAAATGGATGCCATGGATGTTCATGTTTATCTTGGCAGGCTTCCCGGCCGGACTTCTTATCTACTGGATATGGAACAACATCCTGTCTTTTGCACAACAATATTGGATCACCCGTAAGAACGGCGTCGACACACCCGTCGATAAATTCTTCCGCAAGATCACCGGCAAGCCAGAGCCTGTCGTTGCTGGCGAAGCCGTCGAAGTTGAGCCAAATTCAGTGAAGAAAAAGAAAAAGCCTAAATCCAAGAAATGATTGAGGATGAGAAAGCCCCGCTCGCGACAACGCCGGAGTTTACGGACGCCCAAATAGAGGCTGGCCGATTGCTCTTCGCGCGGGAAGTGCTGTTCATGCTCTCGGTTGTGAACTTGGACGCCCTGCCCCCCCCTGACCGCCCCGAGATTTGTTTTGCGGGACGATCAAATGTTGGGAAGTCATCGCTCATCAATGCCCTGACAAACCGCAAAGGTTTGGCGCGCGCCTCTAACACCCCCGGCCGCACGCGGGAGCTGAATTATTTCAATGTCGACGACCGGCTAAACCTCGTGGATCTCCCCGGCTATGGCTATGCCCGCGCGCCCAAAACACAAATTTCAAATTGGACAAAGCTAACGCGGTCTTTCTTGCGCGGTCGGGCGGGCCTGCGCCGTGTCTTTTTGCTGATCGACAGTCGCCACGGGATTAAACCGTCTGACATCGAGCTCATGGAAATGTTGGATGATGCGGCTGTGACCTATCAACTGGTCCTGACCAAAACCGATAAGATCAAACGCGGCGAGCTCGACAAAGTTATGCGGCGCACATCGCGCACGATCAACAAACGCCCTGCCGCGCACCCTGAGTTGATGGTGACATCGTCTGAGAAAAAGACCGGGCTGGATGATTTGCGCGCTGAAATCGCGACCTTGGCCCTGCCGCCTACTGCGGTATAAGCAAGATATGCAACGCCGAAAAAACGAATCAGGATGGACGAGCGCGCAGGTTCTTTCCGAAGCCCTGCCCTTTATTCAAAGGCATTCCGGCCATTGGGTTGTCGTCAAATTTGGCGGCCACGCCATGGGCGATCCAGCGCTGACGGCTGAATTTGCAAAAGATATCGTTTTGCTGCGCCAGTGCGGTTTGCGTCCGGTCGTGGTTCACGGCGGCGGTCCGCAAATCGGAACCATGCTCAAGCGGCTGCAAATCAAAACGGAATTTAAGGACGGTTTGCGCGTCTCCGATATGGAAACTGTCGGCGTCGCTGAAATGGTTCTGTCGGGCGCCATCAATAAATCCATCGTCAGCGCCATCAATGTCGCAGGCGGCAAGGCTGTGGGCATATCCGGACGCGATGCGGGCTTGATTACCGCCCGTCCCGTCAATGCGGATTTGGGCTTTACGGGTGAACCTACCGGGACGGACGTCACGGTCATTCAAACACTCGCCAGTGACGATGCAGGCTTCATTCCCGTCATCTCGCCTATCAGCGCGGATGAAGACGGACATGGGTATAACATTAATGCGGATACGGCGGCAGGTGTTCTCGCCTCTGCGCTGGGCGCGAGCCGCTTGATGCTGCTAACGGATATTGAGGGCGTCATGGACGGAGATGGTAATTTGCTGACGGATCTGTCCTCCGATGAAGCACGCGGCCTCATAAAAGACGGCACTGCCAAAGGCGGCATGATCCCGAAACTCACGACTGCGATTGATGCCGTTGAAGGCGGCGTCGAATCCGTTGTGATCTTGGACGGCCGGCGCGCGCATGGCCTGCTGGTTGAGCTGTTCACCGACATGGGCGCAGGAACGTTAATCCGGTGATGCGGGCTCTCGGTCTCTCACTTGTTCTCTGGGGCGGAGCCATGACGGCAGCCGCGCAAACCGGTCTGCCCGATGCAATGGGCACTATTGGCTGGGAAATTTGCAATGAGACCAGCTATGTGATGCGCTTTGCCTCGGCCTTTATTCGCTCCGACCGAATGCAGGCGGCGGGCTGGAGCACAGTTCAGCCCGGCGCATGTACGGACGTCGCCACGCCCAAGAACAGCCCGCGTTTCCTTTATGCCGAAAGCCTGCCTGTCCACCGCGGCGGCGTGCGGGAATGGAAAGGCGATATCGAGCTCTGCGCGAAAGAAGCCGACTTTACCTCGGACGCGACCGATAATTGCCAATTGAAAAATATGGACACGCGAGATTATTTCGCCGTGAAACCGACGGAAAGCCGGACAGCCTTCATTGAGCCCGGAGATTACGGCGTAAATGCGGAAATCGCGGGATTGCAGCGCTTGTTGCAAGATGCGGGTTATAAGATCACCCGGATCGACGGATTGTCGGGCCGTCGCACCTTGCGCACAATTGCGAGTGCAAAATCAGATTTAGAATTGGATAAAACCGCGACCCATCAAGAGCTCATAAGCGCCCTTATCCCGAAGGCAGAAGCGGCACGCAACACGATTGGCCTGGATATTTGCAATGATGGGACGGCCCGCATGTTCGGCGCTATCGCTATTCAAGAAAGCGGAAATTGGACATCGCGGGGCTGGTGGCCGGTCGAAATCGGTCAATGCGTCAAACCCTATGATCGCAGCCTGATCGGCACACAAGCCCACATCTTTGCTTTGCAAGAAGCCAAAACTGAAGCAGGAGAGTCCGCACCGGATCGTCGTCTCAGGTCTGAAGTCGTCACGCCTGCGCCGTTCTGTATCGCCGAAGCTCGATTTTCAGCTTTGGGACGCGAGAAGTGTCTGGAACAAGGCTATGCCGCTGTCGATTTTCGCCCGGTCCCGTCTGACGTGGACGTGCAAGTCATCCGCCTCACGGATGCCGATTTCGTTGAGGGCGGCGGAGATGGCTTGCGCCGCTAGGTCAGCACGTTAAGGCGAGCACATGACACAGCAGCCCGACCTCTCCCATATCGACAGCTGGATTTTTGATCTCGACAATACGCTCTACCCTGCGGATGTTGAATTTTTCAGCCAGATCGTCGTTAAGATTGAACACTATGTTGCGCGTTATTTGTCGCTGGAGCCGGAAGCCGCGCTGCATCTGCAAAAAGAATATCTTTCGGAATATGGGACGACATTATCCGGCATGATGGCCGTCCACGGCATGGATCCTGCCCCCTTTCTCGATTATGTGCATGATGTAGATTTGAAATTCCTAAAGCCGAACCCGGTCTTGCGAGACAACATCGAAGCTCTGCCCGGACAGAAATATATTTTCACGAATGGTTCGAAAGGCCATGCCAGAAACGTCGCCGGACACCTGAACCTGTTTGATTTATTTGACGGGCATTTCGGCGTTGAGGACACGGGCTATATCCCTAAACCCAAGGCTCATGCTTATGATGTGTTTCTAAGCGTCTTTCCGGATATCGACCCGAAAAAAGCGATTTTCTTCGAAGATAATCTTCGCAATCTAAAAGTCCCGAAAGACCTCGGCATGACAACAGTGTTGGTTGTCTCTGATAAAGATTGGAGCCATGAACCCGAAGCCGCACGCCCCGCCAGCGGAGCAGACGGCGCGGATTTTGTGGATTACGTTACGAGCGATCTAGCGGGGTGGTTGGGCGAGATTTTGAAATGAAGAAGCCTGTCAAACTCAAGCCAAAGAAAAAGGTCTTCGTTCCAGAAATACAGGTCAATAAGAATGAAAAACTTATCAATCCCAAAAACGGGTCAACCTCATTTGGTTTTGTTGAAATAACTGACTCATCGCCTTCACTAATTGAAGGCGAGATTTTCCTGCCTCATGGGGAAGCCTATAGTTACAGAAATGGTTTCGGAGCTGAACACATATGGCGCAAACATGCCAATGACATGAAAGCTGCCGGGTTTGAAACCAGAGACGATGTATCCGCATATGTGGCAGAAATAATTAGAGAGGGATCACTTGTTCAAAGTGAATTTGACAAACATGGTAAGGCTCAGGATCTAAAAGTCGTTCGCAACCCAATAGGACTAGCGATATTAAAGTATAAGGGTCGTCCAAATTTTGGATTTTATCAAGTAATCACAGCATTTAGAAAAGATGACCCGGATGGTAACGTAGTTGGCACCATCCGGGATAAAATTATGTGATCGCAGTAGCAGCGTTCCCTTAGCTCAAGGGGTCGGGAACCACCATTATGTGTCCTGCAAATAGAGCTCCTAACAGCCCTACCGTCCGCATGGGTGGCCAATTATTAGGTGAGGCAAAACCCAATATTCTCTTTACGTCACAGCACTTCATGTAATGGAAAAACGTAAAAAGTCAATAAATTGTATCATAATATGATATTAAAATATCATATAATCATATCGCACAACAATAATATTGCACTGTGATGAACAGAATTTACGGACGTCAACGCTGCGGCATCCCGCGCCTTGACCAAACCCGCCGTCTTCCCCACATATTGAGTATGACGAAACGCAATAAACCCGCGATAGCCATTAATCGAAATGCCGTGAATTGCCCGCGTTGCAATGCGCGCCAGCCAAAATTCCGCATGCCGCGTTCCCTGAAGCAGTTTTTCTTCGGCGGATGGACCTGCGAGCGGTGCGACACGGAAATGGACAGCTTCGGACGGCCTGTTTTCCGTCACTAACTATTCACTTGGGTTGACCACCCCCGCCCCCGCCCCTATCTCCCCTGCATGACGATTAGACCCATATTGACTGTGCCGAACCCGATTTTGAAACAGGTGTCCAAACCTGTTGAAGCGGTGACGGATGCGACGCGCAAGCTGATGGATGATATGCTGGAGACCATGTATGCCGCGCCGGGTATTGGTCTGGCCGCTGTGCAAATTGGCGAGCCTGTCAATGTTATCGTCATGGATTTGGCGCGCGAGGACGAAGATCCACAGCCAAAATATTTCGTCAACCCGGAGATATTGGAGAGCGTTGAGGAAACGCTGCCCTATCAAGAGGGCTGCCTGTCTATCCCCGACATTTATGAGGAAGTAGACCGTCCCGAGCGCGTGCAAATTACCTATTTGGATTATAATGCCGAGCGCGTCACAGAATGGGCCGAAGGCCTTTACGCTGTCTGTATCCAGCACGAAATGGATCACTTGAAAGGCGTCGTCTTCATCGACTATCTCTCGCGCCTAAAACGCGAACGCGCGGTGAAGAAAGTTATGAAGGCCGAGAAGTTCCGGGCGACGGCTTAGAAACAACCCCTTCTCCCTTGGGGGAGAAGGTGCCCGAAGGGCGGATGAGGGTGAACGAAGCTGGCGAGGTACACCCTCATCCGAGGCTTCGCCCCACCTTCTCCCTCAAGGGAGAAGGAAGATTGAATGAAAATCGTTTTCATGGGCACGCCGGACTTCGCCGTGCCGTCCCTCGCTGAAATTGTCGCTTCCGGTCATAATGTCCTGCGCGTCTATACCCAGCCGCCGCGGCGATCCGGCCGGGGGAAGAAACTGACCAAATCCGCCGTGCACCAATTCGCGGAAATCATGGGGCTGCCCGTGGAGACGCCCGAGAGTTTCCGTAAATCCAAAGTCATTGATGAGCTGGAGGACCTAAAAGCGGACGTGGCTTGCGTCGTGGCTTACGGTCAAATCCTGCCGCAGCGGGCGCTGGACGCCCCGACCTATGGCTGCCTGAACTTGCACGGCTCGCTCCTCCCGCGCTGGCGCGGGGCGGCCCCCGTGCAGCGCGCGATCATGGCGGGCGACGCGCAAACGGGCGTGCAGGTCATGCAAATGGCAAAGGGCCTCGACACCGGCGACATCTTGCTCTCCGAAACCACCGACATTCGCGCGGACGACACGGCAGCGTCCCTCTCCTTGCGCCTTTCACAGATTGGCGCACAAATGTGGCCGCGTGCGCTGGGCGCAGTCGAGCGCGAAGCCCTGAGCCCCACACCGCAATCCGGCGAGCCCACATATGCCCATAAAATAGACAAATCCGAGGCACGGCTTGACTGGAGCCTCTCATCGCGCAATCTTGAGGCTCATATCCGCGGATTGTCCCCATTTCCGGGGGCATGGTGCGAAATAGGCGGCCGTCGGGTGAAAATCCATCTGGCGAAGGTCGTCGACGGGCAAGGTAAGCCGGGTCAAGTCCTAAACGACAACCTGACAATTGCCTGCGGCGAAGGTGCCTTACAGCTTCTTTCCGTTCAACCTGCCGGGAAATCCCGGATGGGCGTGGATGATTTCCTGCGGAGTACGGATGTGCCTGTCGGGACGATATTGAGATAAAGAGAGAATAAAATGAGTATTCACGAAGAAATTTACGACGGTCACCTGATCCGCGCCAATGCCAAGGCTGCGATGGTGTTTCTGGACGGCTCCAAAAGCCTGGAAACGAAAATCACGGCCATGGATTTGGAAGATGCGATCACAAAATCCAAAGCCTGGATTGACGAAAAACTTGGCGGACGCCGCGAAGAACGCCGCGCCGCCAATATCGGCACGGTCGATGGCTATGTTGAAGTGTTCAAAGTCTTGAAATTCAGCAAGGCCCGCCGCTTGATGCTGGTCGCCCATCGCCGCGCAGATGAGCGCAAAATGACCGCGGCTGAACTGGCGGAAGCGGCGGGGTGGAAAACCTCTACCTCTGCCACGACCCATTATGCCAAGCTGGGCAAAGAAGTCGCCGAACGTCTGGACCTGAAAGTGGACGGCAAAGACAAAGCGGCTTGGACATCGGCCGTGGCGTCAATTGATCCGGAAACGGATCAGCTGCAAATGCACGAAGAAGTCGCCGCCGCGATGGACGCTCTAAACATTGGCTAATGGCGAATCACGGCTAAGACGATAGAGCCTCATGGCCCGCTTTAAATTGACGATTGAGTATGATGGCGGCCCGTTTCAGGGCTGGCAGCGTCAGGACCATGCGCCAACGGTGCAGGGCGCGATTGAAGCGGCTGGAGAAAAGCTAAACAGCGGCCCCGTTACTGTTTATGGTTCGGGCCGCACGGATAGCGGCGTTCATGCCCTCGCCCAGATTGCGCATGTGGATTTCGAAAAAACCCTGCGGGCGGATCAAGTTCGGGATGCGTTGAATTTTCACTTGAGCAAACATCCAATTTCTATTCTAGCTGCCGAAGCCGTGGACGCCGAATTTCACGCGCGGTTCGATGCGGTGGAGCGGCGCTATCTTTACCGTATTGTTGACCGCCGCCCACGCCTCGCACTGGATCGGGGGCGCGTCTGGCGCATTCCTGTGAAACTGGATGCGGACGCGATGCACGACGCCGCGCAAGTCCTCATCGGGAAGCATGATTTTACGACCTTTCGCGACGGACAATGCCAAGCCAAAAGTCCCGTCAAAACGCTGGACGAAATCAACGTATTGCGCGCAGGTCATGAGATCCACCTAACTTTTCGCGCACGGTCCTTCCTACACAAACAAGTGCGCAGCTTTACCGGCAGCCTCGTCGAAGTCGGCCTCGGGAAATGGGATGCGGAGGATTTGCAAGCGGCGCTGGAGGCGCGAGACAGAACGGAATGCGGCCCCGTGGCGTCACCCGACGGGCTTTATCTTGTGCAGGTTATCTACTGATCGCGAGCAGGATGAAGGTCAGCCCAACGGCGACGATGATGCAGCCGATCAGAATTGCCGTGCCCCATTCAAATCCTGCAACTTTCTGCGCCAAACGAATATCGGCGGCCAAAACTCCGAGATAGGCGGCCAGTAAGATTCCGTTCGCTAAAATAAACGGCAACACACCCAATGCGACCAAACCAAATGCAGCCCCCGCCAAAAGCGAGAGCCCGAACACGGTCCAGTTTCGGGTGATGGTCCAGGCGCGCACACGGTCCATTTTCTCAAAAATCATCCCGATAAGATAGGCCAGTCCGGGAAACGTAAACAACCAAAGCCCAACAACCAGGATGAAAGGCATGAGGCCCGGTAGGGATAATTCTGTATTCGTCCGCGCCGCCCGCTCCATTTGGATGCCGTAAGCGACAACCCAAAGCGGGAGCAGACTAAGCGTCAAAACGATGAAAGAGACCTTTTGACCCTTACGGGACAGATCAAAATAGCTCTCCCAATTCGGCCATGTGCCGAGAACGGCAAAAACGCCAAGAAGAGACCTAAGCGGAGTCATCGCCCGAAATTATGCGGCGGGCTTAGCCGCATCCGCTTGGGCCGGTTCCGGTAGTGCGCAAAAAATCCCGGTCGGGCCGTGCATGCAATAGCCTTGCGGGTTCTTGGCCAGATATTGCTGATGATAGTCTTCCGCCGCGTGATAAACATCAGGCGCTGTGCGAAGTTCCGTCGTGATGGGTTTGCCATAAGCTTTGGCATATCGGGCAATGGCGGTTTTGGATTTTTCCATTTGCGCGTCGCTATAGGTGTAAATCGCAGAGCGATATTGCGGCCCGACATCATTCCCTTGGCGGTCACCTTGAGTCGGGTCATGATGCTCAAAAAAGACTTTCAGGATTTCATCAAAGCTGATGACGGCCGGGTCAAACACGACATGGCACATTTCGGCGTGACCGGTTTTCCCGGTGCAGACGAGGCGGTAATCCGGCTTTTGCGTGTGACCGCCGGAATAGCCGACACTGGTGACATGCACACCGCCTAATTTCCACAAAATGCGTTCCGCGCCCCAGAAACAGCCAAAGCCGAGTTGGATTTGTTCAAACCCATCGGGAATATCGGCAAACATTGTCTCGCCGTTCACGTAATGTGTGCGGCCCTCACACAAGCTCAAATCCATCCGGCTCATAGTCTTAGTCCATTATCTGTTTTAACGCATCACCCAAGAGTTTGACATATTTGGCGACGCCGTGGTCATGGCGGATGTGGTCCTGACGGATTTCAATTGCAAGATGGCGCAGGGCGCGCGGCGCAACATGCAGGTCAATTGTGTGGTTCAAATCATGCGCGGAATAAGGCTCGTTTATGCCCACGGATAATTTGGGAGCGGTCCGATAGAGCGCATCCTTAAAATCTTGCGCTGTGCCTTCATCATGTTTGACGAGCAATCCCATGTCCAAATCCCGGACGTTTCCCTCATTGAGTTTTGGCGTAAAAGAATGAATCGACACGGCCAGCGGTGAGGACAGCTTATTCAGTTCCTGCGTCAGCGCCCCGTGATAGGGCGTATAGAGCGTCTCAATCCGCTCGGCCCGTGCCTCCGGGCTGACATTCTGATTACCGGGAATCACCGTCCCGTCGGACGCTTGCGGGATGAGGCTATCCATGCGTTTGGAGCGGTTGGGATCAATGAGCAGGCGAGAAAATCCCGCCACAACGCCGCCGCACTCAAAGCGCTCGCAGAGGCCCCGGATAACGGCTTCCGACCCGATATCCCATGCAATATGGCGCGTCAGGTCATCGCCTGTCAGGCCAAGATTGTTATATCGTGCCGGAAAATGACGCGACGCATGATCCCCGAAAATGAAAAGCTGCGTCTCGGACGCGGCGGGAATAATGTGGAACGGTTCTGACATTTGGATGTCTGATAACAGATGATGCGGGAAAGTGTGAGAAATTCAGTCGCTTGGTCCGAGCTTTTCACACACGTGCAGGATAGGTTCACATTTCCCCTCAAAAGCGAAAAGGCCGCAATCGAAATTGCGGCCTTATATTTGGATTGGATCGGGGTTTAATGACCCATATCGCAGCTATAGCGACCGTGGTGATGCATTCGGCCTGCACCCCGGCGGCGGCGTTGCCTCACATGCGTAACCGGCGCGGGCTGAGTATAAACCGTCTGATACGTGGCAGGCCGGGTATAAACAGGCTGCTGTACGGCAGGTTGCGAATATACGACCTGCTGCGTGACTGGCTGGGATTGCGTGTAATAGCTGCCGCTGGTCGACGGCGACGTATAATTACGCGCGCCATGCGTTGAGGAATATGTCTGATACGCATATTGGCTGTTATTCCCGGACGGCGGATAGCTCACCGTGCCTGTGGAATAGGTCGTGCCTTGAGAGACAGCTCCGGCCCCGTAATTCGGGTCAGAATAGACCGGATGGTTAGACACCGTGACGCGGTCCTCATAATAAGGCTGCGGGCCGCCATAGGTCTGTGTGGTTCCATAAGAGGTTGACCCATATTGAGTTGAGACGGGTTGGGGTGTCCCGTATTGCGTATGTCCATATTGAGGGGCCGGCCGGGACGAATAGATCGTTTCAGATTCAGCATAGACAGGGTCACAATCCACAGTCTTATCCGCGATACCGGCACCGGCCAGTCCGCCAATGACGGCGCCAATAGCGCTGCCTTCAGTCCGCGCGCCGTTCCCGGAGACTTGAGAGCCAACCACACCGCCGAGCACTGCGCCGGCGACGCCGCCCAGAACCTGCCGTGTGTCTTCATTTTTCTTACAGCGCTCATGCGCATCATATCCGTTGCTATTTGCGGCTGCGATTGCCGGAGTCATGGAAATTGCGATTATCATGGCTGTTGATGATATAAGAGTTTTCATTTGTTCCTCCATCTTGGTTATCAGACAGAGGAACAATATCCGCTGAAAATCTGATGACGCCTTTGGAGGTAGAGGAGTTTTCTTGAACGCTTTCTGAAAACGAAAAACAGGTTCCGTTCATTAAACTGGCGTTCATGAAGGCGGGGGTTGTGAAAGTCTCAATTGTTTTTCAGAGTTAGGGTAAGCGGTAGGATTTGTGCCTTACTACACGCGAAATTAGACGCTTGGAGATTTCTGCATTGGGGGCAAACCGGACCTTAGCGAGTGCAAAATCTCAATCATTACCAGCGGCTGTTATGGAGCGAGTTTAGGGCGCCCAAAGAATATCGATTTAGCCGCAAAAACGGTCATTGGGTTTTCAAATTGGCTGAAATCTTGATTCTCGCTAAACCAATTGAAAAGTTTCATTAACATCTCTCCTGCATCTAAGCTGACATGAAGTTTGTTCTTTTTTCGATAATTTTCGTTTCGGGAATTCTTGCCATCTCAGCATTTTTAATGTCTGGATTGGGTTGGGCGTATTTTCCAAGTTCAGCTGTTGGTGTAGCATTCTATGAGCACAACAACTTACTTGTTTTCATTCACGTATTGGTAGGGCTGGTAGCCATGTGCTGTTGGCCAAGTTATGATAATCGAAAGATCATAGTTTGGGTTGGGGTTGCCTTTTTTTTAAGCATTATCGTTCACTTTGGTTCCAAATCATATCATTCGGAAAAAGAAATGACCGTAGAAATCGGGTCCTTTTCCTACAGTGTTTCTAGCCTAGAGCTACCCACTGTAGACCTTCCTCGACCTTATGGCCCATCGCCTTTCAAGCCGCTCAGTAGTGCGATAGCGCCAGCCGAGAAGATTAAGGCGTTATATTACAGCCCCCAAAAACAATATGGTTATCCGTTGGCTTTGAACGTTGATGAAAGTAATAAGTTCTTCCTAGCTATTCACTCTGCAGGGATCGATGGAATCGGTAAGTCTGAACGCTCGATCCTAATTTGGGACGAAAATCGGATATTGGAATTTTATCCTGCTGAACCTTTTTCAGACCCTGAAGCCATCAACATATTTCAAAAGTTCATAAATGAAAATTTGTCTGAAATTAAAAATGACGTAGACACTAAACTCGTTTCAACATCGAGTGAGTGAAAATTCACAATGCAATTTTTTCGACGTAAATTGCTATCGCTTATCGTCTTCCTTTTGCCTTATCTACAAACATTACCAGCGGCCGTTTTTGAGCGACAACAGCCATATCAGCAAACATTACCAGCGGCTGTTGTGGAGCGAGTTTAGGACGCTCGGTTATTGCGCAGGGCAAATAAAATTAGAGTTTGGACAGTAGCTAGTATTCCACTCAACTCTGGTGTTTGTTTCTATAAGAGGCCGATGTTAGTAAGAGAACATGTCGTATAAAAGTAAAATTGAAACCCTTGAACGCGAAATCAAAGAGCTGAGTGAAATTCTCTACAAGACGCTGGTTCCGCTCGACGAGCCATATCCGTCTTTCCTTGCATTCCTGAACATGGATTTTGCGAGCGACGATTATCCCGAGGCCATTGATTCACTCGAATGGGCGCTTGAAGACAACAAGCCTACTTTACCTGATACCGCTGTACCGATTTGGACTGACATAAAAATCAAGGCGGAACGAGCGCTGGATTTGTTTAGATTGGAACGGGAGAACGATGAGGGCTATAAAGACCCGATCACTCATATGAATGTTTTGACAGCACGTGGTGAAGACACTCCCAATGATTTTGCAAAACGTTATGGATTGAGCGCTGGGGACGTGAAATGCTTATGGATGATAAGCCCTGGCTTTGAAGAGAGTTTTATTCGGCAACGCATTGCGGATGCGGCGGCGCGTGGGGCTGCGCATTATGGGCAATGCCGCTATGTGAAAAAACGTTACAGACTTACCAAAGAACACGCAGAGCGCTTGGTTGACGACATGTGGAAAAATCCAAACAGAGTGTCAAAAGTTTTTCACGCGCTGCTCGATGAGGACAAACTTCTTCGGTGCCGTCTCGCCGAGGAATATCAAGAAAGAGTTCTGCAAATAAGAGCGGATTTCAATATCTCGCCATAAGCCATGAAAACTGATTTCCTTGGCATCTATTTTTGGGCAAACACCGCCTTCTTACCAGAACATTACCAGCGGCCTTCTTTGGGCGGTTTAAGCCGCTCGCGTTTCGTCCGCTATGAGGATAGAACTCACCCGCACTCAAGAGATTTTATGACACCATCCTTTTCAAGGTATATGCTCATCCGGTGGAATCTCAGGTCTGTGGTGAAGATTACGTCTCCATCTCTAGGGTCTGGAACTCTATGTTCGTACTTTGCAGGTAAATAGTCTCTGATAGAAATATTATCATACTGCGTGCCGACATATTTGTTCAAATATCGTTTGCCACAATAGTCTGCCCCATTCTGTAAAGCTCTTACTTTCCGGTCTGAACTCCATTGGCTAAGGGTGTTACATCCAGAAAGAAACAAACTAAAAAGTGCTAAAACTAGAATTGGTGTGCGAGCATCCATAGCTGCATCATACCCCAACGCATATAACGACAATAGTATTTTCTAACGTCCGCAATGAGGATAATTTTCCTTTTACTATTTCTGCCAAACCGAAAAATCTGCATCACCCGAACGAGGTATCGTTCGGCGCTTCCCTAAAAAGGTCCCCCGGACCTTTTCTTGACGTTGCGCGTCCCACTTTTAAACCGCAAATTTCCCAATAAAATCAACGAAAAAAAAAGATGCGTCCGCACCTTGTGAAACCTGTGCAATAACTAAACTTGTCTTCTTTCAACGGGCGGCCATGTGCACGTTGGCTTGGTCGGAAAGAAGCGGCGCTTGTCATTGGATGAGGCGGTGTCACGACCGCTAAGTTGGGTGGCTTATCGAGAGCTTATTACGCCACGACTGCGTAGCTAGGCCGGTAATGGAAAAAGGCGTCGTCGCGAGGGACCTTCCGGTCCGACAAACTGGCTGGTCTTAATTTTGGGACGGCTCGAAAACTACAATTTATTCCAGTTTCCACTGGAGCCTGAACCCACCCTCGCG
>Ga0209187_1002965_pt1 | contig 15031 bp, 12 predicted proteins | sample BantaG_FD_187430 | JGI IMG/M metagenome (GOLD analysis project Ga0209187, IMG submission 187430) | Marine algal microbial communities from Bantry Bay, Ireland - BantryBay_4 metaG (SPAdes) (version 2) | ecosystem: Host-associated > Algae > Red algae > Unclassified | place: Bantry Bay, Ireland... | reverse complement strand
TAATAAAATTTCAAGTCATGAATAACATAAGTAATCAAGTACAGTTAATAGGTCGATTAGGCGCAAAGCCAGAAATGATCAATTTAGAGAACGGAAGCTCGCTAGTAAAGATGTCGCTCGCTACGAAGGAAGTCTATAAGAATAATAAAGGCGAGAAGGTGATCGATACCCAATGGCATAAGCTGATCGCATGGGGTAAGCTGGCGGAGAATATGGGAGCCTACTTGGATAAGGGGCAAGAAGTAGCTGTGAGTGGGAAGATCACCTACAAGAGCTACACGAATAAGGATGGGAATACGATCAACTACACAGAGATTGTTGCCAGCGAGTTTATGATGGTTGGAGCTAAGAAGTATACCAACTCAAACGAGAAGACAGCTCCTGCTCAGAAGGCGGCATAAATAATATTAAGTGTTTCTATATTTCAAAAGCAGCCATGTCGTGTGGCTGCTTTTTTTTGCCTAATTTTTCAGCTCATAGTCTTGGATCAAAATTTGAGCTGTGATTTTAAGTTTTTCAGACAGCTTACGAATCATAGCAACTGTCAATTTTCGCTTCCGGTTCAATACTTCCGAGACAATACCTTTAGAACCAATTACACCTACTAGATCTTTTTGCTTCAGCTCTAATTCTTCCATACGAATTCGTATCGCTGTAATTGGATCAGGTGATTCAATTGGATAATACTTTTCTTCATACTCCTCTATCAATAATGCCAAGACCTCTGCCTCTTGTCCTTCTTTGGATTTTGGGCTTGAATTAAATATCTCATCTTTTCGATCAAGCGCTTTGTTGTATTCTTTTTCTGTTGTTATAAGCTTCATCTTAAATTGAGTTTGCATCTATTTTATCATACTCACTATGGGTGCTGATAAATCTGATGAATAACCATTGTTTTTAATAATTGATCTTAGCTACTAATTGATAGTCATTATCTTTTATATTAAAGATAACCCGAGAATTTTTGAAAATACTTACAGTAGTATAGAATTTCTGAATATCAGATCGCCTTTCCCAAGTAGCACCTATTACAGTTTCCATACCAAGTTTCTAAATACTCTTTTGAGTCTCTATGTTCGTTATAAAATTCTTGAATAGTTCTGTTGGCTAGTATTCGTTTCACAATATCGAGATATACAAAATGTTCTCAATAAGCAAACTTTACATTTGTAAAATATGAAGCAATTATTGTCATCTATCCACTCTACCCTCATTAGCTTTAATAAGCTTGTTATAATATCTTTTCCGTTTCTTGAATAGCTTCTCAAAGTATTCAATTTTTGAGTCTCGATAATCAATGATTACAGGAGGGGCATCAGATCTTTGTATTCGACCGATATACTGAATTAATTTACCCTCAAAAGAGAATGGATAAACTATAAATAAGCAATTCAGATTCTTGATGTCAATTCCTTCTCCTAAAAATTGTCCTGTTGACAAGACTATTTGAAAGTGACCAAGTCCGATTTGCTCTAACTTAGATTTTCTGCTAGCACCAGAATCCTCCCCACTAATAACAATTGTTTCAAAGTCATTTTTGAGGTATAAATTTAAAACTTCTAAATGAGATTTCCTTTCGGAGAGGATCAATATACTTTTACCTTTTTCAATGAATTTTACAACATCTCTTTTGATCTGATTATTTCTATTACTATCATAAACTAATATATTTGAAAGTAACTCATATTGATCAATAGTATATTTGAATGGCACCTCTAACGAAGTTTCAAATATATTTATAGAAATTGGGATTAGGTTAGGCTTGGTGTCATTTACATCAACTTTAGATATAATATTTCCTATGTAGACATAGATCAATTTTTCATCATTATTTTTCCTGATTGGGGTAGCTGTAATTCCATATAGATAGTAGGAGTTAAATCTGATAATTGACTCTCTAAAAGTTTTCGCTGGTATATGATGACATTCATCAATGATTATCAGACCAAATTCTTTAGCCAAATTATGGTCAACTTTCTTTTTCAGACTTTGAATCATGGCTACAGTTATCTTCTTTCCAACAGTTTTTTTACCTCCAGCAATAACTCCAATTTCATGTTTTGGAATCGATAAAAAGTCTTGAATTCGTTCTATCCACTGATCCAATAATTGTTTTCGGTGAACTACAATCAAAGACTTCTGCTTTTTCCTGTTAATTATTTCCAAGCACATTATTGTCTTACCTGTTCCTGGCGGAGAAACTAAAACTCCAAAATCTTTCTTTCTAGTAATTTCAATCGCATTGTATTGATAATCGAACAGTTCAATATTCGCACTATAGTTTATTAATTTACTCTTCTTACGTTCATCTTTCAGAACAAACTCAATATTAACCTCTTTGCAAAAAGTAATCAATTGATTGACAAATCCTCTAGGGATTAAAATTTCATTTTCGGACTCTTCGATTAACTTAAAGTAGGTTTCTATCTGATAGACATTCTTACCCATTCTTTTTCTGATCAGATAATCAAGATTTATAAAATTTAAATGTTCTCGAATAAATTCCTTCAGTTGTTGGGGTATTAATGTCTTCTTTAAGTAGATTTGGTTATTTATCTTAATTTCCAGTACCCCAGTTGATGATTTGGAAATAGTTTTATTTGCACTAGAATCAAATAGTTCGGCGTAAAGATCGTTAAGCTTACTTGTTGATAATTTTTTATGACGTCTAAGATAAGCCCATTGGTCATCAAAAGGTATAAGAGTATTTGGATCCAAAAAGCAAGTATTCTGCTGCTTCAGACTATTCAAGTTTAATGGCAGGGCAATCAAATTACCATATCCTGCTCCTACATGATAATCTTGATTAGGAAACAATCTATCAAAGCTTCCGTCCTTATCAAACTCAGAAGTAACTTGAGCCTTTCTCAAAAGCTCAAAAATTATTCTTCTGCTATTACTTGCTAAATATTTTTCTTCGAAAAAAATCCAAATGTGTCCTCCATTTCCAGATCTTGATCTCTCTAGCGAGCACGGGATGGAATAGTCACTACATACTTTTATGAATGATTGACAATCTTTTTTCCATTCCTTTTTATCAAAATCAATAGCTATAAAGTATGAATGATTATCTTTAAGGAGTGGATATATTCCAATTGTTTGCTTTCCTAATAAATTCAGTTTATAAACATCTTTTGAAAATGGAAGTAACTGTTTCCCTTTGAAGGATTTAAAAGAACCACCTTTTGCTTTATGTTTTCGGTATTCTGTCCAATCAACTTCATATGATGGCATATAGCCGCCCACACCTTCTTTATCCCATCTGATTGCGTATAAATCATCTCTCCCTTTGAATAGAGACATGTACAAATCTATTTGTTCATCTGAAATCATACTGTTTCTTTCTTCAGTTATACATCGATTTATCTTTCATTAGTGCTTTAAATCTCATTCAGGTAAATATACTCAAAAATTAAATTTTTACTCAAGCCCCTGTAAACAAAGCCTTTCAACCTCATACAAGCGTTTACAAACGGCATTAGCCGTTTATTACACGACTAAGACTTGGATCTTGTCTGATCTTTGCATCATCGATTGATCAATTCGATTTTGGTGAGTAGCGCTCACCGCAAATATTTTAAAACATAATAAAATTTCAAGTCATGAATAACATAAGTAATCAAGTACAGTTAATAGGTCGATTAGGCGCAAAGCCAGAAATGATCAATTTAGAGAACGGAAGCTCGCTAGTAAAGATGTCGCTCGCTACGAAAGAAGTCTATAAGAACAATAAGGGCGAGAAGGTAATCGATACCCAGTGGCACAAATTGATCGCATGGGGTAAGCTAGCAGAGAATATGGGTGCTTACCTAGATAAGGGGCAAGAAGTAGCTGTGAGTGGGAAGATAACCTACAAGAGTTATACGAATAAGGATGGTAAGACTATCAACTACACAGAGATTGTTGCCAGTGAGTTTATGATGGTAGGCTCTAAGAAGTATACCAACGCAGACGATAAGACAGCGCCTGCTCAGAAAGCGGCGTAGGAGTAATATCAAGTATTTTAATTTATATAAAGCAGCCATGTAGTGTGGCTGCTTTTTTATTTCAAGAACTATCTATCTTTTCAGTTTGTACCCCGTCCAGTAGATCTTTGCATATAATTTATAATTCTCTCACTGTACAAATCTATCAATTCAGATGCATAGTCTTTTGATAAATACTGTTCATTCCGTTCAATATTTTCTAAAGAAACATTTTCATTCACCATTTTAAACAACCTATCCCACCATTCTTCTCTTATATAAATATTTCGGATGAAATTATCATAAGTCCATCTTCCTGCTGGCTTTTTGTCTTCTATTATGTCCTCTAAAAATTGTAGCCATGCTTCTTTCTTGACATTCTGTTTTAGGATTTGATAATAATCTTGTTCAGAACGAAAGTTATAAAGAAACAAATATCTTGCATATTCAATTATTTTTGGGATGTCTTCTTGAACTTGGGCTACTCTTAGCAACCACTTGTACCATATCCTTTTCAAGCCTGGCTTATCTACCTCATTACATTTAATACCTTCTCTTGAAAGTTTTATAACTTTTGAAAAGTCTTTGATTTCAAAAGCTTTTTTAATTTCTTCTGTTCTGATATCAGGATTAGATATGTGTTGGTCTATAAATTTTTCAACTTCTTTCTTGTCCTTAAAGCGTTTCAGTATATGCAGTTTAAAAGATTTCGCTTTTTCACGTTTATATTCGCCAGTGATATAATGCAAACAGTTTAAAACAATATCCGCTTCTTTTTCAGTTTCAATTAAAGCACTTGCTGTATATAATATTGGAAAGTGCCATTTCCAATCTCTAGTTTTTTGTTCAGTAAAAAAAGAAAGACAATACTCAAAAACTTTCTTTCTTATAGTATCTGGGAGTTGCTCTTCAGCTAATCCATCGAGTAAATCCATTGCCCTTTCTATGATGTAAGTAATTTCACCATTGTTATCATCTGTATACTGAGAGGCTACTGTCATTTCGTCTAATATTGATGTAGCAATGTTGAGTACAGGTTCATATTTAATTTTGCTCAAATACATTTCTGCGTTCTCAATAATTATCGATATAGCCCTTTCAAGATGTTTCATCTCTGACCATTCAATCCAGCCGTGTCTATCTGATGCTGTATTTATTATAGCTTGAATCTGACTTTGGTAAAATTCCTTTGATTGATCTTGACTTAAATGACCAAAGCTTGCCAAGAAGTGATTTTTAAATTTTTTATCAGACTTGCAGCTATTCTGAATAAAGTGGACTAATTCTTCATGTGGAATTTCTTTCAAGATTTCTTTGACCTGTTGTTGGACAGATTTTTTTCTCTTCTTTTTCTTGGTAGTTGAACTTCCGTTGAACTCTAATTTATCTTGCGTCAAATTAAATATTGTAGCCACTACGTGTTTACAAATAGGGCCTTTATCATAAGGGCACTCACAATAATGTTGGATTATAGAACCCCCTTTGATTTGTATTTGGACAGTATATTTTTCAGTACCAGAAACAGTTGCTATATATTTCCCAGTTGAAATTTCTTCAAAAAAAGTTATAGCACCACTTTTAAAGTAAGACAAACCTCTTTCTAGAATTTTTTCGTCTACATGTATCTCAAATTCGTTTAAAGGTATTTTCATTTTTCAAGTGCGTGTGAGAATTATATGTAAATTAGATTGACTGAGCAAAGGGCTAGTAGCATCCTACATTTTTACTTTTGGTTCAAGTAATGAGTAGAATACTGAATCTCCTTTGCTTTAGAATTTGATTTACTAAATCTTAGTCTCGTTTTGGGGCATTTACCATGTTTCATATAGACAGTTCGAGAAGATCTAAGGTTTAATTTTTTCGCCAATTTAGAAATGCTTGAGTTTATGAAATTCAACTTATTCAAGTTTGCTGTGCAAACCTTCTCTAGATAATCTGTTTTACCAAAACGCCATTTTTCGTAATTATCCTTTGTCAAGTATTCTAACTTCAGCAACACTTCTACCGAACTTATGTACCCTAGAATATCTAGTATTTCGATGCAAGATTGCTCCACTTTTTTAGTTAGCTGATCCCTATTCATGTTATTATGTATTTCTTCTCATTATTAGTAGCCTCATTTCAAATTATATTTGGGTCTATGATAAATAGTAACTCTTACTCACTAAATCATCTTATTATATTCTGCATTTCAGTAACAATATAATATACCGCTGGGCATGTGGTAGTGTTATAACTATGCTGATAGCTTCTGAATGCAAAACCAGACTTGCTTGTATGGGGGAATTTTCTGCAAGCCTTTGGTCTAGATTCATATATTTCGCAAACATTATTATCACCCAAGAATGGACATGGCAAAGCATTAAAAGTCCAATCTCCATCTTCATCTAAATCAAGATAATTAGTCTTCAATGCCTTTATGGGAATATCCAAATGATTTGAAATATTTTTGATATCCGTTTTCTTCAGTATTGGCTTTATTGTTTTGCAGCAATTTCCACATTTTAAACAATCAATTTTTTTAAAGGCTTCTTCGTGAAGGTCTTTTGCTACTCTATCAACCTTAGAGGAATCTTTCATTTTGAGAGATCGGATATAGAGATAGTTTTTTTCTTCATCTTTGACGGAGTTATTTTTCCAGTCTGATATTATTTTTTCCATTTCGATTTTCAAATTGTACCCGAATAATAGTTATATCCACATCTAAAGTAAATATACCCAAAAATTTACTTTCTAGCCAAAACCCTTGTAAATAAAGCCCTATAGCCTAATACAAACGGTTACAAACGGCATTAGCCGTTTATTACACGACTAAGACTTGGAAGTCACCCCATCTTTGCATCGTCGACAGATGGTGATGACGGTCACCTATACTTTAATAAATCATTAATAAAATTTCAAGTCATGAATAACATTAGTAATCAAGTACAGTTAATAGGAAGATTAGGCGCAAAGCCAGAAATGATCAATTTGGAAAACGGAAGCTCGCTGGTAAAGATGTCGCTCGCTACGAAAGAAGTCTATAAGAATAATAAAGGCGAGAAGGTGATCGACACCCAATGGCATAAGCTGATCGCATGGGGTAAGCTGGCGGAGAATATGGGAGCATACTTAGACAAAGGTCAAGAGGTAGCCGTGAGTGGGAAGATCACATATAAGAGTTACACAAATAAGGATGGGAATACCATCAACTACACAGAGATTGTTGCCAGTGAGTTTATGATGGTTGGAGCTAAGAAGTATATCAACTCAACTGACACAACAGCGCCTGCTCAGAAAGCGGCGTAGGAGTAATATCAAGTATTTTAAAATATGTAAGGCAGCCATGTAGTGTGGCTGCTTTTTTTAGTCTAGGATTTAAGCTCATATTTTAGGTCAATATCTGAGCCATTTCTTTTTTGTTAAAGATACCGAGTAATGGAATTGTTCAGGTTACCCCTTTTTGCAAAACTACCACTGCCATCGTTCGGACATCTTCTACATTTAGCGTTTTGAATGGATCGGCAAAACTCAATTTGTTTTTAGTCATCAATTCTTTTAAATAATCTAGATCTAATAAATATCGTGTCGAGCCATCAGGGATATGATAAACATCATCATGCAAATGTTGAGAGAGATGAACTAGCGTATGCTTGGTTGTCATTCGAATAAAAAGGGTGCCACCTGGTTTCAATACTCGGACTAGCTCCTCAAATAGCTTTTTAAAATGGGCTCGATTTTCTGAAAAATGCAGTACCGCCAAACTAATAATAAAATCAAAATTATTATCTGGAAAAGGAATTTCTACTAAATCAGCAATAATAAATCGTTCTACATCAAAGTGAGCGTTCCATGATTTGGTTTGTTCTTTAGTATATTGGATAGATTCCCTATTTAAATCAATGCCATAGATATCAAAATTCTTTCTGATAAAGTATTCACTATTTCTTCCTTCACCACATCCCGCATCTAAAATTTTAGCGTCTGTCGCAATTCTCCCTTTCATTATTTGATCTAGGAGATAAATATCAATGTTGCCAATTTTTTTGATCATAAATTTTTAGGTCATCTTTTCAATTCGTAGTCTTGGATCAAAATCTGAGCAGCAATTTTGAATTTTTCTGAAAGATCACGAATCATGGTAACTGCCTCAACTCTAATTCCTCTATGCGGATTTGTATCGCTGTAATTGGATCAGGAGATTCAATTGGATAATACTTTTCTTCATATTCCTCAATCAATAGTGCCAAGATATCTGCCTCTTGTCCTTCTTTGGATTTTGGGCTTGAATCAAATATCTCATCTATTCGATCAAGCGCTTTGTTGTATTCTTTTTCTGTTGTTATAAGCTTCATCTTAAATTGAGTTTGCATCTATTTTATCATATTCATTAGAACTTACCACTTTTTTCGCTTTTTATTTTTACTTGCAAGCTGAAAATCTCTTTAGTAGTTTTATTGTTTTTTACACGCTGACTATTCATACTTTTCGAATCTCACATAAAATAGGGTTAATAGTACGAAAGCAAAATAAAATAGGAAGAAAATAATGCTCAGCAAACCCAGGCCAAAATGAGACGACAAAACACCTAGTATTGCCACTAAAATTAGGAAGCCAATCAACCACATAATTTGAACTTTAATGAAATCGCATTTTATCAATACACGACAACTATGACAAGTCCACTTTGATGGTCCATATGACATGATATACAACATAAGATATCGCTTCACAAATCTTCCAAAAGGAAATTGATGTCCACATTCAGGACAGGTGCGAAGCCCCAAATGCTTTTCTTTTTTATCAAGAATATCCTCGTTCATTCAAATTGATGTAAGCAAGTGTATAACATTAGTAAATGTAATCAAAATTTAGTTTCACCTCAAAAACCCCGAAAACCTCAAAAACCCCTACAAACAAACCCCTTCAATCTCATACAAACGTTTACAAACGGCATTAGCCGTTTATTACACGACTAAAACTTGGAAGTCACCCCATCTTTGCATCGTCGACTGATTTTGGTGAGTAGCGCTCACCGCAACTATTTTAAAAACGTAATAAAATTTCAAGTCATGAATAACATTAGTAATCAAGTACAATTAATAGGAAGATTAGGCGCTAAGCCAGAAATGATCAATTTGGTGAATGGAAGTTCGCTGGCCAAGATGTCGCTTGCTACGAAGGAAGTCTATAAGAATAATAAAGGCGAGAAGGTGATCGACACCCAATGGCACAAGTTGATCGCCTGGGGTAAGCTGGCAGAGAATATGGGAGCCTACTTAGATAAGGGGCAAGAGGTAGCGGTGAGCGGAAAGATTACTTATAAGAGTTACACGAATAAGGATGGAAACACCATCAACTACACAGAGATCGTCGCCAGCGAGTTTATGATGGTTGGAGCTAAGAAGTATACCAACTCCGACGAGAAGAAAGCGCCTACTCAGAAGGCGGCATAAGATTGTTATTAAGTGTTTCTATTTTTCAAAAGCAGCCATTTCGTGTGGCTGTTTTTTTTGTATAATTATAAGATCTAAAACTCCTTCAAATCATACACCTTCACATCTGGAAAATGAGTATTAAAAAAACCAATTCCTCCTTCCACATTTGTTGGTAAGGAAACTGGTTCTTTAGTTAGCTCGGTGAAAAAATTAGTGGAGCTTTGTCTTATTTGTAAATAATCATAATAGTCTTCGTTGATATTGGAAAGCGTTACAAACATAGTATCCGATGGGCTTATACTTGGCAAGTCTATAGTGCCCTCAAACTGATTATTGTCAAAAGCTAAATCACTCAACAACTCAGTTTTCTTTAGAACATTTCCATTGCTACTATTTAGAAACGAATTCAAATCAAGTTCGCCTGTTATGGTATCGGTTTGTGCATAAAAATTGATCATGTACCAATTGTCTCCTGGTTCATCTGCAATCTTAAAGTTAAAAGTGACAAGAGTATCTTCCTCTATCCGCTCTAAAACTGGTAGTGCTTCTTCGAATCTTACTACAGGTAGCATTTCGCTCTCAGCTCTTAATTCATGATCATCAGTCTTGATGTCCAATACATAATTCTCGTTAATATAGCTTGGTGTAAAAAGGCTCGTGTAGACCCCATCCGTTACTGGAAACAAGGTGTCTTTTTGATCTCTATAGCTAATAGTTACTATCGCATCACTTACAAGTAATTGGTCCAATAAATTATCATTAAGACTGTCCCCTTCAGATTCACTAAATTCAAGTGCATCAATTGTATTGGTTAAGGCAACAGTCATAAGTGCATCTGGTATCACTTGCGAAATAACAACTACCTGATTTTCAAATGGTGGTAGGTCTATCTCTAGTGGCTTTGGCCGGCAAGCAAACAGGGTCACTATGAACAGGGAAAACAAGAAGATGTTGTAATTTTTCATAAGCCTTATTAAAATTTAAAGTTGTAGGCAATAGAAGGTATCATGCCAAATAAACCAGGCTGCTCATATTTAAGCTGACCCGTTTCAGGATCAAGTCTTACTCTGATCGAATATGGTGTTGCCCTGTTATATGCATTGTATGCTCCAAGGTGCCATTCGGAATTAAATTTCTTTTCTCTTTTATTTTTTATGACTAGGTTCACATCTAACCTATGAGAAGAAGAAAGTGTAAACTCATTTCTTTTGGAATATATAGGGACTAATTCAATATTAGAGAGTCCAGCATTTGGAAAAAGATATTGCGCTCTCAAAGGAGTGAACCTTGCCCCAGAAGAATATTCCCAGACTGCAGAAAAAGTAAGCCTTTTATTAATTTCATAATTACCAACAAAACTTAAAACATGCCTTCTATCATACTTCGCCCAGAATTTCTGACCTTCATTTAATTCTTCAAAGTCTCTCTGACTCCATGCAAGTGTATATGCCAACCAGCCATTGAGTCTACCAGTTTGTTTTCTTAAGAGGATCTCTGCACCCCAAGATTCTCCAGCTCCTTGTAAGAGTAATTCTTCAAAATTGTCATTTAAGATCAAATTACTTCCCTCTTTATACTCAATTAGGTTATTCATTTTTTTATAATACCCCTCTAGTGTAAATGATACCTGTGGTCGATCTAAATAGTGATTATAAGAAGCTGCTACTTGATTAGATGATTGTGGTTTAATATTTTCAGATACGGGGTACCAAAGATCGGTAGGCAAAGCAACCGTTGAACTACTAACGCGGTGCATATATTGATTCATGTTACTGTAGCTAAGCTTGAAACTTTGATTGTCATTCAAGGCATAGCTTGCAGATACTCTTGGCTCTGGATTGAAGAAAAATCTATTTTTCACAAAAGACCCAGTAGCCCGCAGTCCAGCACTAATTTTTAAATCATCGGTAATTTGATTTTCATAATTTGCATACAAGGCATTCTCAAAGGTATTTCTTATTTCTCCTTGTTTGTTTTCTATAAAGGCAGCAACATCACCGGCAGCACTTAAAATATTAGGTCTAAAGCGATGCCAAATTAGATGTGCTCCAAATCTAATTTTCACCTTATCAGTTTTATAATTAGCAAAATCTAACTTGAGCCCCAAATCACGAATTTCAGATTTAATTATCACTGAATTATTTAGCACATTTCCATTTATGTTATAATTGAAAGAGGTGTGTATCAAAGATAAATTTGAAAATAGCTTAGGATTATAAATATGGTTCCACCTCAAGGTTTGTGTAAAGTTGCCTAGTTGAAAACCAAAATTCAAATCAAGATCATCTTCCCCCTCTTCTTCATTGTCTACTGTTTCATCAAATGCTAAGACATCATCTCCAAAATATCCACTTAAGTAAATTCTATCTTTCTCGGAAAACTTATAATTGAATTTGGCATTGAAATCATAAAAGTAGTATGGTAAAGTAATACCAACTGCTTTAAAAATTTGATCAATGTATGTCCGACGGCCAGAAATCAGAAAAGAAGCCTTGTCTTTTATAATAGGTGCCTGAATGGTTAATCTCGAGGACAGCAATCCTATCCCACCTTCTACATTTATTTTTTGATTGTTTCCTTCTTTCATTCTGACATCAAGAACCGATGAAAGTCGACCTCCATAATGCGCAGGAAATCCGCCCTTGATAATGGTTAGATCTCTTAAAGCATCAGGATTAAACACGGAGAAAAACCCGAATAAATGCCCAATATTATATACCGTCGCTTCATCTAAGAGGACTAAGTTTTGATCAGCGTCTCCTCCTCTAACGAACATACCTGTTCCACCTTCTCCCCCTTTGGAAATACCAGGCATCAATTGTATTACTTTTATGATGTCCACTTCGCCGCCTAGCGATGGAATTGTTTTGATGTCATTGATCGGAATATTAATAGCACTAGTTTGCGTAGATCTAATTTCTGCTTTGCCCGAATCAACCTTTTTTGCCACAACTTCTACAGCGTCTAAAGTTTCTCCAGCTGCTGAAAGTTTTACATCAACTGTAGTCGATGACATTTCGCTAAGCTCTATCTCTTTGGAATCGTATCCCACGTAGGAATAAACAATCGTCGTACTTTCACCCTTGGGGATATCTATCGAATAAAAACCATACTCATTGGAATCAGAACCTTGGGTTGTGTTTTTGAGGACGACATTACCAAATATTAAAGCTTCTCCATTTTCAGCATCTGTCAAGTATCCGCTGATGGTAATCTTGTCTTGTGCCTTAAGTCCTGAAATAAAAATGATAAGCATGATGCCAACTACGATCATTCTCCTTAAGGCAACATCACATATGTTTTGGATTCTTGCTTTCATTTGGTATGTCGTTTAGTTGATCTTGAAGCATCAAATTAGGGAACACATAAAGTATTACATATTTATTCTATACAATTCACAAATATTTAACTTTAGCTTTTCGTTCTAATGTTTATCCAATTTATAAACTTTATTTGCAATTAGATTAATGCTTTCTATTTGTTTCCGAATTTAACTTGTGGTTTTTCTTATTTAAGAAAGCATTAGGTATATTTCTAAATGGCTATTGTACCTATATTTCAAGATATCACAAAACAATTAGAAGAATCTACTTCTGCTTTAATTTCTCCAAACCTTTAGAAACAAGGTCCTGATCGGCTAAGAATGTAGTTGATAGAGGTGCCATTATCATTTTGATCCTTCACCAAGCGAGGCGAACAGCCGGAAGCCCTACAATGGACGAGGGATAGAAACGGCACCGACAGGTACAGTGGAGAGCCCGGTGCCAAGTGTAGAGACATGACCACCTTGTCTTTTTTAGACAAGGTGGTCATGGGTCGAAACGCAGGTGCGGCCCCAAAAGTAGAGGAATATTAAGCTATATATCACTCTCTCGATAAACAAGCATAATTCCTTATTTTTTCTAAAGTCGCTTGAGGCCCTGTAAACATTGACTCTCATATTTATACAAACGGTTACAAACGGCATTAGCCGTTTATTACACGACTAAGACTTGGATCTTGTCTGATCTTTGCATCATCGATTGATCAATTCGATTTTGGTGAGTAGCGCTCACCGCAAATATTTTAAAACATAATAAAATTTCAAGTCATGAATAACATAAGTAATCAAGTACAGTTAATAGGAAGATTAGGCACTAAGCCAGAAATGATCAATTTGGAAAACGGAAGCTCGTTAGCGAAGATGTCACTCGCTACAAAAGAAGTATATAAGAATAATAAGGGCGAGAAGGTGATTGATACCCAGTGGCACAAGTTGATCGCCTGGGGTAAGCTGGCAGAGAATATGGGAGCATACTTAGACAAAGGTCAAGAGGTAGCGGTGAGTGGGAAGATAACCTACAAGAGCTATACGAATAAGGATGGGAATACGATCAACTACACAGAGATTGTTGCCAGCGAGTTTATGATGGTTGGAGCTAAGAAGTATATCAACTCAACTGACACAACAGCGCCTGCTCAGAAAGCGGCTTAGGAGTAATATCAAGTATTTTAATTTATGTAAGGCAGCCATGTAGTGTGGCTGCTTTTTTATACTTTTTCAACAATTTAAAGAAATCATCATCAATATCCCTTTCAGATCTGCTCCATCATTTATTAAGTATAAATTTGAAACTCTAAAAGGCTGACTCTTAAAGTGTAGTCTTATTTCAAAGGGTCGTGTCCCCAATTTTTTAATGAATATCGCCAATTAGATTCCTTTATATCACCATCTGGTTTCTGTGCTTTATGTCTAGCCACATACGAATTTACTTTTTTCATGTGTTCGTAATTGGAATCCGTTAATTCAGCTTTTTTCGTTCTCTTGATTTTTATGATTTTCTTACCGCTCTTATGACCTATTGATTCTCCATCACCGCTATCTTGTCCTACGGATTTTGACTTTTCGGATTCGAGCCATTTCTCCAACTCAGAGGGAGTCATATTTACGTTATCGTAAAACTCCTCATAAACTTCTTGCTTTTTATCTTCTTTCATTTTTAATTAATTTTTAAAACCTAATTAAGGAATAGCATTTATATGGGTCGATGATTCAATTTATGTTGCGTCTACAGTAAATACACCAAAAATCTTCTTCTACCCGAAATCACCCCAAAACCCCAATAAATAAAACCTATCCAGCCTAATACAAAAACGGTATTTTCCGTTTATTATACGACTAAGACTTGGATCTCTCATCATCTTTGCTGATATTATTTATATCAGCTTAATTTATTCAGATATGAGATGGCAGTAAAATGTTCAGCATTTATCTTCTTTACTCTTTCTTTTAATTCTTCACTTGCATTTCCATATACTTCTAAACTGACAAAGGTTCTTGATTCACTCAAACTTACCTTAAAGGATTCTAAATTATCAAAGTGGAATAAGACAGCCTCTGAATTAGTGTATGATTCTAATACTTTTTTCTGACTATCCGCATGTTGGGGAGTAGATTTTAATATTTTATTATTAAATCCTGAGCGCAGGGACTTCACAAGTATAGATATGGGTCGCTTCTCTTTCACTTTCTTTTTGACAGCAAAAAGGCACTATGCTCAAAACTCGCTCTAAGTTTTCTTTCAATTGCATAGTCTGCAATAACGTAATTTTATCGCTTCGCCCTAGCACCGATTAAGCTCAAACAGTTGAGCATAGCACTCTTTTTTT
>Ga0209187_1002963_pt1 | contig 15052 bp, 15 predicted proteins | sample BantaG_FD_187430 | JGI IMG/M metagenome (GOLD analysis project Ga0209187, IMG submission 187430) | Marine algal microbial communities from Bantry Bay, Ireland - BantryBay_4 metaG (SPAdes) (version 2) | ecosystem: Host-associated > Algae > Red algae > Unclassified | place: Bantry Bay, Ireland... | reverse complement strand
TATTTGCGGAAACATATCAAATATTGCGTAAAAAGTTCTTTGAAACGTTGAAAAAAATAAAATTAGAGATGATGAAAAACTATGTTAAAGAATTGATTTTCAGTATATTGTGGAGGTGGACGGCTTCATTTTTTACTTCCAGATAAATTAGGATTGAAACAATAAGCACTACACCAACGGGTTTTTAAATCGGCTGCTTCATTTTTTACTTCCAGATAAATTAGGATTGAAACTTCACATCATCATTCGTTGGGTGAATGTTCTTTGTTCTTCATTTTTTACTTCCAGATAAATTAGGATTGAAACAAATTAAATATTCTTATGTCAAAGAAGAAACCATTAACTTCATTTTTTACTTCCAGATAAATTAGGATTGAAACAAATATAAAATCAAGAATCACAAGGCCAGGCAATGGCCTTCATTTTTTACTTCCAGATAAATTAGGATTGAAACAAAGCTGTTCAGCTAGTTAAAATTTTAAATGAATTTTCTTCATTTTTTACTTCCAGATAAATTAGGATTGAAACACAATCCCATTTGGAGTTTCAAAAACCATTGGTGCCCTTCATTTTTTACTTCCAGATAAATTAGGATTGAAACTTGATTTACTCATAAAAATCAATAAAATCATCAAAACTTCATTTTTTACTTCCAGATAAATTAGGATTGAAACACCAGGCTATTTGCAACGGTTTTTATGTCTCTGACACTTCATTTTTTACTTCCAGATAAATTAGGATTGAAACGACGAAAGCGATCCTGATATAACGCCGGGAAAAGATTTCTTCATTTTTTACTTCCAGATAAATTAGGATTGAAACCTTCGCGCGTTGTTGACGGGTTAACGTCCTTAAAAACTTCATTTTTTACTTCCAGATAAATTAGGATTGAAACGAAATTCCACTTTTGATCCCGCAGAAAAAAGAACATCTTCATTTTTTACTTCCAGATAAATTAGGATTGAAACCAGGCCCGGTTTTGTACTCGATGGTTTCAAGTTTTGGACTTCATTTTTTACTTCCAGATAAATTAGGATTGAAACTAGAAAAAACTGATTTGCTAAGTAGTATAGAAATCCGGCTTCATTTTTTACTTCCAGATAAATTAGGATTGAAACTCTATGCTACGGTATTAATGCTTTCCTTCGTTGTTGCTTCATTTTTTACTTCCAGATAAATTAGGATTGAAACATGAATTGGATGAGAAGATAGGTATGGGTGGGTTAGCGCTTCATTTTTTACTTCCAGATAAATTAGGATTGAAACTGCGGGATGGCAAAGTTGATGATAATATTGAGCGACTCTTCATTTTTTACTTCCAGATAAATTAGGATTGAAACAGAAGAAATTAAAAAAAATGTTGTGGGGGAATGGAACTTCATTTTTTACTTCCAGATAAATTAGGATTGAAACTTCATGAGATAATTGCTTTGGTTATGTAAATTGTATCTTCATTTTTTACTTCCAGATAAATTAGGATTGAAACATCCCTGCATGGCTTTGTGTACTAGCTCCAGGGTGTCTTCATTTTTTACTTCCAGATAAATTAGGATTGAAACTATCAAAGAAAACGAGCAAGATACGAGACCGATGCTCTTCATTTTTTACTTCCAGATAAATTAGGATTGAAACCGTAGGGCTGGCGCATTACTTTTTTGGGCATCCAATCTTCATTTTTTACTTCCAGATAAATTAGGATTGAAACTCCACTACCGACTCCAAAGTACTATCCAGCATGATCTCCTTCATTTTTTACTTCCAGATAAATTAGGATTGAAACGCCTTTAGCCGACTAATTGCCATATTTTCTACCGCTGCTTCATTTTTTACTTCCAGATAAATTAGGATTGAAACGGGATAAGACGGCGGAAACTTTTAAGGCCGCCACGGTCTTCATTTTTTACTTCCAGATAAATTAGGATTGAAACAAGATTTGCACCGGGTTAAAATTGTTGAAACGATAGCTTCATTTTTTACTTCCAGATAAATTAGGATTGAAACACATTGCTTTATTTCCCGGTTGTTCGTGGAACGGCTTCTTCATTTTTTACTTCCAGATAAATTAGGATTGAAACATAGTATAAATTTCGTAATGAGTGGACCCCGGAAAACTTCATTTTTTACTTCCAGATAAATTAGGATTGAAACAACGTGGCATAATGGACGAAGCAACGGAATTTTTTACTTCATTTTTTACTTCCAGATAAATTAGGATTGAAACATAAAAGTTTATTGTTAAAAAATATTAATAAATAATCTCTTCATTTTTTACTTCCAGATAAATTAGGATTGAAACAGGATAACTTAAATCTGGCCTCGTACAAAGGTGTTCGCTTCATTTTTTACTTCCAGATAAATTAGGATTGAAACGTAAAATCCGTCGTCGAAAAAATGCTGAGACGGACCAACTTCATTTTTTACTTCCAGATAAATTAGGATTGAAACCCGGTTCTTCTCTTTCGAAACAACCAAGCACTGTTTTCTTCATTTTTTACTTCCAGATAAATTAGGATTGAAACACAATCGCTCGCATTTCTGCTCGGTGATGGTCTTTAGCTTCATTTTTTACTTCCAGATAAATTAGGATTGAAACAGTCTTACAAGTTCGGCAATCCTTTTGTTAGGGTTGCCGCTTCATTTTTTACTTCCAGATAAATTAGGATTGAAACGAATTATCTCAAGAGGTAATCAGGGTTGAAAACAAACACTTCATTTTTTACTTCCAGATAAATTAGGATTGAAACAGATGTTCAACGCAAAGGCAGAAATGATCACGCCCCAATCTTCATTTTTTACTTCCAGATAAATTAGGATTGAAACGGCATAATAAAAAGTTTTTAGTTATTAATAATTTAAACTTCATTTTTTACTTCCAGATAAATTAGGATTGAAACACGCTATGAGTGGATTGCCTATCAAAGTACCGTCTTCTTCATTTTTTACTTCCAGATAAATTAGGATTGAAACTGTGTTGACCTTTGCAATAAAATAAAAAATGAATATCCTTCATTTTTTACTTCCAGATAAATTAGGATTGAAACAGGGATATTATAAAAAGCGATTTATTAAGCGCGTCCCTTCATTTTTTACTTCCAGATAAATTAGGATTGAAACATTCCTTTAGGGCGTTTTCGCGTTCGTCGTTCCAATTCTTCATTTTTTACTTCCAGATAAATTAGGATTGAAACCATTAGGAGCGGAATAAGTGTTGTCACAAGCACGAGCTTCATTTTTTACTTCCAGATAAATTAGGATTGAAACAATAAAACTCATACGATATGGACTGGATTAATATATCTTCATTTTTTACTTCCAGATAAATTAGGATTGAAACAATCATCCGCATCAACTACTCCCATCTGTCTCAAGTCTTCATTTTTTACTTCCAGATAAATTAGGATTGAAACTCCGTATGTCGGAGAACGACGAGCACTGGAGTGATAAACTTCATTTTTTACTTCCAGATAAATTAGGATTGAAACATTCGTCGATGGTTTCCATCGCTTTGGTGAGCGCTTCTTCATTTTTTACTTCCAGATAAATTAGGATTGAAACGGTCCACCGTATAAAAACCGTCCGGGTCAGTTTTAAAACTTCATTTTTTACTTCCAGATAAATTAGGATTGAAACAAAAAAGTGTATTCATTGTTATTTTCTATTATCCTCCTTCATTTTTTACTTCCAGATAAATTAGGATTGAAACTACCGAACGTATAAGGTTTCAAAAAAATAAAATTATGCTTCATTTTTTACTTCCAGATAAATTAGGATTGAAACAACAGACAATGTTGTTCGGTTACGTTAATGAGGTACTCTTCATTTTTTACTTCCAGATAAATTAGGATTGAAACTTCGCAGTGTTCCAGATCGAGAACCAACAACTATAACTCTTCATTTTTTACTTCCAGATAAATTAGGATTGAAACAATCCTTGGTTTTCATTTTAACGTCACTAATTACATACTTCATTTTTTACTTCCAGATAAATTAGGATTGAAACGTATCCTATAAAATTCCACCCTTTAGCCTTTAGCCGCTTCATTTTTTACTTCCAGATAAATTAGGATTGAAACCCATCGGCGAAATTCAACAGTTTCTTGGCGTAATCAGCTTCATTTTTTACTTCCAGATAAATTAGGATTGAAACTGGTAGCTGAATCTTACTCAGCGTTTTCGGCAGTAGCCTTCATTTTTTACTTCCAGATAAATTAGGATTGAAACTCAGATCAGCATCACCACGACAATCAATGGCTTGGCCTCTTCATTTTTTACTTCCAGATAAATTAGGATTGAAACTCAGATCAGCATCACCACGACAATCAATGGCTTGGCCTTCATTTTTTACTTCCAGATAAATTAGGATTGAAACCATCCTGTGAGACCAGGTGAATACCGACGCCATTAACTTCATTTTTTACTTCCAGATAAATTAGGATTGAAACTTACAGGACAGATAATGGGGGTAATCTTGTCCTCTGCTTCATTTTTTACTTCCAGATAAATTAGGATTGAAACAAGACGCAGATCAGACCTTTCTCTATTGGTCCATAATCTTCATTTTTTACTTCCAGATAAATTAGGATTGAAACCTTTCTTATCATCATTGTAAGTGACTTTGATAAGGTCTTCATTTTTTACTTCCAGATAAATTAGGATTGAAACGGGGAGCAAGTCGCAGGTAAGTACGAGCGCAATGTTCTTCATTTTTTACTTCCAGATAAATTAGGATTGAAACCCTAGATTTGTAGTCATGCGCCTCACCAATCAGCCACTTCATTTTTTACTTCCAGATAAATTAGGATTGAAACTTTTACATTCATCTCCTACCTTGAACGCTTTTGCAGTCTTCATTTTTTACTTCCAGATAAATTAGGATTGAAACCCATTTGTGTAATCGCTAAGGGTCATTCGCTTTTCGACTTCATTTTTTACTTCCAGATAAATTAGGATTGAAACCAATTGCGCCAGCTTCATCGTAGAAGGAGATGCAATTCTTCATTTTTTACTTCCAGATAAATTAGGATTGAAACATGACTCAATACCATACTTTCCGTTTGGTAATTGATCTTCATTTTTTACTTCCAGATAAATTAGGATTGAAACTTTGATGCTTAGAACGAAAGAAAATGAAGCGAAGATCTTCATTTTTTACTTCCAGATAAATTAGGATTGAAACAACCAAAAGGAGGTGATTAAATATAGTCATCACGTTCTTCATTTTTTACTTCCAGATAAATTAGGATTGAAACGCCGGATATCGGTTTTCCTGTTCCTTACAAACTTCCCTTCATTTTTTACTTCCAGATAAATTAGGATTGAAACCAATCACAAAACGCCCTGAACAAAAATAAGGAATTATCTTCATTTTTTACTTCCAGATAAATTAGGATTGAAACGTTGTGTACGATGCCGGATAAGTCACCAAACTTTTTCCTTCATTTTTTACTTCCAGATAAATTAGGATTGAAACGAAAGTCCGATAGGGTTATTTGTTCCTTATTAATCCACTTCATTTTTTACTTCCAGATAAATTAGGATTGAAACATGCGAAGCTAAATCAATTCAAAGAAAGAGTGCAAACTTCATTTTTTACTTCCAGATAAATTAGGATTGAAACTTTTTCTTATACGGCGTTCAGTGTTTTAATCCTCTACTTCATTTTTTACTTCCAGATAAATTAGGATTGAAACTGAGAGGTCAAACCAGATTGGATAAGTCAGAATTGAACTTCATTTTTTACTTCCAGATAAATTAGGATTGAAACAGGATATCCATTTGGATCACGTCGAGGGTAGGGATGCCTTCATTTTTTACTTCCAGATAAATTAGGATTGAAACACCGGACTCTTTTTCAGGAACTTGGTTTGGAAACTACTTCATTTTTTACTTCCAGATAAATTAGGATTGAAACGACGCAGTTTTCAGGATTACCACCCTAACGTATTTTCTTCATTTTTTACTTCCAGATAAATTAGGATTGAAACTGGAAAATTTGAAATTGAAAGAAAATCCGAGATTGACCTTCATTTTTTACTTCCAGATAAATTAGGATTGAAACCTAGAAGCAAGTCATATGTTTTCCCGGTATTTTTCCCTTCATTTTTTACTTCCAGATAAATTAGGATTGAAACCAGGCCCGGTTTTGTATTCGATGGTTTCCAGTTTTGGCTTCATTTTTTACTTCCAGATAAATTAGGATTGAAACCACATCGGGCCGTACCTACTATAAAATTATGATACGCTTCATTTTTTACTTCCAGATAAATTAGGATTGAAACCGCAGATCAGGTATATACACCCGTCAAAAAATAAAAGTCTTCATTTTTTACTTCCAGATAAATTAGGATTGAAACATCCTCTACGCTTTTTTGACAAACCGATTTACGGATGCTTCATTTTTTACTTCCAGATAAATTAGGATTGAAACGCGTAGCCGGTCCAACAGACGCGTATATTTTTTGGGCTTCATTTTTTACTTCCAGATAAATTAGGATTGAAACAGTGTTGATGAGATTGAGTTGCATTTGGTCTGTCTTGGCTTCATTTTTTACTTCCAGATAAATTAGGATTGAAACGTGTAAATTAATAATTAAGAATATTTTTTTTGTACGCTTCATTTTTTACTTCCAGATAAATTAGGATTGAAACTTATGGAGCGTTTCGGCAAACTGCTCAACGTCACGCACTTCATTTTTTACTTCCAGATAAATTAGGATTGAAACTCTATATCAGGTCAGCGCAGAGAGGTGTGGTTTATCAACTTCATTTTTTACTTCCAGATAAATTAGGATTGAAACACCCACTCATCGTGCAGCTTAAAAGTTGCCGCTACGCTTCATTTTTTACTTCCAGATAAATTAGGATTGAAACAGTAAAAACGTGTTACAAAAAAACTTCACACCGTAGGCTTCATTTTTTACTTCCAGATAAATTAGGATTGAAACTCCAACGCCTCCAGAAGTGGCAGAACTAATGACCGAACTTCATTTTTTACTTCCAGATAAATTAGGATTGAAACAAAATCCACAAGCAGTGGATGAGAATTTTGAAATAACTTCATTTTTTACTTCCAGATAAATTAGGATTGAAAATTGATACCCATAATCCCGACAGCCTACATACCATAGTTTCATTTTCTACCTCCAACTAAAAATCCCCCACCCCACAAAAAAAGCCACCCCTAACAGAGGCAGCTTCCCTTTTTTCTTCAAATAAAATATCTTATCACACCTACCTACAACAACGGCGCAATCACCAATGCCACCACTGACATCAACTTCAACAAGATATTCAGTGACGGACCGGACGTATCCTTAAATGGATCTCCTACCGTATCTCCTACGACCGTGGCCTTGTGTGGATCCGATCCTTTGTAGTACATCTTACCTTGGATCTCGACACCTTCTTCAAACATCTTCTTGGCGTTATCCCAGGCACCACCGGCGTTGGACTGGAAGATGGCCATGAGAACCCCACAAACGGTTACCCCGGCTAACAATCCTCCTAGCATTTCTGCGCCCATTTTACTACCCAAACCTAAAAGACCCGGTGTAAATCCTACGATGATGGGAACTACTACGGCTAGCAAACCGGGTAGTCTCATTTCTCGAATAGAAGCGATCGTAGAAATTTCCACACACTTACCGTATTCTGGTTTTCCGTCGGCGGCGTCAAAAGTCTTTTGATCCGCTGCGCTGTAATCCTTGTATTCTTTATCACCGTTTCTACGCATCACTTCTAGCGCAGCTTTTAGTTCGGGAATATCTTTAAACTGGCGGCGTACTTCGGTGATCATATCCATCGCTGCGCGTCCTACGGCGTTCATGGAAAGGGCGGAGAATAAAAATGGTAACATTCCACCTACAAATAACGTAGCCATTACGTATGGATTCGTCAAGTCGATTCCAACCACCATTGCGTCGGGGTGCGTAACGTTATAAGCCGTGATAAAGGCGGCGAATAAAGCCAATGCGGTTAAAGCGGCAGAACCAATTGCAAACCCTTTTCCGATCGCTGCGGTCGTGTTTCCTACTGCGTCTAGTTTATCGGTACGCTGACGTACTTCTTTTGGTAAATCTGCCATCTCGGCAATTCCACCAGCGTTATCTGAAACGGGTCCATAAGCATCTACGGCCAACTGGATTCCGGTATTCGAAAGCATTCCTACGGCTGCAATGGCAATTCCGTAAAGGCCCGCAAAACTGTACGCTCCGATAATTGCTACGGCTAAAATCAAAATCGGAATAGCCGTTGATTGCATTCCTACTCCCAGACCCGCGATGATGTTCGTCGCCGCTCCGGTTAAGGATTGCTCTACGATACTCATGACTGGCTTGGTGCCGGTACCGGTATAAAATTCGGTAACGATTCCAATCAGTAAGCCACCGACCAGACCAAAGATCACTGCCAAGAAAACACCATTTGAAGTATATTCAAACCCGTCTACACCCCTCCAGCTACCGGGCAGCATCCACTGAATGATTAAATAGGTAGCTGCCAATACTAGTCCCGCGGCAATAAACTCACCGCGATTTAATGCTTTTTGTGGATCACCACCCTCGCCTACTTTCACAAAGAAAGTACCGATGATCGAAGTAACGATACCCGTAGCCGCCAGGACCAATGGTAACAATACCGCATTCAAACCACCAAAAGTATTGCTCAATTCAAATCCGCTAGTGCCCATAAAAACGGCACCCAATACCATTGTACCGATAATTGAACCTACGTAAGATTCAAATAAATCGGCTCCCATTCCCGCTACATCACCAACGTTGTCACCAACGTTATCGGCAATGGTGGCTGGATTCAAAGGATGATCTTCCGGAATACCTGCTTCTACTTTCCCTACTAAATCTGCTCCTACATCGGCCGCTTTGGTATAGATACCACCTCCTACTCTCGCAAAAAGGGCAATCGAAGAAGCACCAAATGAAAAACCGGTAATGATCGTAATTACTCGAACTACGTGGTTGGCATCCTGGACTCCGAACATATTACTATATACGATGAATAATAAACTCAGTCCCAATACACCGAGTCCAACTACGCCCATTCCCATGACCGCACCACCCGCAAAGGCGACTTCCAGTGCGCTGCCCAAACTGGTTCGAGCCGCATTGGTAGTTCGTACGTTGGCTTTGGTCGCTACCTTCATTCCGATAAATCCGGCCAGAGCTGAACAAATTGCACCTAACACAAATGAAAATGCGATAATTGGTGAAGACTGTGGCGTATTATTCGTTATCCCCAATAAGATGGCGACGACGACCACGAAAATGCTTAATACTTTATATTCTGCTTTCAAAAAAGCCATCGCTCCGTCCGCAATATCTTCTGCGATCCGACCCATCCGTTCGGTTCCTACTTCTTGCTTGGAAACCCACGCTGATTTCCAAAAAGTGTAGCCCAGTGCAACCAGCCCGAGCGCAAAAGTTACGAATGTAATTGTACTACTTCCCATAAGTTAAAAGTTTGGTTTTAATTGAAAAAATGTTTGCTTTGTTTGAATGAAACAAGGGTGGAAAGAAAAATCTTCGCAATATTGATTCATTCGACCGGTAAAAGTAGGTTTTATTTATGGTTTAAAAGAAAAAAATAGCCTTAAATTAGCTTTTCGGTAAACACATGTATTATTTTTAAAATATGATTAGACTAAAATTATAGGGGTTCTGTTTTTCCTCCTGTTTTTCGCTAAAAGAGGTCAATTCTGTTTTGCCCGCTCGAATTTTGATAAGATCATCCTTTTATAAGAATTTCCACACAATTGGCTCGTTTCGGCTAAAAGATATGACCGTATTTAAAAGATGACCAAAATTTGAATATTCTCTCCTGTTTTCTCTAATCAAAATCGTGAAATCGTTGTTGAATGAGCTAATTAATTATGTATCTTTGGGGGAAAAAGCTATCGGCCATTGGCCGTTAGCTATTAGCTTCTCTGCAATTGCGTTTTAAAACGAATAGCAAAGGCTAAAAATCAAATAAATTTCTTTTTATTTCAACTATTACTGCCCTACGCTAACGCTCTATTTTTCACGTATCACTACGTATAAAGAGAAACCAATAGCTAGCGGCTAATAGCTAACAGCTAAAAAAACATGACCAAACTATCCAGTTTTGACCAGTTCGTAAATCGCCATATCGGGATCAATAACGAAGATGAAAAGGCGATGTTGAAAGCCATCAAAGTTGACTCTTTGGACCAGCTGATCGACCAGACTATTCCACCGAATATCCGTAGTAAAAAAGGATTTAAAGTGATTCCGGAAGCTATGACCGAATTTGCTTTTCTGAATGAACTCCAGGAAACGGCGGCCAAAAACAAGGTCTTTCGTTCTTACATCGGACAGGGCTATCACCAGACGATCACTCCTTCCGTATTGTCCCGAAATGTTTTTCAAAATCCGGGTTGGTATACGCAGTATACGCCGTATCAGGCGGAGATTGCCCAGGGACGTCTAGAGGCTCTCCTGAATTTTCAAACGATGGTGAGTGACCTCACGGGACTACCCATTGCCAACGCTTCGCTACTCGACGAAGGGACCGCCGCCGCCGAGGCAATGGCCATGTTTTTTGCACAAAAAAACAAAAGAAACAAAGAAAATGAATTTAACGAATTTTTTGTTTCCGACAAAACGCTTACTACTACCATCGACATCATTATGACCCGCGCCCAGCCACTCGGTATCAAAGTAACCGTCGGCGATGCGATGAAATTTAAAATGACCGATACTACTTTTGCAGCGTTACTGCAGTATCCGGGCGAAGATGGAACTGTGCAAGATTATAGTAAACTGGTCAAGCAAGTAAAAGATAAAGATGGTTTTATTATTGCTGCTGCCGATATTTTAAGTCTGGCGCTTTTGACGCCTCCGGGCGAATGGGGTGCCGATGCTGTGGTTGGAAATACCCAGCGCATGGGCGTACCGATGGGCTACGGCGGACCACACGCGGCGTACTTTGCCACCAAAGAGGATTTTAAAAGAATTATACCCGGTAGAATTATCGGCGTATCCATCGACGCGCAAGGAAATCCGGCCTTACGAATGGCTTTACAAACGCGCGAGCAGCATATCCGCCGCGAAAAAGCAACGTCAAATATTTGTACCGCTCAGGCATTACTGGCCATCATGGCAAGTATGTACGCGGTCTACCACGGCCCCAAAGGCGTACACGCGATTGCGTTACGTACGCACCAGTATACGCAGGTGCTCAACAAGCAACTAGCCAAAATGGGGTTGACGCAAACCAACAAACATTTTTTCGACACTTTATGTATCAAGACGACTAAGGCACAACAGCAGAAAATCAAGAAGGCGGCACTAAAAGCTAAAATCAATCTATATTATACCAAAGATTCCGTACGGGTCAGCCTCGACGAAACGGTCAATGAAAGAGATTTACAGGATCTTGTGGACGTTTTTCAAACCATTGCCAAAACGCAACCGGCCACCAAATGGAGCGCTCCCAAAACCACGAGCCTACCTAATAAATTAAAAAGGCAATCTGAATTTTTAACGCATCCCGTTTTTAACAGTTACCACACGGAAACTAAAATGATGCGGTATATCAAGCGATTGGAAAATCGGGATTTGTCGTTGACCCACGCCATGATTCCGCTAGGCTCTTGTACGATGAAGCTAAATGCAGCAACGCAATTGATTCCAGTCAGTTGGCCGGCTTTCGCCAATATTCATCCTTTTGCACCGCTGAATCAAACGAAAGGATACCAGCAGATTTTTGAAGAACTCGAAGCCTACCTTTGCGAAGCCACTGGTTTTACCGCTTGTTCGCTGCAGCCCAACAGTGGAGCGCAGGGAGAGTACACGGGATTGATGACGATCCGTGCCTACCATCACGGACGCAAAGAAGCACACCGTGACATTGCCTTGATTCCTTCTTCCGCGCACGGTACGAATCCGGCCAGTGCGGTGATGGCGGGAATGAAAGTAGTCGTCGTAAATTGTGACGACGAAGGAAATATTATCGTGGCCGACTTAAAAGAAAAAGCGGAACTGCACAAAGATAATCTGGCCGCATTGATGGTGACGTATCCATCAACCCACGGGGTTTTTGAGACAGCGATTAAAGAAATATGTGCGATTACTCATAAAAATGGCGGCCTCGTTTACATGGATGGCGCGAACATGAACGCGCAGGTCGGACTAACCAGTCCCGGTGCCATAGACGCAGATGTTTGCCACTTAAATTTACACAAGACGTTTAGTATCCCGCACGGAGGTGGAGGTCCTGGCATGGGGCCCATTTGTGTAAACGATAAACTTGCCCCTTACTTACCGGGTCACCGACTCGTAAAAACGGGTGGTAATAAAGCAACCACGGCGGTCTCTTCTGCGCCGTGGGGTAGTGCCAGTATTTTGCTGATCAGCTATGCGTACATCAAGATGCTCGGTCGTCAGGGCGTTCTCGACGCGACCCGCTACGCAATCCTCAATGCCAATTATATCAAAGCGGAACTAGAAAAGGAGTATCCTGTTTTATACACGGGCGAGCACGACCGCGTGGCCCACGAATTGATTTTGGATTTGCGCCAGTTTAAGGCACTCCACATCAGCGCAGAGGATTTGGCCAAGCGATTGATTGACTACGGTTTTCACGCACCGACCTTGTCTTTCCCCGTCGCCGGAACGATCATGATCGAACCGACCGAAAGCGAGAGTAAGGACGAACTGGATCGCTTCTGTGACGCCATGAAAAGTATCCGCAAAGAGATTGACGAGATCGCTACGGGCGAAGCTGCCGAAGATATGAACGTTTTGGCCAATGCTCCGCACACGCTTGGCGTCATTACGAACGACGAGTGGACTTTGCCGTACTCACGGGAAAAAGCGGCTTATCCACTTCCCTATTTACGGGAGGGTTTTAAATTTTGGCCGCACATCGCGCGGGTGAATAATGCGCACGGAGATCGAACGTTGATCTGTACTTGTCCACCGATTGAGGCGTATGAGGAGGTTTAGGAATTAGAATGATAGTCCTCGATATCAGGAATCATTCTAATTCTAATTGCGATTGACATTTTATAAAATACGAAAGATTCTATTCGGCATAAAAGAAAAAATTCTGCCAAGCTTTCAGGATTACTCACTTCAGAAAATAATGCGATCCCGCTGGGATCGAACGAACGCGGGGCCTCGTATCTCGGCTAACATAATGTGATCTCTCTGAGATCATGAATAGATCGTAGCGAGGATTATTGAAATTAAGAATACGAATGGATTATTTTTTATAAAATTTACTATCGCTACAACTAAAACAGAGACAATTTTTAAGTACTAGAGCTAACGGTAAATGTTTTCTCATCTTTGTTTTGAATAAGTCAACTGGTATCGAGAAACAAAAAATCTTCTTTGGTGTGTAAAGCAGCTGCCGGACCTCTGAACATGTACTGATTCCGCATAATCGGGTAAAACGCGGGACAACTATTTATCTTTTTAGTAGTAGCTTGATACCCCTTATATTCCGATTCAAACATCTCATAATAATCGGAGATTTCCAATTGTATATTTTTTCCAGAAATTAGTTTTTGTGATGTTTCCGGATGGTAGATTACTTTTGCGGTGGTCGCATCACCATTGTTATAAACATCGTGGATCGTTGTCAGAAAAAAGTATAACATTCCTTTCCGCGGCAGATAGTCTTGGAGTTTGGCAATGTCGGCACAGTTGAGTTTTTTGCCTTACTAGCAACAAAAATCGCTAACCCAAAATTCTTAATTTATTAATACCTCATTCCTAAAAGATATTGGTTTCCCGTATTTTAAAAGTCTTTAGCAAAATGCTGGAAGAACATTATTTTTTCCGAACCAGTCGATCCGATTTAGTCAACTTAAATCACATCGTTACGTTCGGTCAACAGAAAAAGCCAATACTGACTTTGACGGACGATACCACACTGACGATTAGTATTCGCAGGAAAGAGGTATTCTTGAAGGTGATTGAGAAATTATAATAAAAAAAGCCAAAAATCTCGTAAAAGATTTCTGGCATATTCTATATAGTAGAGGCACTATTAATTTTATGCTCCACCGGTCTTAAAACCAAATGTGGAGGGTTTTGCATTTCGGTAACGGCTGGTATAACTGTTACGACTAAAAATATCAGAGTTGTAAAAATTTTTGTTAATGATACTCGGATAAGAACGATATTTTTCCAAATTATACTCCTCGTTATTATAATCTTTGTTATAGTTTTCGTCATCGTTGGTATAGTATTTAGCTATTAATACTTCATTGACCGGACGCACAGGCGTACTTTCGAAATCTGTATAACGTGGACTATTCGCAAAGTGAATAGGGGTGAGATTACGCGAAGAAATAACTCTCTTTTTCGTATTATCTATTTCAATCAATCCAATTGGAATAATTGTTTTTCGATCTTCGTCCTTACCAAATAAGTCAAAGAACTCACTGCCGAAACTGTTACGGACAGAATTATCACGGTACTTATCGACTTCTTTATCTAATACTACTTCTATGTAATGTATTTTCTCCGTATCAGTGTTGGCAATCAGATTTTCCACTTCTCCAACTTCTATTCCATTGGAATAAATTTTCCATCCTCTGATGTCTGTATCATCTTCGTGCACTTTCCAGTCATCGAGATTTTCCAGTTTTTTTAATTTTGTTACTGTATTATTGTCGTGATCCATTATATTAATTTTTTATTGATTAAAATAGTTGTTGTGCAAAGCCTTGCAGTAAATTAATTCATTTACTATACAGCAGGACTCATCTTCTGTAAAACATTTGCAGCTGATCGGAAAAACGCTTTTACACTCTGCTTTTGATCGAGCGTTAAGGTTCCTTTCTTGATGTTCATCGCATCCTTTTCTACCTGTGCCATTTCACTCCGCATTTTCGGAAATTTTTCTTCCTGAATTTCTTTCATGATTGCAGTAGCCGATATGGCCGCTTCTCTGATTAGATCTGCGTGATTGGTAGCTTGCCAGTCTTCGGTAATTGACTTGGCATTTTCCTTGATCATTTTACATTTCGCTTTTACGTTCGTTTCCTCTTTCATTTTTGTTTCTG
>Ga0209187_1002960_pt1 | contig 15060 bp, 11 predicted proteins | sample BantaG_FD_187430 | JGI IMG/M metagenome (GOLD analysis project Ga0209187, IMG submission 187430) | Marine algal microbial communities from Bantry Bay, Ireland - BantryBay_4 metaG (SPAdes) (version 2) | ecosystem: Host-associated > Algae > Red algae > Unclassified | place: Bantry Bay, Ireland... | reverse complement strand
GAATAAGGTGATAGGCGATGGAATTAAATAGCGCAGCATACCCGATACAGTTTGCTTTATGGGTATTCACTAAATTGTTGGGATTTCTGGAGATTTGATTTTTGGAAAAGCTGAGTTCTTCGGTCGTTATCGTCCTGGCAATCTTGATTATTTTTTCAATGTCAATGGTTTCATTAGACGAGTAGTCACCAATCTTCGCTAACAATTTTTCATCCGTAATAGTAATATTTCCTCGGGTTCCAACGCTCGTATAAGATATTAAATTTCTATAAATAATCCCTCGAAACAGGATACAGACGAGTAATAAAAGCCCGGTTATTTTCACAATTTTTTTCATAAAAATCTATGCGTCATCGCGTCTCTGCGAGAAAATCAACTCATTAGAGCAGTCACACTATTAAAGACGCTTCTGCGTTAAAGAGAAAATTGAATTTATCATTGAAGTTTAAAAAAACATCTCAACATCTCAACAAACGAAGCGATTCAACATTTCAACAAGCGAAGCGCCTCAACAACATCAAAACCCCCATCTCACCCCCACATACCCCATCTGCCCCGTGATCGGCGCGTAGGCATGCGTCGCATCAAAGTCAATACCAAAAGGCTCCGAGGCCCCTAAAATCGGCGTATCCTGACGGAAACCAGTCAAGTTCTCCACCCCCGTATAAATTTCGAGACCATTCGCAAAATTATGTGTTACCTGAAAATTAGCCAACGCGAACGGACTGGCGTATCCTCTTGCCTGTTCCTCCGTTTGAAAAGGATTCTGCGATAGATCAATAAAATCCTGCCGTCCCACAAATTGAGTACTGAGATTAAATTCCCATTTTTTGTTCGGTGTTTTATAGTCCAGCGTGAACAACCCTCGGTGCCGAGCCACCATCGGTCGTTGTCGGGTAGGTTCGTCTAAAAATCTGATCTGAACATTGTTATATTTATACCCAATCCTGGCCTCTAATCCTTTTACAACTTTGTAGGATAAAACCGTTAAAAAACTGGTCGCACGGGATTTACCCATCAGGTTATAAAACTGTACTTTCGTAAAGTCTGAATTCATATCCAAAATTATCTGATTGGTGAAATGGGTATGGTAGACATCAAAGGCGATGCTTCCTCTACGTCCGGAAAGGTCAAAATTCTGGGTAAAATTAAAACCGAAATTCCACGCCGATTCGATATCCAGATCATCCGCAATCAGAATCTCCCGGTTGGTCGCCAACACCTGCGTATTTTCCGCAATCACGTTGGCCGTTCGGAAACCGCGACCCGCCGAAAAACGAATCACTTGATCATCCGAAAAATTATATTTTAGATTTGCTCGTGGCGTAAAAAGCCAGCCAAATAAATTATTGTAATCGATTCTGGCACCGGCCACAAATCCAATTTTATTGGCAAATCCGTTGGCTTCCGGCGTGACGGTGGGCGCGTAGCTATACTCCGTAAAAATCCCCGCCACTTCTTCCCGACGACCAATAAATCGGTCATCCAGAAATTCGTCGTAATTGTCCAGCGCATAACTAATGCCCGCATCCAGTGTATGTCCCAGACCATTAAAACCATGCGATATCAAACCACTAAAATAACCACTCTTTTGGGTCCCTCGATGCGTTCGAAATCCATACCGGGAATCCAGTTTGTGCCACTTTAAGTCGGTAATCAGACCTACCGTCACATTGGGATTTTCAAAACCCAGATAACCTATCTTGGCAAACAAATCTACCCGGTCATTGTCCTGATTGATGATATACGGTAAGGTACCCGCTTTGGCGGGAATCTGTCCAGCCGTGTGTCGATCGCGCAACGCGTGGACATTCATTTGAAAACGCACCACGTTTCCCCGGTAAAAAGTCCGCCAGATACCGTCGTACATTGTCTTTTGTGGCGTATCGTAAAAGGTATCGTCGTTTTGATCAATATTATTATTTCGGGTACTGGCATGGAGTAGTAAACCAGAGCTCCATTTTTCGTTTAGTTGTCGGTTGAGGTGGACATTTAATTCGCCACGCCCGAAAGTGGAACCGTAGGCGTTGATGAAAAATTGCTTGTCGAGCCAGGGTTTTACCAACTCCGTATTAATCTGTCCAGTGATGGCGTAGTAGCCATTTTGTACGGTTCCCGTTCCTTTGGATATCTGAATACTTTCCAGCCATGTACCGGGAATATATTCCATTACAAACGCCGATCCCAGACCGGTCATTAACGGTCTTTTTTCGACCAATAGTTGGGTGTAAGCGCCCCGTAATCCGAGCATTCTGATTTCTCTGGCACCCGTTACGGCGTCACTATAGACTACGTCCACTGCGGCGTTAGTGGAAAAACTTTCGGCTAAATTACAACAGGGAGCTTTTCTGAATTCGCCCGATCCGATGATTTCTACGTTGAGCGTGGAGAGGGTAGAGACATAGCTGTCGCGACGCTCGGCGGCCACTTCTACGGCCATCAAATCTGTCACTCCTTCGATCATAATGGCGAGGTCGGCCTCTTCTGGCAAGACTTCCACGTAGGCCGATTCGTAGCCCACGTAGTCAATACGTAACAGGGCCGTGGTATCTGGTCGGGGTAAAGAAAAGCTACCATCTTTGTTGACGATGGTCCCAATACTTGTCTCATCCCAGATAACGGTAGCTCCAAAAAGGAAGGTGCCTTCTTCGTTCGTCACTGTACCCGTAAGTACCTGAGCGGAAAGTAAACTTCCAGCGAGCATTAAGAGACAGAAAATTATGATTTTTTGCACCAGTTTATTTTTAGGAATGAGTTAATAATAAATTTACGTTTTTGGCTTGATCTTTTTGCCGCTAGTCTCGTTAAAAAGCCTCGTGATAGCGCGGCTATGGCAGCCCGACCGTTCCGGTTCCTTCACAGGGTTCAGTCATGTTTTTTGCCTTACTAGCAACAAAAATCGCTAACCCAAATTTCTTAATTTATTAATACCTCATTCCTTAGAGAAATTTCTCAAAAATATTTTTCAAACAAGATCAGTAAAGAAGGCGCTTTTGGGTAGTCGATAATCTAAAGGTAACGGAGTTAATCCAAAATATTCTACGTGACTTTCCTTGTATTGATACGTTAGAAATCTACCAATGAGTCTGCTCTAAAAACTATCAAAATATAAAATTCCAGTCACTTTAATTTGTTTTTCACTTGTATAATCACCTAATAGCCTGACGGCTATGGAGCAGGCTCACCAATTAACCAATCTACGATCCACCAATCCGCACATCAAAAAATCCGCCCGTCCGCTTTCGCGGTGCTTTCCTTTGTCGCGCTGTCGCACGCCACCCTCCTTCGTCGGGATCAGTCAGTTATCCACATTAATCAGCGTCCGGTAATCATCAAAAGGAGCATCTTTTTCGTGCATTTCCAATAGTTCTAATAACGCCGGACCATATTGCTCGTCCAGTTCTTCGGCGGTAAGTTTGGTACGTACTTCAACTAGTCCTTCGGCTAATTGTTGCAGGCGCCATTGGTAGGTACGGGTCATTTTCTCCCAGATTCGTTGATTTACCTCCTTAAAATCCTGATCGGGAGAAACGGATATGGCTTCGCTGAAAGCCTGATTGTTTCGACTGATCATTTTTCCATTTTCTAAAATAAAATAAGCCGTATGCGCCCACTCAGATTTTTCACTCAGCATTTTGCTGTACATGACCAATTGCAGATCGTCCTCACTTTTAATTAAATTAGAACGCCATTTGGCTCCTCGCCACTTTAAATCTATTACGGCAATTTCGTCCTTTCGTTCCAGTACCAAATCTGCTTTTCCACTAATGGGTAATTCCGCAAATTTCCCGCCAAGTCCGATCTCCGTTCCGCGCACTTTCCAGCCGTTCTGCTGAATCATTTCTACCAAACTCCAGGCGGCGTATTTTACTTTATTTAAAAATGAAATTTTTTCGGGTTCTCGTCCGTACATTAATAGGACCGATCCTTCTTCTTTTAGTAAATTTGGTGCTCTTTCATCAATCCACTCTGCGACGGTGGCTCGATTCATTTTATCAATCTCTTCTTTAAATAATAACTCAAAAAAACGGTGGCTTAGGTTGCCCATCAACGTGACGTCTTTTACGATACTTAATATACTGGATGCCTGTAGACGGGCTTTGTGGCGGAAGACCCATTGGTAAGGGTAATAAAAAAGATCATTTAAACTGGTAAAAGATTCTTTTTCATTTTGATCGGCAAGGCTTGGGTGGTCTATTTTTAAAAACAACTGGGGCCGTGCTAATTTACGATGGGCAATTTTTTCCTTGACGGGTAATTCAAATAATTTTGTAAAAGCGGGGGGTGTAAAATTTTCGTTGATATCCAGTGTAATATTTGACAGGGAAGTGGTATACGCATTTATTTCATCAAAAAGTGGATGCGTGTGTACCTCGGAGCCTTTCACTTTTTCCGGAATACAGAGAATTAGCTGTTGGCTTGTATGAACGATGGGCCTGTTTCGTTGCCAGAGAAGTAATTGATTTTCTTTTTCTGGAGTGGAAAGGGTAATATTTTTTTTATGAAAAAATGCCAATTCCGAAGGGTACCAGCGGGAGAAAAAATGATCTGGTTCATTCTGAATAAAATTCCACCATAATAATCGATCTACCGAACCAATTACGGAAGCGGGTTGGTAGGTATAGGGAAGATGCCCGATGGCTTGTTCTTCAAAGGTTATTGGAGCAGGTTCGTAAATCGTTCGGACAATTCTTTCCAGTTGTAGTGGCGTCAAAAAATCCATATTAGGTGGTAGGGTAAATAACAAATCTACAATTCTACGTGCCTGTTCTGCGAGTACGAGGAGAGAAGTATTTTGTTCGTCGGTATCTGTAAATTCCTGTCGGGCCCAATCGGCGATATAATCATAAATTTCAATTACTTCTGTTTTGGGAACTGACTTGCTAGCACTATATCTTTTTCGGTTAAACCAAAAATTATATTGTTGCCGTACGGCCGCCACATTGATGTTCGGGTCTTCCTGCGCGCGTTCCGTCAATCCTTCAAAAAACCGCTCCTGCATGGCGTACCAGCTATCACTGCGCAGTCCGGGAGTAGCGGCCATCTGTCGGGCAATCCGGATGGCTAGATCGTCCGAAAGTGGTTTGACCGACAGGGTGACAAACTCCATGATTTTGTAGGGATCGATCGGGTTCCATAAAAAGGTCGGAATTAATTTTAAAATTTGTAAACTGGGACGAGCAGAAGAAGCGGAAAGCATGCCTAGACTTGGTAATCCTTCCTGACTAAGCGATAGATCGAGGGTTCGATTTTTTTCGGGAATCAGGCAGACAGGTTGAAATACTGGATTTTTTGCAATCAGCTTTGCGATCCAGGCAGACAGTTCAGTATCCCGTTTAGCTTTAATAATTAGTAAGGAACCATCCCCATTGGGCGTAAACTTTTTAGCTCCAGGAGATTGAATAGATTTTTTTAAACGACCCAAATCTGTGTCCGCTTTATGGGTTGATTTAGTGGGTAAATTTTTAATGGAAAATCCTGTTTTTTCCAGTTCATCAAAAAGGGTAATAAATTGTGGAGGAAGTAATTCTCTGGGCTCGTTAAGATGAATTACGGGATAATCTGGCAGGAGCCAGTTCAGTCGTTGTCTAGCCATTCGAAAGCGATCCGCAAATCCTTGGTCGAGGGTAATGGAATGTTCCGCTCCGGTTAATATATCCTCGATGGTGGCGAGTCCGAGGAGTCGAGCGGGCATATTTTTTTGAATGGAAAAATCCCAGCCAGCGAGTACCAGTTCGTCTCGTAATTCGAGTAAGGCGGTAGCAGTGGCGAAAGGATCGGCAGCAAAAGATCGTTGAAAACAATCGGCGGATTCAGAATCGATGCAAAGATTGAGTGCCTGTCGGTACTGTTCCGTTCGGAGGTGATCATTATTACCCGGATGTCCCGTCAAACCCAGTCTGTTTTCCAGAAACTGGAGGAAGCTGGCAGGCCCCAATAGGTGTACACCGCCGGTTATTTCCTTTTTAAAACGGGGGAGTTGCTGGTCGCCCAGATGAAGTCCAAATATGATCTTTTCTTGCATGCAGGAAAGATACTTATAAAATGGGAATCAGAATTAGAATTAGAATTAGAATGAGAATGGGAATGGGAATGGGAATGGGAATGGGAATTAGAATTAGAATGGGAATTAGAATTAGAATTAGAATTAGAATGTGTTAAAAAAGATATAAAGTTTTATGGAATTTCAGTGTTTTTTCCATCTAATTAGTGAATGAATAATTTTTTAACAAAATTCCTGGTGATGAAAAACCCTATTTTTAAGTATGATGATCGATTAATAAAATTTGCCGTAGATATCATTTGCTTTTGTAAAACACTCCCAAACGACATGGTAGGTAAATATTATTATGACCAAATTTTGCGATCATCTGGAAGCTCAGCCCTGAATTATGGAGAAGCACAAGGCACAAATACAAATAAAGACTTTATTTACAAAATGACGCTTGTGATAAAAGAACTCAGAGAAACTAAAATAGCTCTAAAAATACTAGACCAGGGAAATATCGGAAATCAAGCAATGATTAAGCATCTTTCCAGAGAGTTGGAAGAACTTATCTCCATTGCGGTAAGAATGGTGCTCAATAAGAAAGGAAGAATGTAAATAGAATTTTCCTATCCCAATTCTAATTCCTATTCCTATTCCTATTCCTATTCCTATTCCTATTCCTATTCCTATTCTAATTCTTATTCCTATTCCTATTCCTATTCCTACTATCCACCCGTAGCACTTCTAAGTTGGGTAATTTGACTATTCCACAATTGCTCCTGATCTTTCACTTCGTCCGAATCACAATAGTCTGTAATTTCGAGGATGGTCTCGTTGGTAACTGGAGATTTACGCATTCTGAATTCCAAAAATTCCTTGTCACTTTCAGCGTCCTCCCATTGAAAACGGACGCGGTCATCTTCCACATCGTCGATCAAGTCGGCTACTTCTTCGGAGCCACTCCACGAAAAAGTATACGTGTCTCCTTGTATATCCACTTCATCACAAAACCAGCGAATCAGACAAGATGGAGTTGTAATAAATTTGTATAATATAGTTGGAGACGCACGAAAGATGAATTCTAAATCAATTTTAACCCTTTCCATAATTATGTTTTTCTTTGATTGATAACTGTTTGACTATCAGGGAATATAAAGGGGTAGTTGCCTTTTTACACCCATACTCCGTTGTCGCAATTAACTTTATTTTAATGATTATTCCAAATAATAGCAAGGAATTACCCCAAATATATTCCCATAATCCATTTTAAATCTTAAAAAAATGGGATGCTCAAACAGGAATTTGGAAAAAAATGTATGTCTCGAAATAAAATTTCTTGACAACCATATAATTAAACTGTATTTTTGCTTAGATAGAAAGAGAGAAACTTAATAACCCCTGATGATTAAATGGAGCAATTCCACACCACTTCTTCTAAAGGGGACTTATAAAGTTTTGGTTGAACCAAACTAAACTTAACAATTGTCCAGTACCGAAATTCAATCCTTTCACCGACCAGCACACCTTTATCATTCTTTCGTTGTATATCCCATTAACAGCAAATTAATTCCATTCAAAGCATGGTATCCTGAACGACCAAATGACAGCCCATTTTCTGCAAAATTTAAAGCTATTTAACTGAAAAAGAACCTTTTTGGCTCGTCGTGTGACGACCCAACCGTTGATTTTATTTAATCTATTTAAACTGTTACCTTAATGAGACAACTTAAGATTACTAAGTCCATTACTAATCGCGAAAGTCAGAGTTTGGAGAAGTATCTCCAAGAGATTGGAAAGGTAGATTTGTTAACTCCAGAAGAAGAAGTTGATTTAGCTCAAAGAATCAAGCAAGGCGACCAACTGGCCCTTGAAAAACTAACCAAAGCTAATCTTCGATTTGTCGTTTCTGTGGCCAAACAATATCAAAACCAGGGACTTTCCCTGAGTGACCTGATCAATGAAGGCAACCTTGGTTTGATCAAAGCAGCACAACGCTTTGACGAAACCCGTGGTTTCAAGTTTATTTCTTACGCCGTTTGGTGGATCCGTCAATCCATCCTTCAGGCCCTCGCCGAACAATCTCGTATCGTGCGACTGCCACTTAACAAAGTGGGATCTCTTAACAAAATTAACAAAGCTTTCTCCGAATTGGAACAAGCCTATGAACGTGAGCCTTCTTCCGCCGAACTAGCCGCGTTACTGGAAATTCCAACCGAAGAAGTGGAGACCACCCTTGGGGTCGCCGCCCGTCACGTATCGATGGATGCACCTTTCGTAGAAGGAGAAGACAACTCCCTCCTCGATGTCCTGGAAAACTTTGGAACGCCTGGTACCGATTCGGCCCTGGAATACAAAGAAAGCCTGCGTCGGGAAATCGAACGCTCTTTAAGTACATTGACCGATCGTCAATGTAATGTTATCAAACTTTATTTCGGTATTGGTGTTGAACATCCCATGTCCCTCGAAGACATTGGAGAACGATTTGGCCTAACCCGGGAAAGAGTCCGACAAATTAAAGACAAAGCCATTAACAAACTACGCAACACTTCGCGTAGTAAACTACTTAAAAATTACCTGGGCGCATAATTAATTTTACACGCCTCAAAACGCATCACGATTCCCTCGTGGTGCGTTTTTTTAATTTACTCCTAATATTTATAGATTTCGTGAATCATCCCCGAAAAGATATTTTCTTCCTGGTCGGTTTTATGGGTGTTGGAAAATCCTACCTCGGTCAGCGACTTGCCTGGCAGTTAAATCGGACGTTTGTGGACACTGACCAACTCATTGAGACACGCGAGCAACAATCCATCTCTACTATTTTTTCAGAACGGGGGGAGTTGGCTTTTCGTTACCTCGAAGGCGAAGTGATTCGCGGATTGATTCCTGAAAAAAATTTAGTGGTGGCAACGGGGGGAGGACTTCCAGTTTACGGAAACCTGATGGATGTTTTATTACAAAATGGGACAACTATTTATCTGGAAGCCAACGAAAAACTGATCTTTAATCGATTGATTCAGGAAAGAGAACACCGACCTTTATTAAAAAATAAAACAGACCTTGAAATCAAGGATTATATTTCAGAAACACTGAAGATTCGATCACCTATCTACGAAAAAGCACACCTGATTTTTGATCTAAGAGGAGACTATAAAAGGGACGAAGATGATTTTTTGGCGATGTTTAAACCTCCATTGATTGAATTTGATTGGTAATCATAATAGTTTGCCTGGATAACTTCTTTGATTGTTCATTTTTCGATACCTTCTAAAATATAAAATTATTAACTTTGCAACTTTAGATGCTGACCTTAAAAAAAACGATATGAAAAATACACTATTATTACTTTCCCTGCTTTTCTTAATTGGCTGTGGTTCCGATAAAGTGAAAAACCCGGCTCCTTCTGCTACTCCTGACGCTCACGCTGGCCATGATCACGCTGGCCATGATCATGCTGCCGACAATCCTAATATTGTGTCTAATCCAGATGGAACGGTGCATGTCAAAGGCGATGTAACTGCATTTTTAGCAGGATTATGGGAGGTGCAGTATGCCATAGTTGGTGCCGTTGCAAAAGTAGATGCCCGCTATAAAGGGGTTTGGATTGAGATGAAACCCGATTTTACTTTTACAACGGGTATTTACGACCAACAAACGAATCAGGGAACTTATAAATTCCAGTCTGAACCTAACCGATTGTTGAGCTTTTCTTTTGATAAAGAAGAAAAATTATTACCGACCGAAGTAAAAGTCGTAGGATTTTCTACCGAGTTGGTTCTTATGGGAGTTACCCCAATGGAGGGTAAAAATTCACAGTTAAAGATTGGGCAAACCAGCAAAAAACCTTCCCGAACCAACTAGTGCGTCGGGATCAAAGTAGGCCGTTTACTTACGGGCTGAAGCCCAGTAAAAAAAACTTTTTACGAGAGTTAACAAAGATAAATGACATGAATTATTATTTGTATGTGTTTTTGACGTTCTTTTTTTTAAGTTTTGCCGCGTGCAAGAATATTGGAAGTACGGCTTCAGAAGATAGAACTGCAGAATCCGTAAAGGATCAGGCGACTATGCCAGGAACTGCCGGAGATTTTGGAGGATCGCTGATGAACGCCATGCCGGGCAGTAATATTTATGAGGTCAATCTACGACAGTATACTCCCGAAGGTACGATTGCCAGCTTTATGACCCACTTGCCCAGACTTAAAAAGATGGGGGTAGAGATTCTTTGGTTTATGCCCATTCATCCAATTAGTATAGAAAAAAGAAAACAGGGACTCGGTAGTTATTACTCGGTGGCAGACTACAAAAAAGTAAATCCGGAATTTGGTACCATGGAGGACTTTGACCGGATGGTTAAAAAAATTCACGAACTGGATATGTACATCATCATTGATTGGGTACCTAATCATACTGGATGGGATCATCCCTGGATCAAAGCACATCCGAATTGGTACACCCAGGACGAGGACGGAAATATCATAGATCCAATTGATCCCGAAACGGGCGTTACCTGGGGCTGGACCGACGTGGCAGACTTAAACTATGACAATATGGACATGCGTAAAGAGATGATTAGCGATATGTCTTTTTGGGTAAAAGATCACGATATCGACGGATTTAGAGTGGATGTTGCACACAGTGTACCGAATGATTTTCACAAAACCGCCATCGCCGAATTACGAAAGATTAAACCCGTTATAATGCTGGCCGAATCTGATAAAGCCGAGAATATAAATACTGCCGGGTACGATATGGATTACGGTTGGCCATTTCATCACATCATGAACAAGATTGCCAAAGGGGAAGAAAATGCCGAAGCCATCGATGAGTATCTGACAGAAGATAAAGCTAAATATAAACGCGGTTATCACTTGCACTTTATTACTAACCACGACGAAAATACCTGGTCGGGAACCGAGTTTGAACGCATGGGAGATGCGCACCGCGTAATGGCAATTCTTGCGTTTACGTTTGATGGAATACCATTAATTTACTCCGGTCAGGAAGCAGGGAATAGAAAACGATTGCGATTTTTTGAAAAGGATACCCTCAATTGGGACAACCTGGTGTACGAAGCCTTTTATACTTCATTATTAAAAATGAAAAAGGAAAATCAGGCACTCTGGAACGGTAAAGCGGGCGGTGACCTGACTAAAATTCCTACCAATAATGACGAAAATATATATGCTTTTACTCGCAAGAAAAACGAAGACCAGGTGGTAGTGGTTCTCAACCTTTCCAAAAGACCACAAGAAGCGGTGCTGGAAGGGGAAGCTTATCTAGGAACTTATAATAATGTCTTTGGTAATGGAACGATGTCCTTACAAAAAGATATGAAAGTGACCCTCAACGCCTGGGATTTTTTAGTGTTGGAACGGCATTAGAGTCGAGTTAAATGCTCATTAAAAGACAGTCTGACCTAAAACGGGAATCCTAAGTAACTGATAATCAGATGTTTAAGATTTTGGTGTTGTAGGATATATTTACATTTTTATTTTATGAAAGGCTCTATTCAGACCAGAGTTGAATAAAAATAAAATTCATAACTGGTTGATTATCAAAAGGTCGTCTGTCTAAAAAGTGACCGAACTATTATTTTAATAAAATAGAAATTAATTGCGTAGCAGCGCCTCAACACTAAAACAACCACACCAATTTCGAAATATCCGTATTAAAACCCTTCAGTCTCAAAATAAATATTCCGTTTTCAGTATCTAATGAAAAAGGATTTTCTAAAATTGTTTCCCCTCTTTCGATAAAACCCAAATCTTTTTGGGCGATTAATTTACCATCCATTTGGTACAACAGTAATTGTTGATCCTCACCAATCGGAAGGTTAAGGACAATCGGCTCATTTAGCGAAAGTGGATTAGGAAACGAAAAAACCCCTTCCGAGGCAAAAGGTACTGCGGGTGTTCCAAGTAAGCTATCTAATTCCAAATAAAGAACGGGTGAATCGTGATCGCTGGTTCGCAGTGCGTTATCTGGATCCGAAAAATAAAAACCAGGATAGTCTGAATTTCCCCGTGCGTACTCCAGACCGGTTACGGAAAGGCCATTAAGTTGAGTAGATAACACATGGTCAAGCATCTGTGCGTTGCCATCGAAGACAAAAGAATACCGTTCATCTTCAGGTAATAAATTTACGTAAGTAATTAGTGGATTATCGAGAATTGGTGCTATTTCAAATTGAGCGCCGAGCGAGGACGTTCCAGCAATTTGATTATAAACATCTACGTACCCATCCGAAAATTCGTAAGCATTAAAATCTCCCAAAATAATTAGATTTTCGTTTTCCAGGGACCGCGCCATCCGCGCCACTGAAATGGCCTGCTCGTGTCGTTTAGTACGGACAGAATTGGCGTTGTTGCCCGTAATCCCGTTGAGCGAACGATTGTGAATGTTTAAAACTTTGATCGGCGTAGGAGGTACGGTGGTCAAGCTTCCTTCCAGTAATAGTGGCGGACGATCATGTAGGCGGCCACCGATGCTCAGGCTTTCGTTGGTGCCCAATGCGGTGATAGTCACGTCATTCACCACCGGTCGCACCAAATAACCGAGGTTAATCGGAAAGTTTCCGCTGCTAGAAATCTCTAGGTAAGCCGTGTAGTCTACCTCAGGAGTCAGACGTTCGACAACGGCAATCAATTCGTTTAGTACCGCTAAACTTTCCACTTCCTGAACCGCCAGAATGTCCGGTGATCGGAGTTGCTCGGTAATAAATAATCCAAATTTTTCTAATCGGTCTTCATACTCCGGTTCATCATCAAAAAAGGTCAGCATATTTAGGGAAGCGATCGAAATTTCATTATTTATTTTTTCCCGAACGGGAGCCGGAGGAGGAAGAAAGTCGATCTGATAAGCCGTTGGCCAAAGTTCATAATCATCATCGTTGTCATTGATGATTCCGCTGGCATTTAGGGGGGTGCCCGCCGGGATTCCAGTGACATTTGGCTGACCGAGGGCCGTGGGTCGGAGCGCAAATTTTTCGGGATTGTTATCCCACACAGGTAAGCCCGTTGTCCCGGGAAAGGGTAGACCGGGTTCGCGAAACGTCCGGGTCGTTCCAGCGACAATGGAGGTCGTTCCACCAAAGCTGGTAGAAGCAGTGGTAACGGCCTCTGGTAGTTGTATCAGCATGCCTTCGACCCATTCGAATTGAGGAATGGTAGTCGGAGTTCCAGAAGGGAAAGTTTCATTTAGTTCGACCGCCGATGGCAGGGTGGTATTGTTATTATTCAGGATCGTAATATTTTGTTCAGAAGAAAGGATTTGAGTCATGCCGTCGATCTCTACCACCCGTCCGGTGAGCGTAATTCGATTGCCGACCTCAACGTTGAGGTCAGCGTTAATATTGACCAAAAGGCCATTAGAAGTGGTCAGGTCAGCGTCTGCCCGATCGTCTGGCGTCTGGACAAATATCAAGTTGTTAAACACAACGGTGACGACGTTATCAGACGTGGTAATAATTTGATTGATAAATGGGCTAGACAGTCCGTTCCCCTGGATTTCCCAGATTTCAAGATTCTGACCATAGCTAAGTAAACTCCAAAGGAGGAGTGCTAAAAAAATGTGTAACTTTCTGTTCATAAAATTAAATTATAATCCAAAATTATCAACAATTCGGCATAATAACTATTTCTATTCTATGAAGAATACCGAAAGTTCTATTTACGACAAAGGTTATGACCCAATAATGCAGGCGGGTCTGGTCTTAGCCTTGATTTTGGGGGTGACGATCCTTGGGAAGCTAATAAACGCCATTGGTATCATGAACATCAGTGATCAATTTCCCTGGACCACTGCGACCTCCTTTTTACTCTTTTTTGCCATTTTTAATAGCGTGATCAGTTTGGCGAGTAAAGACCTGAATAAATACTGGGGACGATCTATGCTTTCCTTTGCGATTCTGGCGGCCGTTTCCGCAGGGGTTGCCTATTTTTTTTCAGCGTTATCCATCGAAGAAATTGGTCCCTATAAATGGATTTACTTTGTGTTGACCTTCGGTTATCTGGTATTTTTGTCTATCCTTGGTTTTATGAAAAGGATCGTCGATTTTGCGGAAAGAGAGGACTGGCAGGCGCCGAGACAGAGGAAGAAGTAGTCAAGGGGCCGACAATGGGCTTTTTGTAGATTTACGATTTCAATTTTCTCTTCAACATTAGAATGCATCAAAAGAGCGCCAATTGTCCGCCATTTGTTAGCCAACTGAAAGCCAATCGTCCGCCCCCTCCCTAATTGAAGAGTTCCCATGAACATAATCTCCCAAAAAGGTGTTATACTTTCTCAAATAAAACGCAAAAAATGGATGAAGTAAATGAAAATAATAAAACCGCACTAGCCACCCTTGGTACCGGCTGTTTTTGGTGCACCGAAGCCGTTTTTCAACTTTTGGAAGGAGTCCACTCAGTGGTATCCGCATACGCAGGAGGACACGTTGTCAATCCTACTTATGAGCAGGTTTGTGGCAAACAAACAGGACACGCCGAGGTGGTACGGATAAGTTATGATCCAGCAATAATTTCTTACGAAGAATTACTGGATGTTTTCTGGCAAAGTCATAATCCTACGACGTTAAATCAACAGGGAAATGACAAGGGACCACAGTACCGTTCCGCGATTTTTTATCATGATGAAGAACAAAAGAAAATAGCCGAAGCGAGTCTGGCTCGAACGGATGCTTCTGATCTCTGGCCCGATCCCATCGTTACCGAAATTACCGAATTGAATAACTATTATCCCGCCGAAGATTATCACCAAAATTATTATAATCGAATGGGCGATAAAAATCCTTATTGCGTATACGTGGTAGGACCAAAGGTAGCAAAAATGAAAAAGCAGTTAGCGAAGAAAAAAGTCTAGCGAAATGAAATTTTAGAATAAAGTATAATAGACTTTATTCTAAAAAGAATCTGACCGCGCGCAGGAGCGTGCGCACACACGCGTAGTCAAAAATTTTGAAAATTAAAAATAATTCGCCATAATGATGGATGAATTATTACGAAATAAGAAAACGGACCAAACAGTTTGAAAGCGTAACGAGCTTGAAAGTAGAAGAATTTGATCAGCTA
>Ga0209187_1002959_pt1 | contig 15062 bp, 21 predicted proteins | sample BantaG_FD_187430 | JGI IMG/M metagenome (GOLD analysis project Ga0209187, IMG submission 187430) | Marine algal microbial communities from Bantry Bay, Ireland - BantryBay_4 metaG (SPAdes) (version 2) | ecosystem: Host-associated > Algae > Red algae > Unclassified | place: Bantry Bay, Ireland... | reverse complement strand
GAGCGTTAACAAGGCCAAGGCTGGTCTGTGGCCAACGCGAAGGGCGGCAAGCACGTGCGCGAGATCCCGTAGCCGGGGTAAAAGCAGGCAGCGTGAGGAGCGGGTCGCGGTGAGGTGCTGGGCCGGTGGAAGTGGGCGCGGCGACGGGGTCGTGGTCGGGTCGCGGCGGCGTGCGATGAGTGCTGTCGTGCATTCACTTGCGAATTGATATCCGAGAGTCCGCAATGTAAAGGTGGGTTGAGTCGGCACAGACTGAACGGACTCAGAATCTGGGAAGGGTCCCGGAGCTGCTTTGTTCGTTGAGTCTCGATTTGCCCCTCGAGGCTCATCAACATGCAAATATCTGTTGAGTCAGAATTTGAGCCGCTTAAATCGTGAACGCTCCTCTTTCGGCACACACGTCTGAAATAGAGAGACACGAATCGTGAACATCGGACGAAATGGTCGCACCACGCGTCCACAGTCAGCACCGCGGGAGAAACTTGGCACACTTTTCTCAGACCCGAGTCTCACGGGACACAACAGGGGTCCTGGCGTCGGTCGAGGTCCCCTGAGCGAGTGCGTGATGAGATGCGCTGTCGCGACGAGCCCGAGTGGAGGACCGCGCGGTCCGCGCCGAACAGTCTTTCGGGTTCTTCCAGAAGCAACGGTGGCCGACGCCATGGGTTGGACCAGGCTTCGGCAGGCCCTGAAGGTGGGCTGGTGCAAAACTCCATTGGCGCAGTGTCGCTGGTCCGACGCCAGAAACCTCGTCCGATCCCGCAACTAGTCTCACGATTTGTTTGCTCAACATGGGGAAATATTGAAGATATTGCATGCCTATGGAGTCTTGTACTTGGCTCGCGGGTTTGTTTCAGAAAATATCAGGTGGGAGGCGGATCCGATGCGGCGAGGGGTCGGCCGGCCCGTGATAAGATTGTGTCGCTTCCTGTGTCCTGTGTGCCCCCCTTTCGCCCAACCCGTCATTTGGGACGACCCGGTGACTACTGCGGATTGGGAGAGGGTGCTACCCTTTTCTGAACTCGGTGGGGCCGAGGCGGGCGCGCAGGACACCGCAGGCGGTGTGCGCGCGTCAGTCCACCCCGCGTCGTGTGCTGCGCTGCGCAGTGGATTGTGGCTGGGGAGGCGTCACCCGGGGGTCGTGTCACACCTCGTGCGCCCTCAAAGAGACCTCGTGTGTTTTGGGCCCGCTGTGCTCCGCGCCCTGCCCCACCCCCTCCTCCAGCGCGAACGAGGTCGCTGAGACCTCCGGGCACGCTCAATCACTGACACAGCTTGCGGGGGCGCGCCGCCATTCCGCCCTGTATCCCTAACGACGGTCTTCGCGCCACCGATCCCGTGCTTGCCGCCGACGTGCCTGAACGGAAGACGCCGGCCGCTCCCCCCCCTCCCTCTACCCCTCTCGCGCTGATTCTCTCCTTCTTGTCTCCTGCGCGCGCCTCATTCAACCGGCACGGCGCCTCTGTACAGCGAGATCCGGAGGCGCGCCCGTGTGCTGTGGTCACCACTTCCCTCTGGTCCCCGTCTCCACCTCCGGAGTTTCGAATCCGGCCTCCTTCTTTCGCCCCCCCTTGGGAGCATGACCGGTAAACCGGACCGGGAGCGCGACACAGATCGTCGCCGTGACCAGCGTCGTCGCCATCAAGAGCGGCCTACGGTGCTTGCGCCGTGCACCTGCTCTTGCCATCTCGCGGGTTGCCCACCGTGCTCTACGTCGGCTCCACCACGCGGGGGGCCTTTCCTTCCTGTGTCTGGTAGCTGTGCGCCGCCGTCTGGCCAAGGACTGCCTGTAGCAGGCGGCGCCTGGGCGCCGCCGCCCAGCCTCACACAGAACCAGGGCGGTGGCATCTGCGCCGGGGGGGCGGGACAGTCGTCACTGCCGACGCGAGGAAGCTCGGAGCAGCGACCAAGCACTGATCCCAACGAAGGTGGCGGAAACTTTGGCGGGGGACCGGGACCGGAGTCGCTGCCGCCGCCTCACGAGTGGGAGCCGCCGGCTCCCTGAAGGGAGTACCTAGCCGGCGGCCGTTGGGAGCAACTGCCCGACGGCAACGGCGTACACGGCGGTCGGGGGTGGGATAGGAGCGGCCGTTAAGGTTCTCCCCGCCGCTGTGGCTGGGCGTCGCCGGCTGGTGGGTCATCTCAACCCGGCGGCCAGTGGGACCCGCCGCCTCAACCGGACCACGAGTACGGCAGCCGGGGACGGGACTCGCGGGACATGAACGGATCTCCGCGCCGCAACATGTGGGCGCCGCCCGGCTTTCAAGGTCAAGGAGCTCAAGAGCTGGGCGGCTACGGCGGCGGTGCCTTCTCACCTTATTGCCAGCCTTCACCAAGGCGGAAATGGGTGCCTCCGGGTTTGCAGAAACCCAATCAGCCCGGAGGCTTTGGGCCTCTTCGAAAGGATTGGTGGCCGCCGGGTGGCCAAGCAAGTTGTCAAGCCGGCGGCCGCGCAGCCCGACACGACAGCAGGGGGCCGCCGGTAGGTCAAGCAAGCCGTCCATCCGGCGGCCACTCTTCACGCCAAGACAAAGTGAGGCCGCCAGGAGGTCACGCGAGTCGTCCAGCCGGCGGCAATGCGGGACCCTACAACAACAGGGTCGGCCGGGTGGAGGACCCGCCCAGGGCCGCGACTTCGGGCCAATACGCGACAATTGGCAGCCGCCGGTCGGTGTCAGACTTCCGGACGACGGCAGCTACGGTGCGCGTTGGGGGCCCGTTGGCGACCGGAGAGGTGTGCCGTCAGTTGGTTTTGAATAGCTCTGTGACGGGCATCCGCCACCGGGCCGTGGGGAAGCGGGGAGAGCAGTCGAAAAAGAGGCCCGCTGCGACGGACACGCGCCGCCAGTTTTCGACGGCGCAGTACCTACCTGCGGGGGCAGGGCAGACAACCGCTTAGCGGCGGCAACGTGCCCGACGCTGACGGACGAGTGCTGCCGGCTTCTGCTCAATCGCCTCGACCCGGAGGCGGCGCGGAACCGGCCGCCGGTACCGGCGGCGACGAGCCCGGCCGTGACACACCAGCGCCGCCGGATGCTGCTCAATTGCCGCAGGCCGGCGGCGGCGCATCACCAGCCGCAAGTAACGAAGGCGACGCGCCCCGAACCGACCGACGAGGACCTCCGGCAGCGGTTTCCTACCAGGGGTTGTCATGTATATATCCCTGAGAAATATATCCATGCATTATATCCTTTTCCACTTCGGATACGCGCCGGGGACGCATATTCTAAATGCATTATGAGAAAGAGAGGAGAGGATATATCTATCCTGTGCGACAAAAAATTGCAAGATTATATCAGATCCGTATTCCAGATATGAAAGGGCAGGATACAGGGATGTACAAGATTATTAAACTTCTCGGGCCGACAGAATTCCGGTACAACGCAGTCCACCTCTCTTTTCCCAATCCGACCATCGGGAGATTCATGTGCAAGCATGTTGCAGCGACAAGCGGCAATCCCGCCCGATCCGGAAGAAACCGTTCAAGCACGCGACTCGGCCCGCTTGCGATATCAGCAAAGTGTGACACGAGTTTCAGAACGGTCTATCTGACGACCGTTTACAAAACCAGTGGGGAACTGCCTGGACCGCGCCCGTTGGGGCGCACACATCAAATGTGAATGTCACGTCGTACTTGACGTCCATTTAGCACTCAACAAGTGTCTGAATGGCTGGCCCTAATTGTGCGGCCTGACGGACTTGCAGGAATATATTCGGATACAATAATCGTACTCAGATACGGATATAATCTGAGTAATAATCCGATTTCGGAGGCAGATATCCGCATCCGGATCTTAGTCAAGCGATTTATCCGAAATCAGATACACCGCATCGGCGTGTATCCGAATCCTATTTCGCCTCGAAACGCATATCGTGACATCCCCTGCTCCCTACCCTCTTTTCGGCGGCGGTGGATCGCTTGGCGCCGGCGGCGGCGCGTCACCGGCCGCCGGTACCGGCGGCGACACGCCCCGCGCGAACGGAAAACTACCGCCGGCTGCTACAGAACCACCGGAAGCCGGCAGCGGCGCATCAACGGCCGCCGGTACTGGCGGCAACGCGCCCGGCACCGAACGAAAAGGGCCGCAGGCAGCTGGTTCATCCCCGCTTGCCGGAGGCGGCGGATCGCTTCGCGCCGGTTGCGGCACATCACCGGCCGCCGGTACCGACGGCGACGGGCCCCGGACCAACCGACAAGGACGGCCGGCTGCTGTTTCGTCCCCGCTCACCGGCGGCGGCGGATCTCGTCGAGCCGGCGGGGGCGCGGCAGCGGCCGCCGGAACCATCGCCGACCGGCCTGGCCTTGACAGATCAGCGCCCCCGGCTGCTGCCCAGTCGTCACAAGCCGGCGGCGGCGCATCACAGGCCGCCGGTACCAGCGACGACGCGCCCGGCACTCACGTGCAAGTGCCACCGGTTGTTGCGGGACTACCGCCGTCCGGCGGCGGCGCATCCCCTGCCGGCGACATTGGCCCTTTCGTCTTGGCGGTCGCCGGGGCTAGAGGTTCATGCCCCCTTTCCCTCATGTGGGTGGCGGCAAGAGCGCCAACTTGCTTGCCGCAACCAACACGCCGGCTACAAACAGGACTGGGGTTGGCAGGACGAACCAGGAGAGGGTGGTTCACAGCAGGGCCTATCTGTCTAGATCTCTGGACGCTGTGAAGAGTTCAGACCAGACTGGGACAAGCTTTTGGGCGGAGGTCGTCGCAGAATGGAAGCGCTTACTGGCCGGTCGCCCTGGCGCGCGACTGCGCACTGAGAGCGGCATCGGGGGGGTTAAAGAGTAGTGGGATTGATCCGAAGGGATGTAAGCGAGTTTGGCTCCCACTACCCGGCTTTCAAGCGGCTGTCGCTGACAGGCAACACAAGCGACCTGGACCTGACCAGCGCCACTGTGGCGCGCTTTTGCGGGCTCAGCATTCATGAGGCGATGCGGAAGGAACGGGCGTCTGACAAGGCGAAAGGAAAGACAAACAAGAGAAAGGCGAAGCAAACTAGCTGCCCGTGGGTACCTCGCTGGCAAGTGTTGCGCCACGTTGACGACTTTACTGGCGCTGCCGGGGCCGCCACCACAGACGGCGGCGCTCGCGGCGCCGGCTCCTTCAGCGCGTCTGCCGGCGGCCGTGACTCCCTAAGCGACTTGGACGAGAAGGGAAACGGGCCGCCGGCGGCGGGTGCCTTCCAGTCACGTCCGTGCGGTTCAAAGACGGCTAAGCCGGACGTGAGTGAAGACATCCGCGCGTCGCGGACGCTCAAGGACAGCTCGGACGCGCTGCTGTCGCTGGCGCGGGCAACGACGAGGCGGACAGCTGTGGTGTTTTCAAACACCGCTGAGATGCGCGACACACCGCAGGCGATTGCATTTCGCAAGATTCACGCGCGCAAGCTGATGGCGGCGGCTGGAATGAACTTGTCCTTGTACCCACCGGCCATATCCTCAGGTCCGGCGAAGACGGCCGCCACCTTGGCGACGGACGCGGTGTCGTCGACCGCTCCGGCGGCCGCGTCGGAGGAGCATCTGTTGTCTCCTGTCGGTAACAAGCCGGCGTCAGTCGAGTCCAAGGGGCACGCGGGGTCGTCAACCGCACCGGCGGTCGTGTCGGAGGTGCATCCGCCGTCGCCGGTCGGAATCAAGCTTACCGAAGTCGAGTCCGAGGAGCAATCGCCGCCGGCGTCTGGGAACAACACGCCGGCGGCGCCTACGTCAAAAGCTCATGTTCTTAAGACGACTGCCCAAAGCACGCCTAGCCGTGGCGCTCGGTACCAGGTGACGAAGCAGGCGAATGCGGCGGCGGCACTTGCTGCCGCAACGACTACCTTTGAGGACCACGATGAGGTGTGTCTCGTGCCCATGCACCACAAAAAGGCAGCGGACGACGCCGACTGTGCTTTTGAGGAGCCCGGTAGAGACGATGACCATTTCGATTCTCTGAAGTGTTTGAGGTGGATGTGCTTTGTTCTGTAGCGTTCCGAAGGTTTTTCTTCCCGGTTGGGCAGGGGCTTTTTCCCTACTTCTGTGCACCGCGCATCCCACCACGAATGCGCAACTCTCCTGGGGATCCTCTGCACTTCGGGTCACTGTAGATATCCTCGCGCAAACACCGCCAACGGGCGTTACACTTCCCGCACATGTCACCGCATGAACGCCGGCGGCAACACACCAACACACCCGGTCCCCTTTGCGCTCAAACACTCGCCGCCGGTCTCGTCAACGCCGGCTACGGGGCACTTACATGTAGTCCCCTCCGTCGCCCGCCCGCCGTCACCAACATGCTGAGTCATCGCCGGCAATACAGACGCCGGCGGCAACCCGACCCGCCAAACGGCCGCCGCCGGCCGTACAAACTCCGGCGGCAACACACCAGCGCCCCTCTCCGCCCGACAAGCCCGCCGCCGGTCTCTCCAACTCCGGCGACGGGCCAGTCACATCTGATTGCCTCTCTTGCTGGCCGCCCCCACCAACACACAGAGCCGCCGCCGGCCATACCGATGCCGACGGCAACCCGACCCGCCAAATGGCCTCTGCCGGCCGTAAAAACGCCGGCGGCAACACACCAGCGCCCCTCCCCGCCCGACACGCCCGGCGCCGGTCTCGCCAACTCCGGCGGCGGGCCAGTCACAGCTAGTTGGTTCCTTTGCTCGCCACTCCCGCCAATTCGCATAGCCGCCAGCGGCCATACCAACGCCGGCGGCAACCCGCCCCGCCCGATGCCTGCCCCGTGCATGCGCCGCCGGTCTTGCCGACACCGGCGGCGAAACATCAAAAGTGGACGTCACCCTTGCCCGCCGCCCCCGCCAACACGGACAGCCGCTGCCGGCCATACCGACGCCAGCGGCAGCTCGCCCCGCCAAATGGCCGCCGCCGGCTGCACAAAGGCCGGCGGCATCACACCGGCGCCCCGTCCCCTCCGGCGGCGGCCAGTCGCAGCTAGTTACCTCCCTTGGCAACCACCCTCCCACCCCTCAGAGCCGCCACCGGCCATACCGAGGCCGGCGGCAACACACCAGCGCCTCTCCTCGCCCGACACGCCCGCCCCCGGTGTCTCCCCCTCCGGCGACGGGCCAGTCGCAGCTAGTCACCTTTCTTGCGCGCCCGCCATCGCCCACACGCAGTGCCGCCGCCGGCGATACTGACGCCGGCTGCAATCCTCCCCTTCTCATACCCGCCTCACACGTGCGCTGCCATTCTCGCCAACGCCGGCGGCGGGGCAGTCATTCTAAGTCGTCGAACCCGTCCTTCGCCTACCCCGATACGCAGCGCCGCCGCCCGTCAGACGAGTGCCAGCGCTGACAGCCACCTCCTTGCTCGGCCTCACACGCCGGTCTTATCAACGCCGGCGGTGGGTCTGACACAAACAATGCAGGATCCGCCGCCGGCCTATCTAGTGCCGGCTGTAGGGTACGCCAGTCCCACCACCCACCCTTGTCCTGCCGGAAGGCAGGAAGCCGGCACAAGAGACTCCGCCTTTGCCGCTGCGAAGGCCGTCGACGGGACGGATCAATTTCTAAAAGATCTATTCCGCACGACAGTGTGACGGAAAAAATACCCTGCGCAGCAGGGAAAAAAAAAAACCTTTATACTTCCACGCAGGGCGCCAGCATCGTACGTTTTTGCACCCACGCGTGTTCAGCGATGTCATTTATCAGACGCTCGTGCTTCCTCTCGTCCCGCGCCTCCCCCAAGCTTTCATCGCGTGGCCAGAACTTCCGGCAGAAAGCGCGCCGGCCGGGGCGATGACAGGGACGGCCATACCCGTCGGCGGCCCGTAGCTACCCCCAAGACTGTTCGCATTGCTCTGCGGACTGCCTCTGGCCGCACCGCCTCCAGCGGCGTGGCTGCATCCATCTCCCGTCGGACGCGTCCCACCGCCTTCACCACCAGCAGCCCCGCCGCCGGCAGCACCAACACCGGCGGCGGGACCACCACCATCAGGAATCAACCCCGTCACAACATTCCCGCAAACAGCAGCCCCGCCGCCGGCAGCGCCAACACTGGCAGCGGGAGACCCACCATTGAGAATGGAACCCATTCCACTACTGCCACCCATACCAATCGCGTCGCCGGCCGCACCGCTGGCCGCACCACCGGCCGCGGCCGGGGTCTCAGCAGCCCCGTTCGCCACGCCCTCTGCTCCGCCAACGACTGCGTCTCCGCCGCCGCTGCCGCCGGGCGCCGCCTGGGCAGCGGAGGCCATTCGGGTGCGTGCTACGTAGCCGTCGCGTCGCTTCTCCGTCACCATATTGCTTAAGATGGCCACCGCCTTCGCGACGGTGACCATGGACTCGACATTGACATGCCGTGCGGGTTGTGAAGCAATAAGGAAGCGTGCTGTTAGAACGGCACATAGCCGCTTCACGGCTGTCCTCAAAGAAGCTTGGAGCCTGTTGAATGTAGTCTTAGCTTCTGTGGTAGGGTCGGGGAACGGAGAATCGAAAAATGCAAAGGGAGGGTACATTCCATAAACCAGATAATACGAAAGCGTACGGGTGGTGCCTGAAGCTCTGTATGAAAACGTACGAGGTGGCCTCTCCCCTCCTGTCACAGGAAAATACAGAGGGGAAGCATGCATACTATTGAGGCCTTTCTGAGAACCAGGGCAACCGACGAATAAATGCCATATCCATGGGTCCTCATCAGAAACAGGCCCCCCCACCACAGAGCGTTTGCCCTGCCGATTCTGATACATGCCGGCAAACGCCTTGGGGCTGTTCGCCCACTCCCAATGGTTGCAGACCAGAGATCCCATCCACCCAAGCCATCGCCGTTGCTCATTGCGCTCCAGAATGCGCTCCAGCTCGTCTGGGGTGGGCGGACGCAAATAAGCCGCACCAAACTCATCCACAATACAACGTAGAAGCTCTAGAACAGACAGAGCAATGGTCGATGTGAACAAACGAACGTATTCATCAGTTCGATCGGGCGCCTCTCCGTAAGCAGTCACTCGAAAAGCAGCCACCAACTCTCGCAAGGGGTGTGCCTGCGGTCTGCCCGTCGCGTTAATGCGTTGCGCAAAGAAGGGGCGACCGATCACGGCGCAGTAGATAGGCAAAAACACTGACCAGGGCCCACGGAACTGTCTCTCAAAGCCCGCTCCGTCGTATACGGGAAGGTAGCCGTCCAATCCAAAATAGCCCCTCATAAAAGCTCGCAAACCTGATCTGATATCACGGTGCTTGTTCGGCCGGCGGCCAGGCACCGACCCAATATACCACCGCCGGCCGAGCCACGACCGGCAAATGCGACGACGATAGCTCCCCAGCGCCTACATATGGGCCGTCACCGCGGTGGCAACTTTGCCGTCGACGGAGTCCGCCAGCATCGCATGCGCAGATTCGTCGAGTGGATCGTCCATCGTGGGAATAATACGGTGTCGTCGACGGTGACGTCGACCGTGGACACGGGCGTCGCGACGCGCCTGTCACCGTCACGCAATCACGCCGCGGACCGCCGACCGGACATCGTCCCGCTGCCCCCTCTGACAGGCCCACAATTGTATTCTATTTCCCGGCCTCCGACGTCTCCCGACCCCCGCCGCGAGCACGGACAGAAGCGATCTCGCGAGGCTGTGGAAACCAGTGCCTGGGGAACGCCGCTGCCGTGCCCTGGTTGACGCTGTGCGCGCCACAGAAGCCGGCAGCGGAGCGACCCACCCCACCCCCGGCGTGCGTCGAATGGGTGGTCCTGAAACGGTCAGACTCGTTCAGGCTTTTCCGGGTCTCGATCGTTATTGCCGAGATCGTAGATAGCCCCAGAAAGCGCCAGTTTCGGGCCATATGATTTTAAACCTCATCATGCCACGTGAGATCGTTTTCCGAAATGAAGTGAATATGTGACAGCCAATGGCACGCCAGGAAATTTTGAGGAGAGGCAGCGGGTTCCCGAAAATCGGTAAAAAAATGGGGGACGGCGGCCCCTCCCCCGAATTCCAGCGCATGAGTGTCGGAGGACTTACCCAATTCAGAGTTACTGTATTCAAGTTTCATCTGAGCGTTTTGGGGTGCCTGGCGTTGATGTGGGACCCTCCCCATTCCCTAGAGCTGAAATTCAGGCAAGTGGCACATTTATGAGAACACGTCAGCGTGTCCGAAATTGGAAAAGACGTTGTTGCGTGTGCTCTAACGGTTTCACATCACATTGATGAAATTATGTCGTGTGAAACCTCTGGGAGGGGGTTGGGGGCGGCAGCGCGCTGCGCGCGCTCGCGCCCGGCGGGCAGGCGGGCAGGACGCGTTGGGCGATTGTGAGACTAGTCCTGGTGACGGCACCGGTTTCTGGTACTGAACTTATTGCGTATCTCGTGGCTGCGGGCCAAAGATATCCAGGGGCGTCGATCTGCGGATGAGCACCCGCTGTCTGGTCCGCTGTCTCTGCAAACAAGACCGTCATCCAGGTTGACCGCTCCGCCGCCCCAATCCGCCACCATGACGGACTGCCGCGAGCCCGCTCCCAACCCGTAGCCACCGTCGTCACGACCACTATGGCGCAACATGCCGCTTCTCGTGGAGCTCGCCAGCTCGTACCGCTTGTAGGATGGCATGCGCGGACGGACCACTATGCGTGTAGTACGGCCGGCCGTGGCACCCTTCGGGGATTGCAGGGATTTGTTGCTTACGCGAGGCGTGTGGGCCTAGCAGCAAACAAGGGAGCGCTTGAGAGCCTGAAACCGACCTCGGGAGCGTGTGGGAAGGTGCCGCCGGCCGAAGGCCGCGCAGGGAGACTTCGTCGTCCACCGAGGGCGTGTGCGTGTGTCGTTGACCGGGGACCGCGGTAGGGCAATACGCTGTGCGTGTTACCCCGTTGTGCGCTGCCTGAGACTTTCTGAGGTGAGCTGATGTGTGCCATTGTGAGCAGTACGTGGTCGACCCGTGCTCGACTCCACACACGGTCTGGATGTGCGCGGCCTTGGGATTGGTGCCGTCTTCTGCACCTGGCTGCAGCCATGTGCCTTTCAGTTTTGTGTCTTTAGGCAGGAGTGTGGCTCGTTCTCCATTTTCGCCGGATGCTAACAGCCTTCCGACCTATCCTGCGCGTTTTCTGATTGCTGTCCTTGGGGAATAGAGCGTGCCAGACGTCACCGCCGCCGCCGTTCCCGGACATGCCATGGACGAGACGGCGGTGGCGGTAGCGGCAGTGTTCAGCGGGTGGTGTCTGTGTTGCAAGTCCGGATGCTGCGCGTATGGGACGCGGGCCGGAGTGGGTGGGTTGGGGTGCTAAGCGGCCACTAGGAGGTGGCTAGCTGCGTGTTTGTCGTGAAGGTGGGTGGGAGTGACACACGGAGTCATTACGGGCACCTGCACAGGTGCGGGCACGATAAGTGTGCGCGCTTCGTAAAAGTTGGGCGGGCGATGACGTCGTCACGTTGTGTCCGGGTGCACGCTGCGCGCCTTTATCCGAGACAGGCATTGAAGCGGCCAAAACCGTTCTGTGGGCCCACCCACTCGGATCGCTTGGCAGGTAGTCGTGTGTCGTCTGGACACGCCCTCCTATGTCCGTAAGTTATTCCGCTTCAACGCTCACCTCTGTAGTTTGGTGATTTACAGTCCGTTTGTATTGTGCAGACCGCGTCTCTTGCTCGGGTGTCCGGCTTGTTTGATGGCCTGGGTGCTCATGTATTGCTTTTCGCCAAGCTTTCAGCATAGATCTTATCGAAGATTTCTTCATGATATGGCTCAGGGCGAGGGCCGACCCGACGAAAAGTGTCAGCTGGGATCATCGGTGGTTCATCGCGGGCTTGGCCATTCGGCCAACATGCTTCGCGCGATCGCTCCGATGGCCATGCCCGGTTGCATTGTCACTCCTGTGTGCAGAACTCCGGCAGGGGCTGGGTTGCATCCCAGAACCCCTGCTCTGACGCGATCTGGGCAGGGGTGGGGCTGACCCCAGTTTCCCGCGCGGCCTTCTGACGTGGGGAGGTTCTTTGTCCCATATCTGCCGCCTTAGAGCAATCCTAACAACGTCGATTATCATAAAGAATTTGGTCCACGTGTCCCCACGTGTCTAACGTGGCACCATATGCGGAAATCAGCACCACCGGCAACGTCCCGTGTGCAGAACTTCCGTAAACTCGCCGAAAACGATTTACAGCTGACAGATAAGTCCAACCGGAGAGCCCGCGGAGGAGATCGGAAGCAGTCGCGAATCAGGCCCTCGGACCATGCAAACACAAGAACCCGGATGCTGAGGAGGATTCCTGTCCAATCGTTCACTCCGAAATATTTAACAACTGGCGGTCGTCGCTTCCTGAGGAGCGCTCACAGCCAATCGGCAACCCAAGTGGGTGAACGATTGGCCACGAAGGCCCCGTCCATTGAAGCCAAATAATCCAGATTGACAAGTCACCCAGTATGTTCCACAACGTTCGAAGGCCGTATCCGGCTTCGACCATTCCTCAGATAACTGTACGGCATAGCTGGCCAAAGTAAATGAGATTTTCTGCTTTCTTTTATTTTTGTTGTGACTTTGTCCTGCTTCTCCTCACTTTCTCCGTTCAATATTGCATTAATTCCATCTCTTTTGCTCAGAGTCGCAACCAACGATGTGTACTGATGTTCATATTTTTCTATGGCCATCGACGTCACCTGTGCCAGGCCGCCACTGCCGACCTGACGATGATATGCAGGGGGGAGCGGGCGACACTTTGCTTTCGACCGCCGTCTTCTCTACCACGCCCATCATCGGCCTATCGGTTAGTAAGATCCTTGGAGTGCATGCCATGCAAAGCCCCAGAGGGGCCACCTTATAGACGTTACATAAATTATGTACTTGATATCGTTGTGGCATTCAGGTGTCAACGCCGGTTGGGGGGGAGAAGCTGCTGATGCCTGTGATGGTGGCGGCCGCGACGGCGCAGCCGCCAGCGCGCGCCGGAGAGGCGGCGCAACATCTGGTGGCGGCAGTGCGGGCGGCGGTGGCCGCGCCGCCGTCGGCGGGGGCTGACATGTCTGCGATGGTCGGGTGGGGCGAGCCGCTGTTGGCGGCGCTGTGGGCGGCCATGGCAGTGCAGCCGTTGCCACCCAGCGACGAGCTGTCCATTGCCACCCAGCGATGAGCTGTCCTTTTCCTTTTGTGTTAGTTCCCCCGTCTTGTCTCGTTGCTGTCCCTGGCATCCTGTCTGGTGTATTTTTTCTTTTTCGCTCCTTTTTTTCCTTTTCTCGTGTCTGGTGCACGGCCGCGCGTCGCCGACATTGCCCGCTCTTACTCATAGGCAACAGTTCCTCCCGTACCGCGCCGCGCCATGGTCAAACTATGGAACCCCAACCACTTGGTGGCGAGGTAGTGTGGCCGGGGTCGCGAGCGGCTCGTTCCTCTCACCTACAGTACCCCCCCCATTGACAGATAAAAAAGGTAAGTCACCGAGCGAGTGCGCTCAAGCTTGTGGTCGTGGGCTCGCTTCTATCAGCGACGAGCCTATCCGTAGTTTGCAAAGTACCCTCATGGCGCCGCCCTGGGCCGCTCCACGTGCCCGTGCTGCCATTGACAGCGGAGGCGGTGCCTCATTCCGCTCGCTTTCAGCGCCGCGTGCGGGCCGCATTGCGCACCTCGCGACCCGAAAGCCAGACCAGGACGGTTCTCCTGCAGCGATAGGGTGATTTTGCAGGGCGACTGATGAAAACGGATGCGCAGACCGTCTAGACAACGCTGCTCTCCTATGGTCGTTGCGCCAAAAGCTGGATAGACCCAGACAGGCGAATCGACGTTTGGGCCAATCAAACACACAAACGCGCCTCTTTGACAGGCCTGGACTTTCCACTTTTTTGCGGAACGACAATACGACGGCTGTGCAAGCTGACGACAACGAAGACCTCGCTTGCCGGCAGCGCAGTCATCCTATCAGGCGTACTTCGATTCCAGTGACACACTCAATAGAATTGTGTATACTGCATGTCGTCATGTACAATGTCATGAAGCAAACATGTGTAACACGGATATGTTGTGGCCCCCACCTGTCCTACTAATTGGAATACTAGGTCTTAGTGGAAAATCTATTAGTGCGTCTAATGAAAAGGAACTACAACACTAAGACAACCCTGACAAAACTTTGAACCAATGATCCGGAGCATACACTGGCAGAGCGATGAGCTCCCCGTTGCGCTGGTAAAAGTTGAAGGGTAATGCGGCAATCATGTACAGTCAATCCCCGACCTTGTCACACCCGGTATAGGCCCAGGTGGGCCTTTGACGAGTCGACCGACGATCGCCCCCAGAGAGGCGATCAAGGCACATTATCACGTCGCGCAAGGCTCTGAGCACCATTTCAGAGACCGACCTGCATTGATCGCATCAGGAGAGCAGCTTCTGGTCACGATTGTTGATGAAGTAGCCTTCAAAGTTGGCTGTGGCAATAGTGCTGGCAGGCGCAATTCGTGCCGTAAGGGTGGGCCATCATCCAGGATTGACTGTAGACGTTCTCTTCCCCTCCTCGAGGTTGGCGCAAAGAAGCTTCCGCATGCCCACGTGCGCACGCAGACTTTGGAAGATTTTCGTTTTGTTCCTTGCCCCAATTGGCCGAAAAGACCCCTCGACGGGTGTTTTTAAAGTATTTGGCCGGATGTGGAGTAGCCCCCCTTCTTTTCATCACCGCCGCAATCAAAGTCGGAACCATGTGTGTGCATGGTACGAGGGCCGAATCAGGCCCTCGAACCATGCACACACAAGAACCCGGATGCTGAGGAGGATTCCTGTCCAATCTTTAACTCCTAAATATTTAACAACTGGCGGTCGTCGCTTCCTGAGGAGCGCTCACAGCCAATCGTTAACCCAAGTGGGTTAACGACTGGCCACGAAGGCCCCGTTTATTGCAGCCAAATAATCCAGATTGACAAGTCACCCAGTATGTTCCACAACGTTCGAAGGCCGTATCCGGCTTCGACCCTTCCCCAGTTGACTTTACGGCATAGCTGGCCAAAGTAAATGAGATTTTCTGCTTTCTTTTATTTTTTGTTGTGACTTTGTCCTGCTTCTCCTCACTTTCTCCGTTCAATATTGCATTAATTCCATCTCTTTTGCTCAGAGTCGCAACCAACGATGTGTACTGATGTTCATATTTTTCTATGGCCATCGA
>Ga0209187_1002957_pt1 | contig 15073 bp, 20 predicted proteins | sample BantaG_FD_187430 | JGI IMG/M metagenome (GOLD analysis project Ga0209187, IMG submission 187430) | Marine algal microbial communities from Bantry Bay, Ireland - BantryBay_4 metaG (SPAdes) (version 2) | ecosystem: Host-associated > Algae > Red algae > Unclassified | place: Bantry Bay, Ireland... | reverse complement strand
TGTTGATAATTCTTGATTTTTAGATACCGCGTCCTCGTTCCTGAAGTCCTTATTTCGCGCGCTCTGACGCGTCCATGGCGCTGTTTCTCAGCGTCAATAAACCGACGCTCTATCGCGCTATAGAAGTATAATAGTATACCATCAAAAATACTAAGGGCTTTGCCCTCGCGCCATACAAGCACAATCCGCATGGCCGTGGCTCGCTCGCTTAGCTCCCTGCGCCCGCACCAAATCCATGCAGATTCTGCTTTCCAGTTGCTACCCCATGTTCGCCACATGGCAGGGGTTCAGATCATCTGAAACCCAAGATCATTACGATCTAAGAAACGATCTTTACCCAATCATTCATTGGTGCTCGATCTGTTCGCAGTTTATTTTCTGGCTTCGATTTATCTTCGAAGCCAAGTGCAATACCACAAACGAGAATTTCGTTATCTGGCATCTTAATTATTGGACGTATGTTTTCGTGGAACGGGGCAAACGCGGCTTGTGGACAGGTAGCCAACCCTCTTCCCTGCGCAACGATCAACACATTTTGAATAAACATGCCTAAATCAAGCCATGACCCAACTTCAAGGCGACGATCAATTGATATAAAAATTCCAACAGGAGCACCGAAAAACTCGAAGTTTCGATTGAAGTGACTTCTCATACTCGATACGTCTCGCCTATTTATATGGAGCAATTTGTAAAGAGCGGCGCCTACAGAACGACGGCGGCTCAAATAAGGTTCAAAAAAAGGCTTGGGATAGTATTGATAATCACTCCAAGTAGCTCGTTCAGGTTTTACACCACATTCCTTAATAGCTGCCGCAACTTCATCTATTTTATGCCTATCTACTACATATGCTTTCCAAGGTTGAATATTCGTGCCAGATGGCGCTCTTGCTGCAATAGATAAAATCTCACAAATAGTTTCATCTGAGACGGCATCAGCAAGGAATGACCTTACCGAGTGTCTTTCATAAACAGTTCTATCTATAGAATTCAAACTGACATCAGGCATCATGATACTTCTTTATTTTAGTTAGGTATGTGACTCCTGTTTTATCTAAAATAATTTCGATTTCACATTCATCGCCAATAGCGTTTTCAATGATATTATATATATCTTCTCTTGATCTGTAAATTAAATTCCAATTAGCCAGATATTCTATCCAATTAATGTAAGGATTAAACTCACTAAAGTTTGTAAAAATAATTTCACCGCCACCTATTAAACCACTAAAACCCCTCTTAATAACAAATTCTACCTCTCTATTATCTAAATAATCGAACAAACCGCCTGCCAAAATAAGCTTATATTTAAGTTTTTTATTTTTACGAAAAAAACTTAAAACATTTCCCTCTGAAATAATCAATCTATCTTCAAGAGAAATTAGTCTGTTTTTTGTCAGTGACAATGCATCGCAATCTATATCAGATGCAATAAATTTACCGCTTCCTTGAATTAAATTACCTAAAGACAAACTCGCATCAACAGAACCACCGCAGCCTATAGAAAGTATGTCTCCATTTAAACCAGAAAATTCTTGAATTTTCCTAGATTGGTATTCAATTTTGTTGCGATGTTGCTGTGAGGCAATGCAGTTTAACGCGATAAACTCTAAAACGTCAGATGCTTTTTTTGGCTCACTTTCGTAATTACCTATGTATAAGGCTTCTATTGACTCATAATCTCCCTGATAGCCCTAGGCCATGACTGAAGCCTATTTATCCAATCAGACTCTGAATGAATTTCAATAGAATCAGCCAATACGCTTTTAATTTCAAATTTTGAATACTTATCTTTTAATCTGTTTATTTCAATAGAGATATTCGATATCCAAATTTTTATTTGATGGTATATTTCAAATATTTCGAACGCACCATCATTCAATTGTTTTAATTCGTTATTCAATTCTTCTAAACGTAATAGACTCATCTTAACCCCTTGCAACAACTACAAGCCATGGCTTGCGAACGCCATCACTCCACTGCACCTCTAGTAGCAACTAACGCTAAAAATTAAATTATTTCAAACCTCTTAGAATTTTTTACACTCGCCCCCGTCATGAATGCTACCTCTGGAGCGCGATCACTATCGTAAATTCCTTGCGCAGCGACCGCCAAGAGTCAGGCAAGCAAGGGGTTATGACCTGCCGTAGGCGGATATCATCGACCATAAAACCTCTTTGAAAACCGCCGATACTTTCGAACCGTGCCGCCCTCGATCATCATGCGGTTGATCTCTCGGCCATCGGGCAGAAAACACCGCGCCACGTCTCGCCCATACCTGTCAGGTTCAATCACGCGGCATGTGACGCGCTGTCCGTGCGCCATGCGGTAAGGGCATCTGTAGCCGCCTAAAGACCTTCTTTCTCTTCCCGCAGAATCCAATTACACATAATGGCGAGTATCCATCCCATGGATCATAGTCACCCCGAGAGTTGAGGAAACTGACGGCGGTGCTGTTTGCTCCGCCGTCACCTGCTGCGCCCCCTGCCTCGGTCTCGCTTGTCTTCCTCGCGCTGGCGTTTGGTCTGTTCCCGGATGTCCTCGATCTGCCTAGCGTCGCGGGCGATCTCGGCATCGCTGCGGGGGTCTCTGGCTCGTTCACGCGCCCTACGGAACGCCTCCTCGCGGGCAACGTGAGCAGCCGCCTCCTGTGTGCGGAGCTCCTCCGCCACGCGCTGCGCCTCGGCCTTCTCCCGGACAAGACGCGCCTCCTCGCGTTTGCGGGCCTCGATCAGCTCCTGTGCCGCACGCTGCTCGGCCTCGCGTTCGGCACCCTTTAGAGCCTCACGGGCGCGCTCTTTCTCGACCAGCGCCCGGAGCGCTGACGTCGCAGCGTCCCGCCGTCCCTGCCCGCGCTCCCGCTCGGCGGTGTATGTATCCCGCGCCGCATCGAAGCGTTCCCGCACCGCCTCGAACAGGGACCGCTCCGCCCGCCGGTGGGCGACCTCGGCCCCGCGTTCGGTGACGGGGATGTACGCCACACCTTCCCGCTCGGCCTCCTGCTTCGCGCGCCGTTCGATGGCACTGGTACGCGGCCCCAGCTTCGGTTCCGGCTCCCGGTGCAGGGCCTCGGCCACCAGACGCAGCCGCAGAGTCTCCTCCTCACGTCCCCGCTCCTCGGCTTCGCGGGCGGTGCGCTCCGCCTCCTCGCGCTGTGCCTCCAGCGACCGATGATCAACCCGCTCGTCCTCGCCATTGCGTTCCAGCGCCGCGTTCTGCAAGTCGGCCCAGGTCGCGCGCATGGCGGACACCTCGACACTGCTGGTCTTCTTCACGTCCAGCTCGCGGGTCTTCTCCCCGAAGCCGTCCGCACCAGCACGTCGCGTGGTCGTCAGGATATGCGCATGGTGGTTCCGCTGGTCGCCCTCGCGGTGCGGTGCATGGATGGCAACATCCGCCACCACCCCGTACCGCTCGACCAGCTCGAACGCAAAATCATGGACCAACTCCTGTCGCGCCGCGTCGGACAATTCCGATGGAAGCGCAACCTCCCATTCGCGGGCGACGACGGAGTTTTTCCGCGTCTCCTTCGCCTCGACCGCGTTCCACAATCCGGCTCGATCCGCGATCCAGTCGGACACGCCGTCGGGGGCAAGGATTTCGGTATGAACGACCCCGCCCTTGCGGGTGTAGTCATGCTCGACCCCGTAACGCTCGCAGACGATGCGCTCGGCAGCACGGTACGCTGCCGCTGCTGTCGAGGACCGCCCCTGCGACCGGGAGATCGTCTTCACGTTCAGATGATAGCTCGCCATCGATGATCCTCTCCCGCGCATCGACCTTCCGCACCGTGCGATGTCGGATCGCCCTCGATCCAGCGCCGCGCTTTCTGCCGATCATCGCTTTCGATGATCGGACCGTGATCCAGCGTCGGAACGCTGGCCGGGAGCGGGAGGGGTGGCCCCCCTCGCATCCGTGCGCCAGCGCGGACGGGTAAGGCTTCGCCTCAGGGGCCTCTGCCCCTGTTGAGAACGCACGAGGCCCCGCAGGGGCCGACGCAAACGCAGTTTGCTAATGTGCGCACTTGTCTCCCTTCGGTCGCCCCGTGTTGGCACAGGTTGGAACATCGTGCAACGCTTCTACAGCGATTCTGTCGTGAATTATGGATTATATCGGGATGATGATAGACGGCTGCGTTCTGTTTTATTACACGGTCCGAACCGCAATCATCATCGCAGCCATAGGGAACAAATGATGCCGACACCTGAACAGGAACTCGCTCTGGCGAAGGAAGAATATGAACGTGCCAAGGCACAAGCCAAAGCCCGTTTCGATCAGGCAAAGGCTCGCCATACCAACAATGCCCGCAAGCTCGATACCCGCCGGAAGATCGTTGCGGGCGGTGCGCTCTTCGAACTGGCGTCCCGCGACATCGAGGCCGCGTTGGTGCTGGATCGCATCCTCGACGGCATCACCCGTGACGTGGATCGGAAAGCCTTCGACGGATGGGAAAGACCTCAGGAATCGGGGAAGAATGATTCCGGGCAGAACGGACCCTCCCCTGCCCGAAGCGATGCCGGTTCGAACGACCGGGGCCATTCCCCCTTCGGTGAAACGCAGCCATGAGCACTGACGACCGCGACGAGTTGATCGTTGAGCTGCTCTCGAAGATCATCCTGCGTCTCGACACCATCGAGGACAGAATGGGCAAGGCAAAGGAAGCCAGCCCAAAGCCTATCGATCCGAACATATTCGGCAATGTCGTTACCCTGCTCGGGAACCTGAAAGCACACACGGTCTCCATGGATGCGAAGACCCGTTCGTCCGAACAGAACGACGATGCGATCCGCGCCATCGTGCGCAAGGAAATCAGGGAACCCATTTCCCCGGTGCTCGCCCATATCTGCAAGGTCTCGGGGCGGTTCCAGGATGAGCATCACGAGCGGGGGGAAAGGATCGCTTCGCTGGAGCGCGTCAACCGGACATGGCTCTGGGCTGCCCCCGCTCTGGCCCTCGCGACCATCGTCGTCTTCGTGCTCGCCGCCCGTCTTGCGATGAACACCGCTATCGGCTGCACGGCTCTCGGTGGAAAGTACGAGGCGACAGGACGGGGCTTCGTCGATCTGTGCTTCTTCGCAGCAGGGGGGTGGTGGTAGCCGCTAGAAACGACGTAGAGGCGAATTTAAGCGTCGTGGAGGGGGTTCAGTGCCTTGATGGTTGTCAGGCTACCAAAATCACCTCATGGCCGTCCTGAGGGCCTCAGGGGGCGTTTTTCGTATCATCCGCCATGGGCGCTACAGCCGTCATGGCGATCTTCGTCCAGTTCTGGGTGAAATGACGAAACTCACGGGTGAGGTGATGGGCAGTCTCGGAGCTGGGTGCATGCCGCCCATCAGTCTAGACCCGCCGTCACGGCAAAGCGCGGTCTTGCATCCTCGTGCTCACCATTCTCAGCAATTCCTGACTTTTCACCGAGCACTGACGGCTTAGGATTGGGAACCGTTCTGTCGTAAGTTATCCACAGGCCCAATGTGTGCTTGAGAGAGTTAAATATAGTTAAAATAGAGTTACCGATTTTTTTTGACGTATAACCATCTGTTATAAAAAAGAAAATAAAAACGGGGTGTGTGTGAAGTTACGAAAGAGCGTGTGTGAAGTTACGAATCTCCGTGTGTGAAGTTACGAAAGCAATTTCGAGTTATCCACAGCCTGTTGCTCGATCATCAGTGTGGGTAAAGTTACGAATCTAATTGCTTTGTGTGTGTGAAGTTACGAAAGTATGGGCGTGTGTGAAGTTACGAATCGTAGAGCGCCATGAGTACCGAACGAAGCCCCCTTCTCCCATTGCGCCATGAGCCAGATTTTTTCGTCTGTGACGTATTCGACTCGGCGTTTAAGGGCGATCAAGCGTCGATGGCGCATCCGATCTTCTCCCTGTCGAAGAAGCCAGATATGGCAACACGACGCTATGAAAGCGCGGATGGTGGACATTGGGTCGAAGTGCGGCCATCGGCCAAAGGTCTGGCAACAGTCTTTGACCGAGATGTGATTATCTACTGCATTAGCCAATGTGTTTCGCGGCTCAATGAAGGGGTTCCAGTACCGCGCACTTTGCGCTTCAAGGCGTATGACCTTCTGATTGCAACCAATCGCGACACACGAGGCGGCGGGCGAGCTTACCAATTACTCTCGGAAGCTCTGGAACGATTACAGGGAACGCAGGTTGCAACAAACATTCAAACTGGTGGCGAAGAAGTTCTTGATGTTTTCTCGCTGATTGATCGGTTCCGCGTGGTGCGTGCAACGCGCGACGGGCGGATGCAAGACGTTGAAGTCACCTTGTCGGATTGGGTTTTCAACGCCATTGCTGCAACGGAAGTTCTGACGCTCAACAAACGCTATTTTCAATTAGCTCGATCTATAGAACGACGCCTATATGAAATTGCCCGCAAGCATTGCGGAGAAAAGGAAGAATGGCTTATCAATCTTGGTACTTTGCATCAGAAAACCGGATCGCAAAGCACGCTGCGTGAGTTTCGACGCATGATCAAATCGGTCATTGATAGTGACGAAAAGCACGACCACATGCCAACCTATCGTTTTATCCTCAATGAGGATCGGGTAATTGTCAGGCCGAAAGAAAAACCCTCTACCCTACCCCGTGGAGATGCGCTGGCTATCTCCAGTGAAGCACATATAGAAAGCAAATCTTTGGCTCCCGGCTGGGATACGAATGTAATGCTAGGCGCGTGGCAGGAATGGGTACGAAGTAAGCAGATTGAGGTGCGGGATATTGACGCCCACTTCCTGAGCTTCTGCCGCAAATGGTTTGAACGTAATGGACGGCCTTAACTAATTATCGTCTGTGATGCCGTGCTGCTTGCAATAGAGTTCCCACGCATCTTCGATAATAACGCCTTGCTGGGTGCCTCTACGTCTGGCTTCGGCCGCGATCTGCTCTTGTATCAACGGCAACACCTTTGCGTGAACCTGCCCCGTGCGTGGGCTGGGCTTACGCCCTCGTTTGGCTTTAGGTTCTCTATCAATGAAGCCGTGCTTTTCCCCCGCCTTGTCAGTTTTAGCGATGGTTCCAGCGTCGGATTGCTTTGGACGGCTTTTCAAGCCGCCCACGTCGATACTGAATGCTTTGCGTTCGCTCATGCCGCACTCTCCCCTGCTTCGCCCTGCAAACGCGCATAGACAGCTTCTGCGAAACCCTGCGCGTTCGCCTGTGCCGTTTCCATGTTTCCTTGTGGGGGAATGGTGCGAAGATCGCCCCCAAACTCAAACAAGGCGGCAAATGCAACGCGTTCGATCAATGATGGGTCGATGATGTCTACGCCCTGTTCTCTCAAAGAAGCCTCGATGCCATTATGCTGCTTCGAGCGAATGTTACGGGTCATGGTGAAGACCACAGCATGGGGAATGCTGCGATCTAAGGCCTCCTCCTCCTCGGCCACGAGTTGCAGTGCTCGAACGCCGATGGTCGCATCTAATGTCGTGCCACGCATGGGAGTGATGACAAGATCAGCCTGCGAGATTGCCCGCGATACGAGACGCGAGGCCACGCCCTCAAGATCGATGATGACGATAGCGCCATCCTTGTCGTGCTGCTTCACCGTCTTGATCAGATCGCTCTCGCCTATGTCGCTCAACACCTGAATGCGCGAGGGGATGTCTCCTTGAGACGACCATAGGGTCAGTGAGCGGTTAGGATCGCAGTCGATCATGGTCACGGCTGCGCCTGCATGGGCCAACTCGGTGCCAAGTATGACAGCGGCAGTAGACTTACCTGCCCCGCCTTTTGGCGATGCGATGGTGACAACTGGCATGGGGCAACTCCATTATCCGGTAAACATACATACCAGATATTTCATATTATCCAATAAGTATATTTATCCGGTAAATAGACTTATCCGGTAATCTTTATGCACTACGGTTACGCCCTCACGATCTTGAAGCCCCTGCGTTGAGCATGTGGCTTCGCCTTTGCGCTTCAGATTTGCAAAATACATGATTCACATGTTATATGTATAAGCGTGTAAAATAGGACCGAAGCCCATGCCATCCGTTCCCTCTGCCGAGCTGCTGCGTCACTTCGGACGTTACCGCGACATCGCTCAACGTGAACCACTCACGATCAGTTCGCGTGGGCGGGATGCACTCGTTCTCATGTCCACGGAAGAATACAAGCGGCTCAAACGCCGGGACCGTCAGGTACTTCTCCCTGAAGATTTCGATGACGAAATGCTCCGTGCGCTCGAAGCGGCCAAGATGTCGCCTGAACACGATCACCTGAATGATCTGCTTCCTGAAGACTGGAAACCGTGACGTTGAATGTTCCCGCTCCGGGTACGGTCATCCGGTATTCCTACCTTTGGGAACACGAGGCACGTATCGGCCTGGAGGAGGGGTTGAAGGATCGACCTTGCGCGGTTGCTCTGGCGATTGAGCAGTCCAATGACGACACGTATGTGCTTGTCGTACCGATCACGCACACCCCGCCTTCCGATCCGCGCACAGCCATCGAGATCCCCACGCAGGTGAAGCAACGCCTTGGCCTCGATGATGAACGATCATGGATTATCTGCAACGAAGCCAACCGTTTCCTCTGGCCCGGTCCCGATCTACGGCCCCTCCCTGATAGGGATGGGGATCGACGATTAGCCTATGGCACCCTGCCACCACGCCTTTTTGATGCTGCGAAAGAGCGCTTGATCAACTTTATCAAGGAAAAGCGGTTTTCCTCGGTGAAGCGAAGTGAGTGATTATCTGTGATCTGTATCAAGTGGACGACCCACCATAGCGATCAGTTTTTCTTATCAGAAATTCTTTGCAAAATTATCAATTAACATAACTTCGTTATGCTTGGAACCAAACCCCCAAACAAAAGTTCCAAACATTCCCAAATATATCTCATTTCCTGAAAACTTATCTTTTTCCTTTGAGAATTCAATGAAACCTTCATTGAATTCTTCTATTTGAGATTGGCGAGTTTCTTCTATTTTAAGTTTTTCAAATTCATCTCGATTAAAATATTGCTCCATAACAGAAACATCATACAAGCTAAAAGCTTGAGCAGTTTCAATTTTTTCTTTGAAAATTTCGCAAACACGAGCAATTTCAATTCGCGAGGCTGTAAGAAAAATTGCGAAGACGACAATTAAACAGCCAGACCTTTGAAGAGCCATAGGATAGCGGTGCTGAGCGATCCATCCGATAAGAAGCAGTACGAATACAATAATTATCACGCGGAAAGGTTTTGCAATAAAATCAATTGCAATTGGAGGAGGAGTCATCAATCATATCTTTCTTTTTAATCAAGGAATTCTGTTCGGCAAAACGATCATCTTTGAAATCCTTCAATTTTACCACATGCGCTCGGCAATCTGTCGCTGTTCCTCGCCAAGTGCATTAGCATAGATCGCGGTTGTTTCGATCTTCGAGTGCCCCATCCATTTAGACAACATATTGAGCGGTACACCTGCGGAAATCCCCGCCACCCCATAGCCATGCCGCAAGCCCTTCGGGCTGGCATGTGCTCCTGCCTCGATGCCCGCATCATCCATCACCGCTTTGATCTTGCGCCATGCCGTTGTGCGTGACCAATGCCAGAGCGGTTCATCGCGGCGCGTCTGGCCTTCTGTGAGGCCGTGAATGAGATTCAGGGTATCGAGCAGGGCATCAGGCACGGGAACCGCCCTGAATACGCCATCACGCCGCTTCTTGAGCGTTTCGAAAATGATCGCCTTGCCTGTGAAGTCAATCTGCTTCGGCATGAGCGCGGTAGCTTCGGAAAGGCGGCATCCTGTGAAATGCAGCACCTCACAAAATGAACGCACCACGCGGGGTGCTTTGGCACTCGCTGCCAGAAAAGCCGCGCGTTCGGAAGCTGTGAGATAAAGCCTGTGGCCATCTGGACTGTAGAGAGATTCCATATGAAACACTATAGAGCAAAAGTGTTTCATCTTAAAGTTTTGTTTGTCAAGTTTGCTCTGCGTTAACATTCTCTCGATACCGTCGAACCGATCCGAACCAACAGGGGGTTGAAACGATGGGACTCATGGAATTTGCTGCAATCATTGCCATTCTTGCGGGCGTGTGTGCGTTGATCGCTTACGGATATGCTTTTCTGCAATGGATCAAGCGTCAGTGGCGGGGTAATGATCCTCCTGCCGCATGAAACACTATAGGCAATAGTGTTTCACTCTGCTACAGTTGCTACTAGCAGCTAAGCTCAAAACACACAAAGATCAAATAATGTTCGTTTTTTGTTCTTATTTATGCTAGTCTATCTCTAGTGCGAATCACTTCATCGTATCTGCCGACATACACAGTTGGAATCCGCAACTACTCCACTAAAACCCTACGTCACCCACAAGCTAACTAATTGAAAAATATACGCCACACTCAAAAATTGTGGGGCAACTTGCAGGACTTTGTTGATTTATGTAGGATACGGTTGTGTTAGGGGGAACCTTGCTGTACACGGCGCATCAAATGTCAAATCATCAGAGCAAAACGATGCCTAAGTGTAACGGCCACATAAAAGCTATGCGTCTTGAAGCCCGCTTATCTCAAAACGCACTTTCTCGGAAAGCTGACTTAGATCGGTCTACAATCAGTAGTGCTGAAAATGGCGGCGAAATCAGCGAACTAACGCTTGAAAAGTTACGAGGCACACTCTCATCAGAACTTGGGCGTGAAATCCAAGATTCTGACATTCTAAAATAGATGGACGCGGAGAGCGACCAATGACCGAAATAAACACTAAATTAACAGCATCCGAAGCCTATGCTGTTGTTTCTCGACGGGATAGCTTACTATATCACATAGCTCACGCTCGGAAAGAAAACTCAGCAGATGACTACGATGGTACTGCACTGAGGAAAAGATCGGCAGAAACAGTTTCTGCTGATATTACAGATATGCGCGAAGCAGCTCAACTATTTCGCGAGAAATCCATTCCGCGCAGATGACACAGACATAAAAATACGATAGAAAGCGCCTTTACAGGCGCTTTTTTCGTATATGCAGGTATCATGGAAGACTTACTTTTCGACGAGCAAACAATAAAAGAGCGTTTTGAAGATTTCTTTGAAATAGCTGATGGGTTTTGTGACGCATATAACGAAGGGCAAGCAGTCAAATTAGAAATAGACTCTTCGTTACTATATCTTTCCGTAGTAGCTATTTATGATGATATTGCTAGATATAAAGCATTTCATTTAGTAAATCCAGTTCGGCAAAAATCTAATCCAGTCAAAAGAGCGGCTTACGCTGTGAAGTGGCTGATGCATTTCTCACCATTAATTTTTCCTTCGATGGGTCATAAATCTGGAAAGGCTGCCCCAGAAGATGGCGACACGTTGTCAAACGCTATGTTTGCTGTACACTTTGCTATGATGAACATTCGTGAGCAAACTGGCAATAATTTCAAACTAACAACGGAAATGCACTTCGAGTTAATATATGATCTACTATATCGTGGACTTACAACAGATTCACTTATTATGTTGTTCGATATAATATCAAAATTATCAGAAAACAACGATGCATCGAGCATTATAGAATGCACATAGAAAATTTAACCTCAGATTACTGAAACAACTTTGACTAAGGTAATAAGTGACGGGATAGATATCATAATGAAAGAAATTACGTACCCTGTAACTATGAATCTTCTTTTATTTATTCCTGCGCTGTTGCTTGAATCGTAGTGCTTTCTAAGCAAGCTAAACACAGAATCTGATTTTGACTTAAGCCAATAATCCCTATTATCAGATGAAATATTATCCATAAAATTAGATGCTCTACTTGCTGCTCCTTCTACAGCCCCAAGTTCAAAATTAAATTCCTCCAGCAACCCGTAATTATCTTTTAATTTTTTTTGCAAAATATCTGCTCTACTCTTATTTATGAATTTCAATTCAGACTCATAATAATTAAATTCATCTGAAAACTCTTTTATAATACTAGGGCATAATAAATTAAACATAATAGTGCATATAGAGAACAAAACTAACCCAAAGTACATGAAAAATGCATTACGTCGTGAGACGTATAGCGCATCTTCCTTGGTTAAGCCTAGAATTTCAGCGCTCATTTCTATGTATTCATTGGCAGAGCTACTAAATAATATAAATATTCCAAAAATTGGTATCAAAACAGTCATTCTGGATACTGGAGAGCGGCCAATAGCGCGCAAATCGTACCACGATGGACAATTTGGTAACTGAATGCACATATTCTATCCTTACTTGAGCACCATCTATTGATTTAGATTAGTAAACTTACTTGGAAGCCCGATCAATATGAAATTATCATTTTTAAGTTCTTGGAAATTTGTAGCGCTTGCCTTGCAGAGTGCGCATTAAACATCAAACTAAGGGCTTTGCCCTCGCGCCTTACAAGCACAATCAGCATGACCGTGGCTCGCTCGCTCCGCTCCCTGCGCCCATACCACTCATGCAGATTCTGCTTTCCACTTGCTACCCCATGTTCGCCACATGGCAGGGGTTCAGATGCTCTGAACCCCAATACAATTTGGGTTCTTGATCGGCCAAGGTTGGTCTGGGTGCACAAATCCTCTTGCGTAGCGACAGCCAAGAGTCAGGCAAGCAAGGGGATTTGATCCGCCAAAGGCGGATATTAGCGGCTGTAAACGCCTCTACTGAACCGCCGATACTCTCGAACCATACCGCCCTCGATCATTATGCGGTTGAAGGTGGGCTATCGCTCCTTTTCCAAACACCGATAGACGTACGCAATCCGAGCCCACCTCGATAAGTGCAAGCCCGCGACCCGGTGATTGCAAGCCGTTACACCTAACACTACGAGCGCGCGCCGTTTTGTCCTTGCTCGAGCGTCAACGCCCAGCGTTCGCAAAGTTCAAGCACTATTTCAAAACTTTCAAGGGCTTTAAGGCGCTCAAGCTGAGGGTGATCATTGGCAAGTTCCAAAAGCTTAGCTCTCGGCGTTTTCGAGTAACAGCGGATCAACCATTCATACAACTCGAAGATCGTTTCAGTCTTACTATTTCGATCTTCAGTCTCTCCGAAATATGCGTCTCCATATTTTTTATAGTCAGCTAGTTCAAAGTCAGAAAGATCACGAGCGGCAATTAACCCATTACTGGAACCGCTAGGTAAAATTGCAATGTAGGCACGTTTTTCATTCTCATTGACTGCAATCGATGTTATTTTAGCGACCAATCCTTCATCTCCCAAATCATCGAAGAAATAAGTTTCGCCAACTTTCAAACGCTGGTGATTTTCAAAAACTTCTGAAGCTGGTCGACCGTCAAAAGTCGAGGGTATTTGGGGGAAATTCCTAAAAGAATGGATTAGGTTGTGAGCATCAATATGCTTTTGTTTTTGTCGGTACCATTCGGGAAGCCGTACATGCCTCACTTTACCGAAATCGTGGATGCCCAAGCCATGAGCAATTAGCTCGCATCTTGCACCAGGATCGTTCAGCCTCCTATGAAATGCCATGTTCGTCACAAAAACATAGGCTTTTTGTCCCTGAGACAAATCACGTTCACGGTCTTCGAGCCGACGCATCGTTTTATCGAGCCAAACGGGTGTCTCGCCATCTAGCGTTGGTTCAGCATTCAGATCAATGAAGATCATTCGCTCGTCGGGCGCTGGCTTTCGGAGGGCATCACTTAGATGCTTCGAAAGGCGCGAAGTAGGATCACTAGATGTTGAGCCATCGACCTCCGTCTTCCCAAGAACTCCGGGCACACTTCTCATTTTAGCTTCTATCCAGTAGCGTTTTCCGGTGGCAATTGAACGCGCCGAAAACTCACAATGCTTAGTGGTTTGATCAGTCTCGTCCTCGAGTTCGAGCTGAAATCCTGCTCGGATTAAACAGTTTGCGACGATGAGTTCGTAATATGCCCCTTGAAACTGTTTTACGTCTTTCAGTCGCGCGACTAGCCTCGATTGAAGCTCAACATTGTGTTTCAGTAAGTAAAGATTGTATGCAAGACCAAGATAGCAATACGAAACCCCAGTCATAGGACCAGAAAAAACCTCACCTTGTTTTTCTTGGATTGAGGCTTGGTAATGGCACTGCGTATCATACCATTGCAAAATCGGATGCCTGTCGCGGAGTGGTTTTCCCAACTCGGCGTTACCCCAAGTGCTGCCCAAAGTTGTCCTGACATAATCGCCCAAAAAATCGGGAAACGTTTTCCAGTTTTTCGACCAATGGATTGTGTCACCAGCGACAACTAGAGTTTGATCTTTTAGCTGCGTCGAAATTATCGGTCGGCCAAGGCCTTGCTGTTTGGTTCGCATAATTTCATCTGAGATATGGTGACGAAATCCATCTTCCATTCTCTGGGCAGATCGGCGCTGTTGAGTGGTCTGCTGCTCCCGTGCTGATGGATGACCGCAGCACCGTTTGTATTTTCTCCCGCTCTTGCAGGGGCACCGCTCATTTCGTCCAATTTTTGCCATTCGTTCGATTTGGGCATTCATTACTCAGGTTGCAACTGTGATGTTTAGCTGAACGCTATCAAGGTTTCGCTGGTTCCGAAAATTCCACTACTGCGAGTAACACCCGTCAACTCCCCATCCCCCGCCGTTTAGGTAGGATAAGTGCAAGCCGTCCCGCCCAAGTACCGCAACCCGGCGGATGCCACACAGACATGGACCGGGCGCGGACGCAAGCCGGGGTGGATCGTTGAAGCTCTGGCAAGCGGCAGAACACTCGATGATTTCCTGATCCGCGATTGAGGAAGCTGCCGGCGGTGGTGTTCGCTCCGCCGTCACCTGCTGCGGCCCCTGCCTCGGTCGCGGTCTAGCTTGTCTTCCTCGCGCTGGCGTTTGGCCTGTTCCCGGATGTCCTCGATCTGCCTAGCGTCGCGGGCAATCTCGGCATCGCTGCGGGGGTCTTTGGCTCGTTCGCGCGCCCTACGGAACGCCTCCTCGCGGGCAACGTGAGCAGCCGCCTCCTGTGTGCGGAGTTCCTCCGCCACGCGCTGCGCCTCGGCCTTCTCCCGGACAAGACGCTCCTCCTCGCGTTTGCGAGCCTCGATCCGCTCCTGTGCCGCACGCTGCTCGGCCTCGCGTTCGGCACCCTTCAGAGCCTCGCGGGCGCGCTCTTTCTCGACCAGCGCCCGGAG
>Ga0209187_1002955_pt1 | contig 15080 bp, 3 predicted proteins | sample BantaG_FD_187430 | JGI IMG/M metagenome (GOLD analysis project Ga0209187, IMG submission 187430) | Marine algal microbial communities from Bantry Bay, Ireland - BantryBay_4 metaG (SPAdes) (version 2) | ecosystem: Host-associated > Algae > Red algae > Unclassified | place: Bantry Bay, Ireland... | reverse complement strand
TAGCAGTGACTTCGTATATGTATGTATAACCCGTATCGCAGGTTCCGACATCAGAGATAAGTGTAACTGTGATCGTTACTGGTCCATTATCATCTGTAGCAGTAACTTCGTTTGGATCAAGTACGCCATCACATCCTACAGTAGGTGGAATGAAAGTGATCACTGGAGGTGTATTATCTATTTCTCCGAATGTTACTGTGACTGAAGTTTCGTTACCACAAGCATCTGTAGCTGTATAGGTACGGATGGTCTGCCCGCCATTCATCATGTCAGTAAAAGTAATAGTTACTTCACTGCATTCATCTTCCGCAGTTGGATCTTCATTTATATCCGTTGGGATGAAAGTAAATACGGGTGGGGTATTATCAGTAACCGTGATGGTCTGGGTTTGGCTTGTTGAATTTCCGCAAGCATCGGTAACAGTAAAAGTAACCGTGACAGGGTCATTGAGACATTCGTCATCTAGTACATCTAGATCAAGATCATTGGTGATGGTAACATTGGTGCAGATATCTCCTGCCATGATGTTGCCATTATTATTCAGCCAATTATTAACTTCATCATCATATGATCCAGTGCAAACCAGATCAAGATCGTCTCCACCACTTAAGATAGGCGCTGTATTATCGACAAGTGTGAAGGTTGCCATGAGCGTGATCACCTGACCACAGTCATCCGTACCCACAAAAGACACATCAATTGAAGCATCGTCGCATTGATCGTTGATAGTTGGTAAAGTTGGGTTTTCTGGGATCGTAGTGAACGTGACGTTTCCACATGTATTAAGTGTTGCTCCTGCTTGATTTGTTAAAAAAGAATCAAAAGTTGCATCTACATCATCGTTACATTCCACTTCTACATCCATTGGCTCTGTTGCTACCGTAATAGGAATATCATTCATGACCTTAAATACACCAATCGTAATATTAGAATTACCGCAGTCATCCGAGGCAATAAATTCTATACTTAAACCATCTTCATCATCACAGGAAACAAAAAATTGTGGATTGATTGGATTGGTAGTAAAGGTAGTTGCAGAACAAAAATCAATTGCATTTGCTCCGCCATTATCTTCAATATACGCTTGGAAGATGGAATCCACATTTTCAGAGCAGCTTACCCACTTGTCCTTTGCGTCAGTAACAATTCTGGGTGCTTCCGTTTTTGTAACATTGATTATAGCACGACAAGTATTCGTTCTACCACAGGCATCTTTAGCGGTTATAATTATCTCTTGGGTTTGATATACATCATTGGAGCAAACGTTTACAAAGTTGTTAACATCATATGTCGTGCTAAGCTCCATCCTATTTCCACAAGTACTGAATACACTGAGTGTGTCTAAATAATTTTCAAGTTCACCTTCTATACCATCCGCACAGTTAATCTCTAGAGGAGCTAATTTGCATTCCTCGTTTATTTCGCTTTCATCGAAAACAAACTCCGGGACATTTCCAAAAACGGTAAATGAAAGGGTACATTCTCCTACTCTACCACATTCATCAGTAACCGTCACTGGATAGTGCAGACAAGTCAAATCACATTCGATACCTAGAGAGGCATCGTTTATAATAGGCTCTCCAATATCAAAATCTAAGTCAAGACCGCAAGCATTCAATGCAGTTATATCTTGCACATTAACTTCTAAATCATCTAAGCAAGTCACCAACTGGGTCGGGGCGTCACTTGCTGGACAAACCAACTCCAAAGGTTCATCCAAAATAGGATAAGAAAATTGCTGGCTACAAGTGGCTAAATTGCCACATTGATCTTGTAGATAATATTTTCTTTCAAGGATTCGAGGACTTCCAGTACAACCATTTCCACCATTTTCGAATTCGTCAAAGGTGACGGCTATTCTATCTGTGCAAAGGTTGTCTACATTTCCGCCTGCTGCTACAAAATCAAAAACTGTCTCGTGCGGAGATGGGATGTCATCAAAGCATTCGATAAGCGATATATTACCTGGGCAAGAGATCACTTGATTGCCAAAACCCGAACAACCTAAAGCTCCACTGCTTGGAAATGCGTGGTTGGTTTGAGATACTGAAAATTGTCCGACATACGCTGGCGGTGCAAGTCCCTTGACAAAAATCAAAAATATGTCACCTACTTGCCCACTTATGGTGATGGTTTCAGAACTAGAATTGATATCCGCACTACATGCAATGGGATCAGGCAAGGTACCACATGTCCCTGCTGCAGTGGCTACATCAGCGAACGGCCCCCAAGCTGCTACACTTAGATTATTATTACTAGTAAATTTTAGTGTAATAGGACCTGTGCTTCTTATTTCAGCATAGAAATACCCCATCACGGGAGCAACGCCATTGGTAGTTTGTGATATGCATCCATAGCTGTTACCGGGAGTCAAAGCAATATTGCTTCCCAAAGGATAATCATATTTATTAAGCACACAAAGTGGAGATGGGTCTCCGCAAGTACCAGTTTGACTAAAAGCTTGTGTCCAAAGACTCAAGATTAAAAGAGTAATCAGTATTCTCATAACTTTATTTTTCAGTAGATTATATGATATATAAGTAGTTGGCTTACATTGGTTTTGGTAGGTTTTTTTGAGACAATTTGGGCTATGCCACTCAAATCGTCACTAAATATACTGAATATTTAGAAAAATATGACCCATAATACGGCTATCTATATATGACATAGCCATTAATCCAGGTGTGAAGGCATAAAAAAACCTCTTCTTGCAAGCAAGAAGAGGTTGAACAAATGAACTTTGAGACCCTTAGCCATCTGGTAAGCAAGCTTACTATCAGACTAAAAATTTATCTTAAAGGATGATTTGTAATCTACATTGAGTATTACTCGATTACAATCATCTTCATTGTTGCGGAGTGAGAAGCAGTTTCTAACTGGTAGAATAATACTCCTTTTACGTCGAGTGAATTCACATCAAGATCAATCTTGTTGTATCCCTTCACATAATCATTAGTAATCACTTTAAGCTCTTTACCTGATACATCCATAATGCTAAGTGTAGCAGTAGTCGCCTCTGGCAAATTGAATCCAATCACTGTATTGTTTAAGAATGGGTTTGGCTGGTTTTGGAATAATTCAAATCCATTACCATTTTGCACTGTACCATTCTCAGAATTAAGATTCAATTCTACATTTTGCTGTCCTTCATTATTGTAAGCGATAGAAGGTGTATACTTCGTACTTAGGCTTATTGCATCAGCAATAGTTCCAGCTCGCTTAGCTGTAAATTCTAGTGTGAATAATGCATCTGACTTTGTGCTTACTTCTTCTGCTGAATCTGTATTCCAAGAGAAAGTAAGTATTCCGTCATTAAGCATAGTCGTTCCGAAGTTGCCTTCAGATACCGTTAATGCACCTGGGTTTACACCAGCAAATTCAAGTGTATTCTGATCGAAATCAATAGAAAATTGCATAGCAGAAATCTGCCCCAAATCTTCTGATGAGAAAGGAATCTTTACTATTTCGCCAGATGCAATTGGAGCATCATTAACTATCAGATGCGCTGTAGGATATAAAGATCTAGGCGAAACATCAAGCAATCTATTTGCATAAGAGTCGCCATCTAAATCTCCTAATTTTACACCAATGAAATCAGCGGCAGCATTCGAAGCGAGTTGATTGAAGCCTATAATTTCTGGGTATACTTCTGATAAAGGGTTCAACGAATTGTTGAATTGGTAATCTGCATCAATAAAACTCCAAGATTTTAGCGAAGAGAACTCATCGATAGAGTATAATATCAATTGTCTTACTTCAATCAAATCAAGGATATTTAGTGTCTTATCTTCATTGACATCTGCTGCGATAATCTTGTAAGGACTATTCAACGGTGTAATACCTAGAATATGTCTAGTCAATAATACTAGATCGTAGGTTGTAACTCCATTAGCAGGATCTATAACCTTTGAAGGCTCAACGGAGTAGTCTCCATTCACAACAAGGTTATTGAATGCAAATTGACCATCTACATCGGTGAAGAATGGATTCATATTCATGTTGTTGCTTTCTACTTCAACAGTTACATCCTCAACGTCTTCGTTTTGCTCGTTGAAAATTCTACCAGAAATTTCAGCTGAAGATGCAGCAGCTGAGTCACCACAGTCATTACCCGTATCTATCACATTTAATTGTGATGTACAGAAATCCCAATTACCAGCCTCATCGGTTACAAATACCTGAATAGTGAAATTCGTAGGCAAAGCATTTCCATCAGCATCCCTGATTAAATCATCACAAGTAATCGTTACACTCGTTGCTGATGATGGTGAAGTTGGGTTAGGATTTATAGCTAGAGAGGCTGTTACTATAATGTCCTCATTAGCTGTGCAGTTATCAAAAGAACTACCCTGCTGAATAAGGTCATTAGCCCAAATAGTAATAGACCTAGAATCACCATTCATAATCACAGTACCTAGATCAGTACAAAATGGTGTTGGATTCTTCACATCTATAACGGTAATCAAGAAAGAACAAGTCTCTGTGTTTCCACAGCCATCAAATGTTTGAGCAAATGCTGTATGCTCACCTACAGGGAATACACCCTCAATAGATGAATCGTTCCCAAATTCATTATCAGAACCGTCTGAAAATAAATCAACTTTCCAGAAGTAAGTCAAATCGTTAGAACAGTTATCGGTAGCTGAAATATCTACCAAAACATTTCCAGAACAATCACCACTAAAAGTATCGAAGAACTGATTTTCGCAGACTACAAAAACTGGAGCCTCTTCATCAACCACGTCGATCTTTTGAGTATACTTGAAAAAACCGTCTCCATCATCTTGAAACTTCAATGGATCACCTGCCACTGGAATACCGCCATCGGTCGTATTTGTAAAATTATCAATACAGGTATTCTTAACGAAATAGGTTCTATGAATTCTGTTACAAGCTCCTGAAGATATCACAAAAGTTTGATCTTCAATTGCGATTCCTATTTCACCACAAGTCACTCCAGATATGATAGGCTCTCCTACCATATCAATATTGGCTACATCAGCACATCCTGTGATGGTAACATCTGCAGGAAAAGAAACGAAGTAATTGAAATCTGGTTCTACAGTAATCGTCTGCACGCAAGATGCAACACCTGTACTTGTAAAAGCAGTAAACTCTCTCTCTATAACACCTTGCCCACAATCAACAGTATTAGAAATTTCTGCATTATTTACAGCATTAATATTACAGTTGTCGAAAGCAAAACCATTGATTCCGTCTAAAGCAGATGCATTCATTATCACGTCACCTGTAGTAGAAATGTCTGTAGGATTTAAGCAAGAAACTGTAACGTCAGCCGGACAAACGATTTGCGCCCCAACTTTATCTTGTACTTCTACAGTAACCATGCAAATGTTAGAATTACCAGCTGCATCAACTACACGCAGCACCACCATAACCTCTAGACCTGCATCTGCACAAACTAAATCTAAACAATTCGCAAATGTGTCATCGTCCGTACCCATTCTTTTTATCATTCGACTAGTGATGCCACAGTTATCGTAAGATCCGCTATCAAGATTATCTGCACATACGGTTGCTGTACCATTGTCTACATTGGTCAAAGACACAGTTGTAAATTGATCACAAATTGCTACTGGTGCATCATCATCTATAACATCATAGAATACTGAACATGTATCTGACTGATTGTTGCAATCATCTGTAGCAAAAAAATCAATTCTATAGTCTCTTTGAGAAAGGCTCACTTCAACGGATAAGTCAGGAACTTGGCTAACCAAAATATATCCTGTTCCAGTTCCACCAGATGTAAAGATGTTTGCTGAATACGAAATCGGTTCACTACAGTCATCTGACGCCACTGGTGCTATTAATAACCCAGTAAAATCACACACTCCTGGAACAGCGCTACTTGTAAATAGCGGTAATGGATTTTCAAAGCTTCCACCTACTTCATCGGCTTCTACGCAATCGTCAAATTCAGGAGCAATAGTATCTTCTGTTTTGATTATTTGCGGAAAATCGGCAAAAAGAAGATTGCCTGTGCACCAGTTAAGTACTGTAAATCTGCGGATAAACTTTTCGGTTGAACCACAAGTTTCTTGTAAGGAAGTAGTACTAGAACTCACTGTGAATCTACATACATTATGATCTACATCTGTGATCGGTAAAAACTGTAAGTCACCATCATTATCCACTCTAGTAGTATCAGTACCATTTATGAGATCATTAGTGGGATCAGTATCCACTCCATACTTTGGATTATCATAGTATGGTACAAACACTGGATTTATAGAAGCTAATGAATCTAAACTAATATCAGTACCACATTCTACTGTGATTGAAGGACTTGGGGCGGTTACAGTAGATGGTCTCCATACGTAGATAAACTGTTCACAAGCATTACTAGTTTTTCCATTTGTATCGGTAGCAGAATAGAAATTTACAATTACATTATCAACCATAAAGTTTGCAGCCACAAATTCCATTACAGCTGGATCATTTGAATCTGGAGCAGGGATCGTAGTATTTGCAGTAGCTTGAAAAGGAAATGTAATTCCACAATTACCATAAACAACCGTAACTACGCTTGAGTCAGCAACTCCTGAGCAATCATCATATACTGGCGTACCAGCATCAAAATCCTCTCCACAACTTACGTTGATAAACTCGTCTTCTAGAGTACATGTTGGACCTGATTTGTCTTCTGCATTGATAAAACCCCAACAGAAATTACCAGAGGCAGAGTTTGCCATAGGTGGTGTATACATAATCTGAACTTCATACATACCAGGCTCAGTAATAATATCATCTGTTTGTCCGAGGATATTAACCGTATACTGAGAATCAACAGCACACTCTGCTTCAAGCAACATACCAGGTGTAACTTGTAATTGACAAAACTGGCTAAGTGTTACATTGACAACATCGTCACAAGCCAATACTGGTTCGATAACTATAATTTGATCACAAGTGGTTGTTATACCAGCACAATCATCAACTGCAAAAGTAATGGTGTGTGTTCCCACTGGAGCACCCGTTGCAACGGAAACAGATCCATCAGCATTCGGTGTAGTAAAGGGCATAAGGTCAGTACTTGCCATTGGCGTTACTGTATTACCTGCGCAAGATCCTGTTACCATAGGTGCATCAACTGTAAACGCATTTGCACTACAACCACTATTAGTAGCAGCTACAAATCTTGGTGTTCCACAAATAATCTCACAACCTTGACATGTTACCTCTATATCGATATCCCTCCAATCTTCAACGCACTGATGAGAATAAAGAGCAAGATAAACATTACCGTCCATCATAGCACAATTTGCAGCGGGAGTGTACGATAGAGTGGTACAATTATTACCATCAGCATTATTACCAGTCTCTGTTATAAATGATGTACTTGTAGCCAAGGTATCATTATATAATTCAGCTTGTGGAAATTGAAAACTATTACCGCTGTTGGGTGCAAAGCAAAACTTAAATGTGTATGCATTTGCAGGATTGATCGTCAATTCAAAAACATTTCCAGATTGTCCAGAAAATGTAGTTGGAATAGTAGTACAATTATTCGGAAAAGTAAAACTTGTGTCTGCTGACATTGGTGCAGTACAAGTTTGCGCTACTATCCCTGCTTGACTAATCAAAAGGAATAATAACATCAAAGTGAATTTCCCCACCAGTGAGTGTTGAGGTTTAAAATTTGAAGTAGTAGTCCCTAGTGAGTTTGAAAAGGGAGCCGTAACGTGCTTCATAATGTTCAAGATTTAAGTGATATAATTAATTTATGTTTTCAATAATTATCACCCATTTGAAAGCAATACGCACTAATTTTTAGGGTCACAAGAGAGCAACTCTCTGCAAAAAAAGTCAGACCACGACTATGAAAGATCTAAGGTGAACACACCTGATCCATACACACAAAGTGGTGTAAAGCATCAAATAATTCTGAATTGGAAAGATTGAACACGACCAACAAAAGTCTAGGTGAAAGCATAGAGGTTCACCACTTTTTTCAATCAAACCCTTACAGAACTGGGTTCGGTTTATGATCGGTTTATGAAGATGACTACATCGATGAACGTAGCCGATAGACACATTAGAAAATTGTCTAATGTATTAGGTATTGTACTTGGAAAGATTCGCTGGGTTGCGAAGAAATGTGAAAAAAGAATGTGAAGAAAGGTTAAAATCTAAATTTTTAATCTCAAATGGTTAGTTATCAGTGTTTTATGTATTAAATAAAATATGTTAAATAATTAAAAAAAAGGAGGTACCCTCACGGATACACTCCTTTTTAGTGATAGTTATGTATAGATAAATATATAATTTGATCCTAGAAAAGGATTATTATACACTATCTATGCACATGGGACTAAACTTGTTGGATACATTGTTCAGGTGAAATACTGTTGCCAGTAAGATCGGTTTGGGAATTAGGGATCTAAATGTTGTGTGAGCTTCCGCTAAAAAGGTTTACACTATACCACTAAGTGTATTAGATGGTATAACAATTGTTCGATTGCAGCGCAAATATAGCTATATATTAGATTTATCTAGTACCTCATTTGGGGTAATTTTTAACATATGTGATATTGTTTTATGTTTGTTTGGGGACCGCCCTTTTGAGTTTCGAGGTTTGAGTTTTGAGTTTTGAGGTTTGAGTTTTGAGGTTTGATGTTTGAGGTTTGAGGTTTGAGGTTTGAGTTTTGAGATTTGAGTTTTGAGTTTTGAGTTTTGAGCAAAACAGAATACTAGTTGATAGCGAGAGTCTGCCTGATATAGAATAGCTAATAGGGCGCAGCATTTTTAACTTTTAATTCTCTCCCCTCTCATGTCTCAACTCTTTCGCTGGCGTAACCACCTTAGGCACCTAAGCTTCTCTAATTTGTTCAAACACCTAAAAACACCTAAGGTATCTCGAGCAAGTGAGCTTGGCTGTTTAGTGAAACGCTTATGCGACCTGCGTTTTACGAAACACTTATTTTTATTGAAGACGAAAGACGAAAGAAAAGCATTCATAATCCATATTTCGCTTATAGCCTTGACTACTCAAAATACAACAGAACAAGTAAGCGAAGCATTTTTAACTTTTAACTTTGAACTTTGAATTCTCTTCGAATGCGATAGGGGTAGTAGCAGGACCCGATTTTTCGGGGAGACCAAGCCCATTTTTCATGGGCGAAGGGCCGAGTCCCGTGGTACCACGGGACGAGCTGCGGATGGCCCGACCCGATTTTTCTCGCCTAGCTAGTCGGGCTGGCATCGGGGATCGCCCACACTATGTAAAACAAAATATTACAAAAAAGACCCTAACTCTAATTAAAGAGCTAGGGCTTACATCACTTAAATATTATTCGAGAAGAAATCGGCTTAGTCTAAGATGATCATCTTCTTTGTCGTCGTGTAATCTGCTGCATCTAATTGGTAAAATAAGACACCCGTTGATTGAAGCTCTTCTTTGCTAATGACTACAGAGTTGTATCCCGCTTGCGCAGTAAACTCAGCATTGTATAGCAACTTTCCTTCAATATTGAAAACTGTCAACTTCACTTCTTCAACCTGTGATACATCAAATCCAATCACCGTTTCCTTCTGGAATGGGTTTGGCTGGTTTTGATATAATGTATACTTATCAGAACTATTCAGTTCAAGTTGATCCAACATTTCTAGTGAGAGCTTGTACCCTATCCCCTCTGAAGAATAAGCTGCAGCCTTGGTCAAACTAGAGTTGATGTCTAGTAAATCCTTCACATCTAAATCTCGCTTAGCTTCAAAAGTTAAGGTAACACTCTGATGAGTATCAAAGTAGACATCTTGCTGACTGTACCATACGAATGGCACCTGACCTTCTTGCGCAAACTTTTCATTGATCGCGATATCTTGTGCATCAAGTACCGTAGAATTTACAGATACAAGTGTGGCTAAACCAGGATCAAAATCCAATGTAAACTGAATCGCACTTAGATTTACATCTTGATTTGGCTGAAGAGCCACATCGAATGATGTTCCTGCAGATACTGTTTGATGGCTCGTTTTAAAAACAAGTGTATTATTTTCTCTAGCAGTAACATTAGAATCGGTTACGTTACTTCTAGTCTCCGCTGAACAATCTAGGTCTCCTATCTTGACAGCAATAAAATCATGCTCCACGTCGGTTCTAGGAGCTTCAAGGTTGTGAATTTCTGGGATGGTCTCTAACCATGGATTTGTCGGATCTGGGAATATGTAATTTGCATTTACAAATCTCCAAGAAGTATTTACTGAGAAGTCAGCAATAGAATAAAGTATCAGTTGTCTTAATTCTAGCATATCCAAAATATCAATAGTCTCATCCATGTTGATATCTGCTGCAATCAACTTGTATGGACTATCTAGATCTTGGATACCAAGTACGTGTTGCGCCATCACTACCAAATCATATGTCGAAATACCATTGAATGGATCTTTCTCTTTGTGTGCAGCAATAGTGTAAGCCTGTTCACCTAGTCCCTCAAAACGGTACTCACCATTTTCATCTGTCATACTCATAGGGATCTCAGTGTTCATTAGTTCAACCTCTACTTCTTCTAGTGGGATAAATTCTTCGTTGAAAATACGGCCAGAAATACTTCTATTTGAACAACCAAATCCTATAAATTGAGATTCTATTGGACAATCTTCTGCTGGCTCATTTCCTAGAGTAAATGCTTCTAAGTCATAGCCTTGAACTGTTCCAGGTGCCTGGGAAATTGAAAAAGTTGGGTTATTTCCATCTTGAGTTGCTAAAATAAAATCATCACTTGTTCGGACTAATCTTAAAACTACAGAATCATTTGGTAAATTTGTTGAAAACATTGCAGTAACTGAGCCTGTTCCATTTACACAAGTCGAAGTAAAACTAGTAATATCAATATCTAATGATGGACAACAATTGGTAAACAAAACTTGTGTTGTCCCAGTAACGTCAAGATCACAGTCATTGGTAACGGTGTAAGAACCTGACAACAGAATATTCCCATTGTCTAAGGTATCAGATACAATAGTAACATCAGATACGTCTATATTAGAATCGCCACATGGTGATTCCGTGATTGTAGGTGGAGTAAACATAAAGGTATCTAAAGCTCCACAATCTAGGGTATCAGGACCAATAAACATTACCATAGCAGGTACATATTGAAGTGTTATGGTTTGTACAAAAGAAGTATCGTTACCACAATTATCTGTTGCTGTATATGTCCTAGTAACTGTAACGTCATCTGGACATGTTAATGCTTCGGATAAGCCTGTTGTATCGGACTGCGCAACAGTAATATCTACATTATCGTCACAATTATCCATCGCCCTTGCAGGTTCTATCGGAGGTAAATTTCCACATGCAACGGTAGCATCATTCGGTGTATCAGTAAACTCTGGAGCCGTCGTATCCTCTACTGTAATGGTTTGTGTAGCAGTAGTGTCATTACCGCACGCATCAGTTGCTGTAAAAGTCCTAGTCAAAATATATGAATCCGCACACATTCCGTCCATTCTATCATCTTCAAAATCAACCGTCGCTGTATTGCACTCGTCAGAGGCCGTAACCATAGTCCCATCTGGAAGGTTATCACATTCTACTGTGACATCATCTGGTCGGTTATTAAAAGTAGGATCAGTATTGTCTTCAATTATTAAAGTTTGAGTACATGAATCTTGGTCTACTCCATTGAGTACTACAAAATGAGTTCGGTCTATCGTACCTGTACCTGGACAAGCACCTACTACCAAATCTGCATCTTTAAATCTAGTGGTAAACATTTGACCACATAGTCCACCGACATTAGGATCGCCATAGTTAGTTGTCTGTGAATACACAGAGCATTCAATCGTACTATCAGCTGGGCAAGTAAAGTTAGGTGTGGTTTTAATTTGTAGCTCTGAAGGACACATTGAAATATTAGTATTACCACATGCATCAGTTGCTCTATATACTAAATTGAAAACCATTACACCGAGACTATCTTCTACTGCATCTGTACAATTTACATTAATACAAGGTGCGAAAGTCTCATCGCCCTGCTCCATCAATTTCACTTCGAGATTAGCAATGATGCCGCAGTTATCACTTGCATTTGCGTTATCAATAGCACAAACTTGAGCGTTACCGTTACCATCTACTGAATAGGCAGGTCTTTTACAAGAAACCGTAGGTGCTACATTGTCATTTATATTAATAAAATAATTGCACCTTGAAGAAGTGTTGTTACACTCATCTCTTGCTGTCACAGCTACTCTGTAATCTCCTTTATCTAATGAAGCCCTAGTCACTCCTGTAGCCACTACCGTCCCAGAACCAGACGAAATTGAACCCAAGGAAACGAACGATGCGCTAAATGTAACTGGACCACTACAGACATCAGTTGCCTGCAAACCAAAACTATTGATATCTACAATTGCCGAACATAAAAAGCTGGAATCAATATTAATTGTATCAGGATTCATAAGTGCTCCTACTTCCATACCTGTTGGACAATTCATAAATTCAGGAGCTACAGTATCTTTAGTTTCGATATACTGTGCAACATTGTTCAATAATATTTCACTTGTACAACAATCTAATACGGTATAATCTCTTATGAACTTTTGGGTCATACCACATGGGCTAGTTATTGGCCTGTCTTCAGATGTTACTGTAAATGCACAAACAGTATGATCCTGACCAGCGATAGCTACAAACTCAGGATTACCTGCATCATCAACTCTAGTAGGCATGAATGCAGCATCCTCAACTCCCATTCCAGAAAAATCATTCATGGTACTATTATCATCACCATAAAGTGGGTTCTCATAGTAAGGGACCAATTTAGGATCAATAGCTGCTAAGTCACTAGGACTTGTATCTAATCCACAAGTGATCAAAGCAGTACCTGGCGCGATAATATCCGTAGGTCTAAAAATGTATATAAATTGCTCACAAGAATTTCCTGAAAAATTTCCGTCTGAAGCCGAGTATATATTTACTAATACTTTTTCAAGAGCAAAACTGTCTGCATTTAACAAAACCGCTTCAGCTTCAGTGGGTACAGGAATAGTGACACCCATGGTGGTAATAGGAAGATCATTAAATAAATCATTATCTCCATCTGTGAAACCATCTAATTCTCCACAATTACCTATCGTTAATTCAACGACATCATTAGCTGTTACCGTTCCGGAACAATCCGTATAAGTTGCAGGATCTACTGCACCTTCAAAACCACAAACGAAATTGTATTCTGTGTCAGACAGCGTACAAGTAGGGCCAGATTTGTCTTCAACATTAATAGTCCCCCAACATAATGGTTCAGAAATGCTTGAATTACTTTGAGGAGTGTAACTCACAGAAACTTCATACGATCCAGCTTCTGTCAATGATGTAACTGGTATACCATCAATAAAAAATGTGTAATCCTCTGGGGAAGCACATTCAGTTTTTAATAACAAACTTGGGGTAAGTGTAACGCTACAAAATTCATCATTGAATTGGGTATTTACCGAATAATTACAACCAGAGGTTGGTTTTACTACAACATCTGTTGAACAAGGGGAAGTATCAACTAAGCCTCCAGCACAATTCATAACTGCGAATTGTATCGTGTATTCGCCTGTTGCAAGTCCGGGCATGATAGAAACTAAATTAGTATTATTATCGATCATAGCACCAGTGCCTCCATCATCCGTTATCACGATTGTATCGCAAGGACCTGAAGTCGTTGGTGCGTTAAAGGTGCTGGCAGCGGCAACACAACCGTCTTCGTTAGCATCAATCCTTACTCGGTTGACACAAGTAATGTCGCAGTCTGTACATTCAACTGTCAGACTAAACCTAGACCAATCTCCAACACACTTATGCCTCCAAACAGCTAAATATAAAACTGCATTTGCACCATGGGTATAACTTAACTCAGAAGTCGTGGAGGTTGATGCACCAGATAAACCAGAAGAAGCTACCAAATTCGTTTGTAAGATATCTGTAAATAATTCCATCTGTCCATTTTGTACATCCGAATCTAAAGGAGTCAAGGTAAACCTATAGCTTCGTCCAGCACTAACTTGAATCGCGTATAAACCTCCAGCACCAAGAGAATCAATCGTCTGAGAAGAAAGAGTTTCACAAGCTAAGGTGAGGTCAAATGTTTCGGGTTGCAGTCCAGCAGTATCATCTGGGCAAAGTATATCTGGTGATGGATTTACACACTGCCCAACTGCAAAAGAATACGACAATAGCATAGTAAAAGAAAAGCAAAGAATTTGGTAAAATTGCCGTTTTGAATCTAGTATAGGGTCCATCCAAGATTGACATACCCAACTAATGTTTTCGTACTTCATAATTTCTTAATTAGATTAATAAAATGTTTTAAATACTGAGCAATACAAGGGTATTACCCGAATGAATAAAAGGGGGGCAAATCATTAATCCATGCGGCACGATAGCTAGCACGCGATTGATATACCTCGAGCGAGGTCTACAAAGTTCAAATAAGAATTTTTACGTTTGAAGATGTCGTATTAAAAAACACGATATTCAAAGAGGTAAAAGGGTAAATAAAAAGGGTAAATTTTTTAGAAGGGTCTCAAGCCTAGAATGACTATTTTATCATCTACATAGAAGATGTAAATGATATTACATTCAAGACAAATATGATGACAGAAGAAAGGATTATTAGTGAAAAAGAAAGGCTATTGTGACATTACATGATAGATATAATGCATATAAAAATTTGCTAATGTATAATGAATTCAAGATAACTGTGGATATTCAAGGGGCAATCATGTGATAGAATGTCGATGAAAAAAAGTGTCCTAATATCAAGATGATGATAAGGCATGACTCAACTATAAAGCGTGATATTTATTATAGACTTAAATTTTTTAGAGTAGACTCTACTATTTGTGATTAGTTCTTGCTGCCGCATAGCTTGTCCCGCTTTTCGCGGGATTTGTGGCAGTTTCCTTACTATTTTGTTCCTGGACTAAAATAACTGCGTATCGTTAGGTCACAATAAATTAAAAAAAGAGCCTATTTATCAAAATTGATAAATAGGCTCTTTAATATTGAGTCTATTCGACTGTCAGAAAAAGAATAGTATGGAGCAAACGCTCCATACTATCTATATAAT
>Ga0209187_1002951_pt1 | contig 15088 bp, 16 predicted proteins | sample BantaG_FD_187430 | JGI IMG/M metagenome (GOLD analysis project Ga0209187, IMG submission 187430) | Marine algal microbial communities from Bantry Bay, Ireland - BantryBay_4 metaG (SPAdes) (version 2) | ecosystem: Host-associated > Algae > Red algae > Unclassified | place: Bantry Bay, Ireland... | reverse complement strand
ATTCATACCCATCTCAGCACCGGTCAATCCATCTTCGAAGCTTAAGTGCCACACTAGACAAGCCCCAGCTCCAGCACCGTCAAAATCGACTGCGGAGAAAGTAGGAGGTAGGCCTAGGATATTGCCTTGGTCATCAGTTACTACCCATTGTGAGTTAGTACCGGAGTTTCCGGTTAATGTTATTTCATCTGCACCAATATTATCCGCTACGCCGTCACCTGCGCAGAAAGTGAAAGGTCCACCTTCTAGAGTACCGCCTTCAGGTTGGTTTCTATTTACAGTGATTGGATTAGAAAGGCTAAAGCATCCTTGTAGATCATTAGCATTCATACCCATCTCAGCACCGGTCAATCCATCCTCGAAGCTTAAGTGCCACACTAGGCAAGCTCCAGCTCCTGCACCGTCAAAATCGACTGCGGAGAAAGTAGGAGGTAAGCCTAGAATATTGCCTTGGTCATCAGTCACAACCCATTGTGAGTTGGTACCAGAGTTACCAGTTAATGTTATTTCATCTGCACCAATGTTATCCGCTACGCCATCACCTGCACAGAAAGTGAAAGGTCCACCTTCTAGAGTACCTCCATTGGTGTTATTTTCTTCTTTTGAAAAAACTAATATCTCTAAGTCATCTAAATCCCAAACACTTATTTCTGCACCATTCCCTATAGGGCAATACGCAGTCAGCTCAAAGCTGAAAGTAGCAGGTTCATTAATATGAAATTCATCAATATCGCTAAAATCAAAAAATTCCTGCGACCATTCTCTAGTACTTTCTATATTATCCTTGAGATATATTTCTGTACCATTTTTTAGAACTCTCACAGCATATTTTGTTGCAAAATTGTTAGGTCCGTCGGCCCCACCTAACCATTGAAATCTCTCAGGACTAAGCTCATAGAATGAAAGCACAGTTAGATATAAGCTTTGACCATTTTCAGGTTTGATCATGACATCTATATTTACAGATTTATTACTATTGCTATCATATTCGCAATTAGAGATAATATCTACACACATAGATCTAGATCCACCTACTCCTGGAGAGCAACTATGTCTATTGTTACTAGGATCGTTTCGATATAAACTTCCACCAATTAGGGATATTTCGTTGGGTGAGGGATTGTCTATTTCAGCTGTAAATTCTGAAAAGTCAAAAGAAGAAGTGCCTCTTGTTAAGGAAAGACAATCGTTGAAATCAATCTTTAAGGAAGATTGAATTTCATCATCATTTCCTTCTGTTGCAAAGTTAAGATTTTCGGAAGCATGAGCACTGTATGTATTTGCCATTAATAGGAAAAAAACAATGATCTCAAAAAAGTAATTCTTGTTCATAATGATAGTTTAAATAATTCATTACAAACTTAATGTTGAAGTATCACGAAAGTATCACGCAAAAATTTCAAAGCTATATTCAATCAAGATAGTCTGCATGCAGACAGCTAGACCGTAAGCCATTGATAATCAGTAATTAAGATTAGAGAATTATAGCTTTTGCAAGCGTATTGATAATTGTCACAACACTTCGTCTCTAAAATGAGCTAGAATAAAAAGAAAAAGCCGAATCAAAATGAATTGAATCGGCTTTAAGTTTAAGATTTATATTTTATGATAATGGTGGTATCCTAAGTATCTGACCAGGATAGATCTTATCTGGGTGCGAAAGCATTGGCTTGTTAGCCTCAAATATTTCATTGTACTTCATAGGATCTCCGTAGACTGCCTTAGATATTTTAGATAGGCTATCACCTGCTTCTACGGTATGGAATACTGATTCAGGTTCTGGATTAGCTACTTCAATACTATCTGCAACACCGGAGATACCTTCCACATTACCAAGTGCAAGTATTACTTTTTCTCTGTCAGCATTTGTATTGGTAGTTCCAGAAACATGGACCTGAGTACCTAGATCAACAGTAAGTCCTGTAATCGGAATTGCTAATCTATTCACCTCAGCAGTAAGATCGTTGATCATTTGAGCCTCAGGACTAATTTCAGCTGCTACTTCTTTCTTCTTGAATAGTTTTTGTCCTGCATTTTTAATAAAAGAGAATAATCCCATTGTTTTTTATTGATTTTAAAGTTTGGAAATGATATATGTTGTTTACAACAATATAATATTTTATAAGTTTCCCTGAATAAAAAAAGGTGAACCAATATATTGGCCACCTTCCAACTGGTTTTTCGGGTTAGAACTTAGTATATGTAAACCAGTCAACATCATCAACCATAGTTATCAGGGAATAGTTACTTAAAAGCTTAAAAATATATTCAAACATAAAAATTTTAGATAAAATTCAACGAGTATCTAATTATATTAAATATTATCCAAATATGTTATTAGGAGAAAGTAAGGACTTCCGGTTCGTATCCTTTGCTTTGTAAGAATTTATGGAGTGCTTCTCCAGTACCACCTGGCCAGGTTTTCACTTCACCAAAAGGTACTATTTTGACCTCATCGATCTCTGGATCTTCCAATTTTACTTCTCCATCAGCGTAGACATGATATGCAATAATAAGCTGATTCATTTTTTTGAAGCTGTAGTGCCCAATAAAACCTTTGATTTCACAATCTAGACCTACTTCTTCTTTTACTTCTCTGACAACTGCTTCTTCTGGATGCTCATGCTTTTCTAAAAACCCAGTAACAAGAGCAAACCACTTTGGTGGCCATTTCGCATTATGGGCGAGTAAGATGTTGCCATCTTTATATTCTATAACAGCTGCAACGACCGGCGTGGGATTTTGATAGTGGACAAAGCTACATTCCATGTTAAGGCATGCTACATATCCTTCTGGGCCCATTGCAAGTTCTCCTTTACATGTAGGGCAATAATTAAATTTCAAACTTTTTGATTTAGTTGAGGTTTGAATGTAGTACAATTCTTATATACCTTACATAGTCCAATACAAATTAATGAGTAAGTTTTCACATTTAGATGCATCAGGTAATCCTACAATGGTAGATGTAGGTAATAAAGAAGTAACAGATCGAATAGCTAAGGCTAGAAGTATCATGGTCTTAGATGAAGCAATAATTGATCAGCTTCAAAATGATGAGATTAATACGAAAAAAGGCCCGGTATTCCAGACGGCGATATTAGCAGGGGTGATGGCAGTTAAAAAGACAAGTGATCTAATCCCACTTTGTCATCCACTGGCTATTAATAAGTGTAGTGTTGACATAAAAGTCAATGATAATAGAGAGATTGTGGTCGACTGTATGGTAAAGGTAAGTGGTAAGACTGGTGTAGAAATGGAAGCCCTCACAGGCGCTAGTGTTGCAGCCTTGACGATTTATGATATGTGTAAAGGTTTTTCGCATAACATTATCATCAAGGAAACTAAACTGATGGAAAAAACAGGAGGGAAAAGTGACTTCAAGAGAGACTAAAAAACATACTAAGCACGCATCGTTAATCAAGCCGTTAGGAGGTGATTACCATAGAAACGAATGGGCCATTATTGGTGCTCCTTGTGATGTGATTCATAAGTTGACAGCCAGTATCAATGAAAAAATTGGTAGTGCATTTAAGATAGGATATCTAGATGCTGCTCATAAAGCCCCAGCTAAAGAAAACGAATTCTTCTCAAGCTTTACAGACAAGATAGACTATCAAAGTTTTAATACCCTTGCAAAGTCTGGTCAAAAGCAATCAAGAAAATTCTTCAATGATCTGGACATCTTGCTGGTAAACGGTAATCACTTTGTCGGAGATAAGCAGATAGTCATTATTAACGAAACCAAGAAAGACTCCCTCAGTAAAAAACTAGATCGATTAACAGATATAAAAATGATCCTTTTGGAAAGGTCTAGCGATGATATCCATAAGTTCATTATGCCTTTAATCGAAGGTAAGGATGATTTACAGATTTTTAGACTTGATCATGTAGATAAGATAGCTAATGCTATTGTAAAAGAACTGATAAATGATTCGCCGCCGCTTAACGGATTAGTGCTTGCAGGTGGTAAAAGCCAGCGTATGGGTAAAGATAAAGGGGCATTAGAATACTATAATAAACCACACCGAGAATATCTAGCGGATATTCTAAATAAGTCCGTAAACCAAGTTTTTATCTCTTGCAGAAAAAATCAAGATGAACTTATAGAAAGCAGATATAAGAAAGTGTACGATACTTTTGATGGGCTTGGTCCCTATGGTGCAATATTATCTGCCTTCAGAGAGCAGCCAAATCATGCATGGTTCACGATTGCTTGTGATCTACCGCATCTTGATAAGAAGACAATTAAGCAATTGGTTACAAGTAGAAATCCGTCTAAACTAGCTACTTGCTTTCATAATCCCGAGACTAAATTTCCTGAGCCATTGATAACAATTTGGGAACCAAGGGCGTACCCAATTCTACTAGAGTTTTTGAGTCAAGGATACTCTTGTCCGCGCAAAGTATTGATAAATGCAGATATAGAAGAAATCGAAATGCAAGACCCTATCCATATGCTCAATGCTAATGATCCAGATTCCTATGAACAAGCAAAAAAAGCAATAACTAAATCATCAACTTCTAGTTAATGGTCAGTGCTATTTTGCTAGCTGCTGGTGAGTCTAAAAGGATGGGGGAGCAAGATAAACTCTTCTTGAAATATAAAGGTACTTGGATAGTCAATCACGTCATTCAAAATATTTTTGCAAGTAATCAATCTGAGCTGGTCATTGTCATGCAGAATAACGATAATGAATTTCTTAATGGTCCACGACCAAAAGAAATAAAAGTAGCTGTAAACCCAGATTTTAAGAAAGGTATGACGACATCTATACAAGTAGGTGTGAAAACTGCTTCCGATAAAGCTACTGGATATATGATTTGCCTAGCTGATCAACCATTGATGAAGAAGGAAGATTATAACGAGATCATTAAACGGTTTGAACTTTTGAAGAAACATGATGATAAGTGTATAGTAGTTCCTTATTATAATCAGGAGAAAGGTAATCCTGTTATATTTTCTTCTTATTACCAAGAAGCTATTCTTAATCACCAAGATATGAAAGGTTGCAAGGTAATTATTCAGTCAAATATGAAGCATGTATATCGGTTAGAAATGTGGAATGATCATATTTTGCAGGATGTGGATACTCCGGATGATTACGAGCGGTTAGTTTCTTGAACTATTTTGTTACTGCTCTCAATCATGCCTAAGTAGCTCTCTTATTCCATGCCATAGAAGGAAGATTACCGGTACCAATAAAAAGGAAAAACTTCTCCAGCGTCAAACTTGCTTTTACTTTGAGGTAACTCAATGAAGGCGTCAGCAACTGTAAGATTAGCGAGATCTCCTGATCCATTTCCTTTCATAGGCTGAGCAATTAGTTTGCCTTCAGCAGTAGAGCTGATCTGCACTTCCAAGAAGTAAGTAAGATCAGGCTTAAAAGAAACATCCTCTGCAAGCACAGCGAATTGTTGCACAGGTACCAATTCCCTCTGGGACAGCTCTAACCAATATCTAAAGTATCGTTGCATACATAGAAAAGAAGAAACAGGATTACCGGGTAGGGCGAAGATAGTACATTGTTTTTTATATTTTCCAAACCAGAATGGCTTACCTGGTCGCTGCTTTATCTTATGGAAAAGTTTGGTTACGCCGAGTTGTTCTAATACTTGTGGAAGATAATCAAACTTGCCTTTAGATACTCCACCACTGAGAACAATGACGTCAAATTGATCTAGGTATTTTTTTATGTTTGTTTTTATCTCAGTAGGATTATCGTTAAGGTGAGCGGTATCTGCTATAATATTGTAAGACTTTAAGGTGGTAACTAAACGATAAACATTTGACCTTCTGATCTGGTGGGCTAGAGGTTGTTGGTCTATTTGCACAAGTTCATCACCTGTAGAGATGACTATGACTTTTGGCAGTTTTGCAACTGTTATTTTTGCTTTTCCTATGCTTGCTCCAAGTCCAATTTCTGCGGGCGATATTTTGGTGTTTATCTTGGCTACTTTTTGTCCTACTTTTTTGTCTTCCCCTTTGAAATGGATGTTTTGAGCCTTGGTGATGCTTTCTATTAGTAAGCTAGCTACACCATCTTTAATTGTCACATCTTCATATCTGATGACAGTATCTGTGTTGTTAGGTAGGATAGAACCAGTCATAACTTCGAGACAAGCTTCATTATTATTCATGGTTTGTTGAGGCATACCAGCTGCTGCAACTCCTTCAATGGGAAAAGATCTTTTTCCATTTCTAAAGGTTTCAAAATTTATGGAAATACCATCCATTGTAACTCTATCGTAAGGGGGTAGATCTCTATCAGTCTGCCATTCATCTTTCAAAATACGGTTTACACTTTCTGACAGTAGAATTTCTTCTACACCAAAGTCAACAGTGTTCTCAGATATAATCTTAAGTGCTTCTTCTACGGTTATCATACATGTGGGTTAGCCTCCGATAGTTGCCATTGATTCTGAGACGGTGGGTAGTTTTTTTCTGCTTCGTTCTGCTTCGAATCCGTCTTTCGATTTTTGGCCTACAGCTTCTTTGACAGCAGTAACGATTTCTGCATCTGAGGCTCCTGCTCTCATTAAATCTCTTAAGTTAAAAATGCCATCGTCGTACAGGCAGGTTTTGATAGTGCCTTGGGGCGTAAGTCTAAGTCTATTGCATGTGCCGCAAAACGATCTAGTGTAGGCAGGTATGATTCCAAAGCTGCCTTTGAATCCTTCTACTTGATAGTTAAAGGATGTAGAGTTTTTAGGATCTTCTAGTTTTATTACGTTGCCAAAATGGCTTTCAATGTGGTGTAATATCATTTTGTGATCCCATTCTAGTTTTGCATAATGACTTCCATCGCCATTAAATGGCATCTCTTCTATGAATCTGATAGAGACATCATCTTGCATTCCTAATTCGATCATTGGTATGAGATCATCTATGTTCCTGTTTGCCATTACGACTGCATTAAGTTTAAGACTTACTTTGCGGTCAAGCATCATTTGATAGCAAGCCCAGACATCATCAAAGGAATCCCTTCTGGTGATTTCAAAGAATCGATCTTTATTTACAGTATCTATACTGAGATTATATGAGTTGATCCCCATCTTAATGAGATCATCCAAATGTTTCATGGTTAAAGTTCCATTCGTTGTGATAGCAACTTTTTCGATTTTATTGATACTAGTTAGTTGATCAAGAAAGGACATAATGCCTTTTCTTAGGAATGGTTCTCCTCCCGTTATTCTAATTTTATTGACACCTTCCTCAGAAAGCAGTGTTGTGATCCGAAGCATTTCCTCGAAGGATAACAGCTTTTCTTTTTTTACGAATTTGATACCCTCTTCTGGCATGCAATAGAAACATCTCAGGTTACACTTATCGGTAACTGCAAGTCGCAAGTAATCTATAGTTCTATTATGTTTGTCTATTAACATGACCTATGTTCTCTCGTGTATAGTTCCCTCTCTGTGCTTAAGTGAAGTTCCTTCTCTATCTCTAAATGTAGCAACTATTTCGGACGCAATAGAAAGTGCGATCTCTTCTGGTGACTCAGCACCTATATCTAGGCCAACAGGACTGTAGAAGTTAATTAGATTTTGAAGATCTAAATCAGGAATTTCTTTTTGCATTTTGAGCATTCTTTTCTTTGGTCCTAGCATGCCAATATACTTTGGATTCTTTGTCATGAATATTGGTAGCATTTTCATATCCCAATTATAATCATGAGACATTAATACTACTGCCGTATAATCATGAGCAGTTATGAGCTCTGCTTCACTGTAGTCATATACCTTTTTAGCGATTCCAAAAGCGTACTTTGATAATTTCTTTGCATTACCAACTACATGAATCTCCCATCCTAGTTCATTAGCAATCCCTATGAATGCGTTAACATCATAATTGTCACCTACAATGACAAGTCTAATCTCTGGTTTTATATACTCTACTAAGACTTTTAATTCTGCACCATTGCTATCCATTAAAATAGATAGTAAAGGGCGTTTCTTTTCATTTGCAATAGATATTAAGTTGACTAGATCTGATGATGAAAGGTCGCAAAACTCTATCATTTTTTCCTCCCCTGTTAATAATTGACTTTTGCCAAGTAAGTCCGCATTTTTTGCTTCCACGATTTTTAAGATGGTAGAAGGGCTGTTACGATTTACGACCTTACGTAGTTGTTCTATTGGGTTGTTTGGATCATTTTTATTTATAGGAGTGAAAAGTACTTCTATGCGACCATTACAACCTAGGCCGACTCCGATTTGGTTTTTGTCATCATCCATAGTATCGTAGACCACTCGAGAAGGCTTGTTTTTAAAAATTGCCTTTTGAGATCTTTTGAGCGCGTCACCTTCTAGGCAACCGCCGCTGATACCACCAATCCATATACCAGTACTCCTTACCAACATCCGTGCACCGATTCTACGGTAAGAAGACTCCTCTACATTAACAACCGAAGCTATGGCTGCACTTTCATTTGAGAAGTCTATACTATCGTACTCGTTTATTATCTTTCTTATCTCTTTCAACAGCTTATTTAGGATTAGATCGAAATATGGTAATTTTTAGAATGTATAACTCATTCACAGAAGACGGATGATGATCTTAAGCTCTTTAAATCTATAATATTTATGAGTCAAATACACGATAAATTTCGCATGATAGACTTATAAATTTTAAATATCAAATAAACCTTGTACTATAATTTTTGCCAAAAGAATTCTAAATTGAGCAAATGAAATTAACGTTAGTGTCATATGGTATTGCGAAAGAAATCTTAGCTGCGAAAGAAAAAGAAGTAGAGTACGATGTCGAAACAGTAGAAGAATTAAAAGCTCTATTATACAGAGACTATCCAGAGTTAGAGCGACTCAGATCCATAGCTTTTGCAGTGAAAGAGGAATATCAAGACGATGATTATCAATTATGCGAAAATGATGAAGTGGTGATTATACCTCCAGTTGCAGGAGGATGACTTGCAAGTATCGGACAAATGTCTTAAATTAGGGGACAAATGACCAAGTTATGAGTGCTTATTTACAATCATCAGATAAAGATCTTAACAAAGCGCTGAGTACCTATCTTGCGGAAGAGCCCGCGGTTAGTTATAAATCAAAGCCTAAGACCTTTGAAGGGTTTATCAGTGACAAGTTTTCTTTGATACAAGCAATAGCAGTGGGGATCCCTTATTCGCTATTTGACAAAATTCAGAAACGTTCTCCTTATTCTGTTGTGGAGTGGGCGGAGTTATTAGATATCTCTTATAAGAGTTTGCAGCGGTATCAGGCTACTAATGCTAGATTTAAATCCATTCATTCAGAGAAGATTTTTGAGTATGCAGAAGTCTTTAAGTATGGTATGGATTTCTTTAGTGATTTTGAGAGCTTGCGAAAGTGGTTAGATGAAGAGACTATTGCTTTTGGTGGCATGAGGCCCATAGATTTTATGAAGAGCTCATATGGTAAGGAGCTTGTGATCGAGCGACTTGTCAATTTTGAGCATGGTATTTTCATATAGCAGTGGAAATCTTTAGATTAGTCAGAGAGAAGTGGAGTTTAAATCTATCTGGTAAAGGTGCGGCTTTAATGGGGGGCAGATGGAATGCTAAGGGAACAGAGCTAATATATTGTGCTCAGAACAGATCCTTAGCGATGGCAGAAGTATCTGTGCATATGAAGGTAGATCAAATGAAAATGATCAATCTAAAAATGCTTACTATTTATGTCCCTGATAGATTAAAATGCTTGGAAGTAAGCGAGGAGGATTTAGTCTATAATTGGAAAGAGTTTCCACATCCTAAATCCACTCAAGATATCGGTGACAGGATAGTAATAGAAAATAAGTACTGCTTAGTTAAAGTACCGTCTGTCGTTGTCTCTGGGGACTTTAATTATCTTATAAATCCTAATCATAAAGACTTTAGTAAAATTAAAATCATAGATACGGTTAAATTTCCTTTTGATAAACGTATATTTTTTAAGTGATAGATATACAGATAAAAGATACTGTGCTAAATAGTCAAGAATGTATTGACTATGTAACTGATCCTGCTTGTGGAGGGATGGTAGTATTTATAGGTACAGTCAGAAATCAAACTAAAGGAAAACCTGTCATCAGATTAGAATTCGAAGCTTTTGAGCCGATGGCAATTTCGGAAATGAAAAAAATTGCTCAACAAATAATTGAAAAATGGGCAGTGAATAAAGTATCGATACATCACCGAATAGGCGTATTGGGAATAACCGATATAGCTGTAGTTATTGCTGTCAGTACGCCACATAGAAGTGCAGCATTCGAAGCATGTCAATATGCTATAGATACGCTAAAAGAAACTGTACCTATATGGAAGAAAGAGATATTTGACGATGGAGAAGTTTGGGTTGCTGCGCATCCTTAGGGGATTATTGTAGATATCAATTAAGATCAAAATTTTCTACCTCAATGACTTCACCTGGGTTTAAATCATTTAGTTGAATATTTCCAATTCTAATTCGTACTAGTCTTAAAGTAGGAAAGCCAACACCAGAAGTCATTTTTCGCACTTGTCTGAATTTTCCTTCTCTGAGCGTTATACTAATCCATGAGGTGGGACCATGTCTGTCATCTCTTATTTTTTTTGCTCTCGGTGGAAGTTTTGGTTCAATTTCAAGCTTGACTACTTCACACTTCAAAGTATGATAATTAACACCTTCAACATTTATATCCATGCCCTCTGCCATTTGCTCAATTGCATCATCTGATATCAGACCATCTACTTGTGCATAATATTCTTTTTCTATTTTTTGGCTACAAATATGGTAGCTTGTTTTACCATCCGTGGTGAGTAGTAATAAACCTTCAGATGCTTTATCCAATCGGCCTATAGACATAGTGCCATCTGGGAAGTTAAAGAAATCTCCAAGTAGCCTCTTTTTAGTATTGTCATGAAGCACAAATTGGCTCAAATAACCATAAGGCTTAAATAGGATAAAGTGGCGATGATTATTCACCATGCAAATTAAAGATGCTTTATGTTATTTCTCCCCTTAATCGTAAAAGAACTTGTATTTTCAAAAAATAATTAGACAATCGTATAAATGACCAAAAAATTAAGATCGCAAGCCTGGTTTGGCAAAAAAGGAAGAGACGGATTTATCTACAGAGCATGGATGAAGAATCAAGGGATTCCAGATGATGAATTTGGAAAGCCAGTAATCGGAATCTGTAATACTTGGTCTGAACTTACACCTTGCAACGCTCACTTTAGAGAATTAGCAGAATCAGTAAAGAAGGGGGTGATCCAAGCAGGAGGTTTTCCAGTTGAATTTCCTGTCATGTCTTTAGGAGAGACCTTAATGAAGCCAACTACTATGCTTTACAGAAATCTGGCAAGTATGGATGTAGAGGAATCTATCAGAGCAAATCCTCTTGATGGAGTGGTGCTCATGTGCGGTTGTGATAAGACTACGCCTTCGTTGATTATGGGTGCTGCAAGTGTTGATCTGCCTACAATTGTGATCTCTGGAGGAGCAATGCTGACAGGAAGATATAAGGGTAAAAAATTAGCCACTTCAGATGTATGGAGACTAGCGGATAAAGCGACCTTGGGTGAGATCGAAGATGAAGAAATTAGAGAAATGGAATCATGCTTTGGCAGGAGCAAGGGACATTGTATGGTTATGGGTACTGCCTCAACTATGGCAGTCATGACGGAAGCGCTTGGTATGTCTTTACCAACCAATGCTGCTATACCAGCTGTTGACTCCCGACGTAAGGTGCTAGCACAGATGACTGGTCGCAGAATCGTAGATATGGTTGGAGAGGATCGTAAAGTATCTGATGTGCTTACTAGAGAAGCTTTTGAAAATGCAATCGTAATAAATGCTGCGACTGGAGGATCTAGTAATTTTGTAGTTCATCTTTTAGCAATTGCAGGAAGGGTAGGTATTGATTTAGATCTAAAGGATTTTGATAAGATAGGGAGTACTGTTCCGTTGCTTACCAACTTACAACCTGCAGGTGAGCATTACATGGAAGACTTTTACTATGCTGGTGGTTTACCCGTTGTGATCAAAGAGGTCTCTCATCTTCTGAAAGAAACACCCTCTGTAAATGGTAAATCGATAATCGAAAATTCGTCAACATCCGAAAACTATGATAAGGATGTCTTAGCAGATTTTGAAAAACCATTTCAAGAAAATGCAGGTATTGTAGTGGTGTATGGTAACTTATGTGAAAGAGGCGGCGTAATAAAACCTGCTGCAGCATCTGAATCTTTACTGGTGCACTCTGGCAAGGCTGTAGTATTTGAAGACATAGAAGATTATCATGCAAGAGTAAATAATCCAGATTTAGAGATAGATGAGACCAGTGTGATGGTCCTTAAAAATGCGGGTCCCAAAGGATATCCCGGGATGGCAGAAGTGGGGAACATGGCATTACCTAAAAAGCTTTTGCAGAAGGGAGTCAAGGATGTTGTAAGAGTCTCTGATGGCCGCATGAGTGGCACTGCATTTGGAACGACTGTCTTGCATGTCTCACCAGAGTCTGCAGCAGGTGGTGTATTGGCAATTGTTGAAAATGGAGATGAAATTATTCTAGATGTCCCCAATCGAACACTCAAACTAAATGTCGATGATGCTGAAATTAAAAGAAGACTCGATAATTGGATAGCGCCAGATCTTGGAATTAATAGAGGTTACATTCAAATGTATTTAGATCATGTTGAGCAAGCTGATAAAGGTGCAGATATGGATTTTCTTAGAGGGAAAACTGTTAATATGAAACTGAGAGAGTCCCATTGAGAAGCTAGGGACGAGGTGATCGGATGATAGAGGACAGATGACAGAGTAGTGAGAATAGAGCAGATAATTTGAAGTTTTAGTAATGGCCGTTTTTTAATTGATAAATGAAATTTTAAATGAATAATAGTAAGGATGTCGATAGGAGAGAGATGTTAAAAGGGTTAAGCGTAACTTTATTAGCATCTACAGTACTACCTGCTTGTGCTACTTCTAATCAAAAAAATATCACAAAGTCTGCTAAGGATGACTTTAGTTTTTGCTTGAACACTAGTACCATCATGGGGCAGAAGGTTGGCTTGATGAAGGAGTTAGAAATTGCTGCAGAAGCTGGATATGATGGGATAGAGATTTGGATCCCAACGCTTGATACCTATCTGAAAGAAGGAGGAAGTCTCCGTGATTTAAATAAGAGAATAAAGGATTTAGGGATACGGATAGAAAATGCAATTGGCTTTGCTCAATGGATAGTGAACGATCCTGAGAAAAGAAAAGAAGCTTTAGAGCAAGCTAAAAAGGAAATGAACCAACTTGCTCAGTTAGGATGCAAGAGACTTGCTGCTCCACCTGCAGGAGCTCAAAAAGATATGAAGATCAATCTCGATGATGCGGCAGAAAGATTTGCTTCCTTGGTGGATGTTGGAAATCAAACAGGGGTAAATCCACAATTAGAAGTATGGGGCTTTTCTGAGAATTTATCAAAGTTAAGCGAAGTGTTATATGTTGCCGCCGAATGTGGTCAGCCTAATACTCGCATTCTCCCAGACGTTTACCATTTATTTAAAGGAGGATCAGATTTTGATGGGTTAAAGTTGATAAGCGGTGATACGATTGAGATTTTTCATATGAATGATTATCCTAGTACTCTATCAAGAGAAGAGATAGGTGATAAGGATAGAGTCTATCCAGGATTAGGAGTTGGTCCTATTGCTCAAGTGCTCACTGATCTTAAGAAGGCTGGTGGGCCTACTGTTCTTTCATTGGAATTGTTTAATCGTGATTATTGGGCTCAAGATCCATTGGAGGTTGCTAAATCAGGTTTGATTTCTATGAAAGAGGCTGTGGCAAAAGTTTAATAGTGGAAGGATTTGGGATGCATGGAGGAGCTACACCTCGGATATTTGAAAATGCCAAAATGCTTCGTGCAAACAGAACAACACAAGAAAAGTTACTTTGGGAGTATTTGAAAAGTAAACCATCAGGTTTTAAATTCCGACAACAACATCCTTTTAATAAATATGTACTTGATTTTTATTGTCATAAATTGAAACTGTCAATTGAAATTGATGGAGAATCGCATAACACTGAAAAGTCAAAATTGCTAGACCAGCAAAGAACTGAAATCCTTGGAGATTTTGGTCTTCGTGAAATTAGATTTTCGAATAGAATGGTTTCAAATTTCTTCGAGATTGTTGTTAAAGAAATTGAAACTTACTTTGTATAAGTCTTACCCTAACCCTAAAGGGAGTCTGCGCTCAATCAAGACTGCTCCAAATGCGGATGGTTTGTATTTAAGGTTAGGGTAGTAGTGCTTAGCAAAATTACAATACTGCTTCCTTTCTTACCCCAACCCTAAAGGGAGCCCACGCACAAACAAGAATAATTTAAATGTGGGTAGTTTCCCTTTAGGGTTAGGGTATTGGTACTTAGCAAAATTACAATACTGCTTCCTTTCTTACCCCAATCCTAAAGGGAGCCCACGCTCCATCAAGACTACTTTAAATGCGGGGTAGGAGGCTATGATCAACTCAAGATTCAATACAATGAAAAGTTTGGCAGCGCAGCTTCTTTTGTTCCTAACAAATCTGCAATGGGAAATTACTTTTGGAATTGGTTAGATTATGCTCTGCTTCTGGTTTTTGGAGGGATTCCCTGGCAAGTTTATTTCCAGCGAGTATTGGCAGCGAGGACGGAGAAGACTGCTATGTGGTTTTCTATAATAGCAGGATTTATTTGCATAGTTGGGGTAGTAGTGCTTAGCAAAATTACAATACTGCTTCCTTTTTTACCCCAACCCTAAAGGGAGTCCACGCTCCATCAAGACTAATTTAAATGCGGGTAGCTTCCCTTTATGTTTAGGGTAGTAGTGCTTAGCAAAATTACAATACTGCTTCCTTTTTTACCCCAACCCTAAAGGGAGTCCACGCTCCATCAAGACTAATTTAAATGCGGGTAGCTTCCCTTTAGGGTTAGGGTAGTAGTGCTTAGCAAGATTACAATATCGATTCTTTTCTTACCCCAACCCTAAAGGGAGCCCACGCACAAACAAGAATAATTTAAATGTGGGTAGTTTCCCTTTAGGGTTAGGGTATTGGTACTTAGCAAAATTACAATACTGCTTCCTTTCTTACCCCAA
>Ga0209187_1002950_pt1 | contig 15097 bp, 11 predicted proteins | sample BantaG_FD_187430 | JGI IMG/M metagenome (GOLD analysis project Ga0209187, IMG submission 187430) | Marine algal microbial communities from Bantry Bay, Ireland - BantryBay_4 metaG (SPAdes) (version 2) | ecosystem: Host-associated > Algae > Red algae > Unclassified | place: Bantry Bay, Ireland... | reverse complement strand
GAGATTTGAGATCGAAGATCAAAGCTTTGAAGCAAATCAAGAAGTAAGGGTAGCCGTAACGGCAGCGAACTTCGAACAAATTGAAGGATATCAGTTCACGATGGAAATGACGAATAGTAAATTACGATTAGTAGGAGTAGAGTCAGGAGCAATCGAGATGGACGCAGGCAACTTCGGAACGACAATGGAAGCAAGAGGCATGATCACCACATCATGGTCAAACTTCGATGGTAAAACTGTAGCACCTGAAGAAACCTTGTTCACAATGATCTTTACAGCTACAGAAGCTGGAGAATTGAGTGATGTGATGAAAGTAAGTTCAAGATTCACAAGAGCAGAAGCTTACCAAGCAGGTGAGTTGATGGATGTGAAACTAGACTTCGTAACAGAAGGCATAGTGATCAACGATTTCGCCTTGTATCAGAACGAACCGAATCCATTCAAAGAATTCACCATAATCGGATTCGATTTACCAGAAGCAATGAACGGAAGTATTACGGTATATGATGTAAGCGGAAGAGTCTTAAAGGTAATCGAGGGCAGTTATGCGAAAGGGTATAACGAAGAGAAATTAGTAAGAAAAGACATTGCCGCATCAGGCGTTATGTACTACCAGTTTGACAGTGAAAAATACAGTGCGACGAAGAAGATGATTGTTGTAGAATAATCAAACTTTAAATAAATTAAGAAATGCCGAACGTAAGGTTCGGTCTTTCTTAAATTACAATGAAAAAAATAAGGAGCGAAGCGACTAAATTAGTCTAAAGTCTTAGGGCTGTGGCGCAGCGACTTAACCGAAAATAGGATTTTTGAAAATGTAGATTGTGTGAAGTGAACACAAGAGAAGAATTGATTATTATGGAATTAATCAGTTTGCTTAAAAAAAGCTGCGCGAAAGCGTGGCTTTTTTGATTACATATTAGACCTTATTTTATATATCTATTAAATTAATACATTTAACAAGATATCGAATAAAACCATCTTGCAAATTCCGCAGGAATTTTAGGTCTGGCGTCTGAAGTCTGGCAGCGCAGCGGTCTTAAGTCTGGAATATAGTGTTGTTGAGCATTATTTAAGTGCCACTGCAAAGATTGGAGGAAGTGGTTATTATAATGTTTCTATCCCTATTTTTTCAGGTACAACAGAAGAAACAAAAGGAAACGGTGGACAATCTCCCTTTGCTGAAAAGAATTATGGAAAAGGAATTATAGATATACTAGTTGGGACAACTAATACCCAGAATCAAGGATCTTCTGGTACTACTCCAGATGGTGGAGGTGGGGGAGGAGCTCAATATAATAATATGGGTGGCACTGAATATGTGATTAAACGTTAGAATTAAGTTGCGAATTCAGTTGAAAGAGATTTATAATGTAAGTGAAACCTAGTCTTTTTTATTTGTAACACAAGAATCAGGAGCGAAGTTCGAAATAATAAGTCTGACGCCTGACGTCTGGCTCGAATATTTTAATAAGATGCTTGTCTCCTAAAAAAAGGAAAATTTAATACCTAATCAACGGCCTAAGTTCGTACAGAAATAGACTCATACAAAGCATGTTCTGAAGATTGGTTAGACAGTTTTCAGAACACTTTTTTTAATTGAAATTTGGAGCTAAGGGGAGTGTTCTTAAAACTGTGTCAACAGTTTTTAGCGGGCATGGCCCAATGAGCCCGTAGGGCGAATGGGCCATGCCCGCTGCGTTTCAAATTTACACATTATTTAGTCTTTCTGGGAATTGATTTCTTAAACTTCTGGCAATGTCTGGCCAGGATCTTACTCTTCTTTTCCATGATTTTTGATTATATTTTAGTGCTAGATAAAGTTGTTTCTCTAAAGCTTTTTCGCTCACAAATGCTCCTTTGGTTTTTGTTACTTTTCGTAAACATTTATTTAATGATTCAACCGTATTAGTTGTGTAAATTGTTCTTCTAATAGCCTCTGGATAATCAAAAAACGGACTTAATTCACTCCACGAATTTCTCCACTTCTTTCCAATCTCTGGATATTTACCACCCCATTTTTTATCAAACCTGGCTAATTCTTCCATCGCTGATTCTGCATCATCTTTGGAATACATCTTTCTCAAATCTTTACATATTCCTTTGTAATCTTTCCAGGAAACATAACGTAGACTGGTTCGTATCATATGAACTATACACCTCTGTATTATCGACTGCGGGTAGATCTCTAATATCACATCTGGAAATCCTCGAAGCCCATCTATACAGAAAAATATTACGTCTTTTACCCCTCTGTCTCTTATACTTTCTAATACTCGACCCCAGTGCTTCGAGCCTTCACTTTGTCCTATGTATATGCCTAAAACATCTCTATTCCCTTCTAAATCCACGCCTAGGACCGTATACACTGCTTTGCTTTTTATAGTCCGGTCTTCTCTTACTTTAAAATGAATGGCATCTAAATATATTATCGCATACACCTCTTCCAATGCTCGCGTTTTCCAAGTTTCTATTTCTGTATATACGCGATCTGGTACACTACTTATAAACGATGGACTATAACTCAATCCATACATCCTTTTTATATGGGCGCTTATGTCTGCATAACTTGAGCCTATCCCATACATGCTTATTATTTGATTCTCTATCTCTGGTGCTAAATTTCTTTCCCACTTGGCTAATACCTTCGGATCAAAACTGCCTTCTCTATCTCGAGGAGGCCTTATTTCCACTTCTCCTAATCCTGTCTTTATTTGCTTGGCTGTATGACCATTGCGCCTATTTGATGGCTTTGTCTCTCTTATATGAGCACTTAACTCCTCATCTAACGCAGCTTCAACTATCCGTTTTATTAATCCGGTTAAGGCGCCGCCTTCTCCTGTTAAGCCTTTCCCTGTGCGCAATTTTGTAATCGCTTCTTTTTCGGGATTTCTTTCTTTTCTGTCATCTTATCAAATTGTTTTGTTAAAAATAATAATTTGACACAGTTTTCAGAACACTCTCGAGCTAAGAAATCCGCTTTTGATTTTCTCCTAAACTCCTAAACTCCTAAACTCATAAACTCATAAACTCCTAAACTCCTAAACTCCTAAACTCCCAAACTCCTAAACTCCTAAACTCCTAAACTTAGTTAGCTCGTTCAAGTTTTACCAGTCGCGCTTCTAGTGTATTTTGTTTTTCATCAGAAAGGAGCAACTCATTTTTCATCTTTTCATTTTCTGTTTTTAAAAGCTCAATAAGTTCTTGTTGCTCCTGAATAGCACCGACTAGATCTGGTATTAAATCCATATAATTTACCGATTTGAAATTTTTATAAATAGGAGCCACTCTACTATCTGGATCTACCTTATTAATCTGATGTTTTCTATTAGAAACCAGTCCCGGATAAACCAATTCTAATTCCTGAGCGATAAATCCATGGCAGATTCCTTTAGTACCAATAATTTCTAACCTCTATACTTTCATTATCTTACTGGTCTTGCACACAACGGACTGAGCGGGCGCTAATCTTAACTTCGGTGCTGCGGCTGACCTTAGGTGAATTCCAACGTATAAATCGGGTCCAAACTTTGTTGCCATACTCACTGCTCGTAAAGAAGTAGGCGCCGTAGGACAACTGAACGTATACCCCAAAGAGGACGTTGCCCCCAGGGAGAGCTGCAAAACCGCTACTTCCAAATGCCCCGTTTTGATCTGCAGCTCCATTATTCCAGAGTGGTTCGTTACCAGCCAACTGACTGCCTTGATCTGTACCTCTATAATCTCCTGAAGAATTGGCGTGAGATAGTGTCATACCCATTTCCATTTCTAATTCCTTCCATTCGGCATCAGTAGGCAAGTGCCAGCCTGTTGGGCAGACTCCTTGCGTTCCTTCTGTGGTTACATATTGCATCATCTCATCCCATTGGTAGAGACCACCGTAGGTGGTACAGTTGGCAATATCATCACTATGACAGTATTTCTCTATTATATTATTATCCGTCTGATCCGTCGTTTCATTTATGACAGTTCCAACATTGAGATTCTCTGCCATCCATGTCTGATTTCCTATAGTGACGGTTTTGTAGGGTTTATTGTCCCTAGGGTCGATCATGATGCCGCCTCTTTGTCCATCTATTACATCTTGTAAAGGCACTCCACTACCTACTAATTCTCCTTGAGTGTATCCACTTTCCAATAGTTTTTTTATCATAAATGGAGGTAGATTGGGGCAATCACATAAATGCTTTGCTAGCTCGAAGTCTGAGGCTAGATTACGCGTCGTATCTATAGGCGGTGGAGGCGGTGGCGATGCAGCCCATGATGCCAGACCATTGGCATCGCTCACCAGAACCTGATCTTTTTGCCCAGCGATACCATTTGGTTTAATTTGCCCAGTCAGTTTAAAGTTTCCTGTTAGGTCTAATAATTCTGTTGGGTTTTCAGTCCCGATACCCACATTGCCACTAGAATCAACAGTTAACCTTGGAGATGCATTCGTTACTAAGTGGGTTTTACCCGATAGATTTCCACCACCAGTTCCAAAATCAATATCGTCGTCTTCGGTATAAGCACCCATATATCCCACGTACCCAAAACTGTTGAAGATGGTCATATAACTATCCGCAGTATTTGACTCCATGCTGATGGGATTCGAACCGCTCAAAATATGAAGCTTAGAGAAAGGATTTTCGATCCCGATGCCAACCCTTCCATCTGACAAAATAGTCATGGCAGGATTCGTCACCTCTGTCATAAATTGAATTTTTCCACCGGTAGCCCAAGTGCCCAGTTTGAAATCATTTTCATTATTAACAATGCCTAAAAAACCTTTTCGTTCCGAATTATTCCAAATGCTTAAAAAGGAACCCAAGTTATTGGCAGATTCTAAGCGAAGTACCTCCATTTCGCTGGTTGTGCTTTTCACATGTAAAGGCACTGCTGGCGTTGCTATTCCTATGCCCACATTTTGCCCTTGTACTAGACCTAATGTAAACAGGAAAAAAAGGCTGAGGTATAGTCCTCTCGTTTTTATGCTATTAGTCATTGGTCGTAAAGAAGAAATTCGATAGGTCTTCATGGTGTTAGTGTTTTAATTTTAGTTCGTGCATTTATTAGATTAATCCGCAGTTTGCTACTGATGATGTATTAAATTTTTACATTAGTAAAGTTGCAGAAAACGGAGTTAAATTAAAGTCGATCTGAGAATCCAAAGGCAACGACTGAGTATTCATTTGTTTTGGCTTAGAATTCGAAGCTGAATTGCATCAAAACGAAGTACTAAAGCCACTAAACTATATTTCATATAAAACTTCTACACTACTACTTTTTAGGTAATTGATATTTGATGGGTGATTTTTTTGATTAACGAATGACGAAATAGAATGACGAAACACGAAGTTTTTATTTTTCTCATAAACTCATAAACCTGTCTGCCGACAGGCAGGCTCATAAACTTATAAACTTATAAACTCATAAACACTCCACACTCCACATTACACCTCCCCATGCAAAATCGGGATATTCACCAAAATCCTAGTCCCAACACCCTCACCATCATCATTTTTCAGATCAATAATCTCTACCGAAGTTTCCGTCTTGTACAATTGATTTGTTAATTCTATCCGATCTTTTGTGATCTGCATACCGAGGGATTTTTTATGAACACTATTCATACGCTCCTTGATTTCTGCCGCTTTTTCACGACCTATTCCATTGTCCTCTATGGTACATTGAATGCTACCTGGAATGTGTTTTAGTTCCACTAATAATTTGCCTTTCCCATTTAACTTATGCATGAGTCCGTGCCAAATGGCATTTTCAACGTAAGGTTGAAGAATCAAGGGGGGCAGATATATGGAGTTCAGATCTAAATCTTCGTCTACTTTTATTTCATAGTCAAACTGATTTTCGAAGCGTAAGTCTTCAATCTCAATATATAATTTCAGCGCTTCCAGTTCATCTACTAATAAGACTCTTGGGGACTTACTATTTTGTAAAATGAGTCGAATGAGATACGAAAATTTGGTGATATAATCACCCGTTTCGTAGGGGCCTTTTGTCAAGGCATAATTTCTGATCGAGTTGAGACAATTGAATAAGAAGTGAGGGTTCATCTGAGCTCGTAAGGCATCCATTTCTATCTGAGATATTTTTTTTTCGAACTCACTTTTTAATCTTTCTTTTTCTCTTATTTGATTGGCCCAAAAACGATACAAAAGTATGATCAATCCCAAGATTAATAAAAACATTAATAGTTTAAACCAGCTTGTTTTCCAGAATGGCGGATTTATTTTTATGTTCAATGTTGCTGGATCCGCGGTCCAGTTGCCCATAAAATCAGAAGCCAATACTGAAAATGTATATTCCCCTGGAGGCACATTGGTGTAGCTGGCAAAAGCATCAGAAGAACTTCTCCATTGCTTGTCAAAGCCTGAAAGTTGGTATTTGAAATTTTGATATTCTGTTAAAGAATAACGGTCGGTTCCAAAATTAATTTTGAAATAATTTTGATTATAATTGGTTTCGATTTCTTTTTCATGGGACAAGTTGTATCGGGTAGCTAGGGGATCATCTAAAAATTCAAATGCATTAATCCTTGCGTTTAAGGTCTTATTCAAACTTGTAAAACTATCGGCTTTGAGCCAAGAAAAATAGTCTGGAGTATATAAAAAGACCTGACCAAATTTAGATATTTCTATATATGGAATCCAAATTCGATTTAAGTTATCTTCGACTAGACCATGTTCCTTTTTTATAACAAATGTTTTTTCGCTCCGTGGATTAAATAGAACTAGCCCATTATCGGTTGTAATCCAAATTTGATTGGATTGATCTATGTCCACATGAAGAAGATTTTCAGAAGCTAATCCATTTTTATCGTTGTACATTTTATATTCAGAGGGCTTGTTTAAATTCAGTTCTAATAAGCCACCAAATAAGCTGACGATGTACATCTTGTTTTCTGAAGATATTGCGAAATCCTTTATTTGAGAACGAGCAAATTCAGCTACAACATCACTTTCATTAAAGGGCTGATGATGTACTACACCATCCTGGTCTATTTTGCTAAGATTAAAAGAACTGCTCACCCAAATATTGCCAGATTGATCCTCGCTAACCTGATTAAGAATATTGCGATTGTTTTGATTCGTTTTTGGAATCAACGCTGCATGAGGATATCGCTTAATAACTTCTTTGGTTTTACCATCAATATGTACCACGTCCCAGTAATTGAGCAGACACCAATAATTGCCAGATTGATCTTCAATGAAATTGCTCTTTTGAGTATTGATCAGATCAAGGGCAAAAGGATAATGGCATGATTCTAATTGGTTCTTTTTGAGTTCATAAAGAAAAAGGTCTTGATTGTCCGTGACAAAGATGTCACCCTGTTTAGTTTTAAAAATATCACGAATAATGGGAGGTCCATTATTTTTTTCAAAGAGGGAAGTGGTTTGTTTCCCTGATTTAGAATTTACAATTAATTTGTCAACTTCTATCAGCGTTCTATTTTTGAGATCCGCTTTATAAAGACCATTTGCTAGCATAGTCCCCACTAGGACCATATCTTCATTAATTTGTTCCCAGGACATCGTGTGAACAGGCGTGTTTGTATCATATGCTCTTCGAGTAGGATATTTTATTTTCTGTACTTTTTGCAAGGCTGGATTATAGAAGGAAATTCCATTTACTCCTCCAATCCAAAAATTCCCATCTTGATCCTTAAACATTCGATTGTAGCCTCCCACCTGGATAGATTGTAAATTATCAGGTTCATGTGGAAAATAATGGTAAGTATTTGTATTTAAGTCTAATGTTCCTAGGCCATCAACTATAGACATAACCCAATATGCTGAATCAGATTTTTTATAAAATTCACGAATAATATTATAATGATTGGTATTGGGATAATAACTGGAATCAACATGAAAAATCCATTCTTCTTTCTTGGTATCAAACGCTTTGAGACCATAACTTCCGCCGCCCAGCCATAGGATTCCATTTTCATCATGATCTCCAATCCAAAGCTGAGTCGTCATATAGTTTACCACCTGATTGTAGGTCTTCGTATGATATTTGAATCGATCGGTCGTTTTATTATAGGACATTAATCCTCCTCGAGTTAATACCCAAAGTTTATTTTTATCCTTATAATCTGGAGTAATGCCATAGATCGTGTTTACATCACTTTTTTTATCTCCAATCAAGTGGTCCGCAGGAAGGATTACTTTTAGCGTATCGTTTTCAATATGTATGATAAACATGGCTGACTCTGATGCTATATATAGGTTCTCTCCATCACTATACACGTCGAAGGTTGAGTTATTGGGATAAGCTTCTGCTGTGGGAAGCGTATAAAATTTAGTTTCAAAGGTAGCCGGATTGATACTAAAAAATGCACCGTCATACCCGCAGAACCACAACTGACCTTTTTCATCTTTTATAATGTTTCTGATTTTTCGATCGGAGTGTAAAAGGGAGTCAGCGGCGAGATCAATCAAGGGGACCAATTGATGACCATCATAACGAAATACGCCTTGGGGGGTTGCAAACCACATAAAGCCAAATGCATCTTGGTTTATACCTTTGACCTGCTCCAATGATTGCTTATTTACTTTACTAATTTGTTGAAATACCTGTGCCTCACCTAGGACATAGCCCTGGAGCATTAAAAGAGATATAAATATCCGTAAACAGCACTTCATTCCTTAAATGTAAATGTTTTAGAAAATTAATTCTGAATTATTCTGAAAAAGGTGGTTTCAATTTATTATTTAAATTGATCCATTGATCATTTGGAAAATATAGGTTGCTTTATAAATTCTGCCTTTATGGGTCCCAAAGTGGACTCAAAGCACAATGAATAGAATCCTAATTGAAATTGGTTAAAAATCAAGTCAAAAAGGTCAATTGCTCAATTAATGATCAAGAATGGTGAAATTATTATTAAATTAACAATATGATTACTGCCATTTTAATCGACGATGAAAAACATTGTAATGAGACTTTAAAAATAGAGTTGAAAAGGCATTGCCCAAATCTAAAAGTTATTGGTGATTATACCAGTGGCAAGGAAGGGATTATTGCTATAAAAAAACTAAAACCTAATTTGGTTTTTTTGGATATTGAAATGCCTTGGATGAGTGGCTTCGAAGTTTTACAACAATTTGAGGAATTGAATTTTGATGTGGTTTTCATCACAGCCTATGACAACTATGCGATTCAAGCTTTTCGATACAGCGCAGTAGATTACTTGTTAAAACCAATCAAAAATGATCTTCTAATTGAAGCAGTGGATAAGGTAAGCAAGAAAGCTCAACATCAAGTTCCCTTGTTGCAAGTGGAAACCTTGTTGTATAATTTGCAAAGGAATCAAACCTCGTCGAGGGTAGTATTTTCGATGACAGAAGGATTAGAAATTGTGGAAACCAACAATATAATTCGATGTCAATCTGAAAACAATTATACGCACATCTATCTCAAGGATGGGAAACCAATTCTACTCGCCAAGACATTAAAAGAAGTAGAAAAAATGATTTCAGGAAATGATTTTGTCCGTGTTCACCAATCTCATCTCGTTAATATGGATTATGTCAAAAAATTCATTAAATCTGATGGAGGCTACTTAATCATGAAAGATGGTAAGCAGGTCGGGGTATCTAAAAGTAGGCGAGAGCACCTTATGCTAAGTTTTAAAAAGTTTAATTTAGGGTAATCTATTAATATTGACTATAAGCAAAGTAATTTCATCCTTGCATTTTAAAATACGCTGCTTAACAAAAGATTTATTCTGCTTAATTGTCGCCCAACTTTTGAAACCTTTAACACAGCATCAGGATCAATAGCTAGAGAAAAGTATAAACTCGATGCAGATCCAAGAAACACCAAAGACTTATTAGGAAAAGATGGTGTGCCTTTAGATAATAATACATTCTACTTAACCTCTACTTATAATAGTAGATATAGAGTAATTAAGAATTGTAATATTTTATTAGATGCTTTGGAAAATACGTCTAGTGTTTCCGAGCAAGAAAAAAATGGTTATAGAGGCTATGCGAATACCATTAAAGCTTTAATGTATTCTCAAGTCTTGATGAACGCATGGCATTGGAGATTACACTGGTGGTATGTCACAAGATGATTTAATCGATGAAATGTTATATCAAAGATCTTATTCATTCTGGGGAGGAGGTCAGGCAATGGCAGATCTAAGAAGATATGGTAGACTAAATGTTATGTTTTTACCTATCGATAGAGCTGGAGATATTATTCATACACAATTTCCAATTCCATTATCTAAAAATCAATAATTGGTATTAATTTTAACTTAATAAGGCTTAGGGCTGCACTTTGTGTAGCCCTTTTTTTTATTCCAGGCAACATAAAGCACTTTACTTACCTCTTCTTAGCAAACCTAATGTATATTTAAAAATGATCAAATCACTTTTTATTTGCATCCTCCTTTGTTTTACGTTTACTATTTATAGCCAGACCACCATCAATCAATTTATTTTTGGCCATAGCTTAATCGATCACAGACCTCCTTTAATCCCAACTCCAAGTAATGAAACTACTGTTCCCCATTGGATTTATTTACTTGCACAGGAAGCGGAGAATTCTTATGCGGCAGGCGGTAAATACGGCTTCCTTCCGCAACACGCCATGCCGCCGTATTTTGCACAATGGGGATATGATATAGTGCCAAGTGTTTGGGATTCAGATTATGAACCATTTTCGGCTACATTCATTAATTCAATCATGATTACTGCAGGAAATTTTATGCAATGGCAAGGACCAGATCAAGAGTACCCAGGTGATCCAGGTGTTACCCCAATTATTGCAACTACCTCTGTAATTGATTGGACCTTAAGCCAGAAAGATTCATTAAGATTTTACATTTATGAAAATTGGCCTGACATGGCTGGTTATTTAAATAATGGCTTCCCACCCACAGCAGCTGAATTAGTTAATTATGATAATTATACTTTAGGAGAATTTCATGATTGGTGGATTACCTATCATGATTCCGTAATGTTAGCTAGACCGGCTCAACATGTGAAGATGATTCCAGTTGGTCCACTGATTGCGGAGATACTACAAGGAAGTGAATTTGACACAACATCTGTGACTGAACTTTATGAAGACGACGCACCTCATGGCAGAGCAACAATTTACTTTCTCGCAGGTTTGGTTACTTATATGGCCATTTATGAAACTCCTGCGCCCACAAGTTATACTGTTCCCAATATTGTTCATCCTGATATTCGTAATAATTATACGGGTATTGTAAATACCATTTGGACTTACCTTGAAAATTTTAATGCTCCAAATGGAGACTCCAGAGTGTTTTTTAATACTGGTCCTCCCATTGCCGATATGGATAATGATGGCATTAAAGATAGTCTCGATAATTGTCCTAATGTTGCGAACAATAATCAAGCAGATTTTAATAATGATGGGGTAGGAGATGCCTGTCAAAGCCCAGGACCAAATGTAATCGTTACGGAGGGGATATTATTTAATGACAATTCAGAGGGGATCTTAATGAAAGGTAGAGATGGCAATTGTTACCTTGTTTTTATTGATGAAAATGGAGTTTTTCAAAGTCAACAAAGGCCATGTCCTTAAGTATAATAGACATATAGAACCTAGTGAGTATTGCATTGCTTGGGCTCATGAAAAAAGATTGAATGCTAAATAACAATGGAGTCTATCATTTGAAAAAAAGACTCCATTGTTTTTAATAAGCATCTAGTCCATCATAGCTTCTATTATCAGGGACAGAAATCGCCCTTGATAAAAATATAAATATTTTAGGTTTGGAAATGGATCAATTATATATCTCTTAAACTTACTCAAACCATTCCTTGGTCTTATCTTGCGTTAGTTAGATCATTTGTCATACATCATTGGTCAAATTTACATATTCTTTTGCAACCTCTTTTGCCCAAATCTGATAAGTTAATTTAGATGGGTGAATTCCATCACTAAAAAAATCTTGTGGGTCTAACTTTAATTCAGATTTTTGAATCCACTCGTTTAAGGATAACTTCTCTTCACAATAGAATACATTTTCAAATTCGTCAACAATTCCTTTTACTTCCTCTCCTAAAATTTCGACGAGGTTTCCAATAGTGAATTTGATAAGTGAAGTAAACGCTGGAAATTCCTTAATAGGAGGCATATTGCAAAATAAAATTGTTGCGCTCGGATATTTTTGCTGGAGGGATTTTATAAGTCTTCGAATTTCTTTATTCCATTTTGAAGGACTGTTTAAAGTAAAGGCATCATTGGCTCCCAAACCAATGACCAGTAAATCAGCTTGCTCATCTGTAATTTTTGCTAATAGCTTTTGATTAACCTTTTTCACTGTGTTGCCACTCCGAGCATATACCTTCCATGAAATATTTATATCTTTCAATTTAGATAATTCTTGCGCAAATGTTCCTGCAAATCCTTGTTCATGCGTTTGGACACCGACTCCTGCAATTGTGCTTTCGCCAATAAATAACAAGCTTATTTGTTTTGCCGATTTATCTTCTGTTAGACTTAGTCCCGACTTTCCTTTGGCCTCTGGAAGACGAGGCACACTGTCGCGAATCTTTTTTGCTTGATAATACATCAAAGGAATTAAGGGTATACTTATAATGGCTCCTGATAGGTATCTTAAGTTCATGTATATTTATTATAATAGTGAACATCATTCAATAATCGTAAATACAATTCACCCTAATGAATTAGGTCCAATCGCCTCTCCACTCTCGGTAGTAATTAAATGAATATTTTCTTGTGGTAGGGAAAGTGGTTCTCGTTCGCAACAATCTTCATTCAACACGCTATTATCAGAAAGAATTCCAGCATCATATGGATATAGTTCGTGTACGATTTCAGGAGTAAATGTTCCATCGCTATCAACCAAGGAAAGACTTTCAACACCAATAAACCAATCTGGGCTCGGACCTAGCATTGATACTAGGGTGAACAAGGAAAAGTTTTTGCTTACTATTATATCAAAAGTATTTTCTCCACAGGAAGGATGACTAATTTCATCAGGACAAATCCAATGTCGAATGTTTATTAATTTTTCCACATTACCCTTGTTGATTTCAGTCTGAATTTCTGAAACCAGCTCGTAAGTTGTTCCTGTAATGGACATTTCGTCTATTCCTGGTGAGGCTAAAGTGCCAACTTTCCAAAAATTTGCATTTGCATTATGGGTTGCGCCCGCGAGCCAAGAAAAATGCGCACCTAGGTCAGGCCACGCAGGGCTCTGAGAATTCCAAGTACTGATTATCTCTACCCTATACTTTACGTTGTTTACTTCTTCATCAATTACACCATTGCAATTATTATCAACACCATTAAGGACATTATCTTGGCCATTAGGATTTATCAAAAATTCAGTGTCGTCGCAATCCGTATTGTCGGATACATAACCAATGGGTTGATCGCACGACTGTTTGGTAACTGTGGTAGCTCCAAAACCATCTCCGTCTGTATCTTGATACCAAGTTTGTTCAATACAATTGTCTAACTTGTTGCAAGAGTGAATTGCAAATAACATAACTGAGCATATGATTATCAAAAAGACGGCTTTCAACTTAAGTTATTTTATTTTTGTTATTACAATCTAATATATGAAAAACCAAACATTTCTTTTTGTAAGGATTTGTATATAATAATCCCCAATGGCTTTAATTGCTTCATAACAGTAAAGAATTCTGTAAAAAGCATATATATCAGTAGTCATGGCTAAATGTTTTCCAGTTATGTCAAAATGATTAGCATCAGAATCATGAAACGCACTCATTGTTATTTTTGTTTTTTCAATTAGTGTATGAGCATGATCTGGTAAGAACTGATCAATTACAGATCGTACATCTTCTTCATACATTACAACTTTGTTTCGATATCTATTTATGAAAATGTCAGGGTCTATGAAATCCTGTTTTTGGAAACTTTCAAATGCTGTTTTAGCATCATTATTTTTTAAATATCGAAAGTGAAATTCATCCTCTATAAAAGGAATTCCTTCTAGAACTTTAACGCTTGAATAGTCCACATCATCATTTAAAAGTAAAAATAATTCGTGGGAGGAATTTATAAGTAGTTGATCCTTTTTATCTGAAAAGGCAGAAGACTGATCTAAACGAAATTTTTCAACCACTTCATCAATCAATGAAAAATCATTGGTGTTTACACATTGCTCAATAGTTGAAAATGCTTCCTCCCTTAGTGCAATAATCTTTAAGTTATTACTCATGGTTGATCAAACTTTTATTTATTTCAATGTAATTAGTATTCTTATTAATATGCTTTCAATGTTTCTAAAAGAAGATTGTTTGTTGCCTCAATTTGCGCCTTCACATTTTGATGGCAGGAATAATCTATGACTAAGAACATATCTTTTATTTCAATTAAATATTTTCGAACATAAATTTCACCTTTTTTAAAAGTGGATAAATCTCTTTTTAACTTCCATTTTCGTTCAAGCCTGTAAGCTTGATAGTTATTAATAGTTTCTAATTTTTTAAAAGAATTACTGGCTTGATTAAAATCTATTCCGGTTCGGATGTTATTAAAAAGTTCATCTAAGGAATTATAATCTCTAATTATTGAAAATTTTAAAGTAGCATCTACAAACCCAGTTAGATTGGCATGATAATGAAGTCCAGAAAGATCATTCGTGATGGAAGTATTCTTTTCCAAGTAATAAAAATTAGGGATTTCAATAGTTGCAATAGTATCTTTGTAGTACTTATCAGTAATAAAAATAGATTTAGAACTTTTAAACTTAAAAGGTTTGCTTGGCTTGGGGTTACTTTTTTCTAGTGGTGTTGAATTAATCGAGTTTTGTTTTTCTTCTATTTTCGTTTTAGGTTGAGCAGATGAATTGGGCTCATTTAAAATACTTACGGATTTTTCTTTTTTATTAGTTGAGTTACAGCTGATAAAAACTAAAACTACAAATACGATATATGCTAATATACTTTTCATTAGTAGGTTTCTTTTTAAAAAGTAAATTTAGGAATAGTTCATTTAACTGTGTCTTAGTGAAATAATAATGATCTTACTCTTTGCATTCAAGGAGTAAAGTTCATCTCGGAAGGAGGCCGTAGGCCGACTGGAGAGATGAACTTTGTTTTTTTATTTT
>Ga0209187_1002948_pt1 | contig 15101 bp, 7 predicted proteins | sample BantaG_FD_187430 | JGI IMG/M metagenome (GOLD analysis project Ga0209187, IMG submission 187430) | Marine algal microbial communities from Bantry Bay, Ireland - BantryBay_4 metaG (SPAdes) (version 2) | ecosystem: Host-associated > Algae > Red algae > Unclassified | place: Bantry Bay, Ireland... | reverse complement strand
TGTTGGTTGATCAATGGTTACCATTATTGAACCGTCAGTAGCACATTGTCCACCATCAACTGTAAATGTATAAGTTGTCGTTGCATTAGGATCGAAAATAGGGGACCATGTTCCTGAAAATCCTTCTACTGATGTTACTGGTAAAGGATTCGCTTCGCCAGCACATTGACTTGGAATCGCATTGAAGGTTGTAGTTGTTGGTTGATCAATGGTTACCATTACAGAACCGTCAGTTGCACACTGTCCTCCGTCAACTGTAAATGAATATGTAGTTGTTGCGTTTGGATCGAATACAGGAGACCATGTTCCTGTAAATCCTTCTATCGATGTTGCGGGTAAGGGATCTGCTTCGCCAGCACATTGATTTGGAATCGCATTGAAGGTTGCAGTGACTGGTTGATCTTCCATTACGATAACTTCTGATTCATCTGTTATACAGGGTCCAGTAACTGTATAAGTATAAGTACCTGCTCCACCACTGGTCATATCCCAGCTACCTCCTGTGTCTTCTCCTGTAATGGCATCTTCTAAATCTGTCAAGCTTACAGATTCCCCAGCACATATTGTTATCGCTCCATCCATCCCAGCATTAGGAGGTGCTATTGGTGTAACTAATTCAACGCAAATTATCACTTGTCCATGCCCACCGGCATTACCTGGTTCAACACTACCAGTAAAAGTTGTACCTTTTCCTCCAGCGCCACCACCTGGTGCACCTCCATCCATACCAGAAAACCCGATGTTTCCTCCATCACCTCCTGCTGCGCCAGGTATTCCGGCCATTCCGCCGAGACCTCCGGTATTTAATACGCCAGGGGCTCCGTCTGTATTGCCCGGTCCGGATCCGCCACCACCACCTCCACCACCATCTGGAGTTCCTCCTGTAATTGCTCTGTCGCCTCCATTACCTCCAGTTACACATCCAGCGGGTCCTGTTCCTCCTGCACCTCCTGTAGCTACATTGCCTCTGCTACCTCCTCCAATAATTATATTACCAGTTCCGAAATCATAAGAGGTGTCTCCACCATCCATATTTATTGCTCCCTGACCTACTATAATGGGAAAGGTTTCACATTCTGTAACAGGATATGTATCAGTACAGTATGCACCACCGCCACCACCAGCTCTATGATTAATTGCATTTCTTGAGCCTCCTCCTGCTCCCCAGGCTTCAACTTTTATTGTTAAATCTACCCCTGAAGGAATCGTTAAAATACCGTCCGTGTTAAAAGTTACACAACTACCAACATTAGCATCAATAGTAGCATCCTGTGCAAAACTAGATGTCGTACAGAAGGAGAAAAAAAGAAGTGCAAAAAATAAAGTATTTCGCATGAGCTAAAATAGTTGTTAATTGTTTTATATCGATATTTGTGGTGTATTTCTCAAATACAATAAAGTTGTTCTAAAATTTATTAGATGAATTTATTCTTAAAGCATATTGAGGATAAATTATGGTGTTGTGTCATTTACATTAAAATTCATTTAAATTAAGTGTATAAGACAAATATATAAGTCAGGATGGCAAAGGAATACAGTAAATGTATCAAATGTTTGCCCAAATCTTTCATTCTAGATGGTATTAGTCTTTGGGGCAAAAGAAAATTAGGTATTGTAAAGGTGAAGAGCGATTTTAATATTATTCAATTTAGGTAAAACCCAATAAAAAGTTTGATTTTCAAAAGAAAAAGACTCAAGTTGAACAGCTAAATCAGATTGTTGGATGCTATATTTCCGCTTTTTTGAAAGATTTACACTAACAATTGTAATTTTTTAGGGAAGGATGATTTTCTGGTTGCACTATGTTTGTAAGGTTCGTGAAAAAAGGATGAAATATTCAAAATAATAATAATGGATAATTACATCGCTTATTAATCTAAAAACGATACTAAATTAAAAGTCAAAAATTATATGAGAAACATTTTAACCTTAGTCTTGCTATTAACAATATCTCTGAACTATGCCCAAAAAGATACAACTAGCATGGATAAAATGTGGGGAGATCAAGCTGAAATTACAACAAGTAAAGAAAATCAGCGTACTGCGTTATTTGCGGATGGTAACTATGCAATGTTTATTCATTGGGGACTCTATTCCAATATTGCCAATAAATGGGAGGGAAAAACCTATTACGGCATCAGTGAGTGGATAATGAGCACTAGACGTGCTAGCATTGCGCCAGCGGACTATATGGCTGAAGCAAAAAATTTCAATCCTCAGGATTTCGACGCCGATGCTATTGTTAAATTAGCAAAAGATGCTGGAATGAAAACTGTTGTCATTACTAGTAAACACCACGATGGTTTTGCAATGTATCATTCGAAGTCCAATAAGTTTAACATTGTTGATGCTACGCCTTTTAAACGTGACCCAATGAAAGAGTTGTCGAAAGCTTGTGAAAAAGCGGGTTTAGGTTTTGGATTTTATTATTCGCACAATCAAGATTGGACTTTTCCAGGTGGAAACAGAGGTCCAAAGGTGAACGAAAAAGGAGAAGCAGTTGATTTTGATTATTATTTCAAAGAGAAATGCTTGCCACAGATCAAGGAAATCACGACAGAGTATGGCGACATTGCTATCATTTGGTTTGATACTCCGGGGGATATGGAAAAGAAGTATGTAGCGGAGTTGGTTGAAATCGTAAATAAAAATCAACCGAATGCACTTGTTGCGGGCCGTGCTGGACACGGTTTGGGAGATTACAAATCTTTTGGAGACATGAACATTCCTGAAAAGAATGAGCCAGGTTTGTGGGAATCTGTGGATGTCACTAACGACTCGTGGGGGTATGCGTGGTATGATGAAAATTGGAAAAGTCCGAAACGACTTTTGACCAATGTTATTTCTACAGTTGCTCGTGGCGGTACATATATGTTAAATGTAGGACCTGATCCAACTGGAGTGGTTCCTGAAGGTGCAGTATATTCTCTAGAAAAATCAGGTGCTTGGATTAAAAAATATCCACAAGTATTGTATAAAACGGGGTCTTCCCCTTGGGGGCACGCCTTGCCTTGGGGTGATGCAACAGTTGCTGCGGATGGAAAAATAAATTTATGTATTTATAAATGGCCTTTGGATGGAATACTTTCAGTACCTGGCCTGAAGAATAAAATAAAAACAGCTAACCTTTTAACAGATAATGGTACGGAATGTATTACAACTTCCACAAAAAACGGATGGACAAGTTTTAGTTTACCATCTCAACGTCCTGAAAAATTGATTTCAGTAATAGAAATAGAAACGGAAGGTAAGCCAGAAGTGACAAAGGGTTTTGGTATCGACCCTGTTTTTAAAACCAACGTACCTGTCGGTTTTGCACAAGCGAAAAATGTAAATATCGAACACACAAGATGGATGGAAAAATTCGGAGAATGGAAACACATTTCCCAGGCTCAAGATTGGACTGAAGACAGTAAATTATCATGGGAGCTTGAAGTGATGGAAGCAGGACAATATCGCGTAGATTTAAATTATAGCGGAACAGGACGTATGGTTTGGCGTGTCGACACAGAAGAAGGAGACATGTTACAAAATGAGCAAAATTCTTCTAAGATATATAACGCTTATGAAATTGGGCTTATCAAATTCGATAAACCGGGTAAACATACCGTCACTGTTTCTTTCATAGAAGGGAATAAAGAAAAAGCAAGTTTAAAAAGTATTGTATTTACACCATTAGACTACCTAGATTAATAAATATGTTGAATATTCGATTGTACACTGTCTAAATAAAAGAGACTATTGAATTTTTTACAAATAATAATAACAAAATCTCTGCTTCTGAAAATCTTAATCAGTTCATTTATCGTCTGTCTGTTCATAGTCGCAACAGGAAGCTTATTTGCTCAAAAGAAGCAGCCAAATATCATTTTCATTTTTGCCGATGATTGGGGCTATGGTGATTTGGGTGCTTATGGAGCGACAGAAGTTGCGACACCAAATATTGACAAGCTAGCTGCTAAAGGTACGAAATACACGCAGTTCCATACGACAAGTGGAGTCTGTTCACCAAGCCGTGCATCCGTAATCACTGGAAAATTTCCAGCTGAAAATCGTGTGCATGGGCATTTTGCAAGCGAAGAAAAAAATATAGAGCGAGGAATGCCGAATTGGTTAGATGAATCATTACCTGTTTATCTGCCACAAATGATGCAAAAAGCGGGTTATACCACGGCACATTTTGGCAAATGGCATCTTGGAGGTGGTGGACCTCCTAATGGCGATACTTTAGCACCTGAGCCCAAGCAATACGGATATGATGAAACACGCATATGGAATGGGAACGGACCGACTTGGAAAGGTGATAAACATTTTCCGACCACCCGTTACATGGATAATGATACTTTATGGGTTCACAGTTCCAGTCGTTTGGCAGTTGACGAAACAATTGATTTTTTAGAAAGAAATCAAGTTAAAGGCAAACCATTTTTCATCAACTTATGGTTGAAAGACCCACACACACCGCTTTGGCCAACAGATGAACAACGTGCACCATACAAAGGTTTTTCAAAGGATAAAGAAACATATTATGCAGTATTAACTGATGCTGATTATCATGTGGGACGCCTTTTAGATTGGTTAGAAAAAATGGAGGCAGAAGAAAATACTTTAATCGTTTTTTCAAGTGATAATGGACCAGCGGGGTGGGGTCCTTCAAAAACGGCAGGATCAACAGGTGGGCTTCGAGGACGGAAAGTTGATATTTTTCAAGGTGGAGTAAATGTGCCTTTTATTGCTTATCAAAAAGGCAAAACGGCAGTGGGTAAGACTGATAGCACAAGCGTCTTATCGGCAGTAGATTTATTACCAACTTTTTGCGAATTGGCAAAGATTGATCTACCAAAAGATTATCAGCCTGACGGCGAAAGTATTGCTAAAATATTTGCTGGAAAATCTTTTCAACGTTCAAAACCATTGTTTTGGGATTGGCGATTTTCTCGTGAGAATAGCAAGAACCAGTGGGCTGCTGGTGCAGTGCGTTACGGAGATTGGAAATTGCTGATAAACAAAGATAGAACACGAATGGAGCTGTACAATATCGTCAATAATCCTTTTGAGAAAAATAATGTAGCAAAGGAAGAGATTGAAAAAGTAAAAGAACTTTCTATAATGCTAGCATCATGGCAAAAGAAATTGCCTCAATAAAACATACGTTAAATATGACTTAAATAAATCCATTTAGATTAAACTATACTTGTTTTAGAAAGTCTTGAATAGGATAAGAAAAAAAACTTCTTGCAACTCGAATTAGATTTTACAAAGTGGTTAATAGTGAATCAAAAGTTTTAAATACAAGCAATGTTGGCCTACGAGGTCATATCAATATGCAGAAACAAAATTTATGAAAGAGAATACTTTACTGTTTAGTCTTGCTTTATTGCTGCAAATTTTTGTAGTCAGTTTACAAGCTCAGTCAAAAACTGTTAGACCCAACGTGATCGTTGTCATAACCGATGATCAGGGCTATGGAGATCTTGGAAGTCATGGCAATCCTTATGTCAAAACTCCAGCGATAGATGCATTCTATAAAAAATCAGTACGTCTAACGGATTTTCATGTTGGTCCGACTTGTGCTCCTACTCGAGCTGGACTGTTGACGGGTCGTTATGCTAACAGAACTGGCGTTTGGCATACAATCGGCGGATGTTCTATTTTGCGTAAAGATGAAGTGACCGTGGCAGATGTATTTTCTGACCACGGCTACGAAACGGCTCTGTTTGGTAAGTGGCACTTGGGTGATGCTTACCCATCACGTCCTCAAGACAAAGGATTTAAACATGTCGTAGCGCACGGTGGCGGTGGGGTAGGACAGACAAATGATATATGGAATAATGACTATTTCGATGATACCTATTTGGTGAACGGCGAGCCAAAGAAGTTTGTTGGATACTGCACAGACGTTTGGTTTGACGAAGCAATTGACTATATCAAGGAGCAAAAAGATAGTCCATTCTTTTGCTACATTTCGACTAATGCACCTCACTCACCTTTTAATGTGCCTGTTGAATATTATGAACCTTATAAGAATTTAGACATTCCAGAATTTCAGAAACGTTTCTACGGTATGATTACGAATGTGGACGATAATTTTAAACGTTTGCAAGAAGAATTGAAGGAAATGAATTTGGATAAAAATACGATCGTAATTTTTATGACAGACAATGGAACTTCAGCTGGTTATAAAGCGGTAGACGGAAAAATGTATGGCTATAATGCGGGAATGAAGGGCACAAAAAATAGTGAATACGAAGGTGGACATCGTGTACCGTTTTTTATTTCTTATCCAAATGGTAAAATAGGCGGTGGAAAAGATGTGTCGGAGGTGACGGCCAATGTAGATCTTTTACCGACTTTAGTGAGTTTGTGTGGTTTTGATTTGCCCAAAAGAGAATTAGACGGAACCGATATTTCAGGTTTGATAAGAGGCGAGAAAAAGAAGCTCAAACGAAAGTACTTGATAACAGACAGTCAGCGTATGCAGGAGCCTGTGAAGTGGAATAAGAGTGCAGTTATGTCTGATAAATGGCGATTGGTTAATGGAAAAGAATTGTACGATTTAACGTCTGACCCGGGGCAAGAAAAGGATTTAGCTGTAACAAATCCTTCTAAAGTAAAGACGATGCGAGGTTATTACGATGAATGGTGGAAATCTGTTTCAAAGCAATTTAGCAGTTATCCAATCATTATTTTGGGTGATGAGAATCAAAATCCAACAGAGTTTACTTGTCATGATTCGCATGTAGTTAGTTCTGTTATCCCATGGCACCAAAACCATGTTAGAGAAGGTAAAAAGAATCCTTTTGGAGGAGAATATATAGTCTCATTTGCAGAGAGTGGTGAATATGAAATAACTATGAGTAGATGGCCACTCGAAAGTGGTTTGGCTATTAACGCAGGTTTAGAGGAGGGTAGAGATGCCGCTATTAATTACGATGCTATTAGTCCTGGGAAAGCTTTTGATTTTGTAAAGGGAGGAGTGAAAATTGGCGGTTGGAAACAGGTGATGAAAGTAGATGAAGAATCGAAATCTCTTAGGTTTCGAGGATATTTCCCAGAAGGACAAGCTAATCTACGTGCGTGGTTTACGACAGCTGCGAAAGAAGATTGGGGTGCATTTTATCTAAAAGTTGAAAAGATTTAATAAATGATAAAAAATCAGATTGTATTAATATTCATGATTTTACTAGTACTTGTAGGTGTGTCAGGCTGTAGTGCTCAATTGCAAAAAAGTCAGATCAATGATAAATCACGTCCACAACCAAATGTTGTAATCATTTTAGCGGATGATTTAGGTTGGCAAGATGTAAAATGCTATGATATTGACGAGCCCTCATTTTATGAGACACCGAATATGGATGCATTGTCTAAACAGGGAGCGATGTTTTGGCAAGCCTACTCTCCAGCTCCAACATGCTCACCATCGCGTTGTGCGATTATGAGCGGTAATCATCCGGCGCGCGCACAAAAAACACACGTACTAGGTGGAACTCCCCCAAGACCAGATAAAGCTAGCTCATCGCGGATGATAACTCCGTGGTTTAGTGGTCGAATGCCTGCCAACGAAATGACTATTGCAAGGGCTTTAAAAGCTAACAATTATACAACGGGTCATTCTGGAAAATGGCATATGGCACTTAATCACCATTCCTTCCCTCAGCCTGCAGACCAAGGTTTTGATTTTACACGGTCTAATAGAGGTGTAACTAGAAGTATGAAACCTAATAGATTGGTCGGTTTTTCAACTGATGACCCAAACGATAAATATCCCTTGGATGAAAATGGTTTTGGTGTTAATGAACAAACGGATGATGCCATTGAATTCATGGATCAATCAAAAGAAAACCCATTTTTTCTATATTATGCGGAGTGGTTTGTACATGCGCCTATACAAACTAGAAATCGTCGGCTATTGGAAAAATATTTGAAAAAATTTGGAGAAAAATTTCCAACGAAAAATAAGAAATGGCATCTGAAAGGACAACAAAATCCTTGGTATTGTTCTATGGTTGAGGACTTCGATTATCGTGTTGGCCAGGTAGTTGACTATCTAAAGACAACAGATGACCCGCGTTGGCCTGGGCATAAATTATACGAAAATACGTACATAATTTTGACCTCAGATAATGGTGGCGCGGAAAATAAAGGTAAAGAAGTTATCACAGATAATTATCCTTTGGACAGAGGGAAAGTATCGGCTATGGAAGGTGGTACGAGAGTACCATTGATTATCACGGGCCCAGGTATCAAGGCAGGTGAGCAATCAGATGTGATGATAAATGGGCTTGATTTTTATCCTACAATTTTGGCACTTACAGGAACTAAAAAACCAGAAGGAAAAAACTTGGACGGTGCTGACATTTCAAATTTATTATTGAAGGATGTAACGGACGCAAAATTGGTGAAAGATAGTAAAGGGGAAGTAAGAACAGAGATGATGTGGCATTTCCCACACGGGGATTTGGAAAGCACCTTTCGGGAAGGAGATTATAAACTGGTGAGGAATTATGACTACGTAGAAAATACGGAGACGGAAGAATTAGAATTGTATCAGCTCTATAAAACGGAAAACGGGAAATCAGTTAGAGTTGACATTGAGGAGTCCAATAATTTAGCCTCAGAAATGCCAGACTTAACTCACAAACTCAATGAAAAATTGACAGCTCAGCTAACGGAAATGAAGGCAAGTTATCCAACTTATAACCCTGTTTATAAAGGAGATTTGCCAAACAAAGAATCGATTCCAATTGTGCAATCAGAAAAGAAACAGGGAAATAAAGTTACGTTTACATTTACAGAGAGCGGGTCCAAGGTTGTAAAAGCCAATTTATTATATACTTTAAACGGTGGTGAAAAAGAAGAAGAATGGTTTCAGATTGCTGCAGATTTGTCAACTAAAAATTCAGCTTTGGCCATGCTGCCTGAAGGTACAACACACTACTTAATTAATTTGATTGACGAACACAACTTTTTAGTGAGTTATCCAGAAATGAAAGATGGTAAAACACTTAAAAAGAGTAAAGGAAAGTATTCCGCTGATGCTTTAACGGCAGGAAAGTAAATTTTGTTTAAATAAAAATTGAAATGAGAAATAATCAGTTTGTTTTAATGTACATAAGCCTGCTAATTCTTAGTATGACGTCAATGAGTTGTAACAAGCAGTTACAAGTCAGCGAAGACAAAGAAACAATTCAAGCAAGCATTCTCAATGATGAAACTCGTCCACAACCCAATGTCGTTTTGCTTTTGGCAGATGATTTAGGATGGCAAGATGTAATGTGCTACGACATTGATGCTCCTGCACCATACGAGACGCCAAATATTGATGCATTGGCTAAAGAGGGGACGATGTTTTGGCAAGCTTACTCACCTGCACCGACTTGTGCACCTTCCCGTTGTGCGATAATGAGTGGTAATCACCCAGCACGTGCGCAAAAGACACACGTAGTTGGTGGAGCTCCTCCGAAGCCGCACGGGCAATCATCAAGAATGATGTCGCCATGGTACAGTGGCAGAATACCTGCTGATGAAATGACATTGGCGAAAGCTTTGAAGACTAATAATTATAAAACGGGACATTCTGGTAAATGGCATATGGCAATAAGTCACAATGCTTTTCCGCAACCAGAAGACGTAGGATTTGACTATACTCGATCGGATAGAGGCGTTGCCAATGCAATTCGTCCTGACGTTATGAGTGATTTTTCTACGAATGATCCAGACGAAGAATATCCAATAGACGAAAATGGTTTTATAGTAAACCCAACAACTCAAGATGCCTTGAATTTTCTCAAAGAAGCTAAGGATAAACCGTTCTTTTTATACTACGCAGAGTGGTTGGTACACGGACCAATTCAAACTCGAAATCGTCGGCTTTTGGATAAATATTCAGACAAATTGGAAGTGGCGGTTCCGATGGATCCCAAATATGCTCCGGGCATGACTGGACAACACAATCCTTTCTATTGTTCCATGGTTGAGGAGTTTGATAACTATGTAGGACAGGTGGTTCATTATTTAAAAACAACAGATGACCAACGTTGGCCTGGACATAAATTAAATGAAAATACTTATTTCATTTTTACTTCTGATAACGGTGGAATGGAAAAAGGTCATGGTCAAACTACAACAGATAATTATCCACTAGATAGAGGAAAAATCTCAGCAATGGAAGGTGGTACGCGTGTACCCTTTATTGTAACAGGTCCTGGTATCAAGGCTGATATTCAATCGGATGTCATGGTTAACGGGCTTGATTTTTATCCGACAATTTTGGCTTTGACAGGAACAAAAACACCAGCTGGAAAAAAATTGGATGGTTGTGATCTCTCTGATTTATTGTTAAAGGATGCGACAAATGCCAAATTGGTGAAAGATCAAAATGGTAATGAACGCACAACAATGATGTGGCATTTTCCAAATAGTGCCGCTATGGAAAGTACCATTCGAAACAGTGATTATAAGTTAGTTAGAAATTACGACCACGTAGAAAATAAACATACTGAACCATTAGAATTATATCGCTTATATAATTCTGAAAGTGGTAAATCAGTTAGAGTGGATATTGAAGAATCAAAAAATTTGGTTGAGGAAATGCCAGATTTAACCCGTAAACTCAACGAACAACTGACAGCTCAGCTGACAGAAATGAAAGCCAGTTATCCATATTATAATCCGAATTGTAAAGGAGATTTGCCAAATAAAGAATCCATTCCAACGGTACTATCAGAAAAGAAAGACGGAAATAAAGCGATTTTTGAGTATAAGGAAAACGGTGCTAAAGTTGTAAAGGCTGATCTCTTGTACACTTTAAATGGAAGTAAAAGATATGAAGAATGGTTTAGAGCTACTGCTGAATTATCAGGTGAAAATACCGCGGAAGTAATACTACCTGCAGGAACAACACACTACTTCATTAACTTAATTGATGAAAATAATTTTTTAGTAAGTTTTCCTGAATTCAAAAACAGAAAAATAACAAAAAAGAATAAGGGAAAGTATTCGATCGACGCATTAACAACGGAATAATAGTTAAAAACAAGAAGAATAGAGCTTTTTGTTCAAGTTAAGGAAATTAAGAAAAATGAAAAGTCAGTTTGATTCATAAATTGTTACCTTATTCATGTTGCCAATAATGACAAGTTGCAACAGTCAGGATAAGTTATCCAGGAATGAAAGACGCTAAAGCTTTGACAAAGATAAAGGAAAGCATCCTGAGGATGCTTTGACATAGGAAAAGTAACCTATTTAATAGATTTAAAACGAAAAAAAACTAACAATGAGTACAAAAAAATCAATTCCCGTGGTCGCAAAAGAAGTGCTTTTGCCCTTCATCTTAATTACCTCTCTTTTTGCCTTGTGGGGTTTTGCAAATGACATTACCAATCCTATGGTTTCTGCATTTAAGAAGGTCTTAGAATTGACGAATACTCAGGCATCATGGGTTCAAATGGCATTTTATGGTGGTTATTTTACAATGGCCTTACCTGCTGCGATTTTCGCTAAGAAATACTCATACAAGAAAGGTATTCTCTTGGGTTTGTTTTTGTACGCCGTAGGAGCATTGTTGTTTTTTCCAGCTGCAGCTTATGAGGAGTTTGGATATTTTCTTGCTGCTTTATACATATTGACTTTTGGTTTGGCTTTCTTGGAAACGACCGCTAATCCTTACATCTTGTCAATGGGGGCAGAAGAAACCGCTACACAACGACTTAATTTAGCACAGGCATTTAACCCAATTGGAGCTTTAGCAGGACTTTATGCTGCACAAAATTTCATATTAGGCTCTCTACAGTCTGATGATCTTGATGCAAATGGAAGTCCTATATATGATTCACTTACAGAAACAGCAAAAGCTGGTATTCGTAGTGCGGATTTAATGGTCATTCGGAATCCCTATGTGATCTTAGGATTAGCGGTTATAGGAGTTTTGATTTTGATTGCTGTTGTCAAAATGCCAGAAAATAAAAATGCACCAACCGAGGAAAGTATTGGTGCCGCAATAGGTCGAATATGGAAAGGTAAGCGATTTAGGGAAGGTGTAATTGCACAAATGTTTTATGTCGGTGCACAAATTATGTGTTGGACATATATTTATCAATATGCTGAATCTATTGGGATTGATAACCGCTCCGCAGTACCTTATGCAATGTCTGCTTTAATAATTTTTCTTATTGGACGATGGATTTGTACTTTTTTAATGCGCTACTTGAGTGCTGGGAAATTACTGATGTTTATGTCACTATTAGCGATGATTTTCACCATAGGTGCGATATTCCTGCCAGGTATGACGGGACTGTATAGTTTAGTTCTAATTTCATTTGCAATGTCTTTAATGTTTCCTACCATCTACGGAGTAGCTCTGGAAGGAATGGGGGATGATGCAAAATACGGAGCTGCATTTTTAGTTATGGCAATTGTAGGTGGTGCGATTATGCCAATGGCACAAGGGATGATATTAGACTTTGGTGGATCGGGCTATACTGACACTTTAATTATGGGAGTACCAGAAGTTAATTTTTCTTTTGTTCTACCGTTAATTTGCTTTGTCGTGGTAGCTATTTATGGGTATAGAAGTTTTACAGTGCATACAACATAAATCAGATTTTGCTTAGTATAAACGAAACAATTGTTGAATAAATTTAACGGAGAAAGACCAATTAATTTAGCAAAAACGAAAATGAAAGTTTTAACAAAATTCTTTTTATGGTTGGTAATAGCGTCATCTGTTTTTTCTGTTGCATGCAATCAGAAAGTTAAAACAGCTGTTGATCTAGAAAAAACGGTAAACGATGGCTTTGATGAGAAAAAATCATCAGAAGCAACTAGGCCGAAACCAAATGTAGTTTTATTATTGGCAGATGATTTAGGTTGGCAAGATGTTGGTTGCTACGACATTGATGAGCCATCTCCTTACGAAACACCAAATATGGATGCCTTAGCAACAAAAGGAGTGAAATTTTGGCAAGGCTATTCACCTGCACCAACATGTGCTCCTTCACGTTGTGCAATCATGAGTGGTAATCATCCTGCACGGGCACAAAAAACACATGTAAGAGGAGGCACTCCACCAACGCCATATCATAAGAATAGTTGGAGATTAATGGCACCGTGGTATAGTGGACGATTACCTGTGGATGAATTAACTATATCAAAAGTTTTACAACAGAATGGTTACAAAACTGGACATTCAGGAAAGTGGCATATGTCTCATAAACACTTTACGGACCCTCAACCAGAAGCGGCAGGTTTTGATTATTCGAGTGGAGAAAAAGGAGTAGTGGCACGCATGAAACCTGATAGATTATCTGATTTTGCAACAATGGACCCATCAGATCCTTTTCGCTTAGATGAAAATGGATTTGCCTTTCACCAATCATCAGAAGATGCCTTAAGTTTTTTAGATAAAGAAAAGGGTAATCCATTTTTTCTGTACTATTCAGAACATTTGGTTCATACACCTATTCATACCCGAACTAAGCGCTTATTAGAAAAGTACTTAGATAAGCTGAGAATAGATTATCCAAAGAAAGCTGAAGGCTGGAAACTGGAAGGGCAAAACAATCCTTTCTATTGCGCAATGGTGGAAACCTTAGATTATCACTATGGAAAAATAGTGAATTACTTAGAGAATACAGATGATCCTCGTTGGCCAGGACATAAGTTAATGGAGAATACTTATATCATCTTAACTTCTGATAACGGAGGAATGGAAAGAATGCCAAATGAAATTATTACAGATAATTATCCATTGGACAGAGGTAAGATTTCGGCAATGGAAGGGGGCATCAGAGTACCTTTAATCATAACAGGGCCCAATATTGAGAAGGGGATTGAATCGGATGTAATGATCAACGGTTTAGATTTCTATCCAACAATACTATCTTGGATTGGGGCTTCTATTCCTCAAGGCAAAAACTTAGACGGAATAGACATTTCTACTTTATTGCAAGAAGATCCGACAAATCCTGAATTGGTTAAAACTAAAGAAGGGAAGCCGCGTGAAACAATGATGTGGCATTTTCCTAATAGTGTTGCTTTGGAAAGCACCATTAGAGTAGGAGATTATAAACTGATTAGAAATTATAATCATGAATCAAAAGCCCAAACAGTTCCTCTAGAGTTATACCAATTGTATATCACTGAAAATGGAAAAGCTACTCGTGTTGATATTGAAGAGTCGAATAATTTGGTAGAAACAAACCCAGAGTTAGCGCAAAAGTTAAACAATCAATTAACAGAAATGCTGACAGAAATGAAGGCCAGTTATCCTTATAATAACCCACATTATAATAAGGACATACCGCATCAGGAAAAAATTCCGGTTGTGACAGATAACAAGAAAGAAGGAAATAAAGTAACCTTCACTTTTAAAGAAAATGGGGCAAAAGTCATCAATGCCAACTTATTGTACACCCTTAATGGTGGGACTAAAGGTGAAGAATGGTTTAGACTACCTGCTACTTTGGCTTCTAGAACCACAGCAACTGCAACCCTCCCAGAAGGAACAAGTCATTATTTAATTAATCTAGTTGATGAAAATAATTTCTTAGTAAGTTATCCTGAATTATTAGGAATAAGGGAATATGAAAAAATAAAGAAGCGATATTCGGAAGACGCCTTGGCGGTTAAATAATTTCTTGGATTAAATATATTAATTACCAGTTCGAAGTCTGAAAATGTATGAGCAAATACCATACATTCAAGGGGAGAGATGAACTATTTTTGTGTGATTTTAATAATATTAGAATATCAACAATGAAAAAGTACACCTTTTTATTACTGTTTACTACCGTGCTATTTTTTAATAGCTATAGTCAAACTAAACAAAAGCAAAATAGCCAAAAGCCTAATGTAGTAATCATTTTTATAGACGATGAAGGTTATGGTGATGTAGGATGTTATGGAGCAACTGGTTTCCAAACACCTAATTTGGATCATATGGCAAGTCAGGGAATGAGGTTTACAAATTATTATGCGGCTCAGCCTGTATGTACCGCTTCACGTGCTGGAATATTAACAGGTTGTTATCCCAATAGAATAGGGATTTCAGCTGCTTTCACGCCACACCATAAAAAAGGAATTAATTCCAAAGAACTAACAAT
>Ga0209187_1002947_pt1 | contig 15101 bp, 15 predicted proteins | sample BantaG_FD_187430 | JGI IMG/M metagenome (GOLD analysis project Ga0209187, IMG submission 187430) | Marine algal microbial communities from Bantry Bay, Ireland - BantryBay_4 metaG (SPAdes) (version 2) | ecosystem: Host-associated > Algae > Red algae > Unclassified | place: Bantry Bay, Ireland... | reverse complement strand
GATTGATGCGTATTTTTTGTTAATAGCCCCTTGTCTTCGGCACGGTGATAAAGATGTATTTCTGTTTTAGGAATCTTATTTTTAGCATTTACAAAATTTTGAACCTTTTTTTGCTGCGCCCTAAAATCTTTTAACAGTTCCTTGGGGCTCCTCCCAAAATCACGATCCGGGTGAGCGACGAGCCGAAAATCTGCTTCGTCGATCAGAATATCTGCGGTACGAAAGTTATAATTTTCCAGACTATCTATCGGTGGATCAGCCCACGAGAGGGGCGCAGGAGTTTGGTAGTCAAAATCGTGGTCTGGTGTATTTAAATCGGTGGTCACACAAGTAGTGATGAATAAGAGTGGTATTAAAACAATGAATAAGGAGGTAGCAGAATGAATCATCAATGGTATTTAAAATTTTTAAAGAAGTTGTTCAGGAACTTCAAACCGAAAAATAAACAAAAACCCCAAGAGCATTTGTCCGCTCTCAGGGTTTTATTAAATATTATTTTGACTTAGCCGGACTAACACCCGACGGTGAGATTTTTCAATCTACTATCACTGCTGTTTTTCTTTATTTTTGGCCTTCTTCCTTTTTTTATTGTTCTTTCTGGCATCCATTTGCTCTTCCGTTAGTAAAGACTTAAGTTCATGCTTATGCTCTTTTTTCAGTTGCGTAAGCATTTCTTTTTTAGCGGCAGCATCCAGGGAAGTATCGGTAGCGATGGCCTGATTTTTTTGGTAAAAATTCAGGTAGGCTGTTTTTATAGTACCTTGCTGTGCCTCCGTAAGGTTCACCTGTTTGTCCAGTTTTTCGGTAGATCTTACTGCACGATTTTCGATCATTTCTGGAGACATATTAGCTGATTTCTTGACTTTTTTTCCTTTTTTTCCACTCCGTTTCTTGCCAGGGCCGTCTGCCTTGCGTTGCTCACGTTGTGCTCTCACATCTTCTTTGTGTGCTTCTTTTAATGCCTTTTTTTTCTCAATCTGTGCAGGCGTTAAAACTGCCTCAATTTTTTCATTAAATTCGGTACGAATAGCTATCCGTTCTTCCCGTGTTTGGGCGTTACGACTTTTTCTATCTGCAATTCTGGTTTCGTAAATTGCTTTGATTTTTACCTGTTGTTCAGGTGTAAGATCAAGTTCTGTCGTCATCTGTTCTACGGCATTATCTGCTTTAATTGCCATTCCCTTACGCTGGGCAAAAGTACTGGTAGTCAAGAAGGCTACCAGTAGTAAAAGACACATTAGATTTTTCATATTTTTTTAGATTTTTAAGTTTAAGCGATTAGATAAGGAATGAGTTAATAATAAATTTACGTTTTTGGCTTGATCTTTTTGCCGCTAGGTATCATCTACTTTGATCCCGACGCACTAGTGCTTGAGGCACAAGTTATCATCTCTTTGACTTTTCAAAATTACAAAGGTTAAAGGGATTTCTAAATAAAATATCGATTTTGCTGGGATGCTGGGATGCTGGGATGCTGGTGGGTGAGATAGGGTATTTGTCTGATAATCAGTGACTTGATTCAGTAGCGTATTTAAATTAAACTAATTTCGATTATTTATTGAAAGCAAAAATCAATGGGTACAATCCCTACCGTATGCTCTTCGAGTTCTTCTCCCGAAGGACTATGAATTACGATTCGTCCGGTTACCTGAAAGTTGCGAGCATCGGCACCAATGATATTATCGGTTTGTGGATCGACCGCTACGGTCAAGTAGGGAAAGTCAATAAAAGAAGCGAGACTGATCGAACTCTGGGTAATGGGATGTGCGAAAACGGCCCCGCGCATGGTGTAATATAGACGGTCGCCGGAATTATTAATGGTCAAATTTCCAGCTCCTTGTTCGACGACAAATTCTCTGGTAATTTGATCGTTGGATAGCTGGACGAGTCGTCCATCACGGGATTCGTTAAATTCCTGAACACCTCGGGTCAGTACCCAAAGGGATCGGTTGGCGTCTATCTCGATGGACTGTGGTTGTAGTCCTACTTCGATTTCTTTTAAAATGGCTTCGGTTTCAATATCAATTTTGGTAACCACCGAATCAAGTAGAAATCCTCCGGAGTTGGCGACAAATACATTTCCATTTTGGAGGATCATTTCTTCTGGTCCAGGTCGTACCGGAATGGTCCGTAGCACCGTATTACTGGAAAGGTCTACCACGGCAATGGATCCCTGAAATCCGTCTGCACCCCACTGGCTTACCCAGGCGATACCAGGACTTATTTCTAATAAAAATCTTGGTTTCTCCAATCCGAGAATAGGACCGAGGTACTTAAAATCATCCATTCTGACCACATCAATCCGATTGGCATTGGTAGAAATAATATAACCTAGTCCATTTACTACGTGCATGGATCGGGTACGATTACCAAGTTCTCGGGTGGGATTATTAGTCCGGTAGACATCCCTGATAGAGCGGCCATTCTCGCCACGTTCCACGAAAGTGAGCGATCCAAACTGGTCGGTATTCTGGGTTAATCCCTGATTAACCACATAAATTCCATCGGTGAGTTCGAGTGGGCCTTTTTCTTTATCTTCTTCTTCCTCCTCACCTACCCCAGCAGGAACGCACGCAGTGGCCAATATCAGGGTAAGCAGCGAAAGGAAAAATGTAAATTTATTTAGAATCATCATAGCAAAATTTCTATTTTTGAGCTCATAAAACTATTTTAGACTAAAGTATATTTTAGACGTAAATTTTACGGATAAAGTAACCTAACTTGTTTAATACTTTAAGTCAGTCGACACTTGGTAAGTCGCTAAAATGGGGCCAGATTCTGCGTAAAATGATTAAAATGAGTGAAAATAGGAGGTTACAAAATAATAGTTATTTATTTTTTAAACCAAATTCCTAAGGATCGATTAAAAAATAAGTTATAAAGGTTTGGAGTAGAATTACAATTCCAAAAGCAAAAGCCAGGAGGAGGGCCGATTCCATACATAATTTTTAATTGGAAATATACTGGGAATACCCCAATACAATTAAAAATGCCGCAACGCAAAGGATAAGACCAACCATAAAAATATTATAGGAAATTTTAATCATCTTATATTTTACGGAAAGTACATGGCCCAGTTCATAAATATCTACAGCCATATTATCGTACAGTAGTTTTTCGTTCTTTTTTAAAAATCCAATATTTTCTACAAATTCCTGCTGTTCCATGTGGATGAAATTGCCAAAAAACAAAACACTTTTGGTTCTTTTAACAATATCCTTTTTTTCGATGTCGGAAGATGTTATTTGAGGGTTGGCGGAGAGGATGGCAAAGACGGCGGAACCTAAAACAGCAACCAATAAAATCAGGATCGGTAAAAAAAAACGAAAATGGTCAAAGGATACTTTTCCGGTCAGCGTGATACTGGTTCCTAAAAGTGTAACGATGGCGGAAAGAATGATGGTATTAATGCTGATCATCATATTGGCTTTACCATCGGCGATCGAGCTCAGGTTGATATGATTGCGGTAAGTAGCACGGTATAGCGTATCAATTCCACGACCAAATTCTTTACCGGTTTTTTTCCGAATATCATCCCTTTTTGCTTTCCTTAAATTATTTAATTGAGTGGTTAAATGAGCCGCAACTCTTTCCTGATATTTTTCATTGGCGTAATCGGTGTAAAAGTAGCTTTCGGACAGTTTATTATTGAGCAGAACATTCCATTCTTTATGTCCAATTTTTTTATCATAAGCGTTTTCTAATTCTACTTTTAGAAAACTGATTTTATCAAAAAATTTTGATTTTCCGAGATAGATGTTGCCCGCATCCTGGGTGATTTCTTCGAGGCTATCCGCGGGTTTTTCTGCTCCGGTACTATTAAGGATTATTTTTTTTACTCGATCAATACGAGATTTTTCCCAGTTTTGGTTGTTTAGGTAGGCGGCTGCCAGGCTAGCACTTTCAGTTTCATAGTTTTCGTATTGGTGGGCCATCCCAGTATAACGAAACCAGTTAGCTGCTGATAAAATGACTGTTTCTGTTGATTCTAGTTTGAGCGCCTCTGCCATTTTTTGTACCTGTTTGAGTACAGATTCCAGGTAGGTGAAATCGTGAAATTTATACGCCTTTGGTATTTCGTCCCGGTAGAAATTTTTGATATACGTTACAAGATCTCCGAGTGGTACCTGCGTTTTTTTATCAGCCATTTGACTTTTTTATTATGAAACTGTTTAAAGTTAATGCAAAATGACTGCAACTAAGTCATTGATTGCCAAATCTGCCTGTCGGTCAGGTATGCTTCACAAATTTATCGGCATCGTAGCTTTGGCTATGAGCCTCAAAATTTACATCGACTTGACAACCAAGCAATTATCTTCGTCTTCTTTGAATAACTTTGAACAGCTTCTCTTTACAGGGAGAAAATTGTAATTTGTTCTCTCCAAATTAAGTATATTCAGCGTAAATTTACAAAAATGATTGGATATTAAAAGCTTGATGAGGACATCTATGTTATTAAGTCTGTTTCATGAGCGAATGTTCTATATAGTTTAAAAAGATGGATAAAGAAATATTACTAGACCTCGTTTCTAAACGAATGCCTTTTGGCAAATACAAGGATCGTCTGATTTGCGACCTTCCTGTCTCTTATCTGGAATGGTTTAACCGTAAAGGATTTCCACCCGGGAAAATGGGAATGTGGTTGCAGACCATGCACGTAATCAAGACCAATGGGCTGGAGAATTTGTTGAAGCCGTTGAGGCGAGGGTGATTAGGTTAGCTACGGGTGTTTTTTTAAGGAATGAGGTATTAATAAATTAAGAATTTTGGGTTATTCAAGCCGTTTTAAGAAAACTTGCTTTGCGTGCTCGCGGTTTTCTCAAAACTCAATCAAATTCGGATAATCTGTAATAATTCCGTCTACGCCGATTTCAATTAATTTTTTCATGATCACCGGATCGTTGATAGTCCACGGAATAACCTGCATACCTTTTTCGTGCATAGCATTGATGGCACCGACGTTGAGGAGTTTAAAATAGGGACTGTAGATGTCCGGAGTGAAGGTTAGTTTTTTTAAGTTGGCATCGAGTCCTTCGATATTTTCTACTAAAAATGAGGTAGAGATATTGGGTGCCTGCTGATGAATTTCGTTGAGGATGGCGAAGTCGAAAGACTGTAGTGTTACCTGATTTTCAATTTCTAATAGACGAATTTCCTGTAGCGCAAGTTCAACAAATTTTTTAGGTTGAGGCGTAAAAATATCGTACCATTCCGGTTGGCTTTTAAGCTCTACGTTGTAGCGAGGTGGAGTACGGTTGGTTTTTCGGCAGTGGAGTTCTACGTTGCTGATGGCGTCCATAAAACTGGGTTTGTAAGTTTTGAGTTTATTTTGTTCTGAAAAACGAGGATTGCCACGACTGCCACAGTCAAAGGCTTTGATGTCTTTGTAATCGAGGTCGATAATTTTGAGTGCTTCTGCCTCGGCTTCCGAAATTATGCGTCCATCACCGTACTGACAGATGACGTGAGAAAACCACGGTTCGTGTGACAGAATTAACTGGCTATCTTGCGAGACGACTACATCGAGTTCCAGGGTCTGAATCGGGAAGTCGAGCGCTTTGACCAGTCCGGTAATACTATTTTCGGGATAGAGGCCGCGAGCACCCCGATGTCCCTGGTAGTCGATCTGTTTTTCAGCGGAAGCGGTAGTGGAAGAATTCGATGTTTTACCACAGGCGAAGAAAAATACTAAAAAGGATACTAAAAAAAGGTATTTCATAGGTAGGTGTTAATGATGTCAGTACTTATACAAAATCGTTGTTATTTTCGTCGAGCCCCAGTTTTCGGTATTCCAGTTCTTTTAGTTCCAATCGTTCGATCACTTCCTGTTTATCCAGTTTTCCGGCGAAAGCCTCTACGATAAAAAGTAGGGAATTAATTTGTTGTCCAATTTTTTGGTAGTAGGTTTCGTCTTTAAAAGAACGGCTTAACTGAGGTTTTGGATCATCCAGAAATTTCATATCCGACTTCATCAGGATCGTGATTTCTTCGCCATCGGTTTGAATTCGAATATCTTTTTGTTGTTGAATCAGGTGTCGGATAAATGGAAAAAGTGACCCCAGTTTTTCTTCAAATTTCTCGCGTTCGTACGTATCGTACCAAAAACCAAATGACCTGTTTTCGACGAAGTTACCAAACATTTTTTTCAGTAATCCTGGCTTGCTTTGTATTTGAGCCGGTGGAAAATTGCGTCCCGGAATTTTTAATTTAAAAAGAATGCCTTTAAAAACAGTTACCGTTGATTTTCCGGTAGTGGTCTGAAGTTTTATTTCTGATAGATAAAAATTAATATTATTGGCGGTACCCGTGATGACATCTTCTTCGTGGTATTGATTGCAGCTGACCAGCCTGGAGGTTTTGATAATTTCTTTTACCCGATCTTTTTCTGATCGATAATAATAGGAAATATTGGGATGATAAATTTGCATAAACTCCTGAAGGAGAAATTCTCGTACTTTATTTTTTAAATGATTGAAAGGTAAGCCTATTGAAAAGTAGTAAATCATAAAAGCAAAAGCTAGGCATAAAACTCCAAGAAAGATAGCGGCATCGGGCACAAAAGCGATTGCCATTATAATTAGGGCGATGGGGATGATCAGCGCCAATAGAAATATCCGGCTAGACTTCTTGTAAAGGTCTGCTCGCTCCTCGTCCAGGGCGGTCATTTGTTGATTGAATTCAGGAGTTTCTTTTATCATACTGTTTTTACAACCTTAACTTTCGTGAAAAATTCCTCATAAATATACTATTAATCTCTTTATCTTTAGGCAAAAAAAAACTTCCCCTAGAACAAGCAAACGCAAAACTCACCAACTCAAAACTTCAACCCTCAAAATTCTCATACTATGGAAATCAATTATCTGCTCTTATTTGCTACTGCACTCATTCCGCTCGCGGTAGGATCGCTTTGGTACAGTAACTTGCTCTTTGGCAAAGTCTGGTTTCGAGAATCCGGCATGACCGAAGAAAAATTGAATTCAGGAAATATGCTGCTCATTTTTGGACTGACTTATCTTTTCGGCTTATTTCTAAGCAATGGTCTGGCCGGCTGGAGTGTCCATCAGATGATGACCGAAAACCTGTTTGTAATGCAACCGGGATATACCGATCAAACGGGCGAATACTACGAGTTTTTTCAAACTTTTATCGCCAAGTATGGTAACCTTCACCGGAGCTTTGGACACGGTGCGGTACATGGAGTGGTAGGGGCGCTGACCCTGGCGTTGCCATTGATTGCCATTAATGCGTTATTTGAAAGAAGAGGGTGGAAATATATTGGCGTCCACCTTGGCTACTGGCTGGTCGTAATGGTATTGATGTGTGGGATTTTAAGCCAGTTTTTATAATTTTTTTTTGATTATAAATATTTGATTATCAAATACTTACCAGAAATTTGTATTTTTATTTAAATTTTTTTTTTATTGCTATTGACAATATGAATTTTTTGAGTTTAATTTGCGCTCGAATTTGAAATAAAGGGGTTTTTCACGGTTGAAATAGTACCCCGATGTTGTCACTTTTTTTATTTATTTAACTCTTTAAATGTATTTAAAAATGATTAGCAAGAAACAAAAGATGACCGCTGCCCGTAAAAATGCAGAAGCGCAAAAAGCAAAGAAAAAACAAGATCGTACCGCAAAGATGAATGCGAGCTCCAGTATGGTTTCGACCGGAAAAGGCAAGAAGCCGATGTCGATCATTAAGCAAGCTTCAAAGAAAAGAAAGTAAGGGATCAGTTCCCACGTTATTCATAAAAGCGTATTTCTATCCCGGTAGAAATACGCTTTTTCCTTGCTTTTAGTTTATGAACACCTCAACAAGCGAAGCGATTCAACATTTAAACATACCAACATTTATTAAAATATTAGTATGTTTGCGCCATGAAAGAAACCCAGCGTAAATTTTCCATTGATACTTTAGAAAAAGTAGCCAAGATTCTCAAGACCATCGGACATCCCGTAAAGCTTGAAATTCTGGAAGTGTTAGAAAGTGACGAACCGCTGGATGTAACAACTATTCAACAACGAATTGATTTGCCGTGTGAAGTGTCTATGATGTCTCACCACTTAAATAAAATGAAAGACAACGGTATTCTAACTTCCGAAAAAAAAGGTAAACAGGTGTATTATAAAATTGCCAATCGAGAAATTTTAAAGATTTTTGACTGCATGGAACGATGTGGAATATAAGGAAATTGTTGAAACGCTTCGCTCGTTGAAACGCAGTTATGCAAACAATAATTTATAAATATATTTTGTAATTAAATAAACAATTTTAAAATCAATCCAACTTTCTCAATAAAAACCCTCAACAAGCGAAGCGCCTCAACACCTCAACACCTCAACAATGATCAATTTCCTATCTCAACCCTGGCCCTGGTACGTCTCTGGACCGATGATTAGTTTAGTCATGCTCTTGCTCCTTTGGGCGGGTGGCCAGTTTGGCGTCAGTGGCACCTTGCGGAGCGTTTGTGCCATTGGCGGGGCAGGTAAAAGCGTTAAATTTTTTGATTATGATTGGAAAAGTCAAATCTGGAATTTGGTCTTTGTCGCCGGAGCCGTCGTTGGTGGGTTTATCGCGCACCATTGGCTGGCCAATCCGGAACCACTCGCATTATCACAAGCGACTATTGCAGACCTGAAAAATTTCGATATCGAATTCGATGGTGGATTGATGCCCATGCAGTTATTCAGCTGGTCGAGCCTAGCGACCCTCAAGGGATTTTTTGTGATCGTCGTCGGTGGTTTCCTCGTTGGCTTCGGTACACGTTACGCAGGTGGGTGTACCTCCGGACATGCCATCAGCGGTCTATCTAATTTACAAGTTCCATCACTCATTGCCGTGATTGGATTTTTTATCGGCGGACTAATCATGACCTTCCTCCTTTTTCCATTAATTTTTTAAAATACCCCAGATGAAATTTCTAAAATTTTTACTAATCGGTATCCTCTTTGGAATTGTGATGACTAAATCAGAGGCCATTTCCTGGTATCGAATTCAGGAGATGTTTCGTTTCCAGTCTTTTCATATGTATGGAATTATTGGAACTGCTTTGGCCGTTGGAGTGGTCATGACCCAATGGTTAAAATCTAAAAACATAAAGTCCGTTGATGGCCAACCACTCCAACTCAAAGACAAGGAGAAAAGTGTTGCTCGTTATTTGTTTGGCGGGATCATCTTTGGGTTAGGCTGGGCATTATCGGGTGCCTGTCCGGGACCGATGTATACCTTGGTAGGAAATGGCTATACAACCGTGATTATCCTGATTCTTAGTGCCGTGGCTGGAACCTTTGTATATGGGGTGTTAAGGGAGCGGTTGCCGCATTAGATGAGCGTAAAGAATAATAGATTCTTCTTTCGCATTATTCATTAAAAAAACCTTCGCAATAAAATCCCCAAATGATTCCACAAATTTCCCCAAAAGCCAAAATGTTCTTTTAAAACAAAGTACCGATCCTTTAATGACTGTTGATGTTGTTGCTTAGAAATACCTCCCACGAGATAGGATGCCACGATAATTTCCGTAGCGGTGGTGCGTTTACTCGCTTTAAGACATTTAATAACCCAGTCGATATCCGCCGTCAAATTATTTTCAATATAAAAAGGAGCGATCTCGCGACGCGGTAAAAATCCCTGATGACAAACGACCATTCCTTTGGCCAGGTCTTGCCAGTGGAGTGGATTGGTTAGTTTTTGTTTAGTCGTGGCACTACGTGTTCCAAGTTCTTTGCGGGCATCATCCACCAACATCACTTCGCCGTAGAGAATATCCGTATCCGGTTGCCATTTTTCCATCATTTTTTCTACCGTATTCGGTGCGTAGATATGATCTCCGGCGTTCATAAACCAGACAAAATCTCCCGTGGCCATTTTTAGTCCCTTGTTCATCGCATCGTAGAGACCTTTGTCTGGCTCACTGATCCATTGATTGATCTGATCGGCGTATTTTTCAATGATTTCGACTGTTCCATCCGACGAGCCACCATCTATAATAATATATTCAATCGCAGGATAAGTTTGCCCAATGACCGAGTCGATGGTGCCCGGTAAGAGTTTTACACCATTGTAAATGACTGTAATAATGGAGATAACGGGCGTTTCAGACATGGTAACTTAACTATTTTAAAGTCTTTTTTGCGAAGCAAAACTAAGATTTTTACGTAGAATAGCAATCAAGGTTTACAATTAAACAAGTCTAAAAAATATCTTAACTTTGACACCTTATAACGAAAATGTTGAATAGTTGATATATTTCGCTTTTGAATGATGAAAGAAGGTGATATAATTAACAACTTAAAAGTCTACTTATTTCACGTAAAAAGAGCCTTAACATTTCAACATTTCAACACTTTTCATCTCGGCTATAAACCGTAGACAACATTTTACAATGAATCAATCGACCCTCAAGCGCCTATTACCACATTTGCTCGCCTATTTTCTGATGATGGCGATCTCCTTTATCTTTTTCTCCCCCTACGTTTTTGAAGGCAAAGTACTCACTCAGGGTGATAATGTACGTGCCCGTGGGATGCAGGGAGAAATCACAAAAGTAGAAGATGAAACGGGAGAACGGCCACTCTGGACCAATTCAATGTTTGGTGGTATGCCTTCTTACCAGATTCAAATGTCTCCGGGAAATAACCTGACCCGGATTCCTTACGGTCTTTTATTTTTAAAACAATCAGTAACTAAACCTCACACTGTGGTTCTGGTGGCTATGATTTGTTGTTATCTATTATTAATTACGCTGGGCGTCGATTGGCGACTTTCGATTATCGGAGCCGTAGCGTTTGGTTTATCCAATTATCAGATAGATTTGGCGGAAGCTGGCCACTCCACTAAAATGGCCGCTGTAGCCCTACTGCCTGGCGTATTCGCGGGTGCCTTACTAACCTATCGGGGAAAATACTTGTTGGGAGGAGCACTATTCGGATTATTTATGGCGATGGAAATTCTAGCCAATCACCTTCAGATTACTTTTTACGCAGGCTGGATGTTAGTTATTTTGGGAATTGTACAATTTATCGGTGCCATCCGTAAAGGAACGATGAATAATTTTATCAAAGCCAGTGCCATTCTGGTTGCTACCGCCTTACTCGGTGTTGCCGCTAATGCCGATCGGATTTGGGTGACCCAGGAATATGCAAAAGAGACCATTCGGGGTACTTCTGAATTATCTTCAAAAGGAGGTAAGGACGGATTGACAAAAGACTATATTTTCGCCTGGAGCTACGGGATTAAGGAGTCGATGACCTTATTGATTCCCAATTTTAACGGTGGGGGTCGTTCTCAGCATTTTCGAGGTACCAAAACCCACGACTTAATTTATCGGAATATGGTGGCTAATTTTTCTCAATCCATGCCTCGGGATGCGGCGATCAAATCCGCAGAAGCACAAGTGGCTGCGCTCATGTATTGGGGTAATCAACCCATGGTAGGTGTGGCAATTTATTTTGGAGCCATCATTGTTTTTCTTTTTTTTCTGGGCGCCTTTTTAGTACCTGGCGAGATCAAAGCCTGGTTGGTAGCTTCCGCAATTTTTACGTTGATGTTGGCCTGGGGTGGGAACTTTTTTCTCAATGGTTTTTTAGTAGATTACGTACCGATGTTTAATAAATTTCGAGCGGTTAGTATGGCTTTAGGATTGACCCATCTGGCGGTTGTCTTATTGGCTATTTTAGGATTACAGGCATTTTTCTCTAAACAATATACGGTGGCGCAAAAGCAAAAGGCGTTGATGATTGCCTTGGGGATCACGGGTGGATTATGCTTGTTGGCTTTAGTAGGAAGTTTCATGATGGACTTTTCCAATCCGGCCAAAGACAGTCGATATCCCGCCAATATATTACCGACCATTTTGGAAGATCGTGGGAGTATCTTAAGAATGGATGCGTTGCGATCCTTGCTGTTTATTGGCTTGGCAGCGGGTAGTTTATTTGTATTTTTAAAAGGAAAAATAAAAGTATTGGTGGCGGTATTATTGGTTGGGGTGCTAAGTATTCTGGACGTATGGTTGGTAAACAAAAGAATCTTGTTTGCCGAGAAATATGAAACACCGAAGCAAGCCAGGGCTGCTGCCAATCCTACGCCTGTAGATCAGCAAATCATGGCCGATCCTGATCCGCATTTCCGAGTATTGGATTTATCCCGTGGTATGTCGTTTACGAGCGCAGATGCTTCTTATTTTCATAAAAGTATCGGTGGTTACCACGCTGCCAAACTGATGATTTTTCAGGACGTGGCCGAACGCTATCTCAGTCCACAGTACGGACAAAATCCGCTGGAACACCTCAATATTTTGGGCATGCTCAATACTAAATACGTGATTCAGGGAGGGCAGGAGGGTAGCCCCCCACAAGTCGCTAAATTATCCGAGGCCCTGGGTAACGCCTGGTTTGTAGAAGAATATAAAACAGTTCCCAGCGCCGACGCCGAAATTGCTGCTTTAGCTAATCTGGATCCCCGTAAAACAGCTATCCTTCGACAAAGCGAAGCGGACAAAATTTCCGGTTTGACGATTACCCGAAATCCCGCCGATAATATCCGATTGACCAGCTACCACCCTGATAAAATGACCTACGAATATTCGGCTGCCAATGATCGACTGGCCGTCTTCTCTGAAATTTATTATCCCGAATCTAAAGGCTGGAAAATCTACTTAGATGGGCAAGCGATGAATGGTGCATTATTACGCGCTGATTATTTATTACGGGCCGCCAAACTTCCGGCGGGCAAGCATACTGTGGAGATGCGTTTTGAACCCCGCGCTTGGTACATTGGTGGTACAATTGCTCTGGTTACGTCTATCTTGTTGATAGTTGGGTTTTTGGCCGCTTTGTTTTTGCATTTTAAAGGCAGAGAAGTACCAGTAGCAGATCATTTGAGTGAAATGGAGTTGGTGCCAGAGCGGAAGGTGAAGGTGAAGGAGGAAGTGAAGGCGACGAAGCCTAAACGAAAGAAGAAGAAAAAATAAAAAAATGAAATACGTAATGTAACTGGAAAGTATTTTATGCCTCTCCGGTTTTAGTCAGATAATCCTGGATACCCCGAATAACGAGTTGATGACTACGGCCTTCGTTTGGAGTGCCGATGGTGGCGTCGTAATAACGTACTTTGTCGGTAGCCAATACTTGATCAGAACCCATATTTTTTAGTTGATGAATCAGTTCTATCTCGGTAGTCGCTTCCGTGACCAACCCGTTTTTTACAAAATCATACATGTCTTCCGTTTTACTTTCGGGATCAAACTTATAATAAATTGCTTGAACATTTAACAGTGCGGCTTCGTAGTGAATCGACGTATTTCCCGCAATGACTATATCCTGTTCTAATAAAAATTTAAAAGGGTTTTCTTCCCGACTGTTGGAGATCGCTACACCGGAGGGAATCTCGATTTTTCGACGATCACTAGGGTGGGGACGATAGGTAATGCTTTGATCGGGGAAATGCTTTTTTAAAGCGCGTAATAGTTGTTCAATACTGTCGGAGGGATCGAGCAAATTAGCGCAAAGTCCAATAGCGGCCATTTTTTGTTGGTCGGCTTTCGGAATTACTTTCTTTCTTTGGTCTAAATAAGGGGTAATCCGCGGTACTCCAACGAGTTTTATGGCTCCTTCTATGGGGCCGGATTTCTGATATTTATCCAGGGAGTCCTGGCCTTCTAAAAAGCTGACACTAAATTTTAAGGGTGGAAAATCAGGTCGTACACAAGCGTGTTGAATATAAAAAGTTGGAATCTTTAAATAATTCGCCGCCAGCAGTAATGCCCGCGCTTCTATCATATGGTCATTCGAAAAACTAATCGCGCGCGGTCGGTATTTTTTTAATAAAAATAGACAAGCCTCGTATTGTCCCACTGCTCGTACTGCTGCGTCCCAGCAGCGACATACCGGATATTTTTCTAAATTAATCAGGTTAATTAACGTTGGCATATTTTTTAGAAAATAGAAAAAGTGAAATGGTAGGAATAACTGAATGATCGGGATACCGATTTTTGAAAAATCAAAAGGGGTCACAAATACCGGATGGTCAATTTTCTGTTCAATAAAAGTTAGGCTATTTAAATTATTATTTCCGATCACATAAATCCAGTGGGCGTTGACTAGTTTTTTTTGGTAAATAGCTTTTTTACTGAAATAATAGAGCGCATTTTTTACCGATTTTAAAACCGCATTTATTGCTCGACTTATTTGCTCTTTTCGACCTATTCCGTACAGAGTTCGGCGGGCCGGCAACGCAAATTTTGCTACTGTTTCCGAAAGGTAAAGATGAAGAATGTCAAGATAAATTTGTTGCTTTTCGGTCATTATTAATTATTCATTACAACTTAACCAAATTCACCTGCTTCTTCAACACTCTACAAATAAACTCAATCTCCGAAGGCTGCAAACTCAAATAACTCGGCAAACAAATTCCGCGCTTCGATACATGATCCGCGACTGGATAACTTTCTTCCCGGACGTATTGTTGATACGGTGGCATGGCGTGTAGCGGATAAAAAACCGGACGGGTTTCAATTCCATTTTGCTGCAATTTGCCAATCAGTGCGTCCCGATCCAGTTCACAATTATTATTCAAGACAATGGTATACAACCAATAAGTATTGGTTACATAGTCAAAGTCCGCTGGTAACTGAAATTCAGCGATCTCTTTTAAACCCTCATTATACAATTTACCCATCTCGATTTTACGCGCGACAATTTCCTCAATTCGTTCCATCTGAGCCACTCCGATCGCCGCCTGTAAATTTGTCAATCGGTAATTATAGCCCACGAAATTATGCCAGTACCTTTTATTTTTATCCATTCCGTGATCCCGCAGAACCAATGCTTTTTTATAGATCTCTTCATCTTGAAACAAGACCATTCCACCTTCTCCAGTAGTAATAGTTTTGTTTCCGTAAAAACTAAACGTCGCCACATCACTCATGCTCCCGGCTTTCTTATTTTTATAAACACTACCAATGGCCTCGGCAGCATCTTCCACAATTAGCAAATTATGTTTTTTTGCCAGGTCTCGAATCGCGTCCATCTCGGCGGGTAATCCGTACAAGTGTACTGGCATGACGGCCTTGGTTTTGGGGGTAATCGCACGGGCCATCG
>Ga0209187_1002945_pt1 | contig 15115 bp, 13 predicted proteins | sample BantaG_FD_187430 | JGI IMG/M metagenome (GOLD analysis project Ga0209187, IMG submission 187430) | Marine algal microbial communities from Bantry Bay, Ireland - BantryBay_4 metaG (SPAdes) (version 2) | ecosystem: Host-associated > Algae > Red algae > Unclassified | place: Bantry Bay, Ireland... | reverse complement strand
ACGAGCGAAGCGAGGAGGCCGTGGAAAGCGGCCCGCGGAAGCCAGTCCTTCGCAGCAAACCGCAAAACTACCACAAATGCATAAAGGCGCAGCGCGCCGACACATTGATAGCCATGGTTGACGAGCAAAGCGAGGAGGCCGTGGAAAGCGAGGAGGCCATAAAGAGCGAGGAGGCCGTGGTAGACCTCGAGGGCAAATTGCGATGATACACGTACCCGAAAACACACCCAGCTTGCCCACTTGCTTCAAAAACCCTTTATATCGGCTAACTTAGCTCAAGCAACTCGCGAACCACGCCGGTAAGCATCTCCCCTAAGGCCTGGTGGTTGCCCGCATCCATATGAATCCCATCCGTATCCGGTACGGTCACCACATCGCCCGCATTCACGTTTGGCACCCCGAGTTCTTTGGCGACTTCACGATACGCTTCGGCCAAGCCCTGCGAGACCTCGACCGCACCATCGAATTTATGCCCAAAGGAGTTCCGCGATGGCACCACTGCGGGCGGCGTGACCAACAGCACCTTGGGCGGAACACTCCATGGCTCATCGGCAAACGAACCCGAGCCCGAGGCTAAAACTTTCTCCACCAAACATGCGGCTCCACAAGCGATGTCATGTGCGTTAAACCCAAAATAATGCTTAAGGTCGTTGGTCCCGAGCATGACCACCACGAGATCGAGTGGCGCGTGACTATCAAGCATCACCCCGATGTGATCCGCGCCATTGCGGTTCACCATACATGGATCCGGAAAAGCGGTGGTGCGACCGTTTTGACCTTCTTCGATCACATGCACTGTATCCGCGAGATTGGCCTGCAAAATACCCGCCCAACGACGATCGATCTCAAAGCGATTCGCAGCCGTACCCGGAATAAAACCCCAGGTATTCGAATCCCCAAAACACAGAACATTTTTTTTCATAACATGAACCTATGGCGAATAAGAAAAAACCTAGGCACCAAAAAGGCCTAGGTTTAAGAATTGTGAATCGTGGTTCCTATTAATCCATATACGTCGTCAAGGCGTTGTTAAGGCGTCGTTAAGGCGTTGTAGTTGTGGAAACACTGGAGAGGTTGTAGGTCATCGCGGCCGACCATGCCCAGTTGTAGATATTCGCGCTGTTGCGCTCTGAGGCGCCAATGCGAATGGTAACCACTGGTGAGGAACCAGGGCTTACAATTTCAATCGAGCCCGGGGTCGAGGTCAAGCCAGTGCTGTGAACGATCTGGTTGCCGTGCAAGACCTGAAAACTTTCGGCCGAGGTATCCTGTGGATCCCAGGTGAAATTAATTTTAACCGACTCGATGGTTCCGTCACCGAGTTCACCAGCAACATTTACAATGGTGTCGACGGGTACGCGGACGACTGCGGTGCTCACGTTGTCGTTTGCGCCACGCACAATCGTTCCAGCCGCAACCGCGCCTGAAGAGGTGGTGCCGGGCGTCGTCGTATTTCCGGTCGTCGTATTTCCAGTCGTCGTGTTACCAGTCGTCGTGTTTCCAGTCGTCGTATTGCCAGTTGGCGCGCTTGAATCACCACCATCGTCGTCATCCGATCCACCCAATAACCAAGCACCAACCGCAACCGCAGCGACGGCTGCTCCGCCGATCCAGGCATATTTTTTCTTTTTCGCGGTGCGCTCTTCCTCGGTTTCAACCGTTTCGGACGGATAGCGTGTTTCGGCAGGATAACGCGTTTCCGCCGGATACGTCGACGTGGTTTGCTTTTGAGTCGGGATTGTCGACGGACCAGCACCGGGTCCAGGCCCAACTGGAACTGGCGCGACAACCGGCTCATTCACGATATTAAAGCGGTAAAACGGGGTCTCCTGCCAATCACCGGTAACGCTACGAGCTTCAACGTAGTAATTCACTTCGCTACCAATCGCGGTCATGCTTGCGGGGATGTTTCCCACAAAAACACCTGCGCCCGCATCACGCATTTCGATCTGCGTTTTTGGCTGCGTCACATCAGGCGTGCAGAAGAGAGTTACATCCTTCAAGGTGCCATTGGGGATGGTCACATTCGCCACGACCCGAATTGGCTGCCCCGGAGGTGCCTTCGTAATCGCCGAATGGGTAATAATCGGTGTCTGAGCTGAGAGCGTGCCCGGAAGAGTCATTCCGATACATGCCAATACGACTAGAGATAAAACAAATCGTTTCATAGGTGTTCCTTTTGGCTAGCTTAGCCAGTTTGCCTGATTTTTTGCAATGGTTAATTCATAGTGGAACCGCGCAAAGCTGTGGGCTGAAAATCTTCAAAAACAAGCGGATGAGCAAGCGGATTCAGAAAAACAATCCAGTATAGGAACCAGGAAATCAATCGTAAGGAAGCTATACACTTTTCGATGAAGTAAAAAGGGGTTGCGTGCGCCCTGACCATTTTTTAAGACAAGCGTAGACGCAAACCCGAGACCTGACCCAAAGATCAAGATCATGAGCCTTCCACACATTCCCATTCTCCGCCTCGGCCAAGAGTATCGCAGCCTCGACCGCAACGAAATTACCGACCACCGCACCGGTGAGGTTCTCGCCGAGGTCAGCGTCGCCAACCCAGGCCTAATCCGCAAAGATCTCCGGAAAATCTCTGCTTCCTTCAACCTGCTCCAATCCATGACGCAACAAGAGCTCATGGACATCTGCATCAAGGCCGGCGACATTTTCCTCGAAGGCGACTTGGGTGGGCAAACCCCAGCCGAATACGCACGCGTGCTCAGCGCCACCAGCGGGCTTCCGGAAACCCTCTGCTACGCGAACATGAAAAAGGTTCACGCGGTGATGGCCAACATGCCAATCATCCTCGGCGGTCTCACTCGCGACCTCGACCTCAGCGTCATCGACTCCGGAGAAGCAAACGGACTCAGCTACTTTCCAACCACCCACGCCTTGGGCGCGGTTCTGCCGAGCAACTCCCCCGGGGTCAACTCACTCTACATTCCTTCCATTGCACTCAAAATCCCGCTTGTCCTCAAACCGGGGCGCGAGGAACCGTGGACCCCTTACCGCGTCATCCAATCGCTCATCGCGGCTGGCGCGCCCAAAGAAGCCTTCGGCTACTACCCCACCTCACATGCAGGCGCCGCCGAAATCGCGGAACTCGTAGGACGTTGCATTCTCTTCGGCGACAAAAAGGTCGCGCAGAAATATTCCGGTAACCGAGGCATCAGCGTGCACGGTCCGGGATACAGCAAAGTCCTCATCGGCGAAGACTGCATCGAGCAATGGGAAGACCATCTCGACCTCATGGTCGAATCCATCGCAGCCAACAGCGGCCGGAGTTGCATCAATTGCTCGACCATCATGGTGCCCCGTCACGGCAAAGCCATCGCGGAAGCCATTGCGGCCCGCCTCGACCAACTTGAACCCATGCCCCTTGACCACCCAGACGCCCAACTTAGTGCCTTCGCAAACGAGAAGATGGCGAACGGGATCAGCGCTTTGCTCGACAGCAAACTCGATGTCCCCGGCGCAACCGAGATGACCAAAGGCGCAGGCGGCAAGCGCGTAGTCGAAGTCGGCGGAAGCACCTTCCTCCGTCCCACCTTGATCTACTGCCAAGATCGCGAACACGACCTCGCCGGCACCGAATTCATGTTCCCCTTCTGCTCGGTGGTCGAAGTCCCGCAAGCGGAAATGGCCCAATCCATCGGCCCAAGCCTTGTGGTTTCCGGGGTCACCAACGATCCCGTATTCCGACAGCAGCTCCTCGCCTGCCCCTCCATCGATCGACTTAACCTCGGCAACCTTCCAACCAACAAGGTGCAGTGGAACCAGCCACACGAAGGCAATCTCTTCGAATTTCTTTACCAACGTCGCGCGATCCAAATCGCCTCCTAAGCAAACCATGTCGACTTGGCTAGATGGTTTATTACATGTGCCCACCCCGCTCTTGTGGGTGGACGCAAACCTCTGCGCGCAACGGGCCAACCAAGCCTGGTCGGACGGGTCCGTGTCGATGGGAGCGATTCCATCCTTCACGCCCGGTCAGGCCTTAAACGGCCTGCTGCCGCCGGAGTTTTCGTCTTGGGTGGCTGGGCTCCGCGTGAGCCCCCCGGACCAAGCGATCCCCACAACTGCAAACAAACAGGTCCGACTTTTCGCGGCTCGGGCCGAGGGTGGATTCTGCATCAACCTGATTCCACATCCACGGGCCCAACTCGACTTGGAGCAGATAGCGAGCAAAGGCGCGCATGACATGGGCGGCTCCCTTCGTGCCATACACGGTTTCAGCGACCTGCTAAAGCTTGAGGGCGATCTAAGCGAGGACGCGAAAGAATATCTTCACTACATTGAACGCGGCGCTGGAGACCTTTCGCGAGCGATCAACGGACTCGTCCGATACCTACGCCTCGATCATCGCAATGTAACAATCGCCGCCATCGACCTGCCCTACATGTTCGACCGCCTCGCCTACTCGCAGCGAAAGATTCTCAAAACGGATCAAGAGGAAGTCCCCGAGACCAAGCGACCTAGCCTGATTTTTCCTGAAGACGATCCAAACAGTGATCCGATCAAAAGCGACGTCGAACTCTTATTCACTGCGCTTGACGCACTGATTCAAAACGCGCTCTTATACGGTGGCGAAGCCCCTACGGTTCGCATCGCAATAGAGCAGCAAGATGCACAAGCCACCTTCTGGGTCATCGACTCTGGAGAAGGCATTTCCGAGTCGGACCAATCCCGTGCCATGGGACTTTTTCAACGGCTCGTCGGGCCTGACGACTTCCCCGGCCCGGGCATCGGTCTCACCTGCGCGCAAAAAATCGCGGAACGCCTCGGAGGTAGAATTTTATTTTCACGCCGCCAAGACGCCTTTGCGGTGGGCTGCCAAATCGCTATTACGAGCTAGACCGCATATTTCATCTAAATTTATCGAACTCATAGGTTTGACGGGTGAGCTTGAGGGGTTTCGAATCGTCTGAATCTGAAATTTGGAACGACTATATTTGTCCTAAGAAATAAAGAGCCACGAAGTCGCGGCATTTGTTAGCCCCGGACGCAAGTCCGGGGTCAACGGGATAAATCCCGTTTCGACAAACGCGGATTGAAATCCGCGCCACCGTACTAGGATCCATAATTCCGTAGAAGAAGGGATGCGCCGCAGGCCAAGGAGCGGCGGTTTCCAACCGCCGACAGTGGAAACCATCTCGGTTGAAACGACCTATCTAGTTAAAAGCCAAACTTCAGGCCCCAGACGCAAGCCCGAGGGTTACCGCGCCCCTCGGCGATTTTGAAAGCCAAGTAATTGACGGAAGACGGACGAGGAGCCTGGGAGCGCCGACGTCCCCGTCGGCATGAGCCCGAACGTTATTCGAAAGCATCTAGGTTGAACTCGAACGTGAAAGATGAAGATCGAAGCATCTGTCGGCGGTTGGACGGAAGACGGACGAGGAGCCTGGGAGCGCCGACGTCCCCGTCGGCATGAACTCGAACCTTATTCGAAAGCATCTAGGTTGAACTCGAACGTAAAAGATGAAGATCGAAGCATCTGTCGGCGGTTGGAAACCGCCGCTCCTTGGCCTTCGGCGATTTTTAAAAGCTATGCAATTGACGGAAGACGGACGAGGAGCCTGGATCGGGTCGAGCCTGCCGGGCGGATGATCTGGCCGGCCGGCAGGCCCTCCCACACCACCGGACATACGGTTTTCCGTATCCGGCGGTTGGATCAGTTGAGGTATTCAGTTAGAACCCTCAACGAGATCGAAAGGAGTGAAGAACCCCCAGTCGAGCAGGCTTTTATTGTTCAGCACTGACTGGAGCGCGAAGTGCTTGGCCATTCGCCAGGCTCCTCGACCGCAGTGTGCCATACGCATGTGGCAGGGTTTAGCTCCGAGACGAATGAAGGCGTTGCGCCGTCCCCGCCAGTTGTGCCAGCGTAGCCAGCACAGCTTTCGGACATGACGACGACACCATCCTCCAAGGTCTGCGAATTCATACCATTCGCTGATCTTGAAGTAGTTCGTCCAGCCTCGGATATACTGCTGCCAATCCTTGACCAGCTCAGCCCAGCGCTTCGGTATCCGAGCATCCAATAGAGTTCTGACTTTCACTTTGAAGGTCTTGACACTTTTCCTGGACAGGGCGATGCGCCCGTCATGCTCGATCCGGAACCCTAGGTAGTTTCCGTCCCTCGGGTTACGGTGTCCGCTCTTGGTCTGATTGACCTCAAGCTTGAGGTGCTTTGCGATCCAGCGGCTAATGCTCTCTAACACCCGCTCGGCGGAGCGTTCACTCTTGACGAAGATCACCAGATCGTCCGCGTAGCGGAGGAACTTGAGTCCTCGTTTTTCGAGTTCACAGTCCAGTGGGTGCAGGTAGATATTTGCCAGAATCGGGCTCAGCGGTCCGCCTTGGGGCATTCCTTTGCCGATGGTTCGCACTTTGCGATTGTCCACCAGCTTACCTGCTCGCAAGTACTTGCCAATGAGGCGGAGTACCTGCTTGTTCCTAACATGGTGTCGCACTTCGCGCATGAGCACGTCGTGGTCCACCTCGTCGAAGAAGCCCCGGATGTCGATATCGATAACGACTTCGTAGCCTTCTTCAACCACCCGCCTCTGCATCTCCAGCACCGCCATTTTCGCCGAGCGGCCCGGACGATATCCGTAGCTGTTCGGGTGAAAGGTCGGCTCGAAGACCTCGACCATACGATTGGTCAAGGCTTGCTGGATCACGCGGTCTTGGGTGGTCGGGATGCCCAGCTCGCGTTTGCTCCCATCATATTTCTCGATGAAAGTTGGGCGCACTGGGCTGGGTTGATAGCTTCCTTCGAGCAACTTCAGCCGAAGATTCGGCCAATGCTTTTCCAGGTGAGCTTTCAGTTCTTCCGTGCCGATCCCATCAACCCCTGCGGCCCCTTTGTTGGCTTTCACCTTCTTAAAGGCCGCCTCCATGTTGGTGGATTCGAGCACGTATTCCATTCCTTTCTCATTCAGCACATTCATGATTCACTTCGCTCCGCGCGATGAGGGTCCAGTCCTGTTCCCTGCCAGATCCACTGGTCGGGATTCAGGGACTTCCGCAGTGCGGTTTCGGACATACAGTTCGCGGGGTTGGTGGCTCTTTGCCTGTTTCGTATCCTTCGGTCCTTTGCTCCTTCCCGCTTTCGCGGGCGATCTTCACTACTACGACCTTTGCTGACTCCTGCGGAACCTCTCGGCCCCACAGGTCTCCCCGGGTAAGGTGCAACAACATTCGGGCCGCGCCGCCAGACTCTACATGCGGTGTCTTTCGGAGACATGTTGGATTTCGCACTTACTCGCATGCTTATCGCCCACCGCCTGCCTCAAAGTCTGTTCGTATACCTACGGTCGTCCCTTTGATACGCGCTTCCTTCAGCCCTCCGGTCACCCTCGGGGCCTTGCGCTTCTCTACGGTTCTTTGTCTCTCTTTCCGGTTACTTCTTTTCATGTTACTTGTTGTTGCCCATGCCGGGCACACGAGCGCCGACGTCCCCGTCGGCATGAACTCGAACCTTATTCGAAAGCATCTAGGTTGAACTCGAACATGAAAGATGCAGATCGAAGCATCTGTCGGCGGTTGGAAACCGCCGCTCCTTGGCCTTCGGCGATTTTGAAATCCATGCAATGGACGGAAGACGGACGAGGAGCCTGGGAGCGCCGACGTCCCCGTCGGCATGAACTCGAACGTTATTCGACGGCGTCTAGGTTGAGCTCGAACGTAAAAGATGAAGATCGAAGCATCTGTCGGCGGTTGGAAACCGCCGCTCCTTGGCCTTCGGCAATTTTGGGCGCCAAGTAATTGACGGAAGACGGACGAGGAGCCTGGGAGCGCCGACGTCCCCGTCGGCATGAGCCCGAACCTTATTCGAAAGCATCTAGGTTGAGCTCGAGTTTTTTATATTTCAGCGGGTGGTTAAGCCCCAAGTCTGTTGTGATACAGCCCCTGTCGAATGGCACCGCTTCGCGGTTCATCCCCATAAATCAGATGAAATATCGGGGCTAGCTGCTCGAAAAACACCTTGTTAGGCCCATAAAACTCTTGTTTGGTGCAAAAACTAAACAGGCAAGCGGGCTTGGTTCAGAAATTAACCCGAAAAGACATCGAATCGGACTGTTTTTTCGTTGGGGATTGGGGCGCTCAAGCCTTAGTCTTACAGAGTGTTAGAACGATTTTATCAAAACCAAGCGAGTGACCACGGCGCGAAAACCGATTGCGACCTCGCGTTTCGCAGCCGATGCCTTGGGCGGCACTCCCTGCTGTTTACACTTCTGCTTGCCCTTCTCTTTTCCCTCCTCCTGCCGAACCAACCTGCGCTAGCCCAAGAAAGCGAACTCAGCGGATTCGAAGCCCAGGTTCGCACCTGGATGGAACTCGAAAAAACTCGCTCGGACGAGCTGCGTTCTTGGACCGAAGAAAAGGAAATTCTCGAACATCAAAAGGAACTCCTCGCGACGGAACAAACCGTACTCACGCAAAAAATGCGCGAAGTACAAACCCGCTTAAGTTCATCGCAGACCCTGCAAGCCGAACTCGAACTGAAGCGTCAACAGCAGGAAAAAGATTTTGCCGTCGCCCTCCCCCGCATCGCTGCGGCCGAGGCGCGCCTCCTCCAATTTCGCGATCAAATTCCACAGGGCCTTCGCGAGTCGAACCTTCAGGCCTTCTACCTCCTCGAAGGAAGCGAGCGACTTCCCCTCACCACCCGACTCAGCAATGTGCTCAAGGCCACTGCGGTCATGGAAGAACTACAAAAAGGCATCCACCGATTTCCCGCCATCGCCGATTCGGAAGACGGAAAACTCAAGCTCGACGTCATCTTTCTCGGCCTCGCGCAAGGCTTCGCGGTCACCCCCGACGGAACCATGGGGGCGAGCATCACCCTCAAACAAACCGAAGGCGAAGCACCCACGTGGGACTGGGCGTGGAGCGAAGAGCTCGGCCCAAAAATCCGCCGCTTCATCGAATCCACAGATGGGAAAAGCGCCCCCAAAGCAGAAACCCTGCCGATCGAGGTGGGACCGTGAACGGGTTGAGAATGTTTAGAAGAAGCCGCGCTGAAACGACTCAAGTGGCTAAAGCGGCTCAAGCGGCGAACCTTTGTAATCATATTCTCCTGAGGTGGGACGCCTCACGTACTGCCGATCAACCAGCCACTTTATCCGGATTAGCCCCCCTGCAAATTCTGCCACTCAATGGCGGGAATTCCAAACGCTCTGCCACTCAATGGCAAAACATACTTCTGCTCCTCCCGATCCTCCTCTTCCTCCTCCCCAGCACCGCTCTATCCCAAAGCGACGCCTTGGCCAAAGCAACCACCAAGCTTCAGGCTGACCTCGAAGCGTCCGCGCAAAAGCTCGCGTGGTTCCGTAGCAACACGGCGAAAGAAAAAGCGGGGCTGAGCAAGGAGCTCATGGATCTTCAAGTGACGGTGAAAGATCGTCGCGAAGAATGGGATGTCCTGCGCACCGCAGCTCAAGGACAGAGCGAGAGCGAAGCGCTTTTGCGCCGGAGCATGCAGGAAATCGACGCCGACGATCAACGCTTTGAATCCATGCTTCTTAATCACCGACGGGCCTTGACCACTCGTCTTCAACCTGCAGAAGCGGTGCTCCTCGAAAAAGCGTTGACCGCTTGGGACACCACGCTGACCAATCGAGTCGAAGCGATGCAGTCTCTGCTCGACATCACCGAGGCGACGATCGCCGCGCGCATGGGCGGGAATATTTTTAATGGCAACGTCGTGAGCAAAGATGGGCGCATTCAAAGCGGGCCGATCGCGCAGCTGGGACCGCTCGGCTTTTTCGCGGGCGATACCGCGGGACGAATTCTTCCGAGTACGGACTCGACGCTACCTGGGATGGAAGCACTTCCGGGGGCGAGCGAGGCGATTCGCCTGCTTACCGAAACCGGCAAAGCGGAGCTCCCGATCGACTTAACCGGCAAGGCCGAGCAACTCGTGAAGGCGAAGAAAACCTTCCGACAAGAGTTGGAGGCGGGTGGTGCGGTGATGATTCCCTTGGCCATCCTTGGTGTACTCGGGCTCATCACAATCCTGATTAAAACCATTCAGCTCTTTAGCATTCGCCTCGGCGGCAAAACCAAACGGATCGACGCGATTCGAGCGGCTTTAGCGGAGGACGAGCAGGCAAACGCGGAGAGCGAGCAGGCAAAGGCGGAGGACGAGCAGGCAAAGGCGAAAGAGCTTGTGTCCAAGGAACCGAAGCTCTGGCGCGAGGTATTGACCGCTGGTTTACCTGACGCGGGCACTCAACATGCAGCCACGCCCGAACAGCGATTGGAGCGGATGCAGGATCGCATTCTTGCCACCCTCCCAAAACTAGAACGCTGGATGGTGGTGCTTGCCATCGTCGCCGCCGCCGCGCCTTTACTCGGCTTGCTCGGAACCGTTTCCGGGATGATGGTGACCTTCAGCATGATCGAACAATTTGGCACCGGTAACACGCAGCATTTAACCGGTGGTATTTCCGAAGCCTTGGTGACCACGAAGTACGGTCTCATCATCGCTATCCCTGCCCTGATCGCGCACGCTCTGCTGAACCGGCGGATCCGACGGATCATCGGCTGCTTGGACGGGCACGCGATGCAGCTTGTATCGGATGCGCCAGCAGTGACAGACAGGCCAGCCCCATCCGATGCGCCAAGTCCATCGAACAAAAAGACAAAAAGCTCGAAGTGAAAACGCTGATGCTAGAAACCTGGCAGGCGGGTGGGCCGCTCTTGATCGTCTTGGCGGGGATTTCCGTCTGGATCTGGGCCAGCTTTTTCAGGTTAGACGGTTGGTTCCGTAGCCTGCTTAAACAGCCGAACTTGCTTAAAAAGCCGAACTTGCTTAAACAGCCGGGCCTAGATAAGCAGCCGAATGCGCTACCACCCTTACACAAGCTTCAGCAAAGCGTGGCGACCCGCGATAACTTTATCGATCGGGCTTCGGGGCTTTTACAGACCGCCAAGCGCGAACTTTTTGTTTTCAAAGCGCTGGTGGGCGCCGCTCCGCTACTTGGTCTACTCGGCACCGTAATCGGTATGGTCACCACCTTCGACGCGCTGGATCGCTCTGGGGGCGAGGGCTTTTTTGCTGTGGCGGGGGGCATTCGTACCGCGCTGATCACCACCCAATTTGGCCTCGTCGTCGCCCTGCCCGGAGTGGTCGGACTGGCCCGCGTCCAACAACAGTATCGTAAACTGAGCCAGCGCATCCAAGCCCTTGCCTTGCAGCTACCTGAAGCGGAAACGCCCGACCATGCGGAGGCCGCCTAATGCGTCGCCTACAAGCTCTCGAAGACAACATCGGCAACGCGGAGGTTAATCTCTCGCCGTTGATCGACGTGGTCTTTCTGCTTCTGATTTTTTTCATGGTGACCACGGTGTTTGTCGAAGACAGTGGGATTGAAATTCAGCAGCCCACCGCGGCCACCGCAACGACGGTGAGCAAGCGGAGCATTCAGCTTGGGGTGACGGCGGAAGGCCTGATCTACTTTGACCAAAAAACCATCGATGTGAACAATCTCCAAGGCTTGATCGCCCGCCTGCGCGCGGCGGAGGACCGGCCGGTCCTGATCAAAGCAGATCGCGCTTGTTCGAGCGGGGTGCTTATCGATATTTTAGATGAATGCCGCCAAGCGGCCGGGGCGGAAAACGTACAAGTCGCGACGCAACGGGAGAGCAAATGAAGCCTGATCTTTTGCCTTCATCGACGAGTGGGCTGTCGCCTCGCCATTCGTTGTGGCACCTGTTGCTTGGAGTTCTCGCTACCGTAGGAATTTTCAGCCTGATTCCTTTGGCGGATTATCTTCGCGTTAAACCGATCCTACCGGAAGCGATCGAGACGATTACGCTCAACCAAATCAATTACGAAGAACCGCCCCCTCCCCCAGAGGAAGAGCCCTTGTCACAGCTGGCTGCGATTCGCCCGGTTCGACTTAGCCCGCCGCAGCTGCGCGTGGCCAGCCCCACGAGTCCGCTTGATCTCTCGCCAGAAAACCTGGTGCTAGAACTCGCGAGCGACACACCGGATATGGAAGCGAGCTTGACGGTGAATTTCGACATTCAAGAGCTTAGCACCGAAGTCGGATTATTTGAGGTGAAGGAACTCGACTTGGTGCCGCAACTTTTATCGGCCGAAGGACCGAGCTACCCCGCCCTAGCCAAGCGTCGGAAGCTTCAAGGCGAGGTCATGGTCGAGTTTATTCTCGAAGTGGATGGTAGCATTGGCAGCGCTCGAGTGGTCTCTCGGCCCGAGGGCGCGGGCAGTATTTTTGATCGCGAATGCCTTCGGGTAGTCAAAGGCTATCGCTTTGATCGAGTGGGCATGCGCGGTGGCAAAGCGGTGCGCACCAAATTCCGAATCTCTTTTCAATTTGCTCCCTGAGGCCTGCGATGAAACTGACATCTGTTCGAACGATTTTGCTGGGGCTGATACAGGCGGGGCTCTGCCTTTCGCTTTATGCTGAAGCCCCCACCGTGAGTCCGCAGGAAGCTGACTTGCTCCGCCAAGCCCACGCGCAGTTTTCGAATGATCCACAAGGCGCGGTGAGCACACTCGCAGCGCAGATAGAACCGGACAGTAGCGCGGCCTTGGATTACAAGCTGGGTGAGTATCGATTAAAGATCGGCCAGCATGCAGAAGCGGCGAAAAACTTCCAATCCGCGAATGATAAGCAACCAGGGTTTGACCTCGCGTTGGAAGGCTTGGCGCGGGCGCAGATCGCCGCCAAAAACTGGAAAGGCGCAGAAGAAAGCATCAAGCCCTTGCTCTTAAACGATAGTTTGAATGTGGACCGCCTCAGCCTGCTCGGCTTTGTTTATTTGGAGCAGGAGCGTCCGCGTTCGGCGGAAATGGCCTACCGTCAAGCCATGCTCGCAGGCGGGGAAAGTAGCACCTTGCTTCGGCAGCTGGCGCATTGCCTGCTGGAGCAATCCCGCTTTGTTGAAGCCCGTGGCTTGATTCGTGAGCTTCTGGTCCGCGAGCCGGCCTCGAAAGAATTCTGGAGCCTCTTGGTCAACCTCGAGCTCAAAACCGAGGATACCGAGAAGGCGCTCGAGCATTTGGCCTGCATGCATCGCCTTGGTATCGCGGACGCAAAACAGCGAATGATTTTGGGCGATCTTTACTTCAACCAAGGCATGACCGAAGCTGCAATGGCGGTGTATGAGAGTATTGATAATGCAGCCGGCGACTTGGCGGAAGCAGATATTTTACGCGCTTCACGGGCAATGCTCCGACGCGGAAAACTGGATCAAGCTAAACGGTTTCTCGCGATGAGTACGGCGGAGATTTCGAAAATCGAGCGCCGTGAATTGGAAGGCCGCCTTGCCTTGAACCGCAAAGAATTTGATGTGGCCGAGAAAGCGTTTAAAGAAATCATCAGGGAAAACCCTTTGCATACCGAGGTAATGAACTTATTGGGCGACACCTTGATGGGAAAAGAAGAACCGATGCAGGCCGCGCTTTGGTTTGAACGCAGCGCGAATAGTTCCGACGAAAATGCAGCCTTTTACGCTTTGCTGAAGCTGCGTAAGCTGGCCATTGAACGCGGCGAACTGAAGACCGCTCTAGCCTATTGTGAAAAGGCCTATCAGCTTCGAGAAGACGCGGGGTTGCTGACTTATATCGAACAGCTCCGACGCCAAGCCGCGCTTAGCGATTTTGATGCGCCTTGATTGAGGTACAGGTTACAGCGGGCGGGAAAACCGTACCACGGCCTTCCTAGGCCGATGATTTAGAGAACAACGTACCTTCGTACCCGTGGAGCCCTTACCGAACCAAATTTTTAAAGCACATGGCCTAGAAGGCCGTGGTACTGATACAGATTACTCGGCTAGGGCTTTTTCGATGGCAGAAATTACTTCTGGATCTTCAGGACTTGTGCGTGGCTTGAAACGGGCAATGACCTCGCCATTTTTGTTCACGAGAAACTTTTCGAAGTTCCAACCGATCTTGCCGCCGAATTTAGAATCCGGATCCGTGAGTTCTTTGTACAACGGATCGATCCCCTCGCCTTTTACTACGATCTTCGACATCATATCGAATTTCACGCCGTGTTTGTCGGTGCAAAATTTTGCGATCTCTTCGTTGGTACCAGGCTCTTGGGCACCGAATTCATTTGCCGGAAAGCCGATGACCGCGAGGCCTTTTTCGGCGAACTTTTGGTGGAGGTTTTCGAGATTGGTGTACTGTCGCGTGTTGCCGCAGTGGCTCGCAACATTTACCATGAGGCTGACTTTACCTTTGTAGGTCGCGAGGTCGACGTCTTTGCCATCGATGCTTTTGACTTTATGATCGTAGACCCCAGCCGAAGCCAGGATTGAGGTGGCAAGGAAAAGGAGCGCGCTAGCAGATAACAGAGTGTGATTTTTCATATGCATTAATTCGTTTGCTGAAGCGAATTCCTTACACGCCATCGAGGTGCCGTGGTGACAAACTACCTCTAGACGGGGGGTGAAGCGACTATGTGATAAATATCGCGCCGCTTCGATAGCATCCTTAATCGTTGGTTTTTCCGGTGTGCACAGCTACGAAGTAGCGCCGGCACTTAGCCCCGAGGCTCGCCTCGGGGTTGCGAATCTGCCAAAGGACCAAGCTCCGAAGGTGCGTAGGTACTTCGGTCCTTAAAGACAAAAAGCCGAAGTCTGTGCAAGTCTTTCAGACTTGAGTACGCCTCCGAAACCTATCGATGGGCGGTGCCCATCGCTACGCTGTTTTCGCCTTTCAGGCGAATATGTGCCTGAAGCCCGAGATGCCCCGATTTGGTACACAATGGAGCCCGACGGCTTTTGCTAGGCGGGGTTGAAGAGACTGACCTGTTCTTCATGAAAACGTTTCAACACGGTTTCAACCGCCAAGCGAAGCACGGGAGGAGGCGCCACTGTGTAATCATTAGCAGGAATGGCCAATACCCGTCGGGAACCGACGGTTTAGATATAGGCGGGGGGTCAACCCCCGTACACGCGGTCGATATCTCTACGTCGGGAACCGACGGTTTTATTATAGGCGGGGGTTGAACGAAGCCGCTGCGCGGCAGAAAACCGCGCAGCGATATGGTATAATTTAAGTCTAATCTAATAAAACACCATGAATAAAAAAAACTCCTTCGTTCGCTAACACTTTAAACGCTTTTCGAGACTATGT
>Ga0209187_1002944_pt1 | contig 15115 bp, 12 predicted proteins | sample BantaG_FD_187430 | JGI IMG/M metagenome (GOLD analysis project Ga0209187, IMG submission 187430) | Marine algal microbial communities from Bantry Bay, Ireland - BantryBay_4 metaG (SPAdes) (version 2) | ecosystem: Host-associated > Algae > Red algae > Unclassified | place: Bantry Bay, Ireland... | reverse complement strand
TGGGACTCGATACAGATCGACTATCTATCATTGCCTTGCACAACGAAGGAAATGATTATAAGCAAGGTCCGAATAAAGAAACTGTTGGTAGAAATATTCACAGAGTACCCACATTCATATTCTCAAAATCAAATAAAGAAATAGGAAGGATTGTCGAGCGAACTATCTACGATCTTGATACAGATATGATGTTGATCGCAACTGAACAGCCTTATGAAGAGCGATATCAAGGAGTTGCCATTTTAAATGACTATTTTGAAAATTATAATGGGGATACGCTTGTAACAATTGATAATCTCAAATCTGCTTTAAAGTTGGTTCGAAGAGAATTGTCATCTGCTGGAGAATTAATTACACTAGGTTATGTTTTGATAGCCGAAGGAGAAGTTGAAAAAGCAGAGTTTACTTTTAGACTTAATAAGTACATATATCCATTTAATCCTAATACCATAGATAGTTATGGTGAGTTTCTCAAGAAGCAAGGAAGGCATGAAGAAGCTCTAGAACAGTATTTAGAAGTAATAAGAATCAAAGGCGAGGATCGAAACGCCACTAAAATGATCTCAGAAATATATGAAGCCATTGACAAAAAAGTTCAAAAAGAAAAAAAGTCGTAAATCTTGATGTTTGATTTTTTTGGAGATAAATCGTTATCGTATACTAATCATCAAACATACTCAACTGGGAGGGAGCGACATAGCTCCCTTCATGTTGTAGTAACCATTTTTTGCGATCTAGCCCGCCAGCATAACCTGTTAAACTACCATCCGACCCAATTATTCTATGGCATGGAATTACGATAGCTACTCGATTGTGCCCATTAGCGTTAGCTACAGCACGAACGGCTTTTTGATTACCTAACTTTATCGCTTGCTCTTTATAAGAAGCTGTCTTGCCAAAGGGAATTTCTTTTAGCTTGTCCCATACTTTTTGTCGGAAATCTGTAGTTGGGGTATCCAAGGCCACATCAAAAGATTTTCTCTTGTTGGAAAAATACTCCTGTAGTTCTTTCTGTAGCTGCTTCAGGTGATCATTTACTCCAAGCAATATGATAGCATCTAATCTTCTCTGTAAATCTTCGAATTCTTTTTCCAACATTCTTCGATCAGTAAATTCTAAAAGGCAAATTCCTCTGTCAGTTGAACATGCAAACATAGGACCTACAGGAGTTTTAAACCGAGTCATTAGAATAATACTTTTTCCTTTGGCTTCCTCAGGAGAGAGACCCGTTAATTTCTTAAATGTATATCCGAAACCACTTAACGAATTGTATCCAGAATCAAATGCCGAATCTGTGACATTCTTTCCTGATTGTAATTCTTGGAATGCATTATTAATTCTTAACATCCGTTGATACGCTTGGAAAGTTATTCCATGATGTTTATTAAACCATCTCCTTATTTTTTCTGGACTTAGACCAGCTTCTTTGAGTTGCCAGTCTTGTATTTTTTTATCTTCTGTATCCTCTACTAGTTGCATGGCCTTTAGTATGTCTGCAGGAGGTTCGTCTTTGTTTTCAGTTGGCTTACAGATTTTACATGGTCGATAACCGTGTCTCAGAACATCTTTTACATCTTCGAAGAATTCAACATTTTCATACTTGGGTTTTCTAGCTCTGCAAGTAGAAATACAGAATATTCCAGTTGTCTTTACACCTACTAAAAACTTATCTAAGTAGGTTTCATCTCTATCGACAAGAGCTTTATAATATTCTTTTATAATTTTTTCTTCAATGATTTGCATATGTCGGCAGTATTAGAATGCAATATAAGAGAAGCAAATGTAGATGGCAACCGAAAAATGGACGAGTATTTTTTTACTGAGTAACTAAAAGTTTTCTACTAAAGAATTTCATCATTTCAATTAACTCTTGTTCTTTGTTTTTACCCGTACAAAGACTAGTTAATTTGGGTAGGTGTTCTGCAAAATATATTTGATTATTAGCCATCTCAAATAAATTACTGGCTAAACTAGCTGAGTATTTAAATTTTGGATTGATTTCACAAATCACTTCTGCAACTATTTTTACCAGCGATTTATAGGCACTAAATCTTCCTACTTTATTTTCTTCATCTACAGAAAAAGTATGGTATGCTTTAGAACCCTCATTTATTACAATCTTATGAAGGATGTTCTCATTGATATATTCTGTTAGTGGATTTTCCGACGTAGCATGGACTATATTTTCTATTATTATGTCCATTTTTTTAGTTGGGTCTGATAAGTTTTTAGTGTTAACCTCAATCAGGTAATGTACCCACTCCCAATACCATGAAGTTAGAAAAAGGAGAAGATTATGTTTATTGTCAAAATACCTATAGATTGATTTTTCAGCTGAACCTATTTCTGTTGCTAATTTTTTAAAAGTAAATGCTTCAATTCCAATCTCATTTATCATCAGAATACTACTGTGCAATATTTTTTTACCCAATTTAGACTCTTGTGGATCCTTTAAATAAAGGCTTTCGTTGAGTTTAAATTTTATTCCAACAATCATTAGATAGCAGTTTTTTTATAGCTGAATTACATTCAAATATAGGTTAAATAATATAAATATGACATAGATGTGAACATTAAAGACAGTATTGCTGTCTTTAATGCTATATTTTTATATATTTGAAATCTAAAGTTTAAAGAGATTTGAAATTAGCGCAACTTATACTAGTTATATTGACCATTATCTGCAATGAGATAGTAGTAGAGCTTCTGTTGTCTGATGAGCGCAAAATTTCAATTCTTGATAGTTCTGTTGAAGAGAAGACAGAGCAAGAAAATACCGAGATTGAAGGCGAAATAGAGGCAGACTTTGTAAATGAGTATAAGAACATTCCCATAGAAAGTAATAGAATAATTGCAACCGCCTTCAGTCGTAATATTTCTAATGTTGCAAATCCTTTTCTAGAAATTCATTCTCCTCCTCCTGACTTTTACAACATTACTTCAATTGTTTAGCAAATTTTATAGCTAAACTTATTTGTCTGCTTACAACATTAACATGTTTGATTATGTTCATAAGTTTTATAGCATTCTTATTCCAAAACATTATAAAAAATTACGTGGTCTTTGAAGATCCCAAAATCTATTTTTAAAGAGATTCTTACTAACTAAGTATCTGTTTTCAAGATAATAAAATCATATTTTAAAATGAAAAGCAAGTCATATTTATCAACATTAAAAAGTGACATGCCAGCGAGTTTGGTTGTCTTTTTTGTAGCCCTGCCATTATGTTTGGGAATCGCACTAGCAAGTGGTGCGCCACTCTTTTCAGGAATTATTGCGGGTATTATTGGAGGTATTGTAGTAGGTGCTTTAAGTGGTTCTAAGATTGGTGTAAGTGGACCTGCGGCCGGGCTTGCTGCCATTGTTTTCGTAGCGATTGGTGAACTAGGTTTTCAAAACTTTCTGTTAGCTGTAGTAATCGCTGGAATAATTCAAATTATTTTCGGAATAGTAAAATTCGGTGTTATTGCTTACTTTTTTCCTTCATCAGTTATCAAAGGAATGTTAACAGGAATAGGTATTATAATCATTCTAAAACAAATTCCTCATTTCTTTGGCTACGATGCTGATCCTGAGGGTGATTTTGCTTTTAATCAAGTAGATGGACAAACTACATTTAGTGAAATAGGAATGATGTTGGATAATATTAGTATAGGGCCTACTGTAATTGCTATTGTAGCTTTAGCGATTATATTGCTATGGGATAAAGTCTTATCCAAGAAAGCAAAGTTTTTTAAGATTGTACAAGGCCCTCTTGTTGCTGTAGTATTAGGTATAGTTTATTTTATCACTACAAAAGGAACAGAATATGGTATAATTTCAGATCACTTGGTTAATGTACCAATACCTTCTGATTTTGATTCGTTCTTAGGACAATTTAGCACTCCAAATTTTGCCGCAATAAGTAATCCCGCAATTTGGATAACAGCTTTTACAATAGCATTAGTTGCAAGTATAGAAACATTACTCTGCGTAGATGCGACCGATAAGTTAGACCCTGAGAAAAACGTCACACCAACAAATAGAGAACTTATAGCGCAAGGGACGGGAAATATAATATCGGGGCTTATTGGAGGGCTACCAATAACACAAGTAATTGTAAGATCATCTGCGAATATTCAGTCGGGAGGTAAATCTAAAATGTCAGCTATAATACACGGTTTTTTATTAATCATTTCTGTAGTATTAATTCCAGGAATACTAAACATGATTCCACTTTCTGTTTTAGCTGCAATCCTATTAATTGTAGGTTTTAAATTAGCTAAACCCGCTTTGTTTCGATCTATGTATAAGTTAGGTTGGATGCAATTTTTACCATTTGTAGTTACTGTATTAGGTATTATCTTTATAGATCTACTTAAAGGTATAGGTTTAGGAATGATGGTGGGAATTGTAATTATTTTGATAAAGAGTTTCCAGAATTCTCACTTCTTACACATGAAAAATGCGAGTGATGGAGTTCACAAAATAAAAATGACATTAGCTGAAGAGGTTACGTTTTTTAACAAAGGAGCTATTTTAAAAGAACTTGATAATTTACCGGAAAATTCATTTTTGGAACTTGATGTAAGAAAGACTAAATACTTAGATTTTGATATTATTGAAATCTTAGAAGATTTTGCATTAAAGGCAAAAGCTAGAAATATTACTATTAAATTGATATCCGAAAGAGGGGAGGCGTTAAACTTGAACAGCTACATTGAATTTTTCAGAACAAAACCTAAGTTAGGGGAGTCAAATCTTGAAATGAAATCATCTTAATCTTTAATGAAAATAAAATAAATAAATCTAAATATTATGCATACACAAACAAAAGATACTCAGTTAGCTCTTACTCCTCAGTCAGTTTTAGAGATGATGAAAGAAGGAAATCAAAGATTTTTATCTAAGAGTCTTGCTAACAGAGATCTTCACCAACAAGTAAAGGATACGAGTAAGGGACAGTATCCGATGGCAGTTGTCTTGAGTTGTATTGATTCTAGAGTACCTGTTGAGATTGTATTCGATAAAGGAATTGGTGATATTTTTAGTGCGAGAGTAGCTGGTAATATAGTAAACGAAGATGTATTGGGTTCTATTGAGTACTCATGCAAGGTTGCTGGATCTAAGGTTGTAATGGTTCTGGGTCATACTAAGTGTGGTGCTGTTACTGCAGCGTGCAAGCATGTTGAGCTAGGGAATATTACAGCATTATTGAGTAAAATCAAACCTGCTGTAGATTCATTAGTTAAGCCTGATGTTGAACTTACTTCGGAAGTAATTGAAGATGTTGTAGTGCTTAATGTGAAAAATGCTATAGATCAAATCCGTGTAGACAGTCCCATCCTAAAAGAAATGGAAGATAATGGAGAAATATATATAGTTGGAGCCGTCTATGATGTTTCGAATGGAGAAGTAAACTATTTATAAATAAGAACTTTTGTCATAGGAAGGAAATTTGGTGTGATGAACATCAGATTAAATAGTTAGTTAGTTTATGAGCCGGAGGTGATTTGTTGCTTCCGGCCTTTTTATGGACGCAATCAATAATTGAAAAGTACAATTGAAGTATATGAGTGGTTTTTTTCTAAATTGTAATTTTTGCTAAAAAAGTAAACTTGATACAACTAAAATTTTTTAAAATGCGACATTCAATCCCAGCATAAAATTAATCCCAGCTTGTGGATATACAAAATTCTCGGTAATCAAATCTCCCGCCAAATAGCTATATGTATAGCCATTACTTGAGTACTTCGCATCGAATATATTATTCACCATTGCGGTCAATTTTACATTCCCGATAAATGAAGGATCCCAGTCATATGCTATTCTAAGATTGCTAAAACTGTACGCAGGAAGCTTCCTTGCCTCATTTGATGTATTGTCTAAGAATTGTTTTCCTACATATTTTGTAGATAGCTCAAATTCTAACCCTTGACCAAATCGATATAAAAATGCGTTTGAAGCAATAAGAGATGGAGAATATGAAATGTCTGTATTTTCATGAGTAAAAGTTACGCCATCGCCATAATCCTCTACAAACATACTATTTATTTTATTTTGACTGATTGTGGTATTTGCGTTCCAAAATAACTTGTCTGTTATCTCGACTGTAATAGATGCTTCAGAACCAATTCTCGAACTCTTTCCAGCATTAGTCCTTACAAATCCTCCAGTATCATCTAATTCCCCTGTGAGAACTAATTGATTGGTGTAAAACATAGCGTAGTTATTCCACTCAAATGAGAATCGATCTGTTGCAGTTCTGTAACCTAATTCAAAATCATATAACCGCTCTGGTTTTGGAAGGTCATCTAAGTTGTCTATAAAATCGTCTCTATTTGGCTCCTTGTTCGCAACGGCAAACGAAGCATAAGCATTGTTTTGTGGTGCAATATTATATGTGATTCCCACTTTAGGGTTCAAAAAATCATAATTTACTTTTACATCTAATGGTGTAAGATCATCATCAATTCCAGATATTTCATAATTGATCCTTCTATATTGGATATCTCCGAATAGATCAAAATTACCCACTTTATGAGTCGCTTTTAAATATGCATTTGCATCAAGCTTATCGCCAGTGCCATCATAATACCTTTCTGCACGATTCACATTTTCAATTCCTTCAGCTGAGACAACATGTCCATAATGATCTCCCTTGTATTCTGAATACGCTCCTCCAAATTGAATGTTAGTATAAGCATCAGCTTGATATTCGCCACCTAGAATAATTCCGTAATAATCATTGTCTAACCATCTTCTTCTAATTAAGTCACCACTTGTAATCGTATCTCCAGATGGTGTTATTTGATTTATAGAACTGTAACCATCATACGATTCTCCCAGTTTGAATTGTTCAAAGAATCCAAAACCTCTCGTGTAATGAGCCGTAGCATTCAGTTTTAGTTTATCATTTGGTGCTAAGGTATAATGTAGTTGGTAATGATCTTGTTGATAGTCATCTACCTGATTTTCGTAAGTGTAATAGTTATATCTACGATCACTATTTGCAATGTTTAATGAGTCAGCTTGAGTAGGGTATAGTGCTCCAGGATAGCCATAGTTCCAGTCGACATGCTCTTGGAATCCTTCTCCTGTGATTTTTGATTCGGGAGTACCAAACCAAGATTGGTAAGTACGCTCGTGCCCTGAAAATGCCATAAGTTTAAGAGAAGATTTATCACCCATTCTAGAAGCTGAAAAATACCAAGACTTCAGATCGGACGATGCCCTGTCGATATATCCATCCGAATTGATGATAGAATATCTAGCATCTACTGAATACTTGTCATTAAGTAATCCTGTACCAAGATTTACGGCTACTTTATTGGTATTAAAACTTCCGAGTGAAGTGTTTAAAGTGGCATAGGGATTTTGATGAATTTTATTTGTGTTCAAACTTATCGTGCCACCGAATGCGCCAGCACCATTAGTTGATGTACCTACGCCTCTTTGTATTTGGACATTGTCAACCGACGACATGAAATCAGGTAAGTCTACCCAGAATACACCTTGTGATTCCGAATCATTAAGTGCAACACCATTTATAGTTACGTTGATCCTAGTGGCATCGCTACCTCGCATTCTGATAGATGTGTATCCGATTCCTGCTCCTGCATCAGATGTAACAACCACAGAAGGTGTCCACCTTAGCAGAAAAGGTACATCTTGTCCTAAGTTTTCTTTATTAAGTTGTTCGCTATTTAGATTCGTATGTGCAAAAGCCGAATTTTCAGCAACTCTGGTTGAATTGATTTCAATGCTTTGTAACTCAAGTAAGTTCTTACCTAAGTCTATATCTAATTTCTGGTCGGCACTTATTAATACTTCTTGTGTGAATGAGTTATATCCCACATAACTTACTTTCATCTTGTAGCTTCCAGCTGCTATATTCTCAATCTTATAAGATCCAGAATCATCAGTTATACTTGCTAAGTATGTTCCTTCGAAAAATACGCTCGCTTGGATTAATGGTTCGCCCATAGCATTTGTTACTTTGCCAGAAAGCGTATGCTGAGCATACATTGAGCAAACAGCGAAAATTATAATTATAAATGATTGGAAAAATCTCATCAAGTAATATTTATTATGACAGGGATGAGATGCAACGTAAGCATATGTGAGTCACAGTATACTTTCAATTTCCCTTTTCAGCATTATCTGAACAGGTTCGTTGGGTCTAATCTCAGCCAAGTAATTTACTTAGCACCCCTAATATGTCGCAAAGGTAGGCTTTTAGAATTACGATTCGTGAAATTTGTATAACGAATTTAAGAAACAGTTTCAAATATGGGCCAATGGTAAATGAAAAAATTAAAAAGGGGCCTATATCCTACTGTATATAAGTAAGGAGATATTAGGAAACTATATCTGCTATTTACTGATATTCTAATTCACAACCATCGATTAAGTTGCAGTGCTCTAACGAAAAAATCCACGCAGTCGTCGACAAAAGTGGCATTTGGTCGAGGAAATTCCCAATTTAGTATCATAATCAAACAACAAAATGATTTGTAAGTAATTGAATAACAATCAACTAAAAAATATTAACCTATTAAAACAACTACCTATGAGAAATCTTAAATATGAAACAGTCGTGTACAACAATGGTATCTACGGAATCAAATCAGGAATTAGAAAAAGAATTCATGATAAAACTAGAGAATGCCTAAGAAGAAAAAGAAGTTTTAATCCAAATAGAAAAATATCTACAACGGAATTGATTATAAAATTAAGTCTTATTATAAGTATACTATCATTAGTAACTGTGATCTGGCTTGGGTAATATAGGGACGTTCAAAAGTAAGCTCACCTTAATTAATAATTGAATGATTTAGAAATATAGTGTTAATATATTTGTAGAGATATCTTGTAAAATCAGGCTGATTGGCCTTAGCTGGTTTAGTCGTTAGGGTTATATTTTGGCGTTAAAAGTTCACAAGTGTTTGAGCCAAGGGTGGCTTTCGCAGAAAACGCACGAAGGCGAGTTTTGTGAGCTTAGTCAAAATGTGATTCTAATGGCGTTAAGAATCAGGTAAAGCCTTGGGACAAGAGATGGCTTGCACAGCAAACACTCGATTTTTGGTTCTGTTTTGCCGAAGGTTTGCGCTAGTAAGCGCTGTAGGCCAAGTCAAAATAGAACGCCGGCAGCGGCGAGCGGCGAGACCAATTATAGAGTATATTACACCGTATTACCTATAAAACATCCTAAAACGGGGCAATTATTCAGACGTAGTAAAGTCAGAACACCTATTCAATATCGGATTTCGATATTTGCGAATATCCCTAATTTAAATTTACTATTTTAGTTAAGTAATAACCAACTAATTCCAAACCTAAACTTAAAATCAAATTGTGGATAATTCACTATTTGATATGATACATCATCTTTAATTAGGAAGTTGACATTTTCAAACCTTAGAAACAATCTGAATGTTTTAACCTTTCCAGTAAAGTAAATATCAGTCATAGGGTAAAAACCTAACTCTTCGTTAGATTGCCTGAACTGGCCAATTACTTGACTGTAATCTGATCCTGTATGAGAGGGTGTTAGTCTTATTTCCGCTCCAACTCTACCATATAGAGCACGATCAAAAAGATAGCCAGTAATATGTAGATTATGTTTAGTTGAGAGGGTAGGTAGGTTGTAAATATTATCACTAAAGAATTGAAAAAGTGCATAATTTTCCATTCCTACTTTCCCAAAGCTAAATTCGTTGGCAACAGTTAAAGATGTCGATGAGAATATATCCTCAGACTGCCTCACTGTAGATGTCGAATCATAATATATAGCATTTGTGATTAGAGATTGTTTGATATTACCTTTGATTCTTAATTTTGGAATTTCGAATTCTCCAAATAAGTCAGAACCTACAGGTTTTATAAGTTCGTTTTCCCATACTTGGAGACCATTTATAACAAGGCTTCTGCTTGTGAGATCAGGGGTGTATCTATAAAATGCAGCACCACCATTCAGATCAATCCAACTTCCCAAATCAAGATTTAGACTTCCTTTAAAATGAAAATCTCCAGCCCCATCTCCTAAGCCAAGTTGTCCTGTTGATTTTATAGCTATTGACTCTGTAATTGGTACATCGCCTTTAAAATCGGCGTATAAGTTATCGAATCCAGATTCAATTCCTAATTGATCAATATCGTATCTATCATATACTAATCCAGCTCTGATATTAAGTCTTTTTCCATCACTGGCGTACGCATAGAATGCATTTGATATTTTATCGATTTTGTTATAGAATCGGATGCCTCTATCTTCTATATTAAACTGACCGTATTCTAAGGAGTCAGAGGAGGACCTTGTCGTAGCATCATTGAATTTGTAATATCTACTGTCAAACTTCAGATCATGTCTAAGAAGGTATTGCACTTTGTTATTCTCAGTTTTATATAGTTTATAGTAGTTTATAAGTGAGTATTGTTTTTGCTGGTGTCTTGTTTGAGCATCATCTATGACTATTGGAACATTTGCCCTGTCTCCTAGTTGAGGATTTAAGAAAAAAGAATCTAAAGCAATTCCTCCATTTTGACCTTCTTCATTTACATTGGATAATATAGAAAGGAAACCAGTGTATCTTTTGTTCTCACTTTGATATCTCAAGGATACTCCAAAGTTTGTTGTTTTAGTCAATTGATTTGAATAGAATCCTTGTTGTCTTATTCTACGATAATTGAGACTGATACTTGTCCCGTCATTAAAACTTCGTGCGAAATCTGATCTGATTACAAAGTTTTGTTGACCTCCTACGGGAGTGAAAAATACATTAGTGAGCGGAGTATTGTTTTCGTAGAAGCGGAAATCATCCAATTCAAAATTATATAGATCATATTGATTGAGACCTTCATCGAAACCAATGTAAGGTTTCGACTCATATATTTGCGATCTAGCTGCTGAGCCTGCATTTCCTAGGTTTTGATAGTCGATCCATCTTCTTTTTGCAGGATCATATTGATGAAAAAAATTGTCTAACGTACTATCTTGGAAATCATAAAAGGTCGTTATATCTGATAGTTTGAAATATCTTAAAATTATCGTGTCAGGAAGATTGCTTTTTATTAAAGAATCTGCAGTTTGTTGTGATTGACGAGCAAAGTCTCGACTATCTTTAATTTGCGCTGATATATCAACTACATTAAAACATAAAATTAAAAACAGAATATTGAATAATATCTTCATCAGCGGCAAAAGTAATAATCATAGCTGATAACGTACCGATTATTTATCATGCAGTTGATAATAGTCAAATTTATGTTAGAATTAACTATTTGATTAATCAAAATAATAGTGACTTTATAAGAAAGCTTCTTATATATTTGAAGCAAACCTATAAAGGCAATCGAATATTTGGCGTTAATAAGTTATTTTACATTCTAGATATCTGACCAGACCAGCCTTTGTCTATTCTTGTATCATCAGCATCCCCAGTATATCTTATTGATCCACCTGAGCTAGCTTCTGCTTTTAGCTTCTTATTTGCGTGTAGTTTTATCGTCGCTCCAGATGATACATCTGCACTTACATATTCGCAAATCATCATTTTTGCATTGATAGTTGCTCCAGAACTTGCATCATATTTTGCTTCTGTTGCACTTCCTTCCAATTTTAGAGTTGCTCCAGAAGAAACATCGACATCTATCGACTCTGCAATTACTTCAAGATCAGCGGATGATCCACTTGATATATCTATATTCATAGCATCAGCCCTGATAGGGTCATCGCTTTTCAGTGTAGCGCTTGCAGATACACTTATATCATCTAATTCTGTATAGTAGACGATTACTTTTGCTTTAGCCTTTTTATTATTCCAAAATGAATTTGATATTGTCTTCACTTTTAAATTGTTTCCTTTTACTTCTGTTATAAGCGAAGATTCATTCCCTTTGATCATTTTGTACTCTATACTTGGAGCATCTGCCTTTACCAATTTTACAGATACATTTGCACTAACTCTTAGACCAGTAAAGTTTCCAATTTGCCTAGTTTGTGCATTTATTGATAAAAATGTTGCGAAAAAAAATGTTGCTGTTGTTACTAAATTTTTCATTTTGTAGGTTTTTTAATGCTTAAATTCTATAATATTTATATCAGAGTAAAAAAAGATCAAAACCCATTCTCATTGGTTGAAAAAAAGTTTTGAATGCTACATCTGCTTTCGGGGTAGGCACAACTTTTAATCTTTTGCTCTACATATTAATGACACAACCTCTTGTCATTGGTTCCCATCTTTTCCGATATAAGGGTAAATGTTTAATTATAATATATTTATTATTCATTTGCGATTTCTTTTAAGACCTCTACATCAAATGCTATGTTAGTGTCAGGATCTATATATCCAGGGAAGCCTTTTTTTCCATATCCCATGTGAGAGGGGATTAGAAAAGTAGCTTTTGTTCCTCTCTTGAGATAAGGTAGTGCTTCGTTCCATCCTGCGTTCATGTTACCTACTCTAAAGGTGATAGGTTCTCCTCTGCCATAAGATGAATCGAACTCTTTGCCATCTAGCGTGTATCCTTTGTAATCTACACTAATTTTGTCTCCCCATTTAACTTGTTCCCCTTTACCTTCTATATGAGTTTGAATATATACACCACTATTGGTTCTTACAGCTGAAATATTTTTATCAGCTGCGTATTCAATTAATGTATTCTCATCTTTTTGATCTAAAGTAACTGGGTTTGCATGATAATATTGATACAAATCTCCTAGTTCGGCTTCAGTTACTTTCTTATTTTTCACGATTGTATCCTCAGTTGTAGTTTTCTTATTTTTACTTCCACAAGATAAAAATGAAAAGGCAAGCAAAAAAGTAAAGATGTAAGTAAGTTTCATAATTATATCTGAATTTGTAAGACTAAGACTTTTGCATGGGATTCTTTTAATACTATAAGTCTTTATTATTATCAATCAATGTCTAGATTAAGTTTTGCCGTATGAAGTTCTGATAAAGCATGAAAGTCAGCAACTCTTTTTGCAACTTCTATTCCTTGATCATATGTTTTCAGTGCCTCGTCTGGTAATGTCAGCTCTAATTGCAATGCTGCTAAGTGGTAGTAAAGTCCAACATAATCAGGGTCCATTTCTCGAAGCTCAGTGTAAGTGTCAAGAGCTTTTTTTAGAGTGCCTATTTTTTCATATTCTTTTGCAAGAGCAAACTTGATGAAACTATCTTTAGGATCTTCTTCTAGAAATTTTAAAAGTGTGTCTATTCTGTTTTTGTGCATATTATTTATAATGCGATATGAACAAAAATAAGTTCAATTTGTCATCTTTTTGAAAAAATGAACTCAGAGTTAAATTTTTGTTTTTATACAATTATCTTTGTTTCAGTAAATGTAAAGCGTAATTTTGTGTTGTGTTAGAAAATATATTCAAAAGTAATTTTTAAAACAAAAATAACAATACATTTATTTATAAAAATAAATCATAGTAAATGAAAATATTAGTTTGCATTAGTAAGACACCAGAAACAACAGCGAAGATATCTTTCACAGAAGGTAACTCTCAGTTTAATAAAGATGGAGTTCAATATATTATGAATCCATATGATGAGTGGTACGCATTGGTCAGAGCACTTGAATTAAAGGAAGCTAATGGAGGAACAGTAACAGTACTTAATGTAGGGGACTCTTCTAATGATATAATTATCAGAAAAGGATTGGCACTAGGTGCTGATGATGCGGTTAGAATTGATACGGAAGCTCTCAGTGCATATCAAACTGCTGCTCAGATAGCTGCATATGCTGGAGATCAATCTTTTGACTTAATTTTTTTAGGGAAAGAATCAATAGATTATAACGGTAGTGAGGTAGGAGGATTATTGGCAGAGATGCTAAACTTACCTTTCGTTTCTTATGTGTCCAACTTAGAAGTGTCAGGAAGTACTTTTACAGTTTCAAGAGATATAGAAGGTGGGGTAGAAGTATCTGAAGTTACTGGCCCATTTGTGCTTTCTGCTGCAAAAGGATTGGCAGAACAACGAATAGCAAATATGAAAGGAATCATGATGTCAAAAAGAAAGCCTTTGACTGTTGTACCACCTGCCGATGTAGAGAATCCAGTGGAAGTAGTAGGCTACGCATTACCAGAAGGCAAGTCAGGTGTTAAAATGGTTGATCCAGATAACATGACTGAGCTAGTTAGATTACTTCACGAAGAAGCGAAGGTGATATAATATCACTGTAGTATAATTATAAACATTAAAAATTAAAAAATGGCAGTATTAGTGTATGCGGAAACGCAAGCCAATAAAATTAAAAAAGCATCCCTTGAGTGTGTGTACTATGGAAACAAAGTTGCCCAAATCTTAGGAACAGAATGTATAGCGCTAGTATTAGGCAGTGTAGATAATGCCGGTGTGTTAGGAACATATGGAGCAAGTAGAGTAATTCAGGTAAACAACGAATCGCTAAATGATTTTGATAGTTCCGTCTATACAAACATAATTGCTCAAGTAGCTGGCAAGGTGTCAGCCGATACGGTTGTGTTGGCCCATTCTTCTACTGGAAAGTCACTACTTGGTAGACTTTCTGCTAAAATGAAAGCAGGAAGTGTGTCAGGGGTCATTGGGCTTCCAAATATGGAGAAAGGTTTTGCAGTTGACAAATCAGTGTTTTCTGGAAAGGCAATTGCAACTTATCTTGTGAAATCTGAGAAAAGAATACTATCTTTATCAGGGAATTCTTTTAAACCAGAAACTTCTGGAGCTGAAGTTAGCGTAGAAAGTATGGACGTAGATATTCCGACATCTTCAATAAAAGTTATTGAAGTGAAACGTGAAGATGGGATTGTTCCATTGCCGGAAGCTGAGCTAGTAGTGTCTGCAGGAAGAGGGATGAAAGCTCCTGATAACTGGGGGATTATAGAAGAGTTAGCGAATGTTCTTGGTGCAACCACGGCTTGTAGTCGTCCTGTTGCTGATATAGGTTGGAGGCCTCACCACGAGCATGTGGGACAAACGGGAGTTGCAATTAAACCCAATTTATATATTGCTGTAGGAATAAGTGGAGCAATCCAACATTTGGCGGGTGTGAACAATTCTAAGGTAATAGTTGTTATAAACAAAGATCCTGAAGCACCATTTTTTAAAGCTGCTGATTATGGTATACTAGGAGACTTATT